>Ga0187855_10002095_pt1 | contig 15195 bp, 14 predicted proteins | sample June2016WEW_8_10_2_FD_132969 | JGI IMG/M metagenome (GOLD analysis project Ga0187855, IMG submission 132969) | Peatland microbial communities from SPRUCE experiment site at the Marcell Experimental Forest, Minnesota, USA - June2016WEW_8_10 | ecosystem: Environmental > Terrestrial > Soil >...
GCCGCAACATTCGCGCCAAGGGGGTCGACTTCACCGAGGGCGAGGTTTTGCTTGCTGCTGGAACGCGGCTTGGCCCATCGAACATCGGCCTCGCCGCCGCGATGAATTTCGCCGAGGTTGCAGTCGTCCGGCGCCCGCGCGTCGCAATTCTCGCGACCGGCGACGAATTGGTGTGGCCTGGCGAAACGATTGGCGCCGATCAAATCGTCGCCACGAATTCCTTTGCGATCGCCGCTCTCGTTGAGGCCGCTGGCGGCGAACCTGTTGATCTAGGCATCGCCAAGGATGAGTTGGGCGCCCTTGAAGAAGGCGTCATCGCCGCGCGCGCCGCCTCCGCCGATCTTTTGGTAACTCTCGGAGGGGCATCTGTCGGCGATCATGATCTCGTCAAACCGGCGCTCGCCAAGCAAGGCATGGAACTGTACTTTTGGAGGATCGCGATGCGGCCTGGAAAACCGGTGATCCATGGAAGGCTTGGCGACATGATCATCCTTGGCCTGCCTGGGAATCCCGCTGCGGCCGTCGTCGCCGGAATCCTATTTCTTGCGCCTCTGGTGCGGGCGCTTTCCGGTGATCCTGACGCGGTGCGAGACCAGAGCGAACCGGCGATCCTTGGCAAGGCGCTGCGCGCCAACGACAGCCGCCAAGATTATATGCGCTCGGCCTTGCGGCCCGGAGAAACGGGCCTCCCTGTGGCAACGCCTTTCGATATGCAGGACTCTTCGCTGCTGCGGGTTCTCGCGCAAGCACAATGCCTGGTCATCCGCGAGCCTCACGCACCGGCGGCGGCGGCGGGGGATCCCTGCCGGATCATCCGGCTTCAATTTTAAAATCCATGCCGCGCGGGGCGATTGATAAGGCGGCTACCCAGATGCCCTTGGCGCTTTAAATGGAAACGGACAGACACGTCGATCTCCTCGTCATCGGCGGCGGCGTCAACGGCGCCGGGATCGCGCGCGATGCCGCTGGGCGCGGCCTTGCGGTGATGCTTTGCGAGCAAGGCGATCTTGCCGGCGCGACATCATCGGCGTCAAGCAAGCTCATTCATGGCGGGTTGCGATATCTCGAATATTACAAATTCCGCTTCGTGCGGGAGGCACTGCGGGAGCGAGAGGTTCTGCTTGGCATCGCGCCGCATATCGTTTGGCCGGCTCGCTTCATCTTACCGCTCGATAAGGGCATGCGCCCCGCTTTCATGATTGAGGCTGGCCTCTTCCTTTACGATTGGCTTGCTCCGCGCAAACGCTTAGGCCGCTCGCGCCGCCTCGACCTGCGCACGGGCGAGGAGGGGGCGCCGCTCAAGGAGCATATTACGACGGGTTTTGCTTATTCGGATTGCCGGGTGGACGATGCCAGGCTCGTGGTGCTGAACGCTGTCGATGCCCGCGAACGTGGCGCCTCTATCCGCACAAGAACGCGCTGCGTTGCCGCCTCGCGGAAAGCAAGCCTGTGGCAGGCAACGCTGCTTGACCTGCGAAACGCAACGACGAGGAATGTGACGGCACGCGCGCTTGTCAATGCGGCGGGACCCTGGGCTGGCGAGGTGCTGTCGGACGCCATCGGTCACGATAGAGGTAAAAATCTCCGTCTCGTCAGGGGAAGCCATATTATCGTGCCTCGTCTCTACGAGGGAGAGCAAAACTATGTCCTGCAAAATGAAGACCGCCGCATCATCTTCGTCATGCCTTATGAAACGGACTATTCGCTCATCGGCACGACCGAGATCCCTTTTTCCGGAGATCCCTTGAAGGCGCGGATAAGCGCGGACGAAATCTTCTATCTCTGCGCCGTTGTTTCGCGTTATTTCCGCAAGCCTCTGTGCCCGGGCGATGTGGTCGAGAGTTTTGCGGGCGTGCGGCCCCTTTACGATGACGGAGCGGAAAGCGCGTCCGCCGCCACGCGCGACTATGTTCTTGATCTCGAAGCGCCGTCCGATGGTGCGCCGCTCCTTTCGGTTTTCGGCGGCAAGCTCACCACCTACCGGCGCTTGGCCGAGGATGCCATGGAGAAGCTTTCGCCATATCTGAAGCCGCCGCGTGAGAATGCCTGGACCGCGAGCGCGCCGTTGCCGGGCGGCGACATGGAAGGCGGTGATTTCAGCGGGTTTTTGCGGGCGCTCCGTGGCAAATATCCTTGGCTCGACGCCGCGACGGCGACACGCCTTGCCCGCGGCTATGGCACGCGGGCGGAGAGGATTCTTGGCAATTCCCGTAGCGCTGCGGATCTTGGAGCCGATTTCGGCGCGGGGCTCTCTCAAGCCGAGATCGATTATCTGATCGACCAGGAATTCGCGCTTACGCCAGAGGACATTTTGTGGCGGAGGTCGAAACTCCGCTTGCACTTGTCCAGGGATCAAATCGCGGCTGTGAGCGCTTATGTGGACGTCCGCACCCGGACGGACGGGCGCCCTCATGCCTAGCCAGAGCCATCTCCTTGCAATCGACCAGGGCACGACCTCGACGCGGAGCCTCCTCTTCGACTCTTCGGGGAGGCTGCTCGCCACGGCGCAACGTGAGTTTGCGCAATCCTATCCGCAACCGGGATGGGTCGAGCATGATCCGCAGACGATCTGGCGGGACGTTCTGCATACCGCACGCGAGGTCATCGCAAAATCAAATGCGCCAGTTGCCGCGATTGGCATCGCCAACCAGCGGGAAACAACCGTCATTTGGGACCGCGCGGACGGCACGCCAATTTATCCCGCCATCGTTTGGCAGGACCGGCGCACCGCGGCGGTGTGTGAGCGCTTAAGGCAGGAAGGAGCCGAGGCGCTGGTTCGTGCCCGCACTGGCTTGCTTCTCGATCCTTATTTCTCGGCAACGAAGCTTGCCTGGATTCTCGATCACGTTCCGGGCGCGAGGGCGCGCGCCGGACACGGCGAACTCGCCTTTGGCACCATCGACAGTTTCTTGCTGTGGCACCTGACCAGAGGCGCGGTGCATGCGACCGACGCAACCAACGCCTCGCGAACCATGCTCTACGACATCCACCGCCAGTGCTGGGACGGCGATCTTCTGAAAGTGTTCAATATTCCCGAGGCTCTTCTTCCGGAGGTTCATGACAACAGCTTTTTGTACGGGGTCACCGCGCCCGGTGTTTTCGATAGGGAAATTCCGGTCACGGGTATGGCGGGCGACCAGCATGCCGCCTTGATCGGCCAGGCCTGCTTCGACGCCGGCATGGCCAAAGCGACTTACGGCACGGGATGTTTTTTCCTGCTCAACACCGGCCAAGAGGCGGTGCCGCCGGCAAAAGGGACGCTGACCACCATGGCGTACCGGACGAGCGGGCACCCCGTCTACGCGGTCGAGGGTTCGATCTTCGCCGCGGGTGCCGCGCTCAAATGGCTGCGCGACCGGCTGGGTCTCTTCAAGGATGTTGCGCAAACCGCTGCCATAGCGGCAGAGCTCCATGGCAATGAGGGGGTCTATTTGGTGCCTGCCTTCGCAGGTCTTGGTGCCCCGCATTGGGATCCTGACGCAAGGGGTCTGATCTGCGGCCTTACGTTGGATTCCGGCCCTGCGCATATTGTCCGCGCCGCGCTGGAATCCTCAGCCTATCAAACCCTCGATCTGCTGCAAGCCATAACGGGCGATGGCGGCCCGCCACGCACGCTTCGTGTCGATGGAGGGATGGCGGCGAACGATTGGTTTTGCCAGTTTCTTGCGGATATCATCGCGGCTCCCGTCGAGCGTCCGCTGATGCTCGAGGCGACCGCGCAAGGCGCCGCTTTTCTGGCCGGGCTCCAGCTCGGGATTTTTTCCGATTTTGCCGCCATCTCCGCCGCATGGGTTCCTGGGGCAAGATTTGAACCGCGCATGGACGGCGCCGAACGGGATCGCTTGGTCAAGGGATGGCGGGACGCGGTTGGACGGACGCTGAGTTAGCCCTTTGGCAATTTCGACCTAAGGGCATTCACGACTTGAATGATCCACAAAAAACCAAACAGCAAAAGAAAAAACCAAGCCAGCGGACTAAGAAATGGGAAATGATCGAGCAGCGGAATTAAGCCAAAATGGAGAATTACGATGAACACACCGACGACTGCGACGACGGCCAGATGAGGGTCGTGCAATTCTACTTGCAAGATTTCGAGCCATCTGGGTTTCATCGAGTGCGCCTCAAGATTGTGCGGTGTCGCCGAACAGAGCAACGAGGGAATCGGTATCAAGAGAAATAACGGCAATGGGAGGCCGCCAGCTGAACCGCCCTTATAGCAGCCTTGGAAAATTGTGGCGCAATCGCCACATCAGTGACGAATTTTTGTTGCGTCATATTCGACGGCCCTGACTATGGTAAATTATAGATGCGGTGGGTTTGGCCATACCAATCCTTGTTTATCTCTCCCGAACAATTTTTGCCATTCCCGTCGCGCCTTCAGGCGTATCCGAGCCTAAGCCCATAGCTCTTAACGGCAGAGCACCCCCTCAATTTATTGAGCCCGATACTCTCAGCCGGGCTTCCGTTTCCGCCCGTGTCGTGCAAAATGAATTTGTCGCCCCCAACATTTGGCCAGTGCGACCAATCAAGTCGTTTCGAACCACCTGGGAGAGGTGGGGAATGCCTGAAACGGAATGGAACAGCACAACGACGCCCCAGGAGGGCGCCACCGTCTATGTGCTCGCCTTGGATAATATTGGCCAATACGAGATTCCATTCACGGTCGTCTTTCGAAACGATAGCTGGTGGAATGCTTGCACGGGAGAAGAGCTCGACGCTTTTATCGCGGGGTGGCGCCCGGCCGATAATGTCGAATGACAATGCGCGATGCATCTTGAAAATTTGGCGTGCCATCGCTCCTCGCAGCAGACGCCCCTGGCCTATGGAGCAGGGGCAGAACTGGGGCTTGGCCTTTACTTAGTAAATTAAACGTTAGTGAAAACAATTACTTATAGCAATAGAACCGCTTGATGCGGCCGCGCGCACGCTTGCACGCAAGACGTCGACGATTAGCTGCACCAAACGAAATGATACTCCTGATGGATCGGATAAAGCCGTCTGGGAATTGCCATTGTGGCGATGACCGCCACCGCAAAGCAAGGGAGCGAGCGCATGGGATTCGAACCATCGATGCAAGAATGCGATCCGCCGCTCGGCGCGGGCGTCTCGCGCCGCGATTGTCTGACCAGCGTTGCCGCTGCCGCCATGGGCTATACGCTTGCCGCGGGTCCCGTTCGCGCTGGAGTCATCAAAACCGGTACGGAAGGCCTTTCCGCCGGAGCGGCAACGATTCCGGTGTTCGGCGCCGAAATGCCGGCCTATTATGCGCGGCCCACGGGAGCCGCGAAGCCGCCGGTCATCCTCGTCGCCATGGAGGTCTTTGGCCTGCATGAGCACATCAAGGATGTGACACGGCGGCTAGGCGCGCTCGGCGCCTTCGCGGTGGCACCCGATATTTATTCCGGCTCGGCGACCTTACCCAAATCACGCAACCGGCGCAGCTTATGCCGCTCGTCAACAGCAAGCCCGACCGCGAGCTGTTCTCTGATCTCGACGCAACCGTTGCATGGGCGGGGTTGCAAGGCGGTGACACGAACCGGCTCGGGATCATCGGCTTTTGCCGGGGCGGCCGGACCGTCTGGCTCTATGCGACGCATAATGCCAGCCTCAAGGCGGGTGTTGCCTTTTATGGAAGCCTCAAGGATCCTCCAAGCGCGGCCATGCCGAAAAACGCTTTTGACCTCGCAACCGAGGTGAAAGCGCCTGTGCTTGGCCTTTACGGCGCCGAGGACGCGAGCATTCCGCCCGATCAGGTCGAGGCAATGAAGGAACGATTGGAAGCAGCCGGAAAGACGGTGAAGTTCAAGATCTATCCGGGCGCGGGCCATGGATTCTTCGCTGATTACAGGCAAAGTTATCGCGCCGACGTGGCCCAAGACGCCTGGATGACAATGCAGGCCTGGTTCAAGAAATATGGTGTGTTGGACTGACGGCGTGGCCGGCTCGCACCTATACCATTCATCAGCGCGGCGCGTGGCTCAGTGCGCGCGAGCCTTCGCCAGGACGTCTTGGATTGCCTTGATCACGGCCTGGGGATTATCTCGCTGAATGGCATGGCTGCTGTCAATTTCACGCAGCGTTGCGCCCGGATACAGCCGCGCGAAATCCGCACGCTTGGCGTTGTCGAAGGCTGCTATCGCAGTTCCCGACTTGTCCGGTGCGGTGAGAATCACAATTGGCAGGCTCGCTGGCGCAGCTGGCGCCGACAAGACTTGCTGCCCGGTCGCAGCGAGCGCATCAAACTCGCTCTTCACCGGCCCAAAGACTCCCGCAGCCCCGATGATAGCATTTCCAAGCGATCGGTTGGCGAGAGCGCCGGCGCCCTCGAACTGAGTCGGATGAGTGGAATCGATCAGTACCAGCCCAGCGACTTCGGATGGATAGCGCCGGGCATAGAGCTGCATGTACAACCCGCCCGCTGAGTGACCGACAAGAACGTAAGGCGGCTGAACATTCCGGCTTTTGAGGAGGGCTCTCAAATCCTCGACGATCGTGGCCCCGTCGCGCGGCCGGAATGTCGCGGTGCTTTGGCCGATGCCGGGTCTGTCATAGGCAAAGACGGCATTTGTGGTCGCGATGACCGAGAAAACCATGTCCCATGTTTCTTCGTAGTTTCCGAGCCCCGATTCGAAGACAACGGTTGGCGCCGGTCCTGGAAGTTCCGAGACTTCAACTTTTTCGTCGGTGAGGCTCGACAGTTGGTCGCCCGGCAAGGAAGCGCATCCGGGGAGCGCCAGGCTCATGGCGGTTAAACTGATCAAAAGGCGCCAGTGCGCCGCGGCAAAACTGGGTCGGGGCTTCATGTCAAACTCCGGCTTTCTCGGGCGAATTGCCTACAAGGCCGGCGGGTCTGGCAATTCGCGAGGTGTCACCTAAGTGTAGAGAGAATCGCGACAGGACAAAGACAATGGGCGTTCTTGAGCGTAGGGATTTCCCGCCGACGGATTTTTCCAAAGGCGCAAACGCCGATTGGACGATCCCCCAAGGGTTTGAGCGCTATAGCGAGGTCGAGCATCGGACGTGGACGACGCTCTATGAGCGGCAGGCGGACATATTGCCGGGGCGCGCCTGCGACGCTTTTCTGCATGGGCTCGACGCGCTCGATCTGCACGGCCATGGCATCCCTGATTTCCGCCAATTGAATGAAAAGCTCCTGGCTCTCACAGGGTGGCGGATCGTGGCGGTGCCGGGCCTCGTGCCCGATGCGGTATTCTTCGAACATCTCGCCAACCGGCGGTTTCCGGCCGGTAATTTCATCCGCGGCGCGAACGAACTCGATTATTTGGAGGAGCCGGACGTATTTCACGATGTCTTCGGCCATGTGCCGATGCTGACCGATCCGGTCTTTGCCGATTACATGCAAGCCTATGGGAAAGGCGGGCTGCGCGCACTGTCGCTCGGCAGCCTTGCCAATCTCGCAAGGCTATATTGGTATACGGTCGAGTTCGGGCTGTTGGAAACGTCTCAGGGCTTGCGGATCTATGGCGCCGGCATTGTGTCCTCGCGAACGGAATCGATCTTCGCGCTCACCTCCGATTCGCCGAACCGCCTCGGGTTCGATCTGGAAAGGGTGATGCGCACGCTTTATCGCATCGACGACTTCCAGCAGGTCTATTTCATCATTCCCTCGTTGCAATATTTGCTGGATGTCACGACCGGGACCGATTTCGGTCCCCTCTATGGCAAACTGGCAGGAATGCCCGACATTCCGATTGCCGCGATCGAAGCAAGCGATAGGGTCGTCACACGAGGGACACAGGACTACGCGAGGAGCGGCGGACGCATGCGGCAAGGCACGACGGTGCCGTGAGCAGTCTTACGGGGAGAGACAACATCATGCGGGACAAGGTTGTGGTTGTCACCGGCGGCTTCGGCGTGCTTGGGCAGGCGGTCGCGGAAGCGGCGCTCGCGGCCGGAGCCTTTGTGGCTCTCCCCGGCCGGGGATCGAAAAGCAGGATCGCCGAACAGGAACGGCTTTTGGTGCTTGGTGGTGTCGATCTCACGGATTTTGCGGCGGTTAAGCAAGCCTTTGAAACGGTGGCCGCGCGTTTTGGTAAGATCGACGGTCTCGCCAATGTCGCGGGTGGCTTCCGCTGGCAGACACTCGGTGATGGCGACCTCACCGGATGGACCGAGCAATTCCGAATGAATCTCTTGACCGCCGCGACGGCAACCAAGGCGGCGCTGCCCTATCTGCGCACATCGCAGGGCGCCATCGTCAATGTAGCCTCGGCCCCAGCCAAGAAGGCCGGCGCGGGAATGGGTGCCTATGCGGCGTCCAAGGCCGGCGTGCTGCGGCTGACGGAAAGCCTTGCCGAAGAAGAGAAGAATACGGGCGTGCGCGTGAATGCGGTGCTGCCGACAATCATCGATACACCGCGCAACCGCGCCGACATGCCGAAGGCCGATTTCACGCCTTGGGTGAAGCCTGAAGAGATTGCCAAGGCCATTTTGTTTTTGTTGTCCGGCGAGGCCACGGCCATCACCGGCGCCGAGCTTTTGATTTCCGGGCGGACGTGATCAAACGCGCTATTTGGCGGTGGTCAGCGGCAGGCGATGCGTGTCCTTGAGCGTCGTCAAGACGATCGAGGATTTGACATGCGAGACGCTTGCATAAGGCAGGATCAAATCATTGATGATCCGGGAGAGGTTCTTTAAGTCCGGCACCACCACTTTCAGCAGATAATCCGCGTCGCCAGTTAGCGCATAGGCCTCCTGGATTTCCTCGACGGCGTTTACGAAGTCGCTGAACTTTTTTGCGTTCTCCTTGGAATGCGGAGACATGCTGACTTGGATCAGGGCGAGCAGGCCAATTCCCAAGCGCCTGGCGTTGAGGCGCGCTGTATAGCCTTCGATGACGCCGGTTTCCTCCAGCCTTATGCGGCGGCGGGAGCATTGCGAGGCGGAAAGACCAACTTTCTCGGCAAGCTCGGAATTGGTGAGGCGGCCGTCCGCCTCAAGCGCGGCAAGGAGCTTGAGGTCGAATCGGTCGAGCGCGAGAAGTTCTTGCGAATCTGGCATTTCTCACACGATCCGTGCATCGTGGACGGCAACATCGTTCATTATACACGCCTATTTCGCCCATTTCGCGCTATTTTTATCGCATTAAAGCAGGATAGGGTGAGAAAATGGGTCCGTTTCCGCACGATGCGCCGCCCGCCAAAATCAGTGCCGAAAATCCGGCGGGCACCGATGGTTTTGAATTCGTGGAATTCGCCAATGCCGAGCCTGATCTGCTCAAGACTTTGTTTGAGCAGATGGGTTTCGAGCGTGTCGCGCGGCACAAAACGCGTGCCATCGATCTTTACCGCCAAGGTGGCGTCAACTACATCCTCAACGCCGACCGCCGGAGTTTCGGAGGACGCTTCGCCGACCTGCACGGCCCTTGTGCGCCCTCGATGGCCTGGCGGGTCGTCGATGCGAAACATGCTTTCGCCCATGCGTTGGAGCGCGGCGCGCAGCCTTACAATGGCGAGATGGGCGCCAAGACCATCGACGCCCCTGCGATCCTTGGGATCGGCGGCAGCCTGATCTATTTCATCGACACCTATGGCGCCAAGGGTTCGCCCTATGAGGCCGAATTCGATTGGGCAGGCGAGCGCGACCCGTCGCCAACCGGTTGCGGCATCACCTATATCGATCACTTGACCAACAATGTGTTTCGCGGCGCCATGGACCGTTGGTATCATTTTTATCAAAATCTCTTCAACTTCCGGCAGATTCGCTATTTTAACATCGCCGGGAAAATAACTGGCCTTTATTCCCGTGCGTTAACGAGTCCATGCGGAAAAATCCGGATTCCCTTGAACGAATCCGCCGACGACAAAAGTCAGATCGAGGAGTTTCTGCACCAATACAAAGGCGAAGGTATCCAGCACATCGCCTGCGGCTGCAAGGACATCTATGCCACCGTGAAGCGCTTGGCGGCGCGGGGCCTCGCTTTCATGCCGGCGCCGCCCGATAGCTATTACAAAAGGATCGCCGGGCGGCTTCCTGGTCATGGCGAACCGCTGGAGGCCTTGCGGGCGGGTGGCCTTCTTATCGATGGCGAAATTGTCGAAGGCGGCAAGCCGAAGCTTTTGTTGCAGATTTTTTCAAAGACAGTGATTGGCCCCATTTTTTTCGAGTTCATTGAACGCAAGGGCGACGAGGGATTTGGCGAGGGAAATTTCAAGGCGCTCTTCGAGTCGATCGAGGCCGATCAAATCGAACGCGGCGTGCTCAGCGCCCAAAAATGGAGCTAGCGGCGCAACCCTCTGGCCCAGAGGTATTCGGCATAAAGAGTGGTAATGATGAGTACAAGCATGAGCGCGACGAGCCAAGCCACCGCCAGCAAACCTGCGGCGGGTTCTTCGTACGCATGAAAAATATACTGCGGAGTCTGGTCCGTAAACGGGCTGAAATGGGCCAGCCAGCCCAATGCCACGCCAAGACCCGCGGTGATTGCCCAGAACAGAGGCCCGAGCTTATTTCTCAAGGTGAAAAACAGCCCAAGGCCAAGAAATGCGTATTTGGCAACAAAGAAAACGATAGGCAGAAGCTGCCAGCGAATGTCGCCCCGGGCAATATGGTCAAAGTCATGTCCCAAGCTCAACGCTATCAGGAGGACCACCAGAGCTATGAGTTTCTTGTCACGCATGATCTTCTCCTCGACTCCGCGTCGTGCGGAAGGGCCGCGAGACGGGACGGCGTAGGCGATGGCGACATATGGCGCCAATACAAATCGCTCATACCATAATGCCCTATTTGCGCGATCGCATATATATGTAAGGGAGTTTGGCCCCGGCTAGCTGTATCATCGCCGGTTCGCCTGTTCTATTGTGATGGCTGGGAAACCGGCACCAAAAGGGGCTCCTGCCATGCCGCTCCGTTACATGTCCGGCTTCGGCAACGATTTCGAAACGGAAGGGTTGCCGGGCGCCTTGCCGCAAGGGCAGAACTCGCCGCAGCGCTGCCCCTATGGGCTTTATGCCGAGCAATTGTCGGGGACGTCCTTTACCGCGCCGCGCGGCGCCAATGAGCGCTCCTGGCTCTACCGCATGCGCCCCTCTGTCAAACATGCGAGCCGCTTTACGAGCGTCGATGTTCCCTATTGGAAAACCGCGCCGCATATCGTCGCGCACGGCCTGCCACTTGGCCAATTGCGCTGGGATCCTTTGCCCATTCCCAATGAGCCATGGACCTTTGTGACTGGCATGCGGACCATGACGAGCGCGGGCGATGTTCAAACCCAGATAGGCATGGCGGCGCATGTCTTCCATGTGACGCAGAGCATGGAAGATGATTATTTTATGAATGCTGACGGCGAATTGCTCATCGTGCCTCAAATCGGAGCACTCGACATCGCGACCGAGTTCGGCCGCATCGATATCGCGCCCTGCGAGATCGCGGTGATCCCGCGCGGAATGAAGTTCAAGGTGGGGCTGAAAGACGGTCCCGCGCGCGGCTATGTGTGCGAGAACTATGGTGCGAAGTTCACTTTGCCGGCGCGTGGGCCGATCGGCGCCAATTGTCTCGCCAATCCGCGCGACTTCAAAATTCCAGTGGCGGCCTACGAGGAGAAGGAAGCAGCTTGCCGCCTGACGATAAAATGGTGCGGCGGCTTCCATGTCACTGAGATCGGCCATTCGCCGCTCGACGTCGTCGCGTGGCATGGCAATTACGCGCCCTACAAATATGACCTTCGTACTTTCGCGCCGGTTGGAGCCATTTTGTTCGATCACCCCGACCCTTCCATTTTCACGGTCCTGACCGCGCCGTCTGGCGAGGCTGGCACCGCGAACGTCGATTTCGTGATCTTTCCCGAGCGCTGGCTTGTCGCCGAACATTCGTTCCGGCCGCCTTGGTATCACATGAACATCATGAGCGAGTTCATGGGGCTGATCCTTGGCCAATATGACGCCAAGGCGGAAGGCTTTGCGCCTGGCGGGATTTCGCTCCACAATTGCATGCTGCCGCATGGGCCAGACAGGCAAGCTTTCGACAAAGCGAGTACCAGTGATCTGAAACCGCAAAAACTCGAAAATACCCTCGCCTTTATGTTTGAGACGCGCTACCCCCAGCAGGTGACGGAATATGCGGCCAAGCTGCCGACATTGCAACGTGACTATGCCGATTGCTGGCAAGGTTTGGAGAAGCACTTCGATCCAAATCGCCGGGAATGGTCAACGCCTTGAGGCAGCCGTATGAAGCTCGCGACTCTCGCCGATGGCACAAGGGACGGACGGCTTGTTTTGGTCTCGCGCGACCTTGCCTATGCCACGGACGCGCGCGGCATTGCTAAGACCCTTCAGGACGCGCTCGACGATTGGGCCCGCCTCGCCCCAAAGCTCGAAACACTCGCGAGTGCGCTTGAAATTGGGGCGGTGCCCCGCGAGCGGTTCCGCGAGCACGAAGCGCGCTCGCCGCTCCCCCGCGCGTTCCAATGGATCGACGGCTCCGCCTATCTGAGCCATGTGGAGCTGGTACGCAAAGCGCGCGGCGCTGCGATGCCGCCGGAGCTTTGGGCGGATCCCTTGGTTTATCAGGGCGGATCGGATGCTTTTCTGTCCCCGCGGGAGCCGATAAGAATGCCGGACGAAGGTTTGGGCATCGACTTCGAGGGAGAAGTCGCGGTCATTGTCACCGATGTCCCGATGGGCGCGAGCAGGGACGCGGCCGCCGCGTCGATCGTCCTTATCGTCCTGGTCAATGATGTCTCCTTGCGTAACCTCATTCCGGCTGAGCTCGCCAAGGGGTTCGGCTTCTTCCAGTCGAAACCCTCGTCGACATTTTCGCCGGTCGCAGTTTCTCCCGATGAGCTAGGCCTCGCCTGGGACGGCAAACGCCTGCATCTTCCCTTGCTTGTCAGCCTCAACGGCAAGCCATTCGGGCGGGCGGATGCCGGCACCGGAATGAATTTTGATTTCCCGGCCCTCATCGCGCATGCGGCGAGGACAAGGCCTTTGGGGGCTGGCACCATTGTCGGATCCGGGACGGTTTCCAATAGTGAGGCGGACGGCGGACCGAGCCGCCCGGTCGCCCAGGGTGGCGTTGGCTATTCGTGCGTTGCCGAGGCGCGGATGGTCGAGGCTATTCGCGACGGCACGCCAGAAACCTCATTTCTGCGCTCTGGCGATACGGTGCGCATCGAAATGAAGGATCAAGACGGCCATTCGGTTTTTGGGGCTATCGAACAAACGGTTGAACCTGATGGAAGACACTCGGCCTGAACCATGCCTCTTCGGCTATTGGCGGTCGAGCGCAGCCTACCGGGTTCGGATTGCGTTGAATCTGAAGCGGATCACCGCAGAACAAGTTCCGGTGCAATTGCAAGAGGGAAAGCAGAAGAGCGCTGACTATCGCTTGCTCAATCCGGCGGGTCTCGTTCCGCTATGGCGGGAACCCGATGGTTTCACTCTGGCCCAATCGCTCGCGATCATCGAATATCTAGATGAAAAATTTCCCGATCCGCCCTTATTGCCGGGCGATCTTAAGCATAAGGCGTGGTGCCGCGAGATCGCCTACGCGATCGCCTGCGACATCCATCCGGTCAACAATTTGCGCGTGCTTGACAAGCTCACGGCGGATTATAACGCCGGTAAGGAAGCGCGCGCTGCCTGGATGCGGCACTGGATCGCCACCGGCTTTGACGCGATCGAAACGCGTCTCGCCGAGACCGCGGGGCTGCACTCTGTTGGCGAGAGGATCAGCTTGGCCGATATCTGTCTGGTGCCCCAGGTTTATAATGCGCGGCGGGCCGGGCTCGATTTGGCACCTTATCCGCGCATCATTGCGGCCGACGCGGAGGCACGGAAATTACCCGCCTTTGTGGCGGCGGCGCCAGAAGCGCAACCCGATGCGCCATGATGCGCCTAAATTTATACGAGAAAACCAATAGATAGAGACGGAGATAAAAACCGTGAGCGATTGAGGTGAAGCGATGCTGGCCCGGGGGCCTTGCTCGCCAGGGCTGCTGCGCAGTATGTTCCGGTATGCACCGATAGCGTGACCTGAACGGCGCAAAAGGACATCAGTTTTGCCAGAAAGATCGTGCTATATATTTCTTGAGAGGGTTGTTTCTGGTCTGTTCCACAGCCAGACTGGAACAACTTTTTATTGACAGCTAGACATTTGCTTTTTCCGCCTCAAGGCGCGCGGATTTAGAGCATGATCCCAAAAAGTTGCAGACTTTTTGGATGAGATCACGCGGCAATATGAGAGAGTGAAGCCATAGGCGATTCCTCTCGAAGCAATCCTGGTCTCGTAACACGGCTTCCTGGAGAGTTTGAAAAGAAATGATTGTCACCGTGGGGCAAAATGGCCAGCAATCTGGAGTTCGGAAATGACATGGCCAGCCGTTGTGGTGTGGATCTTAATTCTGCCCGGCATTTTCTTGAGCAGTCCACTTTATTTGCTTTACCTCTTTTTCAGTTTGGGCGCCTTTGGATCCCTAAGCGTGCTTCCAGGCGAGAGCGTGGTACTCGTTCCCCAAGCATGCTGCGGGGTATTCCTCGTCAGCAAAAGTCTGCTTTCCAAGGGTCAGCTGTCACGAGCGATAGATGCGGCAATCGATCCGGGTAGGCTCGGCCTCCTTTTTGCTTTTCTTTTTTACGCTCTTTTTTCCGCCTATGTGATGCCCCGGCTATTCGCCCATATGGTGGAAATCATAAGCATGAACTCTGAAGTCCCTTGGGCGACCCCGCTTGACCCGACTATGTCCAACATCGCGCAGTCCTGTTATATGACCCTGTCGGTCGGGGTCGCTCTCGTCTTCGCTCTTTCCAGCGAGAACGCATATTTCCGGCGCCATTACCTGCAGGCGTTGTTAATTGGAGGTCTCGTCCTGATCGCCACCGGTATTGCCGACCTGATGCTGTCGGCGGCCGGTCTTGGCGCCCTCTTGGAACCGTTTCGCAACGCCTATCGTCTTCTCGTCGATAACGAAGTGGCGGGAGGGACCAAGCGGGTCGTCGGTCTCATGCCAGAGGCCTCTGCCTATGGCTCGACGTGCCTCGGGGCGGTGGCGAACCTTGTTTTCCTGCGGCCTTGTTTCGAGAGTGCGCGGTTGCGCAATTATATCGTGCCCTTCACCATTCTGGGGCTTCTGGCAATGGTCGCGCTTTCGACTTCCTCGGCCGGTTATGTGGGCCTAGCGGTATTCGCGGTGGTCTATACGGCGAACTGGCTGCGCCGTGCCATGTCTCCCGATGCTCC
>Ga0187855_10002096_pt1 | contig 15195 bp, 10 predicted proteins | sample June2016WEW_8_10_2_FD_132969 | JGI IMG/M metagenome (GOLD analysis project Ga0187855, IMG submission 132969) | Peatland microbial communities from SPRUCE experiment site at the Marcell Experimental Forest, Minnesota, USA - June2016WEW_8_10 | ecosystem: Environmental > Terrestrial > Soil >...
ATTCTGGCACGATATCACTGCTCCGTTACCTGCGTCCTACGCGGTGCTAACGGTCCAACTGAATTTCACCGTGCCGTGTACCCGCCGTGTACCTCAGTTCGGGGTTTGTCCCAGTTTTATCGGTTCTGCCGGAACGTAGAATCAATAACTTACAAAGATTCACCGGACGGAGATGGTCCGAATCCCACCCCCTGCGCCACCCAGTCTTAGGAATTCTCTCGGTTCCCAACATGCATGCGGACTCCTTAATGTTTGGCCCCAATCACATCGAATTCGCGAGGCGTGCTTTCTCGCTGTCCGGCGACAGTCCGCGAAATGTCCAAACTGATGAGGACATTCTCCCACACCAATCGCGAGGTACACTTCCTTACAGCTCCTCTCGGAATAGATCGCGAGTGTTACGTACGTATTCGCCGTGAGGAAAGGTTGAGGCACCAAACGATCCCAGGCGGCGCGTGCGGACTTTGACTTGCCCAAGAACATGTGTTTTTGTGCCTCGTATCGAAATTAGCGGGAAGAGCACTCCCACCACCCGCAGAACCCATCACACTCCGATTCATTGACGGGACGACGAAACCGTGCGCGCGCAACGCCCGGCGGCCCAAGCGTGACCACGACCACGCCAATTTTTGCGGCGCAAGTTTTTTAATTGACACGTTTGGCTTTCTACTCTACAGTTTTCGTCCATGCGATTTAACTCTCAGAGGACTACGCAGATTTCGTCTCGCTGTACCTGTTGCATACCGGTGTCCTCTGGCATTGGGAGGCTAGCGACAGCGAACGTGTAGCTGAAAACGAGCCGAGTCGTAAGCGACCCACCGCCGAGGATGCAACCGGCCGGTGGGTTTTTTGTTTTTAGGCGCTGGAGGAAACCTCACCGCAGTTTCGAACGGATTTCGGCCACCTCTCAAGCAGGAGCCCTCACAAAAAAACAGCAGGTGTCGCGGTCAATGCAGCGCAGGCGAATCCAGTACACGCCCAGCGTCAGCGGCCCGACGCCGAAGAATCAGCGCAGAGCCCGATAAAGGGCACGCGACTGAATCGTGAGTTTCTGATCTTGATTTCAATTTATTGAGGAGCCAAAACCATGCGGTACCACAAGTTGATCGTGTTCATTTTTGCGTTTTTCGCCGTCGTCGCTAGCCTGCGAGCGCAGTCCACAATTTCAGGATACGTCACCGGCATCGTCAGCGATCCGAGCAATGCGGTCGTGAGCAACGCCAGCGTTACGCTCAAGAATTCCGATACGTCGTTCACGCAGACCACGAAGACCGGCTCGGACGGAGTGTTCCATTTCGAATACGTGCCGCCGGGTAATTACAAACTGAGCGTCACCGTCACTGGCTTCAGCACCGCGGAGCAAACGATCGCGGTCACAGTGGGCCAGTCCACGACGGCGAACGTGCAACTCACGGTCGGTTCGTCCGCGAGCACGGTGGTGATTGAAGGCGAGTCCAACCCGATTCAAACCGAGAACGGGGACATCACGACGAATTACAACGAGACGCAAATTCAACTGGTGCCGAATCCGGGCGCGGACATCACCTATGTGGCCCAGACCGCGCCGGGCGCGGTGATGAATACGCAGAGCGGCGGGGGCAATTTTTCCGTCTTCGGGCTGCCCGGCTATTCGAACATGTTCACGATTAACGGCATGGACTACCTGAACAGCTACGGCGATAACAACAAATCTGGCGCGACCAACAATAGTATTGGCGGCAACGAGATGCAGGAAGTGACCGTGGTCAACAACGGTTACTCGGGGAATTACGGCCGGCTGGTCGGCTCCAACGTGAATTTCGTAAGTAAATCCGGCACGAATCAGCTGCACGGCAACGCCATTTACGATTGGAACGGCTCGTCGTTGAACGCCAACAGCTACTTCAATAAAGACTCCAACCCTATCACGCCGCGGCCGTTCGACAACGTGAATCAATGGGCCGCTTCGATCGGCGGGCCCATCTGGAAAAACCGCACATTCTTTTTTGTGGACAATGAGGGGTTGCGCATCGTGATTCCCACGAGCTTTCCCGTCAACATTCCCAGCCCGCAGTTTGAAGCGGCTACCATTGCCAATCTGCAGACCGTCAGCCCCGCGTCGGTCCCTTTTTACAACACGATTTTTAATCTGTACAACAACGCACCGGGAGCGTCGCGCGCGGCCGACACTCTGCAACCACCCGGAACACCGGGCGCCGGGGACGGCTGCGAATCCAACTTTAACGTGCTTGGCCCGACCGTTCCTTGCGCCCTCAAGTACACGGCAACTCCGGGGAATTTTACAGGTGAATGGCTGCTCGCCTGGCGCATCGATCAGATCCTCAGCTCGCGCGATCAGGTGTTCCTGCACATCTTCACGGATCACGGCATTCAGGCCACCAACACCAACGTGATCAATTCCGCTTTCAACCTGAGCAGCCCGCAGCCGGAATGGCAGGGCCAGTTGAACGAAACACACACGTTCAGCACCCGTTCGGTGAACCAGTTCATTGCCGCGTTTCAGTGGTCCGGAATTCTCTTCGGGCCGGCGGATCCGGCGGCTGCGTTGGCCGTGTTTCCGTCGCAGCTGAACTTCACAGGCAATACTTTCAATGAGTTGGGGCAGAACCAGGCGCATCCAGTGGGCCGCCACATCACGCAATATCAGCTGGTGGACAACTACTCCTACACGTTCGGCAAACACACGCTGAAAGCGGGCGTGGATTTCCTGCGTGATGACCTGAATGTGTTCTTCTACGGCAGCAACACCGCCGGAACCATAACCGACGACATGACGAATTTCTACAACGGAGGTGCGGTGAACTACACGCAATCGTTCCCGACCACGCTGCATTCGCCATTCGCCGCCTACGATCTGGGTTTCTACATCGAAGACGATTGGAGTGTGACGCCTCACCTGAAGCTGACCGCCGCGCTGCGCTTCGATCGCGAGTCGAACATCACTAGCCGGCAAAATGCCTTCGCGCGGCTCGCCGAGCCCTTCGAGGACGCCGATCACGATCCGACCATTCCTTACAACCAGGCCATTCAGACCAGTGTGTCGCAGGCATTTTATTCTGCTACGCCTATCACTTTCGAACCGCGCTTGGGTTTTGCGTGGTCGCCGTTGGGCGGCACCAAGACCGTGGTTCGCGGCGGCATCGGCAATTTCCGCGATTTCCTGCCGCAGCAAGTGCTGCAGGGATTCGCGCTCAATACTCCGCTAGTGAACGCCTTCACCGTGAATGGTCTTACCACTGGAGCGGCGCTTTCACCCGCCGTCGCGGATAACATATTTGCCACTGCGGCCAGCTACAACACGGCGTTCGTGAATGGCTTCTCGCAGGGCGCCACGCTGGCGGATTTGCAAGCCTCCGACCCAGGCTTTTCGCCGCCAGCGTATTACGGCGCTCAGCACAAGACCATCAATCCCACGTACATCGAATGGAACCTGGAAGTTCAGCGTTCGCTGGATCAAAACACCACGATGAGCGCGAACTATGTGGGCAATCACGGCATCCACGAAGTTTTTATCAATCCAAGTCTAAACGCTTACGATCCCGGCGGGTTTGCTGGCTTGCCCACAACGGCGCCTGATCCGCGGTTTTCGAACGTCACCGAGTTGCAGACCGACGGCACGTCGAATTACAACGGAGTGACGTTTTCGGCGCGGCACAATTTCAACCACAGTTTTCAGGCCACTGCGAGTTACACCTACAGCCACGCTCTGGACGACGTCTCCGACAACGGGTTTACAGCCTGGGGTTACGGGACCGCGGCCAGCATTCAGTACCCACAAAACCCGTTCGATCCGCACGCAAACTACGGCAACAACGATGCGGATGTGCGGCACGCATTTTCCGCCAGTTACGTGTGGACGCCGCCGTTCGATTCCTGGAGCGGCCATGGCTCGAACAGGTTTTTGGCGGGCTGGTCTTTCTCCGGAACGTTTTTCTATCGTAGCGGATTTCCGTTCACGGTGATTGACAGCGCGGACACGGCAATTCTGGCTGGTTCTAATTATGGGGCCACGCTCTTTGCGAACTACCTGGGCGGAGCGCAGCCAAGTTGCACCACGCCCGCGTCTCCGTGCCTGGTGGCTGCGGACTTCTCCTCGGCGGTCTCCGCATTTGGAGACCAGCGCCGCAATCAATTCCGCGGGCCCGGCTTTTTCAACACGGACTTGAGCGTGCTGAAAAGCACACGGGTGAGGCTGTGGAGCGAAGGCCAGCAGTTTGTGGTCGGAGCCAGTTTCTACAACATCCTCAATCACCCGAATTTCGATCAGCCGGTGGCCGATGTCGCGAACGCGTCGCAATTCGGCCACATCATTCAGACGGTCTCGCCGCCAACCAGCATTCTTGGTTCGGGGTTGGGGGGAAATTCGTCGCCGCGGCAGATCCAGCTGACAGCGAAGTTCATCTTCTGATTTTTGGGACACCACAGCCCGAACACGCGATGTTTCACCCTGGCTGGCGATCGGCGGGCCCACCCCGGACGATCGCCAGCGTTTCACCGTAAGAATCAGTAGAGCGGCGAGCCGCGAATATTGCGCGGCGCCGACCAATTTCAAGGAGACTTTTTCGTGCATAATCGATCGGCACGCTTCAGCAGATTTCTTCTGACAGATACGCGCAGCGGTTTCACGGTCGTAACCGCTGTGGTGTGGATATTTCTGAGCGCACTGTTTGCCTCGCCGGTTCTGCAGGCCCAGGCCGCGCGGGGGACGGTGAACAAAATCACGCTCGAAGACTTGATCTCGCTGCGCGAATTCTCCGAGGCGGTTCTTTCTCCCAACGGGGCCCAGCTTGCCATCGTTCGCCACGGCCAGATTGCGCTGCTGCCGGCCGACGGCGGCTGGCCTGTTGTCTTGACTACATCGCCGGGAGGGAAGGCTGAAATCAGTTGGTCGCCGGACGGGACGACCATCGCTTTCGTCAGTCAGGGCAGCGTTTGGGTGGTGCCTGTCTCGGGTGGCAAGCCTAAGCAGATAACCTACGGGGCAGTCGGTGCCGGCGATCCCCGTGGCGCGTCGGACCGCTGGCCAAAGTGGAACTCCGACGGAAAATGGGTTTTGTTTCAATCGGGACGCCATGGGCACAACGAGCTTTGGGTCGTAAGCGCGGACGGCAGGACCACGAACTATCTTGCAACCACTGAGATTTATTCCGGAGTTGATGAGCTCGACCAGATCACCACGGGTGATGAAGTCGCGTCGGATCGTTTCGATCCCACGCCCGCGTGGTCGCCTGATGGCACGCGAATTTCTTATACTGAACGCTCGCGCGATTTTTTCTCGGGGAAGTTGAAGGTTCTGGATTTCGATCGCGCTACCGGCACCGTGAAGGGCGCACCGCTCGAACTCTACACCGCCCGGCACGACCGCGGCGGCGCGTGGGTAATCGATCACGTCGCGTGGTCTCCGGATGGTGCGACGCTCGCTTTTACTCTCCAGGACAGCGGATGGGACAAAGTCTACCTGCTGCCTTCGCGCGGCGGGCAACCCAGGCGGCTTACGCAAGGCGAATCCGAAGATGGTTCGCCGGTTTTTTCTCCCGACGGCAAATCTATCGCGATCGTTTCGAATCGCGGCGTGCTCGAAGAGAGCCACATTTGGATCGTTCCCGTCGATGGCTCCGTGCCGCGCCGGCTCGCCAATCTGCCGCCTGGCGTGGAAGAGGAGCCGCAGTGGTCGCCCGACGGAAAGAGGATCTATTTCATTCGCACGAGCCCGGAGGAAACGCCGGACCTTTACGTCGCGTCCGTGGCGGGCGAGGCGGCGCCGCACGCGCTGACGCACACACTTCCGCTGACTTTCGAAGCTACGGGCATCGCTCCGCCTCAGGTGGTGCACTTCAAAGGCAAGGACGGTCTCGCGCTTGCCGGAATCCTTTACCTGCCGCTTGGCTACAAGACCGGCGTGCGCTATCCCACAGTGATTTGGGCGCACGGCGGGCCAGAGGGCCAGGACGCGCTGGGTTTCTCGCCGTGGTCGCTGTACCTCGCGCAGCAAGGTTACGTCGTCTTCCATCCGAACTTTCGCGGCAGCACCGGTTATGGCGAAAAATTTCGCAACCTGAACGTGGAAGATAGTGGCGGCGGCGAAACGGACGATATCGCTGCAGGTGTGGCGTATTTGGTGGATCAGGGCATCGCTGATCCGAAGCTCGTGGCCATTGGAGGCGGCAGCCATGGCGGCACTGCGGTCAACTACGCCGTCACGAAATATCCCGACTTGTGGGTCGCGGCGCTGTCGCTATTTGGCGTCGCCGATCGCGCTACGTACATCCAGCGGACCAATCGCAATTCCGCCATTCGCTGGGAAACCAAGTTCGGCGGCACGCCGGACGAAAAGCCGGCGGTTTATCGCAAGGCCGATATTCTGCCGGACGTGCCGAAGATCAAAGCGCCCGTGCTCGTTTTATGGGGCGAAGAAGATCCGCAGGTGCCGCCGTACGAATCATTCCAGCTGGTCGCCGCATTGAAAAAATACAACAAGACATATGTCGCCTTCAGCTACTCGCACGAAGGGCACGGATTCTCGCAGCCGGATCATGCGCTGGACGCGCTGCATAAGGAGGACGAATTCCTGCGCCGATATTTGCTATCGCCGGTCGGGCAGAGCAGCACTTCCACCGAGGAGATTCCGCTCGACCAGAAATAGGAGGCGCGAGGTTTTCCGGTATGCGTTTTGGAGCGAAGGCAGTAAAATCGCTGCGGCGATAGCGGCGCGTGCAGCGAAGCTGCCTTCGTTTTTTGCGATTTTTCGCCACACAAATTGCCCGTGAAGTCTTGCAGTCGTTCTTGCTTTATCATTGAGTTTGTTTCCGCAAAGGAGAAACTTTCGTGGCTGAGAATGTATCCCATCACGCGTTGGGCGATCGCGCGGCATTTCAGCTTGCTAATGTAACCAAGACGCCACCGCAGTATGTTGCGATCACTCCGCGATGGCTGGTCCGTCTGCTGGACTGGAAGCCGCTTGAGGCGGGAACCCTGCGCGTCAACCGAGTGGTGGACGACAAGGCGATCGACGTGGTCTGCGGGCAAAAGGACGAGAAGGCTTTGCCTGAGACGTACGTGGAGTACGAAGAAAAGCCGCGCGAATACACTTTGAGCGCGATTTCGGCCGTGCTGGATGTGCAAACGCGCGTCTCCGATCTTTACAGCAATCCTTACGACCAGGTTCGCGAGCAGCTGCGGCTGATGATTGAGAACGTCAAGGAGCGGCAGGAAAGCGAGCTGATCAACAACAGCGACTACGGGCTTCTGAAGAATGTCCCGGCGAGTCAGCGGATTCAGGCGCGCAAGGGCGCGCCGACTCCGGACGATCTCGACGAGCTGCTGACAAAAGTTTGGAAAGAACCCTCGTTCTTTCTGGCGCATCCGCGCGCGATTGCCGCGTTCGGCCGCGAATGCACGCGTCGCGGCGTGCCGCCCCCGACCGTCACACTCTTTGGGACGCCATTCGTCACCTGGCGTGGAGTACCGTTGATACCGACGGACAAGTTGCAAATTGAAGGCGCCGGCAAAGCCAAGGATGCGGCCGGTAAGACGAATATTCTTTTGCTGCGCGTCGGAGAAAAGAAGCAGGGCGTGATTGGTTTGTTCCAGCCCGGATTGCCCGGAGAGCAAACTCCCGGCCTATCCGTTCGGTTCATGGGCATCAGCAGCAAGGCTCTCGCTTCGTATCTGATTTCGCTCTACTGCTCCGCGGCGGTGCTTGTGGACGACGCCATTGCCGCGCTGGAAGATGTCGAAGTCGGACACTACCATGAGTACAAGTGAAAACGGGAAAAGCGCGTGGCGGTTCGTGAATGACGCTACTGGGTCGGTCTTGCCGGGGAATCTGCAGTCGCTTCCTGCCGGCGTACCCGATCCGGAGGTGCTCGCGCGCATGGCGAATGAGTTTTTCACGGCGCTGCCGGCGGCGCAGGCCGTAGTTCCGGCCGCGCCATACGCCGCCGAGGCCGCGCGCGGGCCGCAGGCATCGATTGCGGGAGTGAGCCTGGTGGATGCTTCCGCCGATCAGACGGTTTTGCTGCCGACCGAAACGCAACGGCGCGCTTTGCCGTCTTCGCTTGGTGCAGCTGAGGCTTATTCGCAAATTCCGGCCAGCGCAAACACCGTGCCGCTTGGATTGCCCGGTGGCGTGGATGCGACTTATTTCACTGGGCCTGCGTCGCTTTCGTTCCTGGAAGATATCAGGCCGCTTTTTTCCTATTCCGCGGCGCCGCTGCCTGCTGCGGATTATCCAGCGACCATCCAGATCCCAACCGAAACCGAGCTTCGCGTCATCGCCAATAGTTTTTCCTCCGCGACGGTGCCAGGTGTGCCGCGGTCCACGATTGACCTCGCCGCGCCGCAGGTTTCGGGCGCTGCGGGGCAGCCCACCGCAGCGGAGCAGTCCGGCGGCTACTCATTCCTGAACGAAATTCGCCAGCTTGTCCCCTCGGGATTCGCGCCCACGGAAATTCCTTCGGATGGGCTTTCCGAGATTTCATTGTCTTCGCTGCCGTTCGATGTGCAGGCTATTCGCCGGGATTTTCCGATACTGCAGGAGCGCGTCCACGGCAAGCCGCTCATTTGGCTCGACAATGCGGCCACGACACAGAAGCCGCAGAGCGTGATTGACCGACTAAGCCGATTTTACTCCCACGAAAATTCCAACATTCATCGCGCCGCGCATGAACTGGCCGCGCGAGCGACTGACGCTTACGAAGCTGCGCGCGAAAAAGTGCGCCGCTTCGTGAACGCCGGTTCGGTGCGCGAAATCATTTTCGTTCGCGGCGCCACGGAAGGTATTAATCTGGTGGCGCAGAGTTGGGGCCGGCAGAATATTCAGAAGGACGACGAGATCGTCATCACGTGGCTGGAGCACCACGCGAACATCGTGCCGTGGCAAATGCTGTGTGCGGAGAAGGGCGCGCGGTTGCGCGTTGCGCCGGTGGATGATTCGGGGCAAGTGATTCTGGACGAATATCAGAAACTTTTGGGCCAACGCACACGGCTGGTCGCGTTCGCGCAGGTTTCCAACGCGCTCGGCACGGTGACTCCGGCGCAGGAAATGATTGAGATGGCGCATCGCTACGGCGCAAAGGTGCTGCTGGACGGCGCGCAAGCCGTTTCACACATGCAAACCGACTTGCAGAGCTTCGACTGCGACTTCTATGTTTTTTCCGGCCACAAAATGTTTGCGCCTACGGGCATCGGCGTCGTCTTCGGCAAGCTGGATATTCTGGAGAACACGCAGCCGTGGCACGGCGGCGGCAACATGATTCAGGACGTCACGTTTGAAAAGACAACGTACCAACCAGCGCCAGGCCGTTTCGAAGCCGGCACGGGCAACATCGCCGATGCGGTAGGCCTCGGTGCAGCTATCGATTACCTCGAACGCGTCGGCATGGTTAATATTTCGCGCTACGAACACGATTTGTTGCTCTACGCCATCGAAAATCTGCAACGCATTCCCGGCCTACACTTGATTGGCACAGCGCGCGAAAAAGCCGGCGTCTTGTCATTCGTGCTGGATGGCTTCCGAACGGAGGACGTTGGCTCCGCTTTAAATCGGCAGGGAATTGCCGTGCGCGCGGGGCATCATTGCGCGCAGCCGATTCTTCGCCGCTTCGGCGTTGAGAGCACCGTGCGCCCTTCGCTCGCCCTCTATAACACCTGCGAAGAAATAGATGCCCTGGTCTCTGCAATTTGGAACTTGAAACAGGGCCACACTTCGCTCTAATCGTTCCCGCCGACAACGATCCGCTTAGTCTGGCTAGGCTCTATCTGATTGCCATACTCTCACCAGACAATGAGACGTACAGAATCGCGGGGATCGTCCGTAGATAATTTACTTTGAGGGCAAACGTTGCTGCGCTCATGTGTTGCCCAGAAATGGTTCTTTTTGAGGCGAGCCCCGTCGGCCTTCTGGGCAAGCGAAGCTTCAACGTTTCAGATAGGCGAGGGAATGGGGATTTTGGGCAAACAGCGGTTTCTGGGCACTTGATTGCATAACAATGCCGGCTCCTTTCTTCCGAGTTCCTCATGACCGGCGGGCCGGTCAGCACGCACCATGAAAATCAGCTAAGGTAAGTCCTGCGCGGAAGGACAGACGAGGTTGTCATTGGCTGGCGCGCTTGAGCCCGTTCCCGAGTTGAACCCGGATGCCGCGAGGAAACACACACCATCGCCCTCATTCGAGGAGCATGTGAGAGAGAATCTGCATCCGATGTCGGCATCCTCTGTCCTCTGCGCCAAGAGGAGGGGTTATGGAAGTAGTCTATCGTCGTTGTAGTGGGATCGACGTTCACAGAGAAAGCATTTCGGTGTGTGTTTTGCTGATGGAAGATGAAGGAATCAAAAAAACAAATCCGCCGGTTTGGCACCATGACCAGAGACTTACTGGAGTTGAGCCTGTGGCTGCAACAACTCGGTGGGACCCACGTGGCCATGGAATCGACAGGTGTTTACTGGAAACCCGCGTGGAATCTATTAGCGGGCCAGTTCGAACTCCTGCTGGTCAATGCGCAACACATCAAGCAGGTACCTGGACGAAAGACCGATATCCGGGATTGCGAATGGATTGCAGATCTGCTCCAGCATGGCCTTCTGCGTGGAAGTTACGTCCCCGAGCAAGAACAACGAGATCTGCGCGACCTGACCCGCTATCGGGTGAGGCTCAACGAGGACAAGGTTAGGCTAGCGAACCGAATCCAGAAGACGTTGGAAGACGCCAATATCAAACTGGCTTCGGTAGCCACCGATGTGCTGGGGGCTTCTGGACGCACCATGTTGCAAGCCATCGCAAGCGGAGAAGACGATCCCGAAAAGCTGGCCTAAATGGCGCGGAAAGGACTGCGCAAAAAACTACCGCAATTACGGTTGGCGCTGCAAGGGCGGATCCGCGATCATCATCGTTTCCTCCTCCGCCAACTTCTCGAGGAACTGAGATTTACCGAGGAGAAGATCAACGAACTCGATCAACGCATTCAGCAGTGTATGCTCCCACACCATCATGCCATCTCGTTGTGGACCTCGATGCCAGGCGTCCGCGTGACAACCGCCTGGAGTTTAGTGGCCGAGATTGGCACCAATCCAGAACAGTTTCCTCTGGGCAGCAACTTGGCTTCCTGGGCGGGAATGTGCCCCGGCAATAATGAAAGCGCCGGGAGGCGCAAGAGCGGCAAGGCACGCCGAGGAAATCGCTGCCTTCGCCGAGCTTTGAACCAGGCAGCCTGGGCCGCTGCTCGCACCAAGAATACTTATCTGGCCGCGCGTTTCCATCGCCTAGCGGCGAGACGCGGAAGCAAGCGAGCCATCGTCGTCATTGGACACAAGATTCTTGTCTTGGCCCACTATATGCTCCAACACAACACTCCATTTCGCGAACTCGGCGCCGAATACTTTCAACGGCTCCGTACACCGAGCCTTTCCCAATCACTTGTCCGTCGATTACAGCGCCTCGGCTTTCAACCCACGCTAACGCCTGCGCAACAAGTAGGTTGAGCAGCTACGAAGAAGTATTTTCGAGAGAGCCTGCGGTCTTCGACCAACCACAGTCTACTCAGGTCTAAGGAGCCGACGTTGTTATGCAATCACGTCGATTTAGTGATTCATGGAGCCAGTGGACGGTTAGGTGTCGAGATTTCGCTTCAAACCCAGTATCAGGGAGTATCAATGTCCTGTTCATTCCCTGATCGTTCCCTGTTCCGATTGGACTGGAAAGTGCGGTCTCTCTCGCTAAGATACTCTCCAACGTGGAGTTGTATCCAATCGCCTTTAACCGAATGCGCAATGTTCCCTGTAAATGTCCCTGATAGCAGGGAATTTGGCGGAGAATAGTTCGCTTGCGACTGCATCCACCGCCACGCAGTCATCTCTCGTTTGGATAATAGATCTGCTGGAAAGTCTTGCAGTAATCGTAAGGCTTCGCGGACCTCTCAAAGCCATGCCGAGGCTAGCGCAGACATGCGAATTTCTGATTCAGCCTTGGTTGTACACTGGAACGATCGACGGCATGCGCAAGAGGCGGCGTAGAAAGCAGTTTTCGGACTGCGCGGGCTACTTTTGTGCGAGCGCGCGAGACTCGTGACTTCACCGCACTTTCGCGAATGCACAAAGCCCGCGCCGTTTCCGTGACTGAAAATTCCTCGCTCTTGCGCAATCGAAATGTGGCCTGAATTCGCGGAGGTAGCTCGCGGATTTGGTCTTCGATAAGGGCATTCAATTCGCTCGCCGCATAAATTTGCTCGGGATTCGGCGGCCGCGCGACTGTTCCGTCGAAGAGTGATTCTGCTTGATTGTCGAGAATATCGTTCAAGGAATCTTGCACACGGTAGCTCTTCCTTCGCCGCAGCATCAGGGCTGAATTGATTGCGATTCGGGTCAGCCAGGTGGAAAAGGCAGCTCGCCCCTCATAGGAATCAAGTTTCGCATAAGCCCTGCACCAACTGTCTTGCACTGCATCTTCCGCATCTTCTTTATTTCGCAAGATGGCGATCACTGCGCGATAGAGCCTGGGCGTGTGCCTTTTGAAAAGTTGCTCCTGCGCCTCCGGATTTCCCACGACAGCCTGGCGAATCAAGTTCCAATCCTCGAGCATGGCAGGCGAGGTGAACTTCCGATCCACGGAATGCAGCTTTCGAGCCCGCGAAGCCGGTCTGGTTGATTCAGGACGGCGGGGCTTCGTATGAAACAGCTCCCCAATTATTGTCGATCCACTCGCGAGTGAAGTTTCTAGTGCACTCATAAATGATTCTCCCTTTCTATGCCTGCTCCAGCTAATGACACAGCACTTTTGCTGCCGATTCGCTTTCTTGCTCTGGTCCGTTTGAAAATACTCGAGCTCAAAGACCTACAGGAAATCAGCCGTGTGCGAATGAGCTGTCATTTCAGTCCCAGTGTGCCGGCCGGATAACACCCGTCCGCTCAGTGACACTGCGGGCCGCAAATTGAATTCTCCGTCTCATCTCATCATCACGATTTTTTGCAAGTCAGAGCATGAATCAACGCTCCGGGCGATACCCAATTTCTTCATCCGGAAGTACAACGTCGAACGGTTCAATCCCAAGCGCGCCGCGGCACCGCTGGGTCCGGAGAGAACCCACCTGGTCTCTTTCAGTGTCCTTAGAATATGGTTGCGCTCCACCTCTTCCAGCGTTTGGTGCCGGTCTGGGTTTTGAGCCGGCATGATCCGCGATTTCAAGTCCCGCGGCGAAAGCCGCAGCATGGGACCGGGACTTAAAATCACCGCGCGTTCAATTACGTTTTCCAACTCGCGGATGTTACCCGGCCACCGGTACCGAATCAGAGCGTCCACTGTTTCCGACGGAATCGTATCAATCGTCTTGCGCATTCGCCGCGTCGCTTGTTGCACAAAATGTTGCACCAACAGCGGAATATCCTCCGGACGTTCCCGCAAGGGAGGAATGTGAATGGGAACAACATTCACTCGATAATAGAGGTCACTGCGAAATTGCTTCTCCAGGATCATTCCTTCCAGGTCGCGATGAGTCGCGGCCACAATGCGCACGTCAACTTTTTGCGTCCGCGTGCTTCCCAGCCGCTCGAATTCCCGCTCCTGCAACACGCGAAGCAGCTTTGGCTGGAGCTCCAGAGGAATGTCGCCAATCTCGTCCAGGAACAGCGAACCTTGATGTGCAAGCTCGAGCCGGCCAATCTTCTGTGCGATCGCGCCGGTGAACGATCCCCGCTCATGACCAAACAGCTCGCTTTCCAGCAGCCCGGTGGGAATGGCGGCGCAGTTGAGCTTGACGAATGGTCGATCCCTGCGAGGACTGTGACCATGAATGGCGCGCGCGACGAGCTCTTTGCCCGTGCCCGTCTCGCCCAGCAAGAGCACAGTCGAATCTCCCCAAGCCACCGTTTCGACCATCTGCAGCACACGGCGAAGACCTGAACTTTTTCCAATAATCCCTTCGAAACCGGCCTCCGGGTCCACTGGTTCGTCGATTCGGTTCATATCCAGAGTAATCTCCGGATCGGTCGTACGCCTTAGGTCCTCGTACTGCAGCGGATAGGTGAGACTATTCAAGCTCATTGCCTTGCTCCCTTTTTTGCAGTTTGTCAGTGCGAGCGTTATGTTTTTTCCGCCTCGGCCGTCCACTTTCTTGCCCAATCCATTTGCGGACGTAAAGCGGACAATTCTCGAGCTTGATGCTGTCCGCTTCGCAATCTGCCAGAAACTTGATTGCGTCGCGGTCTACCAGAGTCACATCTTTTAAATCCAAGGCGATTTTGCTGCCGGCCCCTTCCAACTCAAGGAGCCTGCGCAGTTCGTCAATATCGTCTGCCTCGATCCGGCCGCTCAGAGTGAAAATAACTCCCCCGTTTATTTTTCTCTGGATCTTCAGCATTCCCAGCCCCTTTCGAGATGCAGCCTCCTCAGGGTTAGCAGTTAGTAGCCCGAACCTAAGCAAATGATTCTTAATAACCTAAGCGAGATTTGAGTGGCGAGATTTCGCCAATTGGCGAAACTCTGCGCAACATTCGCTCGGACACCGGCTTTGCGTTTGGAAGTGTTGTTACGCCTCGGCTCGCTGATGGGCAGCAGACTTGAGCGTAGGACCGCTCCGCTCTCGAGCAAATGCGCCTCAAAACTTCCTTTCCTCAACAATTTCCCCCCTGATTTCACCGCTGGCCTTGGCAGGCTCCACTGGCCATTCCGCAACTCGGCGATCGAGTGCACTGGCAAGGCGCCTGCTTCACGCCCCTGGCAGTGCCATTTCGCGACGTATTCTCAAGATAAGGATTCGGGAAGTCCTTCAGGCAGCTCTGAAAAAAGATGAAAAACTCTGAATAGCCTGTAAGCTACCCAGGTTTCTGTGAGCAACCGCTATTATTTCGAGCAGTTTGTGTTGGATCCCGCTAAGCGCACGCTGTCTCGCGCGGATTCAGCCGTTTCTCTCACCCCTAAAGCTTTCGACGTGCTGCTCTTTCTGGTTCAAAACCCCAACCGCCTGGTCACCAAGGAGGAATTGCTGCAAGCCGTGTGGGGCGACACGTTCGTCGAAGAGGGCAACCTGACGCAATACATCTCTCATTTGCGCAAGGCGCTGGATCACAACTCGGAAGACAGCCGTTTGATCGTCACCATCGCTCGAAAGGGATATCAGTTCACGGAGCGTGTCACTGTCGTCGCAGACGCCGCGGATCTCGCAAAACATGCCACGCCCCAGGCTGCTGTCACCGAATTGCTAAAAA
>Ga0187855_10002097_pt1 | contig 15192 bp, 11 predicted proteins | sample June2016WEW_8_10_2_FD_132969 | JGI IMG/M metagenome (GOLD analysis project Ga0187855, IMG submission 132969) | Peatland microbial communities from SPRUCE experiment site at the Marcell Experimental Forest, Minnesota, USA - June2016WEW_8_10 | ecosystem: Environmental > Terrestrial > Soil >...
ATAGTCGTCCATTCCTTCGGCGAGGCAGCGTTCGCGATCGGGGGCCATGGCGCTGGCGGTCAGGGCGACGATGGGAATCTGCGCGTGGGCCGATGCGCGGATGCGATGGGTCGCTTCGTAGCCATCCATCACCGGCATAGCGCAGTCCATCAGCACCAGGTCGTGGTTTCCGTGCTGAAGCGCTTCCACCGCCTCCGCCCCGTTGGAGACGGCGTGGGCGTTGTATCCCAGCTTCTCCAGCTGCGCGAGAATCACCTCGCGGTTGGTGAGATTGTCCTCGGCGACGAGAATTTTTTCTCCATGCCCGGGAGGGATGAAGGGTATGGCGGCCACTTCCGTGAGCTGCTCGGCTGCGGGCGGAGGCCTGCGGGAAACGGTTTTTTCAAACACTGCGGTGAACCAGAAAGTCGAACCCTCGCCTGGCCGGCTATTCACTCCGATATTGCCTCCCATCTTCTCGACCAGCTGTTTTGAAATGGCCAGCCCTAGCCCTGTGCCGCCATAGCGGCGGGTAGTAGAGGCGTCGGCCTGGAAGAAAGGCGAGAAGAGCGGCGCGATCTGTTCCTGAGCAATGCCGATTCCGGTATCGGTGACGGCGAAGCGAACCGTGGCCCGACCGTCGCTGAGGCTTTCGAGGTCCGCGTCGAGGGTGACTCGTCCGCGGTCAGTGAACTTGACAGCGTTGGCGGAAAGGTTGGTGAGGACCTGGCGCAGGCGGTGAGCATCGCCGCGCAGGATTCGCGGGATTCCCGGCGCAATGCGCGCCTCGATGCACAACCCTTTGGCGCCGGCCTGAATGGACAGGAGGCGAATCACTTCCTCGACGGTGTGGCTGAGGTCGAAGCTTGCATTTTCAAGGATGATTTTTCCGCTCTCGATTTTGGAGAGGTCGAGAATATCGTCGATCAGGGCCAGCAGGGTGCGGCCGCTGTCCTGCGCAACCTCCACGTAATGGCGCTGGTCCGGAGTCAGGTTTGTTTGCAGCAGCAGCTGATTCATGCCGATCACGCCGTTCATGGGGGTACGAATTTCGTGGCTCATGTTGGCGAGGAAGCGGCTTTTGGCGCGGTTGGCGGCGTCGGCGTCTTCGCGGGCGCGGATGAGCTCGGTCTCGTAGCGCTTTCGTTCGGTGATCTCTTCGGCGATTCCGGCCACTCGAATCAGTTCGCCGTTTGGATCGCGAACGGGAAAGGCGCGGTCGCGAATCCATTTCTCCTGCCCGTCCGGAGTGAGGATGCGGTATTCGGAATCGATGGTCTCTCCCTGCAGCTGCCTCAGGAAGATGGTGTGGGCGTGCTCGCGGTCTTCCGGGCTTATGGCTTCCATCCAATCCATGGGATTGGCATAGAGGCTGGCGCAGGTCCGGCCCCAGATCTGCTCGTAGGCGGGACCGACATACAGGATCTCGGCCCCTTCGGCGTTCATCATCCAGAAAACTTCGTGGATGTTTTCGGCGAGCTGGCGAAATTTTTCTTCGCTGGCTTTGAGGGCCTGCTCGGCCTGGCGGCGGGCAGTGATGTCCCTGCAGATGCCGACGAGCCCCAGGAATTCTCCAGCCGGCGAGCGGCGCGGGGTTGCATAGGTCTCCGCCCACCTCCACTGGCCATCGGCGCGCCGCAAGCGGGCTTCATTCCCGAAGGGCAGGTGCTCCTGCAACGAACGCTCGAATGCCTCGACAAATTCCGGCGCATCCTCCGGATGGATGAGCGTCTTCCACTGGCCGGCCTCGACTTGTTCGAGGGTTTTGCCGGTGTAATCCAGATAGGCACGGTTGACGAAGCGGTTCGCGCCATCGGCATCGGTGACCCAGATGCCGATGGGGCAACTGTCGGCCATGATGCGGAAGCGTTCTTCGCTCTCCTGCAGGGCCTGTTCCGCCTGTTTGCGGTCGGTGATGTTGATGTGTTCAACGGCAACGTGGGGCAGGCCATCGATGAAGAATCGCGTCACCCCGCTCATGAACCATCGCTTTTCCCACGGAGAATCGCACGGATACTCTTTCGAATATTTTCCTTGCTCTCCACGCAGAACGGCTCGGATTCCTTCGGCGAATTCGGCAGCCTCGCCCGCCTCCGGACCGGTCGTTCGGTCGCACACCTCGAGGTAGTTGGCACCCTCGCAGAACGTCGCAGCAGGGCTGGGGGAATTCATCCCCGCTAGGGGGGCGCCGGGCGTGCGGTTGGCTTCGGCGAAGTCTCTCCAGGCCCGGTTCACGGCTGTGATGGCGCCGGCCTGGTTGAGCACGCAGATGTGGGAGGAGAGCGCGTCGATGGTGGATTGAGCAAACTCCTGGGATTTGCGCGCCGCCTGCTCGGAGCGCCTGCGATCGGTGATGTCGGCGCTGAGGCCGACGTGGCCGAGGAACTCGCCGGCGGGGGAGAAGCGCGGGTGGGCGCGTGAACCCAGCAAACGCCACTCGCCATCGGCTCGGCGCAAGCGGGCTTCGGCTTCGAAGTGCGCGCGTTCTCTCACCGCCCGCTCGAAGGCCGCAACATAGGCAGATCGGTCGTCGGGGTGAACCAGGGTCTGCCGCCCGCGCGATCGAACCTGCTCGGTGGTGGTCTGAAAGAACTGCCGCCAGGCGCGGTTGACGAACTCAACCTCACCGGCGGCGCCGGTGACCCACATCATCGATGGAGTGCTGTCGGCCATGGTGCGGAAGCGCTCCTCGCTCTCGCGGAGCCTCTGTTCTGTTCGTTTGCGCTCGGTGACGTCATGCTTGATGGCGATGTAGCCGGTGGTTGCGCCCTGCGCGTCGAAAACGGGAGCGATCCGCATCTCCTCGTCGTAGAGGGAGCCGTCCTTGCGCCGGTTGGTGACTTCTCCGTGCCAGACTCGACCCGAGAGCAGCGTCTTCCAGAGCTCTGCGTAGAAGGCGGCGGAATGTTGGCCGGATTTGAGGAGGCGGGGATTCCGCCCGACCATTTCCTCTTTCTCGTATCCGGTCATCGCGGTGAATGCCGGATTCACATATTGGATCGATCCGGCGGCATCGGTGATGACGATCCCATCGGCGGCCTGTTCCACGGCCGCAACCAGACCCGCATACGCGATGGCAACACCGGCACTGGACACAATTCGCCTCGACGAGGTCTGACCCTCGTCTTTCTTATCGGCGATGTGGGGATCGGGTTCAGGGGTTCAGACGCAGGGAGATCGAAGATTACGAGCCTGGGAGAGCCGCCCATGCGGAACTGGCTACTCTGCCAGCCAGGCCTGACTGGCCTTCTCTTTTTTCGCGGCTTCCACGTCGGCCTGGTGCGCCAGGCGGAGCGCGTGGCGCGTGGCTGAATATTGTGCTCCGGCGAGCAGCAGCAGTCCGGTGAGGAATGCCCAGATCATCAGGCTCACCGAGACTTCGAACGGGCCGTAGACGGATTGCAGATCCATGTGGGGCAGGACCAGGATGTAGAGCAGCCGGCCTACATCCCACAGCAGGCCGGTGATCACCGCGACCGGCAATACCGCTTTGATCGGCAGCCGCCGATGCGGCAGGATCCAGTAGACGACGAAAAACATGCCGACGCTCAAAAAGGCGACAGCAATCTCCAGGAAGATCTCGTGGACGAACCGGTAAGCCGCGTTGGCGGTGTGTCCGAAAAAGAGGAATGACAGGATGCCGGTCTGGGCCATCGCCGCGCCGACGGCCAGCATGGCCAGGACCCCTATGAGAAACGCCACCCCCAGGGAGACGAGTTGGTTCATGACGTAGGAGCGGTTTTTGGTGACGCCCCAGACCCGGTTCAGAGCCACCTCGAGGGGTAAAAATACGCCCGTCGACGAAATCAGCAGCATGATGACTGAGGCCACCTGCACGCTTCCGCGGGGATGCACGAGGAGGCTCATGTTGCGGACGACGAAGTCCTGGTTGGAGGGCAGGACGTCGCGCAGGATGCCGCCAACCTCCCTCACCATGGCCGGGGAATGGAAGATTTGCTGGGCGACCGTGAACATCATCACGATAAACGGGAAAATGGAGAGGATGGTGTTGGCCGCCACGCTGAAGGCGTACGTATGTACCTCAGTCTGCGCGAGATAGCGGCCGAGAGCCACGAGGACGGGCCACCATCTGCGGCGCCGCGGCCGTGCCGGGGGTTTGGGGGCCGGTGGGGGCAGCGCGACTCGGACGTCGGCCGGCACGCCAACCTGAATCTCAGCCGGTTCAGTCATGAAGATCCTTGGGGAAATCCTAACAGGCGGCTTTGCCGACCACTTCCAACCCTCCTGGGCCGATCCTGCAAGATCACTAAAGTTGCTCGTACTTCCGTAACCTGCTGAAAAATGCCAGTTTTCCACGCAAATTTTTTCTTGATTTCAAAATCGTTTCCTGCCATAACAGGTACACGATTCCCGTCCCCAGGGAAGGCAATCGCAATCAGAAGGCCAGTTCCTGATGTACCTGTATAGCTGTCACCGTGACTGCCCCGGTAATCCTCAGAGCTGCCCGAACCGCCGAAGCTGGGTGGGCAAAGGCAGCTTTTGGTGTCTCTGAGTTCCGTTATATCCGTAACGGAAGTCTGCACACCCGGGTCGGCGCGGAGACAACAACGTAGACGCAAACGATGAAGGAGTCCCAGTGAAAGAGAACGGTGTTGTGAAGTGGTTTAACGGAGCTAAGGGATACGGGTTTATCCAGCGGTCGAGCGGCGAAGACGTTTTCGTGCACTTTTCCGCGATTCAGGATTCGGGGTACAGAACGCTGAATGAGGGCGAAGCCGTCGAGTTCGAGTGCACGCAGGGCCCCAAGGGCCTGAGCGCCGCGAACGTCGTACGCAACACTGCCTGATTTCGGCTTGGAGCCCCGCAGCTTCTCCTCAAAGCGCGCGGCTCGCATCGCCTTGAATGCTGTAGGGGCCAATCCGCCTTGGCAAGAATGAATCGACGATAGGAGTCGCTGCTCCCCTCGCTCTAATTCCGTCGCAGACTTTGGATTGCCCACCGCGCCGCGTCGGCGACGACGGGATCGGTGTCGGCGGACCACTGCCCCAGGATGGGCAGAAAGCGCTGCTGCCCGCTGTTTCCCATGGCGATGGCGAGATTGCGCCGCAGGCCGCCCCATTTGGCGCGCCTGACGGGCGAGCCGTTGAACCAGCGGCCGAACTCCGCCTCGTCCATCTGCGCCAGCCAGTCGAGCGCGGGATTCACCAGGGGCTTGCGCGGCGCGAGGTCAGGGTCTGCCGACGCGGGTGCGCGGCGATTCCAGGGGCACACGTCCTGGCAGATGTCGCAGCCAAACACCTGCCGCCCCATTCCCTCCCGCAATTCCTCAGGGATCTCGCCGCGCTTTTCGATGGTGAGGTAGGCGATGCAGCGGGTCGCGTCCATCTGGCGCGGAGCGGTGAGGGCGCTGGTAGGGCAGGCATCGATGCAGCGCGTGCAGGAACCGCAGCGATCCGCGGCGGGGAGGGTGAGCTGGTCTTCCCGGAGTTCGAGGGAGGTGACGATGACGCCGAGGAAGAGCCACGAGCCGAGCTGCTGGTTGAGGATGCATGTGTTCTTCCCGACCCAGCCGATGCCTGCGTAGCGCGCGTAGACGCGCTCGACGACGGGGCCTGTGTCGATAAAGCAACGCGATTCGAAGCTGCCCATATCCTCCGCCAGGCGGTCGCGCAGATTCCCCAGCTTGCGCAGCAGGACCTTGTGATAATCCGACGGCCGGCCGCCGCTGCCCGTCCATGCATAGCGGGCGATCCAGCCGGTTCCGTCGGGGGCGGGATCCGTTGACCGCGGTTCGGCCGAGTTGTAATTGGCGGCACAGACAATCACCGACCGCGCCCAGGGCAGCGCCACCCGCAGCGACGACCGGACCAGCGAGCCGGCCTCGTCCCGGCGCTTGAGATACTCCATTTCGCCGGCGCGGCCGGCATCGACCCAGTCGACGAACCGGCCTCGCTCCGCCTGATCCTCTGGAGAGCCGGGCGCAGGGACGGCGGCAATACCAGTCGCGTCGAAGCCAGCGTTCCGCGCCCATTCGTCGATCCGGCTCGGCATGGAGAGAATTGCCATAGGATGCAAACGCTAAGCTGCTGAGAATGCTTGCCTCAGCCCCTTCCCAGAGTACCTGCGGCGCCGCGCGAGCCCCGAACTATGTTGCCGCCCCGCAACCTTCCCCCGTATACTGCAGCCAACGAGGGCGGTTCCCTCCGATCCTCCTGATCGTCCGAAACGAGGTGTGTCTTCAGTCAGAGTCTTTCCCTGACGAGCAGCCCAGTGAACCAACACCCGGTTCACCGGGGGCCTTGCGGACCCGAAATTCCACCATCGGACGTTTCGGCTTGGCGCGCGGTTGTTCGCGTGCTCCGAAGTACCGGGACCAGCATCCTCGACAGCCTCTCCTCCGTTCTATTCCCCGCCGACTGCCGCGTCTGCGGCCTCCCGCTTGCTGGTTTCACCCTCCTTCCTGTTTGCACCACCTGCTGGAACGATCTTCCCTCCCAAACCGGGGCGCTTTGCGCCTGCTGCGGCGAAGCCGTCGATTCTGAAGCTGGCCTCGCCCGTGAAACCCTGTGCCGCCCCTGCCGCACAGCCCCTCCGGACTTTCAGATCGCCGTCGCCCACGGCATCTACCAGGGTAAGCTGCGGAGCCTGCTGCACCTGCTGAAATACGACGGCATGGAGCCTCTGGCGAAACGCCTGGGCGCGCTTCTCGCGGAGCAGGTTTTGGCCATTCCCGAGCTTCCGACTGATTTGCTGGCGGTCCCGGTGCCGCTGTACCGGAAGAAGCGGCGCAGTCGCGGATTCAACCAATCCGAACTTCTGGCGCGCGGTCTGCTGGCCGCACTGTGCCGGCGCCGTCCTGAGCTGCACGTCCAACTTGCCTCCGCGCTTCTGGTGAGGAAGCGTGCGACCGAAAGTCAGGCCGGCCTAAGCCCGCATGGGCGCCGGGTGAATGTCCGCGGCGCTTTTGCTGTTCCGCGTCCCGATGCGGTGAAGGGACGCAGTGTACTGCTGATCGACGACATTTACACGACGGGCGCCACGGCACGCGCCTGCTCTCAGGCGCTCCGTCGCGCGGGAGCTGCGTCGGTGCTGGTCGCGACCGTCGCGCGTGCGCAGAAGGAACACGCGCAGGAACCCGAAGATCTGCGTTGGCGGGAGCCTGGCACGCCGGAGGTTCCGATGGAAGAGGATTTTGTTTTCTGGGAAGAAGGCCGTACGGTTTCGACTGGCGGCGACGCGGGGTAGCTGCCCGAACTGGCTACCTGGCTGGCAGGACCAGGCCACCAGGCACGGAGGAACTATGTCGTTGGGGAAGGCTGGTGTTCACGCTCGCAGACAAACCCTGGGGAAAGTCCTGGGCGTAGCGCACGCCGAAGGGCACAGCCACGAAGGCCTGCGGGTGGTTACGACGACCCAGGCTCTGCAGACGCCGGTGCTTGTGCTCAACGCTTCCTATGAGCCGATCAACATCTGCGGCGCCCGCCGCGCCCTCGTCCTGGTGCTGAAGGGCGTCGCGCGCACCGAGGAAGAGCAGGCCACCGAGTTGCACTCCGCGCGCTTGCGCATGGCCATGCCCTCCGTCATCCGTCTGCTCGAGTACCGCCGCATCCCGCATCAGACCCGAGCGCTTTCCCGCAAGAACATTCTGCTGCGCGATCGCAACACCTGCCAGTACTGCGGGGTGATCCTGCCTTCAGCCGAGCTGACGCTGGACCACGTGGTTCCACGCTCGCGCGGGGGTCTGTCGACGTGGGAAAACCTGGTGGCGGCCTGCCACGCCTGCAATCGCCGCAAGGGGAATCATCTGCTGCACGAGCTGGAGCACATGAAGCTGCAGCGCGAGCCGCGTCCGTTTACGCTGCACACCAGCCGGCACATTATGCGCATGATTGGGCACTCAGATTTGAAGTGGCGCAAGTACCTGTACTACTAGCCGGTAGCCGGTAGCCCGTAGCCGGTAGCTGGTACCCGGTAGCGAAAATCTATGGAAAGCCAAGCGGGTACTTGCGAACACTGTCGCAAATCCTTTCATTACGAGCTTGTTCATTGTGGGTTTGCGGATTATGTCTACTCCTATTGCGACAAATGCGGGATGACGTGCCTTCTCTCCCTTTGGGACAAACGCATGCCAAGATTGCCAGACTGTCCCGCGCATCAAGAGATGTGTTCAGCGATGGAGCCCTACCTCACGCCTTGCGGGTGCGGAGGTAAGTTCACGAAGGGCTCAGTTCCTCGGTGCCCGCACTGCATGGAGGCGCTCTCCGCCGTGACGGCGACCTCGTACATCGAGAGCAATGCTCCCGGCACCAAGAAGGGTTGGCGCTGGCAACGAAATTGGAGTGGGCTCTACGGGATCGTCATCGAGGGACGAAGGGTAGTAAACAATTTTCGGTAGGCGGCCCTCGCCCCACTCTCCTCAGTTCTCGGGCAGAATCGCGAAGCGGGCTGATTCCTGCTGGGCGTCGTCGTGAAGAAACGCGCGGCCGAGGAACGTCGGTTCCCAATTGGGAGACTGCAGCTCCGGCATCGGCTTTGCCTGAAAGAGCCTCTTGCATTGCCGCGCCGTCCAGCGCGCCCACCTTCTCGACTTCTTCCGCCGCGCGCTGTCGCTCGAAATACCTGTGCCCGCATACATCTGCCGGTAGAGTTTCGAGAGGAAGATGAAGGCGATCCGCGAGGTCACATTGGGGCAACAGGCGGATCGCTCCCAGATGGCGCTCCAGTTGTAGAAACGGTCCCAAACCTTCTGCGTCCGCTCGCGAATTTCGTCCGAGCTCATGCTGGGATGGGGAGTGAACATCTTCGGGCGATTCTCCCAGGGAATGAGCCAGTAGCGCGTAATCGGGATGCCGCCGACCATCGCCGGATCGACCGACTGCTGCTTTTCCCAGCGGTTGAAATCCACGGTGCCCGGAAACGGCGTCATCATCACGAACTGGGCAAACGTGACGCCCGCCTTCAACGCCATTTCTACGGTTGCATCGAACGTCGCCGGCTTGTCGGTAGGCAGCCCGAAAATAAACGAGCCCAGCACATGCACGCCATGCTCTTTGAAGGTCTGCAGCCGCTTCGCCAGCGCTTCGCCGGAGTAGTTCCAGTCTTTGTAGACCGCTTTCAGTCCCTCGGGCGTCACCGCCTCCACGCCCACCAGCGCTCCCCTGATGTTGGCTTTGCGCATGGCGTCCAGGTAGTCGCCGTCCTCACCGGCTTCCATGGTGATCTGGGTGAAGAAGACCATGTCGTGGGGGAGCTTGGCCAGTTCTTCCATCAGCTGCAGCCGCTCGGTGCGGATGGCGGTCAGCTCCTCCAACTTCGCGAGATTGTTCTGCTCGCGCGCCAGGCGCAGATCGGTGAGGGTGACTGGATAAAAATTGTCGTCGGCCAAAGCGATGAACCTGAAGCCGAGCCGCCTGAGGTTCACGATTTCGTCGATCACGCTCTGATAGCGCCGCTGCCGTGGCTGCTGTCCGTCGGTCCGCCACACACTGCAGAACGAGCAGTGCTTCGGACACCCGCGAATCGTCTGCACCGAAGCCCACATGTACTTTTCCGGCTGCATCAGGTCCCAGCGCGCAGCCAGGAAATCGGTCCCGGAGATGCGGCCGCCGTCATAGACCGGGTCGGGATGGCCAGCCAGGCAGTCGGCGACGACTTTAGCCCAGACGAGGTCGCCGTCGCCCTTGACGACCGCGTGCGCCTCGCCCTGCTCCAGGGCCTCTTCCGGATACAGGGTGGCGTGAATGCCGCCATAGACGACCCAGGCGCCCCGCCGGCGCGCCATCTTGCCGACCTGGTATCCGCGCAGAGCGTTGCCCGTATGGACGCTGACGCCGACGATGTCCCCGGCCTGAATTCGGTCGGGATCGATCTGCTCCAGCGACTCGTCAACGAGGATGGGATCTCCCACAGACGGTGGAGTGGCGGCCGCAAGAACGAAGAGCCAGCGCGGCGTAATGACGGCCGTGCCAAAGGAATTGTCGCTGGGATTCACCAGAAAAACGCTCATCGGTCTCCTGCCTTTCCTGGTGCTGCTGGCGGGGCCTCAGAGAGCGTCTCGCAGGTTATGTTGAACGTGCCGGATTGCCTGGGCGCACGGGGGCTACAAATCTCTCGCCAGACTGTCCCCGATCATACCTGCCTGGCTGCGCTATTGGAAATCGGAGACGGTAAAACTTTCGCAATTTTGCGCCGGGTGGCCTGGATTTTAGCCGCCTCAACGCCTGGCCGGCAGCCGCTTCGCCAGCATTTGGAGGCATTTCTCGATCCGCCGCGCGCGGGTCTCCGGCTTCTTTGCCTGGGCGATCCAGTCGACGAGCTCTTTGCGGTGCGAGTACGACAGTGCCGCGAAGGTCTTGTCGTGCGCCGCTGCGGCGAGCGCCGTTTTCAGATAAGGCGGAACCGTCACCGTCCGCGTGGCCGTGTCCGGCTCCATGACGACCTTCACTGTGTCGCCGATGCCGGCTCCAGCGGCTGCGCGAATGGTTTGGTTCACGGCCATGTAGTGGGTGCCGTCGCCGCGAGGCATGATGGAGCTGCGATACGCGACGCCGTTGATCGTCCCTCGGACCGCGACCCGCCCCTTCGCGCCGAAGGTCTTTTCGACATTGAAGGGGATGGGCAGGTGCGCCCACGAGCCGCCGGGTCCACGCCCAATCAGCCAGATCGAAAACGTCTGCTTCACTTTTCCTCTGCTGGGAGCCCAGCTGGACGCGGCGGATTCGCCCATCCGGTGTCGCAAAAGACGCTCCACTTCTTTACCTTGTTGCCTTCCACCTCCGCCAGCCACGCGGCGGTGACTCTCCAGGTCTGGGGCAGCACGCGCTCGTCGACCTTCCATTTGCCACCGGCTTCGCCGAACAGGGCCACGCGGTAGCCATCCACAAACGCGGCGCCTACGCGGATCCAGTACCCCGGATAAGCGTCGAAGAATAGCCGCCAGCCTTCAATCATCTTCTGAGCGCCGGAGAAGCTCCTCCCCAGCGCATCGGTGAAGGTGTGGTCTTCCGTCATGGCGTCTCGCATCTGACCGAGATCCTCTTTATTGATGGCGGCTACGAAGGCGCTGGCAACGTCGATGGGCGAAGGGGGCATGGGGTTCCTCCTCGGATGAGGGGCAGCTTACCATTACTGACATTATTTTCAAGTTGAAATGACGGGTAACTGGACAGGGCACAGGCCGCGGGAAGCGCTTTCGTTAATCCAGGCCGCCGCTACTCCCAGCGCCGGAAGATCAGCGACCCATTCGTCCCGCCGAATCCGAAGGAATTCGACAGCGCGATGTCGAGCTTCCCTTTTTGGGGATGGTTGGGGACGTAGTTCAGGACGCACTCGGGATCCGGGTGTTCGAGGTTCGCTGTCGGCGGAGCGGTCTGGTTGAGCAGCGCCAGAATCGTAATGCCGGCCTCGAGTCCGCCGGCGCCGCCCAGCAGGTGGCCGGTCATCGACTTGGTCGAGCTGATCTTTAATTTGAGACTGGTGGCGTGCTCGCCGAAGATCCGCTGCATGGCCTTCGACTCCACGACGTCGCCCAGCGTGGTTGAGGTCGCGTGCGCGTTCACGTAGTCCACCTGATGGGGCTCGATCTTCGCAGACTTCAGCGCGTTCTGCATGGCGCGGAAGCAGCCATCGCCGTCCTCTGGCATGCCGGTGATGTGGTAGGCGTCGGCGCTCATGCCGTAGCCGATGATTTCCGCCAGAATTTTCGCGCCGCGCGCCTTCGCGTGCTCCAGGTCTTCGAGGATGAGAATGCCCGATCCTTCACCCACGACAAAGCCGTCGCGATCCTTGTCGAAGGGGCGGCAGGCATGCGCCGGATCGTCGTTGCGCGTGGAGAGCGCCCGCATCGCGGCGAATCCACCGATGCCCATGGGGGTGATGGCCGCCTCCGAGCCGCCAGCAATCATCACGTCGGCGTCACCGCGCTCGATGATCCGATAGGCGTCGCCGATGGAATGCGCGCTGGTGGTGCACGCAGTCGCGGTGGCTTCGTTTGGACCCTTCGCGCCGTAGCGGATGCTCACCTGTCCCGCTGCCAGATTAATGATGGCGGCCGGAATGAAAAAAGGAGAGATCCTGCGCGGGCCGCCCTGCAGCATATTGTTGTGCTCGCGCTCGATGACGTCGAAACCGCCGATCCCCGACCCGATGAAGACCCCAACGCGCTCGCCGTTGTGGCCCTCGATCTTCAGGCCGGAGCTCTCCATGGCCTCGTGCGTCGCGGCCAGGGCCAGATGGATGAAGCGCCCCATCTTGCGCGCTTCCTTTTTGTCCACGAATTTGAGGGGGTCGAAGTTCTTCACTTCGGCGGCGAAGGTGACGGGAAAGGCGGCGGTGTCGAAGCTGGTGATCGTGGCGATCCCGCTCTTTGCGGCCAGCAGGTTGTTCCAGATCTCGGGAGCAGTATTGCCGACAGCGGATATCAGCCCGAGCCCGGTGACAACGACACGTCGTTGCAAGTTTACTTGCCGCCTTTCGCGTTCTTGTCGATGTAATCGATCGCGTCCTTGACGGTCTTGATCTTCTCGGCGTCCTCGTCGGGGATTTCGAGGTCGAAGGCTTCCTCAAACTGCATCACCAGCTCAACCACGTCGAGGGAGTCCGCTCCCAGGTCTTCCTGGAACGAGGCGGTGGGTGTCACCTCAGCTTCATCCACTTGAAGCTGCTCGACAATGATCTGCTTAACCTTTTCTTCCACACCAGATGCCATGCGTCTCTCCTGTGGTACTCCGTTCACGTTGATGCTGAAAGCGGGAGGGGGGAAAGTGATGCCTCCGGGCGCGCGCGCCGAGGTTGGGTACAAACACACAGCCCCTCGGCTCCGAAATTCCAAGTCTACTGACGCCTCCTGGTAGTGTAAAGCGTGCGCAGGACTTATGATGCGCCTCTGTTCAAAACGACTCCCTCCGCGCAATCTGCTACCGTGGAGACTCACCCGCCTTACCCACATCCATGTCCCCCTCAGGGAGGGCTTCGCGCATGTCTTCTATACGGTCCAGCCTCATCTCTCTCCTCTGCATAACGGCTGCTGTCTCTCTCGCCGCGCAGGATCGCTCGTATGGCCGATCGGTTGTTTCCACGCAATACGGCATCGTGGCCACCAGCGACGTGCAGGCGTCGCAGGCCGGCGCCAGAATTCTCGAGCAGGGCGGATCGGCGGTCGATGCCGCCATCGCCGCCAACGCGGTCCTCAACGTCTCCGAGCCCATGATGAACGGCATGGGCGGCGACCTTTTCGCCCTCTACTGGGATGCGAAAACCGGCAAACTCTACGGCCTGAACGCAAGCGGCTGGGCCCCGAAGGCGCTCACTGTCGAACATCTGAAGGCGAAGGGGATCACCTCCATGCCGCAAAGTGGGATCGATTCGGTCACGGTCCCGGGCATGGTCGATGGATGGACGAAACTGCACGACCGCTTTGGACGACTCCCGTGGCGCACGCTCTTCCGGCCCGCCATCTTCTATGCGGAGAACGGCATTCCCGTCCCCGAGATGATTCACGATTACTGGAAGCCCATGGATGGACCGCTGAAGGCCTTTCCGGAAAGCCGCCGCGTCTTTCTGCCGGGCGATCATGTGCCTGAGACGGGCCAAATCTTCCGCAATCCCGATCTTGCCGGAGCTTTGCGCCTCATCGCGGCGCAGGGCGAGCAGGCGTACTACTCAGGAGCCATCGCCCAGGCCATCCTGAAGACTTCCGCGGAGCACGGCGGCACGATGACCGCCGACGACCTGGAGCGATATTCCGCGGAGTGGGTCGAGGCTCTCTCGACAACCTACCGCGACTGGACCGTCTACGAACTGCCGCCCAACGGCGACGGCATGGCCGCCCTTGAGATGATCAATATTCTGGAGCAGTTTCCGCCGGACCCGGCGGGGCCGCACAGCCCGGGCGAGCTGCATACCCGCATCGAGGCCATGAAGCTGGCCTACGCCGACGTGAAAGCCTACGACGGCGACCCGCTCTTCTCGACGATCCCGGTTCCGCAGCTGATCTCGAAGCCCTTCGCGGTGAGGCGGGCAAAACTGATCGATCCCGAGAAAGCCAACTGCGACGTCGCCCCTGGGTCCCTCAGTCCCAGCGACACGACGTACCTGACGGTCGTCGACCGCGACGGCAACATTCTTTCCTTCATCCAGAGCAACTACTCCACTTTCGGCTCGCAGATTACGGTCGATGGCATGGGATTCGTGCTGCAGAACCGCGGCGGGCTTTTCTCGCTCGATCCCAAATCGCCCGACGCCCTGGCTGGCCGCAAGCGCCCGCTCCACACCATCATTCCTGGCTTTATGCAGCGCGGCGACGAGCACATCGGCTTCGGCATCATGGGTGGATGGAATCAGCCGCTCGCCCACGCCCAATTTGTGTCCAACGTGGTGGACTACCACATGAACATTCAGGCGGCGATGGAAGAGCCCCGCTTCACCGTCAACGCCAAACTCGGCTGCAACATCGTCATCGAATCGCGCGTCACGCAGGCCTCCATCGACCAGCTCACGAAGATGGGGCACGTTCTGGATGTGCGCAAGGAATATACGACGGCGATGGGGCGCGGGCAGGCCGTTCTGCACAACAGTAAGACCGGGGTGAATTACGGAGCGTCCGATCCGCGCGCCGACGGAGCCGCGATTCCCGAGACGCCAAAATTCACCGGCACCGCGCCCTGACGACGTTAAGGTCCAACTACAGCAGGAATCAGCGGCTTACTCTTCTTCCACGGTGGTGCTCGCCGCCATCTCCGCGACCTGGCCGGGTCCCTGATCCGGCTGCAGAGGCAGAGCCTGTTGCTCATGGATGCCCAGCAGTCCCATAGCCTCTGGCGGCTGATTTTCGAGTGTGCTGACGTCCTGAAGCTTGCGGTTAATGGTTTTCGTCTTGCCCCGGATTTCCTTGAGGGTGTTCTGGACGGTGTCGACCTGGTTTTCGACCTTTGACATCAGGTTGCCGAATTTTTGGAATTCCATTTTGGTCGCACCAAGGACGCGCCATACTTCGGCACCTTTCTTCTGGATGGCAACGGTTCGGAATCCCATTTGAAGGCTGTGGAGATAGGCGACGAAGTTCGCAGGTCCGGCGACAGAAACCTGAAAATTGGTCTGCAGCTCGTCGATCAGGCCGGGTACACGCAGCACTTCCGCAAACAATCCTTCGGTGGGAACGTACATCAGGGCGAAGGGAGTGGTGCGGGGCGGATCGATGTATTTGTCGCAGATCTTCTTTGCCTCGGCGCGGACTGTCGCCGTCAGCGCTTTTTG
>Ga0187855_10002098_pt1 | contig 15191 bp, 19 predicted proteins | sample June2016WEW_8_10_2_FD_132969 | JGI IMG/M metagenome (GOLD analysis project Ga0187855, IMG submission 132969) | Peatland microbial communities from SPRUCE experiment site at the Marcell Experimental Forest, Minnesota, USA - June2016WEW_8_10 | ecosystem: Environmental > Terrestrial > Soil >...
ATCAGCGCGTTAATCATCGCCTTGATGTCGTCGCGCTTGATCTGATCGAGAGGGCGGTTTCCAAAGCGCGGCCGGAGATACTGCTCGATCACTCCCTCGTATCCCTCGGCCGTGGAAGTCTTGCATTCGACCCGGGCATAATCTTTCAGCCACTTGTCCGCGTAGGATCCGAAGGTCTGAATTTTTTCGCGGTCGTCCAGCAACGCGAGGTCACCCAGTGCGAGCTTCGCTTCGAGCTGGCGCCGTACCTGCTCCGCGATTTCTCGGCTCGCGCCGACGCACTTCGCTTTGCGCTTGCCGTGGTAGTTCACGAACACGTACCACTTACCACCACGTTTCCGAAGCTTCACCCCCATCAGTTCGCCCCCGCGATTTCTCGCACCATCTCGTCCACGATCCCCTCCACGTTCACGCTCCCCGTCGGTCTCAGAGGATGCGCTTCGAGCCAACGATCGAATGCGCTCCGGCGAACTAGAATCTTGGTTCCCACTTGCGAGGCGGGAAGCGGATCGCTCGCGCGATGAATCCATTCCCGCAAGGTTCGCTCCGAGATACAGGCGTAACGTTGCAGAGCTTTCAGATCCAGCCACTCCTGAGTCGGCTCGCCGAATTGTTGCTGCGCGGTCATGTTAGTCGATCGAGGTCACTTTGTCTCTGGGCGAACGTGCCAGATCCCTTATGTGGCGCGGTTTCTGGCACTTCCCCCGCGAACCTTTTTTCAGCGGACGCGCGGGGATCGATGCCCACGCGCCCGCGTTCGACACGCCGCTTAAATGAGCCGCGGCGTCGCCTTGGCCGGTTCTTACCCGATCGCGTCTGCTCATGGGCGCAGATCGGGATCGCCGGGCCGCCCGCGGCCGGAAACGAACAAAGCGCACCGCGGGAACTCGTTTCCGCTTCTTGCTAAATCGGCAGGACGAGGGGAGCTCACTCCCCCGTCCCGCCTTTCGGCGTCGCCTCTCCCTTACGCGACGTACGCCACGGCCGAGATTCCCCATTGCCGGCGGAATCTGCAAATGAGAACTCGGCCAACCCGACGCTTGGAGGTGCCGCGTCGGGAACTCGTTCATGCGGCCGCTCCCTGGGGAAGCAGTCGCTCGAGATCTCGATAGCGCTGCTCGATCTCCGCGATCACCTCCGCGCCGTCGACCTCCGCCGCATCGCGCAGGAGCGGCAGACCGCTGTCGACCGAGGCCATGATCTCCGCGCGCGTTGCCGGCCGGCCCTGGCAGTACCAGCACACTTCCTCGGGATCCCCGAGCCGGAACAGCCAACCGTTGTCGACTTTGAACGGCCGATAACTGCGTGTCACCCAGAGCAGCGTGACGCCCGGGTTGCGCGTGAGGCCGATGCCGGCCGGCTCTTTGATGCCTTCCGGCAGATTGTCTTCGCGACGCACCATCCGCGGCCGCGTCAAGAACGGACACGCTCGAGCGGCGAACTCAGCGCAATCGCGATGTGAGGGAGGTTCGGAGTTAATCCGATTGATCGCGCACATCGGTCCGATCACGAACGCCAGGCATCGGCCGAGCTGCTCGCCACACACCCAGCAACGTCGGTGATTGACCGCGAGCACCATCCGGCGCGCATCGATCACGCGAAAGTCCGGCCGATCCGCGTCGATCGCCGGATCGCCCTCGCAAGGCGAACCGTCCGAGTGCATCCACTGGACGAACCACGGAACCGGATAGCCGCGCTCGTCGACGGGCAGTCGCCTAACGCGAGCGGGAAGGATCGGAAGATCGCGGCGAATTTCAAATCGCATCAGTTGCCTCCTCTCGGGTTTCAAGTTCAGGGCTCAAAAAACCCCGAGTGTCACCACTGTCACCAGTCACCAGGGGGTGTGGGACACACACACACGCCCTCTCTCCAACCTCTCGCGCACGCGCGCACACCTGTATGTGTATGAAAATAAATAAATAAATAAATCTCCCTCATGGTGTGCGCGTACGCGCGCGCGTACTTTGTGTGTGTGTGTGTCCCAAGGCTGGTGACAGTGGTGACAGTGGTGACACTTGGTTTTTTCATTTTCAATCGTCCTCCTGCGTACCCAACCAGACGCACCTCGGCCGAGCTGTTTCCGGATCGAACGCGATCAGCCCATGGACCGCCATCCCGTTCAAAGCTCGCCACCAGGAAAAAAGTCCGTAGCGGTTGGAGTGCAGCTCTCTCTCGAGTTCCCGGAGTCGCATGATGCCCCCGCGATTTGTAAGCGACCGGCGGATCCGCTCCTCGAGATCCGCCTGGGGGTTCTCGGCTTGGAACGGGTTGAGCCAGTTCGCCGCGGCGTCACGATAAGCCGCCAGCGCGAGCCCGCGTTGCTGACAGTCCTCGTCGACGCGATCGCGGCCGAGGTCCACAGCAAGAGCGAGCGCGAACTTCTCCGCCAGGTTGACCGAGCGGTTGCTCATGCGCTTCGTCTCCCGGGCTTCGTCCCAGAGTCCCAGGTTCTCGACTTTGAACGTGCCGCGCCGGATGCCGATGTCGAGGTAGTCCTCCGTCATCTTCGCGGCTTGCTTGTGGTCGACTTCGCGATACGTCGTCAACTTCTTCGGCTGTTTCGGCGCCGGCAGAAAAAACATTCGGCTGTTGAGTCCGTCCGAGTCGCCGGCGAGCCGCGCCCACAGCTTTAGGAAATCGTCCGAGGTCGTGCACCAGATCAGAGAGAACGAGTATCGGCCGGCGTTGAAAGCAAAATTCTCTTTCTGTCGTTTTACTGATGCGCCGAGATTTCCGGACTCGTACATCGCGAGTAGCGTGCTTTCCATCGAAGAGGATTCGATCTTCGCTTTTGCGACCAAGTGTTTCAGCTCGTCGTAAACCATGACGGCCCTCGCAGCCTCGATCTCGGACATACGAAGTAGGACACCCTCCGGCGATCCCGGCGAGGCGAAGAGAATACTTCGGCCACCAACGTCTTCCGTTTTTAGGGTCTTGCGGAAACTCAAGCCCGCATTGGCCTGGAACATATAGTCCGCGGCCAGGTTCACGCATGCGGACTTGAGCGTGTCTGGAGGACTTATCATTCCGAGGAAGAGCGTCATGTTGCAGGGCGCATGCTCGAAGCGCACTTTCAGCGCCAGGTAGTTCATCTGAAACGTGAGCGCGGCCATGAACAGGAATTGTTCGAACTTTGAGTTCGCAGCGCACTCGGGTTTGACCAGTCCCTCGCCGATCGAAGTCTGCTCGATCACCCAGAGCGGGAATTGCGGATAAGGGATTGTCTCTTTCGGAATTGCGACGGGACGAAGATCGGGAGCCGGATCCGCGTCCAGGTTCTCGACCAGGACAGGCGCCGGCGCGGTCGCGGTCCTGGAGGACCTGGTGTATTCCCTGGCTGCGTTCAGCCCGCCGCGGGGCTCGTACATCGCCCGCAAATTTTTCCAGCGCTCGCCGCCGTCGCCGATCTTTTCGCTCAACGAACAAGAATCATGCTTGCATCCGGCGCTGAGCGCTCCGTTTCCCCGTTGGACGACGAACGCTTTGCCGTCGCGCTTGTCGTAATCACCGTGGGAACCTGGGCACGCGATGATATACATCGTCCCGCCGGCGGCGAACGGTTTGCGATCGAGGACTTCGATCCCGTGTTCACTCAGCCAGTTTTCAGCGTTGAGCGTCGATGATCCGCCGTTGCTGGGATGGTCGATAACCTGGGGAGCTGGAGAACGGGGAGCACGAGGCTCCCGCTGGAGCTTCGCCGGCGGAGGAGAAGATTCGGCCGCGGCCAAGGCTTCCAGTTGAGCTATTGTCACCAGCTCGAGACTCGCGGGAGCTTCCAGAATCTTTGAAAGACGATGAGGACGAGCCGCCACGTTGGCGCCTTTGCGGACCAGCGTGCCGTAGAGCTTCCAGATGCGCGCGGGATTGAACACCGCGGCGTCGACATGCACGCGGCCGTTATCAAACTTGGCAGCGAGCGCTTCCAGCACACGCTTGACCAGCGGCGATTCGGTACGTAGATCGACACGGTAGAGGAGATGGGCGCCGTTGCCGGAGTCGCCATAGACGGGATCCGGCCAGCCCTGCTGTCGGAGAAACGCGCGGCAGGCGATGGCCGCCTCGAGCGCGGCGTTGTGCTCTTCCTCGGTTGAAGAGATGCCGGCCGGTCGCACCGCATCGAAATCGATCGGCAACCAGTGCCGACACAATATCTCGCGGTCGGTGGTCGTAACCCGCACGTTCTCGATGACTCGATTGCTGGCCCGGGCTAGCAGGTCGGGCAGCACGGGGTTGAGCGTGAGGTAAACCGCGGGAACGCGGCCGCTCCAGTGCTCCGCCACCGCTGCCATCTTTCCCGTGTCGTCGAAATAACCGGAGATGGTGCGCTTTGAGCCGGCGTTCAAAATGCGAAGCTCAGCCACGCTTCCCGGCTCGATCAGCAAGCGGAGCGAGCCCGCGACGGAAGCAATCATCACGGCGTTGTCCCCCGTTGCTGTTCGAGAACGGCACGCAGCGTCCGCGCGAGCTCGCGGCCTTTGCGACCGCGAAGTTTTTCCGCGGCTCTCTTGATTTCGCGTACTGCATCGCGGCGAGCTGCGCGTGCCGTCGTCGACGTCGCTTTCTCTTTCGAGCTCATAAATCTTCTCCTCACGCGCTGCGCAGCTCGGAGATCTCTGCGAACACGTCCTTCACGAACTTGAGGTCGGCGCGACGTCCGGATCCGCCGAGCGCGACCAGCGCACGTTTCAACGGACGAAGAGAGAGCGCGCGGGATTGCTCCACGTGGAACGGATTCGCCCGCCGCGGCCGGATAGACGTCGCAAGCTGCTGGAAATCTTTTTTCATTCTTCGAAAATCCCGAAGAGACCGGTCATGCCTTCCGCGCATTGCGACGAGCGCCGTGTGTCTTCGATCTGCTGGAGCACAACGACGTGGTGGTGGAGGTCCTCGGTGAGATCGTGGAGCTTGCGGAGCTCGAGGAGGTCGTGGGCCTCAGTGATCGCGCGCTCGATATATAACCGCGACTGGGCGAGATGAATCTCGGCCGCAAGCAGGTTATTTCGCGGCTGGCCTACCGCGCTGAGCTTCGGAAGTTTGTCGGTGTGCTGGCGGTTTGTGCTAGGCTCGAATTGCATTCAGGTCTCCCTGTCGTCGGGTGCTTGCTTGCTTGCCGTCTGTCGTGGCATTGCGGGAAAAGCCTCTCGGGGACGAGGGGCTTTTTTCATGGAGACGAATCCGCGGACGCTGGTCCCTCAGTGCGCGCGGATCCGCCGGCCGCGGAGGGATGCCTGAGCGACGCGAAGAGGTTTTTTAGTTCATCGGCCATCGCTTCGACCGCCGCAGATCGGCGCCACAGATCCCGCGCCAGGGCTTCATCCTTGGAGTGCAGTGCGGCCAATCGCAGGATCGAGCGGCCGTGTCTGATCGTTAGCGAGGCTTCTTCGAGAAGGTCGAGTGTTTCGCTCATAGCGGGTGCAGATTTTCACGCCCGCAACGCCACCTGCAAGTGCCGGAGAACGAAAGGGCGTGAAAGTGCGTGACGGCGCGATTTATCTTGTTGATTTAGAACCGAAAAAAAATCGCGCCACCGTGGATTGAAAGGGCGCGAAAGGGCGTGAAAGGGCGTGATGTGATTTTTTCACTGGATTGTTGGCGACGGCCTCGACCTCTTCATCGACTCGTTCACGACGCGAGTTTTTTCCTTCCAGAAGGACTTTTTGAATTTCTTGTAGCCCTCCTCGTAGGTCGAAGGACACCCTCTCGCTTGAAGGCGCAGTGACGGGTGGATCTGTTCGCGGTCGAGGTACTTGCAGTACTCGAGGCCCTGTTTATTCAGCCTCACCGCCTCGCAGATAACTTCACTACGCCGGCGATCTTCTGCGCTCTCTTCCTCGGCCGCGGCGTTCTTAGACTCGCCCGCCAGGGCGCGCGATCGCGCATCTCCGGGAACCGCCGGCATCGTCTGCATGGACGGCTGTAAGGGCGCCTTAGTCTCGAGCTGTGCCTTCCACAAGAGCTGGTGCCACTCCTCGATGAAGATGCCATGAAACGCGTCCTCAAAGTCATTTTTATTCCGTGCTGCCCCCGCGGCCGTGGCTGTCGCGACCGCGCGCTCGTGACGCCGCAGCTTCCTGAGAGTCGCCTTTTGCGTGAGCACCGTGACGATCGCATTTGAGCCTGTGCGGACCGGCTCTATCTTCACCCCACCGAGCAGGTTGAGGCCCCAGATCTCGTATATTCCGAGGAACCCCCCACCATCGGTGATGTAAAAAGCCTCGGCGGTGACTCCCTCTTCGTTAAAGTGAACAGTTCCGCTGGCGATTAGGGTCGCCGCAATTTGGGCGACGGGCTTGAAGTGCTCCCGAATGACCGGGCGCATCCCGGCGAAGAGCGCGCCCTGGTAGTACCAGAGCGCCCGGAGAAGCCGCGCCCGTTGCGAGTCTCCCTTTATCGACTTCGATCGCTCCGGATCGTCTGCGTCGGGAACTAACATCGCGTGATTCTCCTCGGCCTCCGCGTTGCGGGCTTTTGTGAGGCGTACTGAAAAAGCGAGGTTGAACATGCGGGTTGATTCTCTGTCGCAATAGGCACGGGTCAGCTCCAGCGCAGCTTTCAGCCGGCGGTTGAACTCCAGGACTAGCGGGCTCTTCGACTCTTCGGATGGCATTTTCGACTCACCCTCTCACGGTGATCTCGACTGGGGAACCTCGGAGGGGGAGTTGAGAGTGCTCCCCCCGCTTGCCGCTGATCCTGGCCAGATCCGCCGCGAGCGTCCCGAGGAATGGGCGACTATACCCCACAATGCCCACGCCTAAAAACCGGGGGTTGCGGCGGTTTTCCACAAAGTTTTCCACAGCTCGCGTCGCAGCGCTTAGACTTCGCGTATGCTCCAATGCGCTCGATGCATCGCGACTCACGGCGCTCCGGGATGCGTCGCGACCCACGAAACGGAGACGGGCGAGCCCTCATGCACTTGGCATCTGGACGGGGAACTTTGCCCGATCGAGCAGAAGCAGCAGCGCGCTTCCAAGAAAAAACCTCCGGAAGAGACGCCGGCCGCGAGCGGCGAGAACTCTCCAAACGAGCAAAAAAGCGAGGCAACTACCGTGAAAACTCCCGAAACAGACGTGAATGTCACGCCTAAATTATGCAAACGACCCGGCTGTGAAACCCAACTCAGTCCCAGAAATTCGGTCGGACTTTGTCAGAAGCATGTCCGATGGACGGCGCCCGGAGAGCGAGTCGCCAGCTCGGCCGCGCCGACGAACGGCCATGCTCCAGGCAACGGGCATGCAAAAGCAAACGGGAGCAACGGAGCGGCCGCGGTCCTTCCCGAGCTCGCTCTCGATCGGGTTGACCATTTGATCGCCAGCATCCCGGCCGCAGACAAAGCGCGACTCGCCTTCGCATGGCTGAAAGGCGAGCTCTGAGCGTCGTCCCTCTTATCACCCGTTCTCCCGGAGTCTCGAGAGTTCGCGATCGCAGCTCCTCGAGCGTCGCGATTTGCCACGACGAGTAGAGTGATACAAGGCGATGAACACTTCCCCCAGCAGCGAGCAGGCGCGACAAGTTCTCGCGATCGTTCAGGCGAGCCCTATGTTCCAGCGTCTCGTCGCGCACCATCCCAAACTGCTTCCGGTTCTCCTCGAGGCGGCCGCACTCGCAAGTGCGCGCGGTGATTCATCTGCACTCATCATCGCCGTGGCGCGTGTCGCGGGCGCAGCTACGCGCATAGTCGACGCGGTGTGCAGCGGGGATGACGCCGAGCTGGCGAAGTGGATGGCGATCGCGGACAGCGCAGACGAAGATCTGAGTCGGCTACTAAAGCGACTTTGTCCAGGCGCGGATCCCATCGACGGAGTTATCGCGACGCCGGTGAACTGAGACTTTTGTTTTTCGTTTCTCTTCGGGCCGATCGATTCGACGGACCCGCAACCTTCCCGAAAGTTCAAAACTCTTCGAGGTCCATCTGTGCACACAACCGATTCATCGACAAGAACGCTCGATTTACTGATTGCTGCACATCGACGCTTCCCTCGAACGAAAGCGGAGGATCGCATTATGGCGGCAACGATGACGCAACATCCGACAGAGCAGCACCAGGCGCGACCGCGATTCGCTCTCAGCGAACGCGAGTTGAAGGAATATTCTTTGGCGCGAGCGATCATGGTCTCCGCCGACAACCAAGAGGGTACAGACAGGCGAGCAGAGCGTAACTGCCTCGAGCTCGAGATCTCTCAGACGCTCGAGAAGACGATCAGCGGGACACGATACGGTGGGCTCGTCGTCCCGTGGGGTATTTCTGCGGGCTCGTTTGCTCGCAAAACACAGAAGCGCGCGGGACTCGACTCCGCGACCTCGACCAAAGGAACCGAGCTCAAGTTCACCGAGCCCGGAGACTTTCTGGATTTTCTGTATAACACGATGCGCGTGAAAGAACTCGGCGCGCAAACGATCTCAGGTCTCCGAGACAACGTCGCTTTCCCGAAGCAAACCGGCAAGGCGACCGGATCCTGGGTCGCAGAAAATCCCGGATCCGACGTCGCGGATTCTAACCTGACGCTCGGACAAGTCCCGAGCGCTCCTCACACTTATCAGTCCTCGACGAGCTACTCGAGACAGTTACTCGCCCAGGCTGTGATCGATGTGGACACGCTCGTCCGACAGGATCTCGCGCGCGACATGGCTCTCGCCGTCGACTTCGCCGCGATCCAGGGACCGAGCGGCGGAAACTCGCCGGTCGGAATTATGAACACGACGGGCGTCCAGTCGTTTGTCGTCGCGGCCGATTCTGGCAACGGTGGCGTCGTCGCTTATGCCGATGTGATCAAGATGCTCGAGGACCTGGAGGACGCGAACGCGGATCAGCTCGGCGATCCCGCGTGGCTCACGACGCCTGGAATCAAAAGCGACTTGAAACTCACGGCGCGGCTCGCGAACACGATCGCTCTCCCCGCCTGGGCAGACGATGACACGCTCGCCGGCTACACGGCGAGGTCATCGAATCAGGTTCCGAAGACGGGCGTCCGCGGAACGTCGGGAGCGGTCTGTCACGCACTGATCCTCGGCGTCTTCAACTCGCTCGTGATCGGGATGTGGGGAAGCGGATTCGAGCTCGTCGTCGATCCGTTCCGCCTCAAAAAGCAAGGCATGATCGAGCTCACAACGTTCATGCTCGGCGACGTTGCGCTGAAATATCCGCAAGCGTTTGTCGTGGCCCAAGTATTGAAATAAACTCCGCGGCCGCGAGAAAACCGGATCCCGGAATCCCGCGGCCGTTTTTTCCAACGTTCGACAAATCGCGATCGCAATCGAGGCGACAAAATGGGAACGACTCCAGCCCCGGAAATTAAAGTAAAAATCACAGGCGAAGACACGGGTGTATCCGCGGCTATCCGGGAGCTCGGGGTCCAGCTCCAGCAACTCAAACGAACTCAAGACGACGCCTCGAGCTCGGCGCGACAGCTCGGCTCGGCCGAGGAAGGCGCCGGCCGCTCGATGCGCGAGGCTCGCGAAGGCGCGCGACTGCTGTCGGAGGAGACGGGCGTTCATCTCAATCGCGGACTCGTCTCGGTCATCTCGAGATCCGCGACGCTCGGTCCCCTCTTGAATGCAGCTTTCCCGATCGCCGCGGCGATCGGATTCGGCGAAGTGATCGCGAGCGCGGCCGAGAAGTTCTCCCAACTCATCGCGAACGCTTTCATTTATACCGACGCGATGAAGTCCCAGCTCGCCGCGCAGGTCCTCGCCAACAACGAAATCGCGAAGTCAAACGAGAAGATCAAAGAGCTCCAGAAGGCTTATGAACTTATCGGGCTCTCCGGATCAGCGCGGGAAACCGTTCTCGCACAAAGGGCGAAAGAGGACGTCGACGCGGCGATCAAAGAGCTCAATCGCTTAAAGGCGAAACAGCTCGAGTTGCAGCAACCGAGTTTCTGGGAGAAGGCCGTCGGCGAAATCGCGCCGTTCGGAGTTGCGAGACCGGACGAGGAAGCGGCACGAGCCGTAAAAGAAACCCAGGTCACGGCTCAGTCAAAAGTGGTAGACGAAAACACTTTGAAACAGCGCGCGGCGCAAAAGGAGCTCCAGGATAAGTTGGCCGAGGAAGCGAAGGAAGCGGCCGCGAAAGCGACGACTCTCCAGAATCAGATCGACAAAGCGCGGCTCGCCCAGATCGAGGCGGGATTCGGAAACGAGCTCGCGCTTTTCAAAGCGCAGCATTCGAAAGAGGATCAAGGCAACGAAGCGAGTTACGAGAAAGGACTCGAGTCGACCGCGTCGTACTACGACCGGAAGCGCGAGCTCGCCCTCTCCGCTTCACAGAAAGAGATCGACGCGCTCACGGCCGAGCGCGCGCGCGTCCTCGCCGCTCCGACAAAGGACAAGGCCGGCGAGATCGAGCAGCAAACGAAGGCCGCGGATCTCGCGAGTAAAATCGCGATCGCGAAAGTGAACGCGGCGAAGGTCGATCAGCAACTACAGAACGAGGCAGCGGCAAAACAGGAAGAGGAAAATCGAAAAGCTCTCGACTGGCAATCGAAGATCGCCCAGGCTCAGGGACTGCGCTTCGATGAGGCGTCCGCGCGGATCGCCGCGGAAGCGATCCAGATGGCCGCGGACCTCAAGAAAGCTGGAGTCTCGCCGGAGCAAGTCGCCGCTCAGGTCGCACAGTACAAAGCGGCCGCGACTCAGCAAGCACAATTCGCCGGAATGAAACAAGGCGGGCAGGATGCGACCGCGAACCTCGCCGCGGAGGAAGAGGACATCCGGCTCAAAAATATCGCGGTCGTCGCCGAGGCGAAGATCGCCGAGCTCGAGCGCGCGCGGATCCCGGTCCTCCAGCAGCTCGCCGCTCAAATGAAAGCGGCCGCGATCAGTCCCGATCAAGTGAAAGAGGCCGACGAGTTCTCGAAGTCGATCGACAAGCTCGCCGTCGCCGCGAAAAATTCGACTGTGAGCATGCAAGGTTTCGAGAACAGCGCGACGCAAGCGCTCCAAGGCGACCTCACGACCTTCCTCGGCTCGACAATCGACAAGGCGAATAGCGTCGGCGATGCGTTCGCAAAACTCGCGGAATCGGCCGTCGCCTCGATTCAGAAAATCGTCGCGCAATTGCTCGTCCAGCTCCTCATGCAAAAGCTCGTCCAGGCAGCGTCCGGCTTCTCTGGCGGCGGACCAGTTCTAGGACATGCTGGCGGAGGACTGATTACGGGTCCTGGGACTGGAACGAGCGATTCCATTCCGGCGCGACTGTCGGCCGGCGAGTTCGTTGTCAACGCGGCCGCGGTCCAGCAAATCGGACTGCCGGCGCTTTCGATAATAAATCGCGGACTTTACGTTCCCGGGATCCGCTCGGTGGACTCGATCCCCAGGTTCGCCGAGGGCGGGCTCGTACAAACCGGAACTCGCTCCGACGGCGTCGACGTAAACATCGGGCTCGATCTCGAGCCGGGACTGGTTCTCCGACATCTCTCGACGAAAAAAGCGGGGAGAGTCGTCCTCACTCATATCGGGAACAATCCGAAGGCGGTCTCTAAAGCGATTTCTCGAGGTCAGTGAGGCGTGACGAGCGTGAGCGCATGCGGCAGCGGGTTCTCACGATATCCGTTTCGTACAAATCCTCGAGCGTGAGGTTCGTTCCCGCTGATCTCGCGACCTCGACGATCGCGATGGCCTTTTGAGCTGGAAGGCATGCGTCGCCGCGCACCCACCGATAGACCTGGGACGAATCGAGCTCGAGTTCGTCGGCGAGCTTCTGAACGGTATATTCGCTCACCCAGGACCCGAGCTTTCCGATCCACGACGTCGTTCTCGGTCGACCGCGGGCTTCTCTTGCCATATGCGGTGAGTCTAGCACCGCCGGCGCGAGCTCATCCTCCGGTGATCCCGGACGAGGCGGATCGCCGCCTCGAGCTCGCGTGCGCGCTCGAAGCGGGCATTCGCGACGGCTATCTCAAAATCGCGCAACGCGAACGCCGCGGTTTCTTCGGCGACGTTGTTCTTCGCCGCGTATTCCATCACGGCGCGTCTGTGCCTCGCGCAAAGAGATCGTGAACGTCCGGAGTGAATCCAGCAGTGTTTCATTGCGACCTCCGCGACGCTGCGAGTGCGGCCTGTAATTCGTACCATGCACGGGTCTGTGCTTTGAGATCCTGGGCGTCGCGCAGGATCTCGCTCTGCTGTACCAGCGAGAGCTCGAGGAAGGTGCGGGAGTCGTGGTTTCGCTCCTGCCAGTTGCGGAGAGCGGCGTGAAAATACTTCGTGTCGCCGGCGTACAAGCGGGTGTCTTGAGGTACTGTGAATGCAGCCATTTGGAACCTCCAGTGTTCCTTCTGGTTAGGGCTGGTTCGGGTGTTGAAGCACTCGGCCGGCCCGGTGTTTCTACTGAGGTGAGTATGACGCCGCGCTCGCTGTGCGTCCACAATTGATTAAACGAAGTGCCTGCTTCGATCTTTTCGACGTGTTCACTCGCAAAATTGGACCGCTGAATTGCCGTGTTACCATGCTGTCTCACCGTAGCTATGAAAACGGAGGCAGTGAAAATGAGCGCGAGGCTAGATCTTGTCGGGCAAAGGTTCGGACGCTGGACGGTGATCGAGTTTGCGGGAGTCGCTCGACGCGGGCAATCGCTCTGGCGGGCGCGATGTGATTGCGGAACGGAGCGCACCGTTCGCGGGCATAATCTGAGAGACGGCGACACGAGATCGTGTGGATGTTTGGCAATGAGTAAGCGCATCGCTCACGCTGGCCAACGGTTCGGACGACTCACCGTGATCGCCTTCGCTGGAGTGGATCAGCATGGGAGTCGCTGGATCGACTGCCAGTGTGCGTGTGGCGAGAAGAAGACGCTGCGCTTGAGCCATGTTCGAACAGGACGCATCGCTAGTTGCGGATGTCTGCAGCGAGAAACGCGCCACGATAACGCTCGGAAGTGCCACGAGGTAGTCCTCCGAAACGGAAGTCTTCGCAGGCACGGACACAGCCATATCCGCGTCGGCGGATCCGTTATCAAGGGCCTCCCCAGCTCGACCTACAACTCTTGGCAGTCGATGATCAGGCGATGCACGAAGCCACGCTCCGACAATTATCGGTACTACGGTGGACGCGGGATCATGGTTTGCAGTCGTTGGCTGCATTTTGAAAACTTTCTCGCCGACATGGGCGAGCGTCCGATCGGGAAGACTCTTGATCGCTTTCCGGATAACGATGGACACTACAAGCCTTCGAATTGTCGCTGGGCTACGCGCACGGAGCAAGCGAACAATCGTCGACCGCGGAAAGCCGCATGAAAAAAAAGTTCACGCGCGAGTTAAAACAGGAACGGCGTCGCGCTGGTCGTGCGGGTGGATTCGCGAGAGCGGCCAAGATGACGAGAAAAGAGCGAGTTGCGTCCGCGACCCGTGCATCGAAAGCAGCGGCAAAAGCTCGATCCGCAAAGGCGAAGCCATGAAGAAGAAAAAAGCGGCTCGCAAAGAGATCCGCACGAAGAGACCGACTTGGATCGGCCGGATTTCAGACGTCGCGACCGAGCTGAACATCGGCGAACGGTATATCTACGATCTTCAAAAACGCGGACTGCCGCGAGTTTCGCCTGGCGTTTACGACATCGTCCGATGCTTTCGCTGGTACACAAAATATTTGCAAAAAAAGCTTGTTGATCGCGCTCTTCCGGACAACGAGAACGGAAGCGTTGCTGGTGTGGCCGCAGGAGAGATGCGCCATCGTTTGTTATCGATCGAGGCGGAAATGGCCGCGATCGAGCTCGCCGAGAAGCGTGAGCAGCTCGTGTCGATCGAGAAAGTCCAAAAGGACCTCGAGGCGATCGTAGTCGAGATCCGAACTCGGATCCTCGCACTTCCGCCCAGGCTGGCAGCCGAAATCCTTGGCGAAACTGATCTCGCGACCGCACAAGTCCAGATCGAGCGGACGCTGAAAAATGCTCTTGAATCGCTGAGCGTGTTTGACCCGGACGATTTGCCAGCGAAACCTTCCTGATTCGGTGATCGATGACAGTCACACGTGAGAAAATCGTCGCTTTATTCGCGGTCGCTGGTTTTTTACTGATCGTCTCGCACCATTCTCGGCTCGGACTTGTGTGCGAGCTCGCCGTCTTCGCGTTGACGATCTTCGGAATCAAGTGATCGTGTGATCGTGTGACGTCGTGACCATACCGTTCGCGCTGAATGAATCAGATCTATGGACCTCAACACCGAACTCGTTTCCCGATGCTGTCGTCACGGGTCACGGTGTAGTGTGATCTTTTCGATCCTCGGAAGATCATCTCCGAGAAAGTGAGGTCGCGGAGTGTCAGAGCTCATCGTCCTGGTCGCGGCCAGCACGGCCGTGACCTGGACCTTGAACCGCACGAGAATACCCGAGGCATATTATTCCTCAGCACACGCGAACCTCGTCCCACCGTCCCACTCCGGCCGGATCCGCATGATGCACACGACGCACACACGACGCACTAAGTCGTTGCGAGTGCGAGGCTTTGGACGGCGCGGCGGACGCGGCAAGGATGGACGTTACCTCGTCCCACTTGGCCGCGGGTCCTTCCCCCCTACCACCCCGGTCGCGGGTGACGGCGACCGCGGAGGTTTTCTTGACGAAGGTTTTTAATTCCAGAGTTCACTGCGCCGGCGTTTCCCACTTTTTCCCACGCGAAAAATTTTTGACGAGCGTTACACAGTGGAACGCTTCGCGGAGTCGGCGGAATAGCGACCGAGTTCTGGCTCACGTCCTAGAACGCGTTCTCGTTGAGTCGGATCGCTCGAGGCGAGGAGTTGATACCCGAGGGTCACCCGGGAGGAGATCGGCGTTTGGACTCAGCTAGGAGCTTGGCGCTAGGCAGCCTTGCGTAGGGGGACGCAATAGGTTTCCCCGTTTGCCAGGGTGTAGAGCTTGTCGGGATCGAGGCAGGTCTTGTGGCCCCTTCCGCCCGCGCCGTAGGAAAGCACGATGGCCGATCCGGCTCTCGCTTCTTTGCCGCACAATTTGCACGTCACCATTTTGTTTTCGCTCATCGTTCCTCCTTTCGGTTGCGCCTGGGTTGCGGATTTTGCAGGACTTTGCCAGGAACTGCCGAGCTATCTCGTTGAAGTCCCTTGGAATCAGCGTCGGGTAGGCGACTCATAATCCGTAGGTCCGTGGTTCGAGTCCACGCGCCGCCACCAATTCTTTGATCCCTTAAAAAATATAGGCTGGCAGATTAGGCCATCGCCCGACGATTGGGCGCTATTCGGGGCACTTCA
>Ga0187855_10002099_pt1 | contig 15184 bp, 15 predicted proteins | sample June2016WEW_8_10_2_FD_132969 | JGI IMG/M metagenome (GOLD analysis project Ga0187855, IMG submission 132969) | Peatland microbial communities from SPRUCE experiment site at the Marcell Experimental Forest, Minnesota, USA - June2016WEW_8_10 | ecosystem: Environmental > Terrestrial > Soil >...
CGTTTTCTATATGTAAGGTAAATCAGAAGATAAATCGGAGTTAACAAATCAAGGCGCGAATGGGCGTTTTTACCGTTCTCATTGGTAGATTGACATTAAGACGCTCAGATTGTCCCGAAAACTTGAAAGAGGGACATATGTGTTACATACTGGAACTGGGTAATAAAAACGAATTATGGAATCAACTACTCCGGTTCACGATTCAGAGGACTACCTGGTTCAGCAAGCTATCAAGCGCGACCGGGCAGCTTTCACTGCCCTTTACGAACGTTGCGTCGACCGGGTTTACCGGCATGTCTATTACCGTGTCGCCAACCATGATGAAGCGGAAGACATCACCCAGGAAGCATTTGTCCGGGCCTGGAAGGCAATCGATAGATATAAACAAACCGGCGCCCCTTTCGTCAGCTGGATTATTACGATTGCCGGCAACCTGGTAATTGACTTCTACCGGAGGCAGCAAAAGGTCGAGATTACGGATGAAATAGAAAAAATATCGGAAAAAGACCTGGGCAGCCAGATTCCCGGCCCGGAAAAACAGGCTGAAATGAATTTTGACAACGCAAGGATAAAAAAGGTCGTCCTGAGATTAAACGGCGATAAACAAAAAGTAATATTAATGCATTTTATCGACGGTTTGAGTTACGAGGAGATTGCTAAAGCTTTAACTAAAAGTGAAGGCGCCATCCGGGTAATTCAATATCGGGCGCTGAGCGATTTAAGAAGTATGGTAAAGCGAGATTAAGATGAAAAAAGAAGAAATCCTCGCTAATTGCATTGAAGAAGTCCGGAGCGGGAAAAGTACGGTCGAAGACTGTATCAAACGTTATCCCGCTTTGGGTAAAGAATTGCGTGCAATGCTGGAAATCGCTGTTTCGATTAAGCCGGAAGAAACGTCGCCCTCAGCGGAGTTTAAAGCACGTGCACGGCTGCATCTTTTCGATGCGGAGAAGCAACCTGCCGCGGTTAAGACCACTAATCATTTCCGCAGCTGGTTTGCGCTAACACCGGTCAAAGTGACTGCCTCAGTTTTATTGGTCGTGTTGATTTTCGCGGCGGTGGGCGGCGGTACGGTCTATGCGGCCCAAAGCAGCACGCCGGGTGATATCCTTTATCCGGTCAAGACTGGCGCCGAGAATATCCAATTGACCTTCACGACGAGTCCGGTTGCAAAGGCCCGGTTGTATCTTCAACTGGCACAGAAGCGTATCAATGAAATGGCGCGGCAGGCGAAATTGAACCGGAACATCAATCCACAATCTGCGGAGACGGTGACGAACCTGTTCGATAAAGCCCTTGCGGAACTCAATATTGCAAGCAATGCCCAGGCCATTAATAACACCTTAAGTTACCTGTCAGTGGCCTCACTTAACGAAGAACTGGAGTTAAAACAGGTCGTCGGCAGTACTGCTCAAACGAACCAGCCGGTGCTGCAGCAAATTATTACCGAAACTGACCGTGCGAATATGATTGCTCAAGTTGCTTATACCAACCACGCTTTGTTAAAACAAGCGCTGACGGTGACGGACACTCAGCTCGATGCCGGGCAATTTAAAATTGAAGGTACGCTTTTAAGTGTCCGGAGCAATTCCTGGGATATCGGCGGCACGAATATCGAAAATGTGGTTTATAGCGGAGCAATCCCTGCGGTCGGGAGCTCGGTAGAATTAACCGGACTGGTTAATGACAATCAATCTTTTATCAGCAGTATTGCCGTCAGCACCGATGTCCCGCAGGTAACCGAAGTCGAGGGTCAATTCGAAGGTACAAATCAAAACGGCACCGCGAATGTCAGCGGTATTGCCGTCAACATCGATAGCAGCAACGCTCAAATCACGCCGGGAGACAGCGTGCAATTGCAGGGCAACACCACCGATAATAAATTGAATGTTACCGGCAAACAAAGCGGCACGGACAAAACTACCACTATTGCCGGGACATTGACCGCGGTGGATGTCGCGAAGGGAACAATTACCGTCCAACTGACCGGAAGGCAGGTGAAAGTAGATATCAGTAACGCACAAATTCAAAATTTTGCCGATACCACCACACTAAAAATTGCCGGATTGAAACTGTTAACCGGTCACGAAATCAGACTGGAAGGTTTATCCAAAAACGGCAACGTTGTTTCTGCTACCCTGGTTCAAATCCGGCTGGTTCAGTGAATAAATTTTAAATAAAGTTCAGCTGCATCAGTTCGTCTTCTAATCAGAAATCGTATTATTTCCGTTGTCTAAAAAAAACTGTAACAAAAATCAGTCCTTCTCCGTTGTCTATTATGTAACCGAAAAGAAATTGAGGAGGATGCAGCAGCAAAGCGATAAACATGGGTTACCAAACAAAGTACAACCGGTTTGCAATAATAATCAGGAAGAAATTAATTAAAGGTTAATAACAGGAGGAAAAAATGGCAGGTAAATCAACACGCAAGTTTGCACTAATCAGTATTTTAGCCGTTGTAATTTTGACTTTACTGGCGGTCTCGGCAGTCCCGGTCCTGGCTGATTCAGCTACCACGACCACAACTTCGACTACGACCACAACGTCGACGACTCCTACCACCCCTAAAACTACCACTACCACCACACCGAAAACCACCACCACAACCGCCCAGGTTCCAGCAAAAAATAAGCCGACTGTAACCGCGGTTAGTCCCGATCAGGCCAGTCAGGGCGCTACGTTGGCTGTAACCGTGAGCGGGACCAACTTCACCGGCGCTACCGCTGTCACTTTTGGCAGAGGAATCACGGTCAACAGTTTCAGTGTCACCGGTGATACCTTCATTGCTGCGAATATCACCATCGGCGACCATGCCGCTGCCGGTTCGAGAATTGTTGGCGTCGCTACACCCGCGGGAAATGGCGGGATGAAAGCCGGATTTACCGTTGAAAAGAACGGACCGGTAATCACCGGAGTCAGCCCCAATGAAGCCGGTCAGGGAGCGACACTAGATGTCACGATCAGCGGTTCGGATTTTACCGGTGCAACAGGAGTCTCTTTCGGCCGGGGCATTAAAGTAAACAGCTTCAATGTTACCAGTGATACGGCCATCGCGGCCAATATCACTATCGGCGACCATGCCGCCGCCGGGTCCAGATTTGTTGGCGTCGTGAATCCTTCGGGCAAAGATGCACTTCGTGCCGGATTTACGGTTGAGAAGAACGGGCCGGTCATTACCGGCGACAGTCCGAATCAGGCTGCTCAGGGAGCGACCTTAGATGTCGCCATCAGCGGGTCGAACTTTACCGGTGCGACTGGGGTCTCTTTCGGCCGGGGCATCAAAGTTAACAGTTTTAGTGTTACCAATGACACCGCAATCACGGCTAATATCACTATCGGTCCCCATGCTGCCGTTGGGTCCAGATTCGTCGGTGTCGCCGGCCCGTCCGGGAAAGATGCTTTAAGAGCAGGTTTTACCGTCACTAAAAACGCATCAACCCCGGCGCCAACTACTACCACCACAACTACAACTCCTTAAACCTGAAAAACAAGAGTTTCTTAGTACAAAATCAACCCCGGACAATCAGATCCGGGGTTGATTTATTTTTCCGGGGGGTATTTGAGACCCCATTGTTTCCGCAGCGTGTCCAGGATCTTCATAATTTGCAAAGACTCGTCGAGCGGCATATTGCTGCTTTCCGTTAATCCTTCCCGTAGACAGTACATCGCTTCTTCGGCCTCGTGGATGTAGCCGGTGGACCGGAAAGGCAGCTCGAACTTTTCCATCTGGCCGTTTTTATATAGTTCCAGGGATGATGCCCGCCAGAAATCCGGCACCCGGATATAGCCTTCCGTGCCGATTACCCGGGCTTCGTTCGGCAATGCCGTTCTGACCGCGCCCGAAAGGGCAGCGAGACTGCCTGTTTCATATCCCAGAATTGCCGAAAATTGTTCGTCTACGCCGGTAGTCCCCAGGTAGGCTTGGCCGGAAATTTTAGTTGGATTGGCGCCCAATAGCATGGCGGCAAAGGAAATCGGGTAAATCCCGACATCAAGTAAAGCGCCGCCGCCAAGTGCCGGGTTGAGCAGCCGCCCCTCCGGTTCCCAGGGGATGCGGTTGCCGAAATCGGCTTTTACCATTCTGATTTCCCCGACCGTGTTTTCGGCCAGCAGTTCCCGGAGTTTCACAATGGCGGGCAGATAACGCATCCACATTGCTTCCATTAAAAATAATTTCGCGGTTCGGGCTGTTTTGATGAGCACTTTGGTTTCGGATGCGTTCAAGGTGAAAGGTTTTTCGCATAAAACCGCCTTACCGGCATTCAGGCAAAGCATGGCGCATGCAAAATGTGCCGGATGCGGTGTGGCCACATAAACTATATCAATATCCTGGTCGGCGGCCAGGTCGGCGTAACTGCCGTAGGCGCGGCTGATGCCGTATTCTTTCGCGAATTCTGCCGCCCGCGCGATGGAACGCGACCCGACGGCGGTGATTTCCGCGGCTTCGCTGCATTTCAGAGATTGCTCAAATTTATGTGCGATGCGGCCGGGCCCCATGATTCCCCATTTTATCTTCTTTTGCATCTGTGCCCTTCTTTAGTCGTTTTCCAGTAATTCCACAATCAGCTTCAAATCCTTTTCACAATTCATGTAGGCGTATCGGCCGCCTTTATATTCGCCCTTTTGCAGCAGCGGCATGCCGTTCTTTTCCAGATTGGTTATTTTTTCTTTCATACCGTTAATCACAAAGGCGATGTGATGGACGCCTTCGCCGTTGATATCCAGCGATTCCCGCCAGGTGCTGGGGTGATGGTCCGGTTCAATCAGCTCGATGGACAGGTTTTCTCCAACCTTGAAAAAAGCCAGTTTCGCCCGGGCTGCCGTCGACTTACCTTTGAATTCCGTACGGGCTTCATCATAGACATTGGTAATTTTGAACCCCGGGTTGTCCACGCCCAGGAAGTCGGCGTATTTTTGGCATGTTTTCTCAATGTCGTTAACCAGAATCCCGATTTGAGTAACCACCTGTGTTCCTAACAGTCCTTTCTCCATGTTTGCCCATCGCTCCATTCGTTCTGAAAAACAGAACCGGTAAATTTACCATGATTATATAATATCCGACACAAAAAAGTAGGTACGGTAACCGGGGAATCGAATTTCTTGACAATTGAGCATCAGGCCGCTATCCTGAAAAGCAGGTTTAGCGGAAAAAGCTGATTGTGAGGGATCTTGTCATGAATCAGATTAAAATTGACATGGAACGTGTCGTCAGCGATATCGACCGGAACATTTTCGGCGGGTATCTGGAAAATAAAGTCTACGGCGGCATTTATTACCCGGATTCGCCGCGGGCCGATAGAGACGGTTTGCGCAGCGACGTCCGGGCGGCGCTGGAGCAGATGCGCATGTCCAATATCCGCTGGCCCGGCGGGAATCTGGCTTCCGGCTACCGCTGGCGGGACGGCGTCGGGCCAAAAGAAGAACGCCCGGTACGGCACGACCTGGCGTGGAACGCGATGGTCTCGAACCAGTTCGGCACCAACGAATTCATGCAATTTTGCCGGAAAATGCACATTGAACCTTATTTTTGCGCCAACTGCGGCGACGGCGACATGCGCGAGGCGGCCGATTGGGTGGAATACTGCAACGGCACCGGCGATTCTGCCCTGGTAAAACTGCGCCGCCAGCACGGCTTCGACGCGCCCCACAAGGTTAAATACTGGGGAATCGGCAACGAAGTGGACGGCCCCTGGCAAATCGGTTATAAGACTCCACAGGAATACGCCCGGGCACTGACCGAGTTCAGCAAAGTAATGAAGTGGGTTGACCCGACAATTAAGTTGGTTGCCGCGGCGGTCTCCATCTGGGAAGATTACCCCTTCCCTGATTTTGCGGGCATTAGAACGGAATGGGTGGAAAGAACACAGTTGATCCTGGAACAGGCCGGCGCCAATATCGATTACATGGCCCTGCACCGCTATGCTCATTTGGACAATAATGCCCCGTTTGAAACGTTCATGGCTTTTGCCGAAGATTTCAATCAGCACCTGAGCGCCTACGAAGGCTTGATTCACGCTGTCTGTCTGGAACGGGGCATCAGGCACGCGATTAATATCGCCGTTGACGAATGGGCGGTAATGCGTATGCCGAACCGCGAAGACCGCGTCATTATCAATTATGTTGAGGACGCGCTGGTGGTGGCGCTGCATTTAAATGCTTTTATCCGCCATGCCCGCTCGGTGAGACTGGCTAACTTTACTTCGATGATGACTGCCATCGGCATTAATTATCCCAGGCTGGCGCGTCTTGATAGACCTGTAATGCTGAATACCATTTTTTATCCTTTTGAACTTTACAGCCGCACCTGCGGGCAACTGGCGCTGGACGTATTTTATAGCGGCGACACTTTCTCCGGCAGTTATCTGGGACGCACTTACAACGGCATCCGGACTTTGGATGTGACGGCAACGCTGGATGAATCCCGCAAACAGCTGGTCGTTTTCGTGGTTAACCAGAGTAAGGACAAGGTGATGGACGCCGCTATTTCGCTGACTGCCGGGGAATTTGGAAATGTAACAGCGAATGTCATCAACGGCCCGGATGTCAAGGCTGAAAACACCGAGGCCAACCCCAACCGGGTCGGAGTGAAAGCGACTGCGGTCAAAGCGGCTGGGAAGTCTCTTAATTACACCTTTGAACCGCACTCGGTCACCGCGCTGGTTTGCGCTGTCACCTGATTACGATTCAAACATAAAATAACCGCAATCATTGAGCAGAACCGGTTCTGACGGTTTTCCGGACTTTGTCTGAAATTTCACATTTTTGTAATGTATACGCCGGGGATTTTATAACTTCTATATGACTAAATTGATAAACTGATGTCATAAAATGCGGGCGGGGGAAATCTGTCCGAAGAAGGAGTTAAACGATGGCGGAAAAAGCGGCGACCAAAGAAAAGAAAACGGCGAAGCGGAAAATCAACAACGGGGATTCCCTGGTTTGTGATGTCTGCGGCATGTCGGTAATTGTCGAAGAAGTCGGCGGCGTTCCGGTCGCAGAAGAGACGATGTTGCTCTGTTGCGGAAAGCCGATGAAAACCAAAGCCATCAAAACCAAATCGACCGGGAAAAAATAAGGTTTAGCTGGTTTTATTCCGAGTATTTATAGCCAGAAGTTCGTCTGGTACGGTTAATTACTTCATTCGGAAAGTGAATAGGGAAGGTTATTTGGTGTTCTAAACATCATAATTACAGTCAAATAAAATTTGTGTGTAATTATTACTTATGTTACAATTATTACTAGTATGAAGATGAACAATCAGCCACGGCTATTAAGTATCGCCCGTCTGAACGGGAAGGGCCAACTGGTTATACCGAAAGAAGCGCGTGAATTTCTTGGTATCGGGCCGGGAGATCGTGTTCTGATTTCGGCTGCGCCGTTCCGCAAAGCAATATTTATTGCGCGCCCGGAAGACGTGGAAGAACAACTGCAGCAGATGGTCTCAAACACGGAAAAAACTATCGTCGCGATGCGTAAGAAATTAAAAAAGTAATATTCCTGTATCCCTGATGAGCGGCGTCTTAAAACAATCGCTTCTTTCAGATTTACGTTTTCGTGAACTGCTGTCTCAAGTGACGCTCTGAAACTGCGGCAAAATCACCGGGGACCATTTTTTATTAATAACAACGGTCAAATCAAAGAATAGCTTGTGATTTGATGATACAAAAGAGGGAAAATAAACATGACAGTAAATATGGGGACTAAAACGGCCCCGGGCACTGAGGGAGATGTGATTCTGCGCACCATCGGGCTCACCAAGCGTTTCGGCAGCCTGGAAGCGGTGAAAAACCTGAACCTCGAACTTAGACGGGGCGAAGTCTTCGGTTTTCTGGGACCGAACGGCGCCGGAAAGAGCACTACGGTCGGGATGATTCTCGGACTGATTGCGCCTACTGCCGGCAGCATCGAACTTTTCGGAGAAAAACAGGACGGGCACCGCTGGCCCGCGCTGCGGCGTATCGGCGCGATTATCGAAGAACCGGCTTTTTACCCTTATCTCTCCGGTTGGGATAACCTGGCGGTACTCGCCAAGTCCATCGGCGATATCCCGAAAAGTAAAATCACCGAAGTGCTGGAGCGGGTCACATTATTAGACCGTGCCAAAGACCAGTACGGCCACTATTCCATGGGGATGAAGCAGCGGCTGGGTATCGCTTCGACACTGCTGCGGGACCCGGAACTGATTATTCTGGATGAGCCGACCAACGGCTTGGACCCGGCCGGCACTAAGGAAATACGTGACCTGATTCCTCAACTGGCACATGAGAGCCGGGCGGTGCTGCTTTGCAGCCATCTGTTGCATGAAGTGGAACTAGTCTGCGACCATGTTGCCATCGTCAAGCAGGGCACGGTGATTGCGAATGCGCCCATTAAAGAGCTCCTTTCCAACGGTAATCTTTTACAAATCAAGGTAAATGATATTGCAAAAGCTACGGCTATCCTGAGTAGTTTGTCATGGATAAAATCAATTAAAAAAGAAGACGAATATCTGGTCGTAGATGTTCCCAAGGACCGCAGCGCCGATGTTAACCTGGCGCTGGCGGAAAAGGGTATCCTGGTTTCCGAACTGGTGAACCGTTCTGCGAGTCTGGAAAGCGTTTTCCTGCAATTAACCGGAGGTACGAGCGGTGACTAGTAATATTTCTGTAGTAAAAAAAGAGACTCTGTTCTCGGGATTGGGCCGAATGATCGGGGCGGAGTTCCTCAAACTGCGCAAACGGCAGATGACCTGGGTTCTGCTTGGAATTCTGGTTGGCATCATCGTTATTGTCAATTTGCTGCTACTGGCTATATCCAAAGTGAAAACACCCGGTCCCGGGATCGGTTCGGGAAATATTGCCACGCTTTTAGGCCTGCAATCGGCGATTCCTTTTGCATTCTCGATGATGGCCTCGTTTGGCTCATTGCTGGCCATTATTTTAACAGCGAGCTCGATTGGCAGCGAGTACAGCTGGAAAACAATTCGCCCGGCGCTCGTCTCCAGCGAGAGCCGTTTCAAGTTTATCGTTGCCAAGTTGGTATCTTTGGGATGCATGATTCTTCTCGGCATGCTCATCGGTGTGATTGTGGGCTTTGTGATGGGCCTGGTTACCACCGGGCTCGGCGGTAATGCATATAGTTTCAGCTTTTTCACCGGCTCTTATGCATGGACGCAAGTTTTGCAATACCTGCGTACTTTTTACGTAATCATGCCCTTCGCACTATTAGGTTTTGTGATGGCCATTGTCGGCCGTTCCGCCATGCCCGGCATCGCTACCGGTGTCGGCTTTTTGTTTTTGGAAGCGATTATTACCGCCTTCATGACGGCGGCCGGCGGCTGGATCGCCAAAGTCCCGGCTTACCTGCTGAATGCCAATGTCACGGCCATCACGGCCCTGAACAAACTTCCCGGCCGGTTCGGGGGAGGGGGCGGAACCGACACCACGGCGGTGCCGAGTTTAACTCATGCTTTCATCATTTTAGGTCTTTACAGTATCGTATTTTTAGTTTTTAGTTTTTATCTCTTCAAAAAGAGGGATGTTACCGGATAAGGGATAATATTCTAAAAATATAATTTCAATTTGTTTTGTGTTAAATTAAGGATAGCGGAACTTTCAGGCTGCTATGCCGGTATTCATTCCGGTAAGCAGCCTCTTTGTTGCGGAAAGGCAGGGTTTAATATTGTTACCGTTTCTTAAATTCTCTTTATTTTTAGACACGGCGGCAAATTCGATCATCTTTCTGTTTTTAATCCCCTGCGAAAACAAAAATTAAATGTGAGATTTTAATGAAACTCAAAATGGATTATAAATGGGTGGTATTATCGGTTACCACCGTCGGAAGTTTTATGGCCAGCCTGGATTCAACAATTGTCACCATCGGGCTGCCGACCATTTTAAAAGATATTAACGCCAGCATCGTCCACGGCATCTGGATTATTACCGGTTATTCGTTGATGATGACCATCCTGGCAGTTGTTCTCGGACACCTGGCTGATTTGTACGGCCGGGTCAGGCTATACAACCTGGGATTTGCCATCTTCACCGTTGGTTCCCTTTTATGTGCCCTGTCCCGTTCCGGCGAGGAGTTGGTCATTTTCCGGTTATTACAGGGTTCCGGCGCGGCCCTGCTCGCGGTTAACAGTATCGCGATTATCACCGATGCTTTCCCCAAGGAAAAGCTGGGGATGGCGCTCGGCACCAACATCATGGCCATGAATTTGGGTGCGATTACCGGCTACACGCTCGGTGGAGTAATGATCACACTAATTGGCTGGCAGTCTCTTTTCTTGATTAATGTCCCTATCGGTATTTTTGGCACTGTCTGGGGCTATTTGCGGCTCAAAGCCATTACCGCGAAACCTGTCGAACAAAAATTTGATTATTGGGGTTCTATTTTGTATTGTGTCGGCCTGACCACGATTCTATTGGGGTTGACCATCGGGAATCCGCTTTCCCTGCGGAATCTGCTGATTATTGCCGCCGGAATTGCCTTCTTCATCGCGGTAATTTTTATTGAGTTAAGACAGAAGTATCCGACACTTGATTTGTCGGTTTTTAAAATCAGGGCTTTTGCGGCAGGCAACGCCGCTGCCTTTTTAAACTTTCTGGCATTCGGCTGCGGACCGTTTCTTCGGTCGTTGTATTTGCAACTGATTCTGGGTTACAGCGCTTTAAAAACAGGTATCATGCTCATCCCGCTGGAAGTAGTTATTTTTATCTTAAGTCCCATCAGCGGACGCATTGCGGACAGATACGGCAGCCGCGTGTTGACTTCTACCGGTTTGGCCGTAAACGCTGCCGCTCTATTCTGGTTTTCGACACTGAATCAAACCTCTCCATACAGCGCGGTACTGTTCAGCCTGGTGTTGTTCGGTTTAGGCTCGGCTTTATTCGGTCCGCCCAACATCAGTTCGATCATGGGTTCGGTACCGCCGGAAAAACGCGGTGTGGCCAACGGTATCCGCATGACGCTGGTCATGACCGGCGGCGTAATCAGCGTGCCGTTTTCGCTGCTGCTGATGTCGCTGGTAATGCCGTATAACCGGCTTTCCCAAATAGTTGGGAATTCTCAACTTGTCAGCGGTAACGAAATACCCCTGTTCATGAGATCAATTAATCACGCCTGCCTGATACTGGGAGTAATCGTCCTGTTTGCCATCATCCCCTCTTTATTAAGAGGACAAACGAACAAACCGGCAACTCCCGCTGTTCCGGGAAACATGCATTGACTCGCCGAGATGCTATGTACACTTTTTATTAATCCGGCAGCCAGGTGGAGAAATTTTAAGTTTGAACCTTCTTAAGGTTCTACTTCTTAACTAAGCTCAGCACCGGGAAGAAGACCTGCCAGGCCAGCAGCGCCTTCGCGGTCAGACTGAGGATAATATATGCTTTTTCGCCGAACAGATAGTCCCGCCACGGGCCGACTTTTTTATACTGCAGGACCATATTAACGGCGAAGCAGTTGAAGAAGACGAACAGCGAGATAATAATGCCGTAGACGAAGCCGGGCGGCGATACTTTGAGCCCCGGGGCGATGGTATAAATGACCACGGCAATCCAGGGGATGACACCGGCAAAACTGCCAAACCAGAAGGGCAGCCAGCTCGGCTTGCCCGGTTTCTCGTATTTTTCCTGTAATGCCCCGAAGAGAATCATACTGGCATTGGTGCCAAAAATCGCCAGCAGGGCGGCGATATCGCTGATACCCACGATTTGCGCAATCAGGACAATCATTATCGAAGAACTGAAGAAGTATTCAATCCAGCGGCCGTAATTCTTGTTCTGGAGGAGGTTGCGTTTGTACCAGGGAAACACCGCCGGCGATGCGATGACCAGCAGCGCTACCGCCGAGATGGCCAGAAAGGTAAACACGCCCCAGCCGGTGTCGATGTAGAACAAATGATGCAGCACCGGCGCCGTGCCGGGCGGACCGGCCATAAATGTGGCCGTTACCGGCAGAGAGAAGGCGTTCGTAAGCCCTGCGATTAATATCGCTTGTACGGCCAGAATTACACCGACGACGATGTTCCAGATGCGGAGTTGCCCCAGTTGTTTTTCGATGGTTTGGTCAATTGCCATACCAGCCCTCCTTGTCGTATATTCTTGCGGAACGTACCCATATCTTACCCAGCATATTGGATAAAGTCAATGAGGGGAATCACTGCAGAATATTCTGGAATATTTTAATTCTTGGCCCGTGAATCGCGATTTTTATTCTCCTGTCGGGAAAGCTTATAATAATAAAAATAAAAAGGATGAATTAATGAACCGGATAAAAATCGACCCGGAACGCATATCGGGCAATATCGACCGTAATATCTTCGGGGGATTCGCGGAACATTTGGGGCGCTGCATCTACGGCGGCATTTACGACCCGGATTCCCCGCTGGCCGATGAAAACGGGCTGCGCACCGACGTCCTGTCCGCACTGCGGCGGCTGCAGATGCCGTTAATCCGTTACCCCGGCGGTAATTTTGTATCCGGTTACCGCTGGCGGGACGGCGTGGGCCCGGTAAATCAGCGTCCGTCCCGTTCCGAATTAGCCTGGAAAGATTTAGAGACGAATCATTTCGGCACCAATGAATTTGTCAGTTTTTGCCGGAAGCTGAATACTGAACCCTATATCGCGGTGAACTGCGGCGACGGCAATATGCGGGAAGCGGCGGATTGGGTGGAATACTGCAACGGTACCGGCGAATCCGCGCTGGGGAAGCTGCGCCGCGAGCATGGTTTCCCGGAACCGCACCGCGTTAAATACTGGGGTATCGGCAACGAAGTAGACGGGCACTGGCAAATCGGCTATAAAACGCCGCAGGAATACGCGCGTTTTTGTACCGAATATGCCAAAGTGATGAAATGGACCGACCCCAATATTAAAATAGTCGCCTCCGCCATTTCCCACTGGGAAGCGGGCATCGTCGAACGGACGCAATTGATGCTGGAGCAGGCCGGCAATCTGATAGATTACCTTTCGCTGCACTGGTACGTCGGCAACTGGAATAACGATTTTGCTGAATACATGACGGTTTCCGAACTGATGGAAGAACGCCTGAGCGCCTATGAGGGGCTGGTGCGCGCGATGTGCCTGGAAAAACAACTGGTCAAAGCCCCGGCAATTGCGGTGGATGAGTGGAATGTCTGGTATAAGACCCGTGCCAAAGAATCGGGCGGCCCGACGGTGAACAAACTGGAAGAAATCTATAATCTGGAAGATGCGTTGGTTACCGCGATGCATTTTAACGCTTTCATCCGGCACGCCAAATCGGTGAAAATGGCCAATATCGCCCAGATTGTGAACGTCATCGCGCCTGTTTTTACTAAAAAGGATGATATGGTCCTGCAAACGATTTTTTATCCTTTCGAACTTTACAGCTCCACCTGCGGCCAGACGGCGCTGGATGTCTGGCAGCAGGGCGACTCTTTCAGCGGCGGGAAATATTCCTTGCCTGTACTGGATATCTCCGCCACGCTGGATAAATCCGGCAAACAACTGGTTTTGTACGTTGTGAACCGGAGTAAAGATAAGAATGCGGAAACTAAAATCGACCTGGCTGCCGGGCGATTTACCGGCAAAGCCCGGGTCAGTACGATTAACGGTCCGGATATCAAAGCCGGGAATACGTTTGAAAAGAAAGACCTATTAACCACTAAAGAAAACACACTAGCTGTAGACGGAAAATCTTTAACCTGTGAATTTGAACCGCATTCTGTGACGGCCATAAGGTTTAATATTTCGTAAAGACCTGCGGGAGTTACTTTTGGGGGAAGGCGCGGTATAATTCAGTTATAGCGAAAAGGAGAAAACATGAAAGCCCTGTTATTGAAAGAAACCAAACACCTGGAAATTGCCGATATTGACCTAAAAGAAACGGTCGGACCGAATGACGTCCGTATTAAAATCAATACCGTGGGTATCTGCGGCAGCGATGTCCATTATTACCTGCACGGCAGAATCGGGCCGTTTATCGTGAAAGAGCCGATGGTGCTGGGACATGAAGCTTCCGGCACGGTTATTGAAATCGGTTCGAGTGTTAAAAATTTAAAAGTTGGCGACCGCGTCTGCATGGAGCCGGGCATCCCCGATCTGAACAGCCGGGCGACGCTGCTCGGGATGTATAATCTCGACCCGGCGGTCCGTTTTTGGGCCACTCCGCCGATTCACGGCTGCCTCCGGGAAACAGTGGTCCACCCCGCGATGTTTACCTTCAAACTGCCGGATAATGTCAGTTTTGGCGAAGGGGCACTGGTCGAACCGTTAGCTGTCGGCATGCAGGCCGCCAAGAAGGCCGCCATTCAGGCGGGTGACGTCGCCTTAGTGACCGGCTGCGGTACTATCGGTATGGTGACGGGCATGGCCGCACTGGCCAGCGGCTGCAGCAAGGTCATCATTACGGACACACTTCAGCCTAAGCTGGACCTGGCAGCGAAGATGGGGATGACCGCGGTGAACATCACCAAACAGGACCTGAAAATTGTTGTGGACGGCCTGACCGGCGGTTGGGGCGCGGATGTCATTTTCGAAGCCAGCGGCAACGAAAACGCCGTGCTCAAAGCCTTCGAACCGCTGCGGCCCGGCGGTTGCGTGGTTTTTATCGGCATGCCGGTGAAACCGGTGCCGGTGGATGTCGTCGCCGCGCAGGCCAAAGAAGCCCGCATCGAGACCATTTTCAGATATGCGAACGTTTATCCCCGCGCCATCAATCTGATGGAATCGGGTAAAATTAACGTCAAACCGATGATTACCGATAAATATAAATTTGCGGACAGCATCAGGGCGTTTGAATATGCGGCCAATCCTAAGCCGACTTCGGTCAAAGTCGCCATCGAGATGTAACCGTAATTATTCATAGCTATATTAAAAACAGGAAAGTGTGAGAATTCACTTTCCTGTTTTAGTTTTGCTTAGTACCCGGAGTTTAGAGACAGATACCTAATTTGCATCTTCCCATTTTTCAATTTGAACGAGCGCCTTACACGGCTGATGGTCGAGAATGGTCTCCGGCAGGTGCTCGTCGTAATGTGTCATCAGGTTGGGGGCACCCCGGGTATCAATCCCTTCCGGCATCAGGACAGTTTTAGTTTTCCCCGGGGTGTACCAGCCGCCGTGAAAGATGTTCACCGTCCCCGGGACAACTTTAGAAGTGACGTAGGCCGGCATGATGATTTCCGCCTGGTCATTGTAAACCCGGACTAAATCGTTA
>Ga0187855_10002101_pt1 | contig 15178 bp, 17 predicted proteins | sample June2016WEW_8_10_2_FD_132969 | JGI IMG/M metagenome (GOLD analysis project Ga0187855, IMG submission 132969) | Peatland microbial communities from SPRUCE experiment site at the Marcell Experimental Forest, Minnesota, USA - June2016WEW_8_10 | ecosystem: Environmental > Terrestrial > Soil >...
AAACAACTTTATTGTTTAGCATTAACTAATTTCGGGTGTGGACCCAATTCGTTCATATTGAAAATTGTCGAAGACATTATGAGCGGTAAGCCTTTAGGGCAACTCGAAATTGATGAGCATGCGGCAGAAGCCGGTATTGTCACCAGACTGGAAGCTTTTGCCGATACTATTAAAGCACATTACTATTCGGCATCGCCCTCATCCGTTCGAAGTCGGAAGATATATCGTGGAATTGTTAATTTCCCCAATGATAACAAAACAATATTAGTGCCGAGGATGTCGCCCAATGCCGAAGCGATTGCGGCAGCGCTTCAAGCTTTCAATGTCAGTGCGATGGTGCTGCCTGAACCAAACGAGAGCAATCTTTTATATGCCAATGGGGTAACGTCAGGAACGGAATGTCTGCCTTTCCGCATCACTCTTGGAGATTTCATGCGTTTTTATCATGAAAACAAACCAAATATCCGGGAAGTGAAAGGTTTCATGGTCGGATCGTTTGGGCCATGCCGACTGGGAAAGTATGCTGTTGAGCAAATCAATATATTAAAAGAGATTGGCTTTGAATTACCATTAATTGTTAGCGTGTCCAATAATGCTTATGGCGACTTAAAACTCGGGTCGTCTTTTAACCGTTTGGTTTGGCGAGGTATTGTAGCTATTGACTATCTGCAAAAGATGCTTTTACACACCAGGCCTTACGAAAAACAAAAAGGACTTGCCGACCAATTATTTGGAAAATATCTTGTTATAACTGCAGATCAAATCCGGCTAAAACGGGATTTAAACCAAATGCTCAGACAGGCATCTTCTGAATTTGTTTCTCTTATTGATGCTCGTACATCGCAAAAACCGTTGATTGGGATAAACGGAGAGGCATACTTACGTGCCAATCAGTTTAGTAATAAAGACCTTATAAGGGTATGTGAACAGGCAGGGATGGAAGTCGTGTTGTCCCCTGTAACTGAATGGATCAATTACACATCCTTTAGAAAGCTTGAAGATTCAATCAGCAACCGAAAGGCTTTTGGAATTATGAAGAGTTTCATCAGTAAGTCGATTCAAGAACATGACGAAACCTCTATTGCCAATTGTTTTGGAGATCGACTGACCAAAGAAGCCTCAACCTCGAAACTATTAGAAAAGTCTGGGCGTTATCTTTCTCCAAGCTGTGGGAGTGAGGCGGTACTTAGTCTAGGAAGTGGAATTGAATGGATGGAGAGCGATAAATTCGCAGGAGTTATATCTGTAATGCCCCATGGCTGCATGCCTGGTGGAATCATTGCAGCAATGGCCGAAAAATTCAGCTTGGCTTATCATAAACCATGGATTAGCCTTACTTACGATGGGTTTCAAGAATCTAACAATTTTGGCCGAATCAACGAGTTTGCGGAAATCGTCAGGTTTTGCGATAACAAAAACAAAGTAGCGACATAACATATGCAAGTGATTTCCTCGAGACTTATACGCGGAATGTGTGCAAGAAGGATTGGATTTAGTTTAATAATTTGGACTTTAAGATATCTCTGTAATATAGTGGCTACCGAGTTATGATCCTTCTACTCACGGCATTCCGTGTTTCCCGTAGAATTATATTCTACCCCAATTCCACCCTAACCTAATTGCCCCTGGCCCGATACACAAGAATACACTACTCATTTATCTTGCACTGATCGTGGAATTTCACCTTCCCCAGTTCCTTATGGTATCATAGTGCAAAAATTAACAGGCAAACCATGGCAATTTATGACTTTAGGAGAGTCCGCCGTTTCGGCAAATATATAACGAAATTGACTGCCAATAGTGCACTTCCCATTAATAAGTAAAAGAGTTTAGATCATGTTTGAAACCGGCGGATAAATTGTGAAATCCGCCGGTTTCTATTTATTCTAGAATAACCAGATGATTGCTAATATCCAAAGGATAAGTCCGATAATTCCAATCCATAAGCCTGCTAACGCTTGTCCTCTACCTTCCAGATTAGGATCTGTCTTCATTTTGTTCAAGGCAATCGCCCCAAAGATTATAGCGAATATAAGACAAGGATTAATGATTATCCCGATAAGGCCCAAAATCAAAGCCGCTTGGGCATGGCCGCTCTTTCGTTTTATGCCTGCGACACTGGTATCCGTTTGGGGCGAAGCAGTACGAGGAGTTGGCTGATTTAGTGCAGCACCGCATTTATTACAGAATTGACTACCGCCATCATTCGGAGCTCCACATTTAGGACAATATATGGTCATTTTACCCTCCATCAAAAATATATGCACTATAATTTTATCCTATTTTTCAATGTTCGGTAAGTGGCTAGTGAATTAATATTCGAATATCCAAATGGTGAACTATTATTACAAAGCAGGCATAAAGGTGACGTTCAAACAATATGTGAAGTTGGACATCGACTGCCAACTCCCTTTTGATATCCAAATATGCTGTCTAAGTAATTTTGACCAGGCGAGTTGAAACGTGATACTATTTTGAATAGTAAATATCCACCAACTCTTCGAGCTGAACGCCTAATAATAAGAATTTGGTGTTACAGCCGAGGGATTTCTTAGGAAGTCCCGAGGGCACAGGGGGAAACGCCTGTACCTCCCGTTGGAAAGGAGAGTAAATCATGAAATTGCCATCCTTTGTTGCGAAGAAATCACCCTTCCGTGCGCTCGTATCCGTTTTGGTTGCCACTGTCCTTGCGGGCATACTTGCCGCAGGCTGTTCATCCAAAACCACCTCAACGACCAGCTCTACAGCCACTGCCGCCCCAACCACAACCACTTCTATCACGGATTCAACCAGCATCGCGCAAACAACCACGGCCACCCCAACGACGACTGTCACTACCACGCCGGTCGCCACCACTACTTCTGCCACAACGCCAACCACCAACGCTACAACTGCAACTACTACGGTCCCCACAACCACCGCCGCTGCTTCCACTACGACCACGCAAACCACTCCGAGTACGACTACCACTGCTACAACAACTACCACCACGACCATCACAGCAGCCTATTCCATATCCGTGGCAGCCAACGGTCAGCAGGTAGCTACCTTAACACTTGCTAATTTGTCGGCCCTTCCCCAGGTAACTGACAGCTCTGGTGAAACAGGTCCAACCCTGATGTCCGTATTGAACTCGGTTGGTATAACGAATTTCACTTCGGTTACAGTCAATGGATTTACTTCAAACAGTCATGCAACCGCCGCTACTAATACTTTGCAAAAATCTCAAGTTACCAATAATGTGATGCTGGCATTAGTCGCTCGCGGCACTGCAAAATTGACTGGTTCTGACGTCACTACAAACGTAATTGATGTCGCGCAGATAGTTGTTCAATAAGATAGCTATTTAATAACGTTTTGGAATGGGCGGGGTAGCATGAGCAAATGGGTTAAAATAGTATCGTTTATTATTTTAACAGCGGTATTAAGTTTTTCCTTCCTTATTTCTTGCGCGTCAAAATCAAACACGAGCACGTCAACTAATAGCACGCAAACTGCGACGGATACATCCTCTTACCAAATCGAAATTTTGAACGATAATCAGCAGGTCACCTCAGTGAGCCTGGCGCAGCTTCACGCCCTACCAAGTGTTACTTTGACTTTGGACGGTAAAAGTGAAGTTGGCCCCACCCTGTCATCAGTATTAGAATTGGCAGGAATCAAGGACTTCTCTCAAATTACAGTTTCGGGAATGTTAAAGGGCAGGTTGGCAACCGGTCAACTTACCTTACAACCAAGCGATATTACTAATGAGGTCATTCTTAGCTATAATAATGCGGGAAAAACTAAACTTTGCGGTACACAAATACCGGATTCCAACTGGATTATTGATGTGGCGGAGATAGACGCCCAATGACACAATTAGTTTTTATCGGAATTGACGACACCGATATCCTGGGCGGACCTTTCGGCACCGGACGGGTTGCCAGGGAACTAGCTCAGTATCTGGAAGATTCCGGTCTGGGCCAAACCGTTGGTGTCATTCGTCATCAGTTGCTTGTTGACCCCCGAATCCACTATACTTCCCACAACAGTTCGAAATGTATCGAATTCGAAGCCGCAGCGAATTTATCGGATTTACACAAAGCCGGAATTAAATATATAAAAGAGCATTTTCAAGAGGGCTCTGACCCGGGTCTCTGCACTTGTTCTGCGAGCCAGGCAAACAAAGAGCTAACTGAATACGGCCGATTGGCACAAAAAGACGTGCTTGTTAAATCACAGGCAATAAACCTGGCTAAGAAATCAGGAATTCTGCTTTCTGAACTTGGCGGAACCGGAGACGGAATAATCGGAGCTCTTGCATCCGTGGGTTTAAGAGCCGGCGGAAATGACGGACGCTATGTTCAGTTGCGCGGCATCAGAGACATTAAAGGGCAAGTGTCAGTTGGGGATATCCTCAAAAATACAGCGATTACAGCTGTAGTTGATGAAAATGGAAATTCGGTCGATAATAAAGAAATAATAGATAGTCATGACTGGATTAAACCTAGTGTAATTAATGGTAAACCAGTATTACGAATTCGTGTGGCCAACACCGGTACGTCAATAAAAATCTGGGAAACAATCGAAAAAAAGCATAAAAAAGCGGAGAAGGAAGGTTGATCCCATGAGAGCATCGCAAGGTGAGTTAGTTCAGCCGGGGTTAACTCGGAGTATCTGGCAGAATAAATGGGTTAAAATAGCAATTCAGGCCCTATTGTTAGTAGTTTTTTCCGCAACGACTGCATTCATGAAACGCATTCACCCTTCTATTGGCATACCCAGCAGCAGTGCTCCATTTTGGTTGACAGCAATGATTGTGGCTCGCTGCACAATGGACTGGCCGGGCTCCGGGACGCTCGTTGGAGTCGGTACGGCAGTTTGGGGAATACCGATTAGACTTGAGCAAACCTTTGGTCAGAACCTCGCCTCTTTTGGTATTGCAGGGCTCGTACTAGATGTGATGATGCTGATCCCTAAAATGGACATTCGGAAGTGGTGGGGAGCGATATTATGTGCTTTAGTTGCCAATTTGGCGCAATTTGGAGTTGTTCTTTACTCTTCTTTGACCGCAACGGTGGTGAAACATTTTGAGGTTGTGGGAATAATAAATTCACTAGGACTCCATGTGGCTTTTGGCATAGCAGCTGGCATAATGGGTTGGGTGATATATCGCGGGGGCGAAATGGGATTTCGGAAGTTAGTTAAGTGATTCATATAGAACAAATTTCATTTAAACATTAATGGCCACATTCAAATAAGACCAACCAACTTACCGCACCATCTTGTTATAGTGTCAATTGATTTTGCAATTTCAAGGCATATTAGTGACGGGATTTATATCATTTTTGGTGGGTGTTTGTGATCTTAAAGTTGTGAGACAATATTTTGGCTTGAAATTTCGACTTGGTTTACGTAGTGGAATAAATGGCGCATTGAAATTGTCCCTTCGGTAAAAAGTTTAACTTGTTTAATATCAGGACATTCTTTATAAGTCAAATTGAACTTATATCTTATTGACCTGCCGGGAAATAATACGTATCCCTGATCCTGTTCGTCTATAGTTATCGTCTCAAACTCCAGACTATCTACTCTATTTATTTTCATGTTCTCCTTTGGGCTTTCTTGAGGTGCATTTGATAGATCCACGACAAAATTCAATTCATTTTCTGTTTTTTTAATTAAATTCGGCATAGTCTTCGGAAATTGAACGCCAAGACCCACGCCGACAAATACAATCATCGGAAATTTTTCTTCAATTGGGGCAATATTGGAAATTTCGACTTGTATTGAACATCCAGGATGCAGAGTATTCTTGGGATTTTTTGCATATTCATTTCGCCTTAAAACCGCTTCATTTACTATTTTCACATCCGTCTTAAGTAAATCCTTAAAGCTTTGGATTGTATTATAAAAAGCAATTGGATCAACGTGATTTCTCTCCATTTTTATCTCCTTGCGTCTCCTAAAAAGATTTATGAAACAATACATTTAGCTGTTTTTATTTTATAAGACTTTCTCACTATAGCGGGTGACTTAATGTTTTTTACCCAAACTGGATAAGTGAACTATTTAGCACTGATTATTTTTTTGCGGTCGCGCTATGTTCTGGATATCGATGAAAACCATATCGTTCCGCGAACCATTTGCCAGTGCATTGTTTGCTGCAAAATAACCCATCATTATGATGGGGGTAATTGATGAAAAATTGGTGTCTGGTTCTGTAAAATAGTTTCCCGCACCTTGTGCAAACAATCGGAATTATTTGCCATTGCTTTTTACACTCTTTGCTACAGAATTTGAAGGCGCTTATTGTGCCGCATACGGGACATTCGTACAAATATTTTCTGATTCGATGCTTGGTGGGGAGCCCTTCTGCTGTCAGTATCTGAAAAACGCGCTGTCGGGATATGTTGACTTTTTTGCCTATCTCTGACATCGTCATATATAAATCGGAACTACGAAGTTCTTTAACTCGAGTCCGAACGTCTACGTTAGATAAAGATGTGTTTGTCTTGGTCGTCACAGATATATTATATCCTTATTTGTTTAAAAATAGAGTTGCATTCATGTTATGGCTCACCGCAGCGGCCCGATTTTAAAGAATGCCACAGATTTGCAACATTATTTAAATAAATTTTACAATTATTTTATGAACTGCAGATTAAAATGTTTAAAGAATGAATTGCCGCGAAAAGGTGGATTTGGATTGGCCAGATGAAATTAACAATCGCCAAGATCGAGGGCATGTTTGCAGTCTGCAAACAAAAAGATAAGACTGAAATTTTTGTAAATAAGCGCGAATTACCCTTTGATGCAAGGAGGGTGATGTGCTTGTCCTTGGGGATGATAACATCTGGAAGTATTATACTTGAGTAAAGATTGATTTAAAGTGCTGCCGGAATCAAAAAATGAGGGTGCTGTAAAATGAAAATCGAGACGGGGAGCCATGTTCGCATTGCCGCTAATTTCCCTTCAAACCGAAATCTTCAAGGTCAAATTGGCATAATAGAATCTTCGCCCAACCAAGAACACCCGCGTGAATATTTGGTTAAGCTCGATGGGGGCACTTTAAGTCCACACCTTTCTGGAATGTTAGTATGGGTACCATCCAGCAAATTAGAAATTGATAATAAAAATTGACAGTCTCAATGGTATGGCTCGGGCCGCGTCAGCAACCCATAGAGTCATGCAATGACTCTATAAAGACCAAGATACCCAAATAGAACTGAAAAAATTACATGGACAGCGATGTTCCCCAGCACGAAAGAGCTAAATCCGATTGTAAATTCAAAAATGCCGACGATTGCTTCTGCGGCGTTAAATAGCAGGAAAGTCAGGGCAATGATTTTTAAGCTTGCTTTGTCCTTCATTTTTAAGGAAAGAAATGACAAAATTGAAAAACTTAATGACGCCACACCTAAGAGATAATAGATAAAAAAGTCTGTTTGAGGCAGTTGGATACCAAACAACTTCATCAACGTATTGGGAATAAAAACGAGTAGAATGCCGCCAGCAGCTGTAAATATGCCATTGACGAAAAGTAATTTAGAAAACATCAATCCCCATTATACAATACATTTATTGTTCCCGAGTTTTAATAATCTGTTTTAAGCCGCCGGTTCTCTGTCACTATCCATGATGGACCGACGCAACACCGGGATTTCCGCATCCGCGCAGAACGTCGGTGATATCTTGGGCTTAAGAGATGTGGAACTACATTCACCGGAAACCGTGTGATTGTTGAATCCGTCCGGTGCCCAATCGATACAACATGAGCCCTTGCAGTTCCGGCACTGTGCCCTATCTTTTAATTTCTTAAGAAAATATTTCTATTTCAATACTGGAAGGTCGGGTATGTATTAGAATCGAACGTCCCATCTTGGCAATCTTTCGGGACCACGATAAACAACATGACATTACACCCAGACTTCTCCTTTACCCATTTCAGCTCAAGGTATTGTAACCGATGTTCTAACCTCATTAATCGGCCTCCTTGCCGCAAATTCAATATACTCCGCTGTTAAATCATTGTCGCTCAATTGCCAGAGCTGGGGAGTTTGAATAGAAGGAAAATAGCCGCTCTGGTTGGGGTAGCACCACTTAACCGTGATAGTGGGAAGATGCCTGGGCGCCGTGCAGTTTGGGGCGGAAGGGCTGGAGTCAGAGCAGTACTTTATATAGCTGCCTTGGCTGCAACTCGGTGTAACAGCATTGTTCGTTCCTTCTACCATCGCCTTTGTCTGGCAGGTAAAACTAAGAAAGTAGCTTTGACTGCCTGTATGCGTAAGCTACTCACCATTTTGAATACTATGCTTCGTTACCATGTACCTTGGAGCCCGCTCAAGAATCCAGTTTTGGTTAACGCTAATTAAGACAGTTGCTTAATAGTGAATGCTATTTTCCCAAATTATAGGACTGCTCATTGACAGCGCATCTTTGTCGCAGTAAACTGAGGAACAATAAGAGTGAAATGGGAACAATTTTCAAAATAATCTTCTCGATGGCCTAGAGGTGCAATTTTTATGAGTTCAGTGGTATAAGACAAGCGGGAGGTTGAAAATCAATGGATGCTGATAATTTTAAAAACAGCCATGATATAATCATCGACCTGGTAAACAAATTTAACAACAATGATGGATTTGTCCGCGAAAAAGCCCGTTTAGCCTTGATTGACATGGGAGGAGAAGCAGTTCCCTTCTTAAACAAAGCGTTGTCACACAACCAGGAACAGGTTCGTTGGGAAGCAGCTAAGACCTTAGTCAAAATTGCAAATCCAGGATCGATTGCTTCTTTAATCAAAGCCTTGCAAGATGAAGTTTTTGATATTCGCTGGCTTGCCGCTGAAGCACTCATAGCAATTGGCGCCGAGAGCATCAAACCGTTACTCGCGGCTTTAGTTGATGAGCCGAAGGAACTATTTTTACGTCAAGGCGCACACCACGTCATCAAAGATATTATTCATCAGAATCCAAAGGAATCCGAATTAAACGAAATATTAAAATCCGTGGAAAGTGCTTTAGACAGCACAGTTCCAAGCATTACTGTATCTGGTTCAGCAAAAAGTGCTTTGGAGAAATTGAAAACACTTAGTTAGGATAGTTGTTTGATAGTGTCGGTCAAATAGCCAACCTTGGCTAGGACGCTTTGAATAAAAAACATTGAATTTGTGCTATTCTGGTTCAAGTAATACTATCAGAACATCTGAAAATCGTTTGTAAAAAACTGACAAAGGATATTGATGTCTCGACGACGGCTAATTTGGCTGATCATCATTTTAATAGTTCTAGCATTATATTTTCCGGTTAATCGGATGGCACGCGGCGGAGTGCAGTTATCGTTACCCATTGATAAGTTGATCCCTTTATATGCTCCAGCGGTAGTTCCATATCTACTCGGGGATATTTTGTTTATTGCCTTCCCAATTTGGGCTGCTATTACAATTAAACCTCAGGAATTCGAAGCCTATACAGTTTCCATATTATTTGCAACGCTGGTAAGTTATTTTGCGTATCTGATTTTCCCAACATTCGTTATCCGCCCACATATTAGTTCAACAGATGTATTTTCGAAGGCGCTTGTAATCATATACCAAACTGACAAAGCTTATAATGCTGCTCCAAGCGGTCACACATTCTACAGTGCATTATCTTTTGCCTATCTTAGCCGTTGGAAGCCCAAGTACAAACCAATCTGGATACTTGCCACGTTACTTATTTTAGCGTCTGCGTTGTTGACAAAGCAGCATTATGTCCTAGACATTGTTTGTGGCTTGGCCTTGGGGATTTTAGCTTTTGCCGTCGGGCGATTTTATCAAACAAAATGGAACCTGGAATTCGCATCCTAACCGATGGTAATAAATGGAAGTTGAACGCATAAATTTGTCTTTTTTATAAATTGGTTATTCGATGCCATATGTTAGCATTCAAACTATGCTTACGGGATTGAAGAAAACAAAACGCTTCGCATTTGTCTTAATCATTTCAATAATTTTGATTATTACGTCTTCTGCTTTGTCTTGTTCATCAAAAGGAAATTCCAATAATCTGGAGCCGATCACTGTGGCATATACCCCTTACATTGAAACCGGATTATATTGGATTGCGGAAAACCAAAATTACTTCAGTAAGAACGGCCTGAATGTTACGTTTAGCGAATATAGTTCAATAACTCCAGCGGTGAATGATTTGTTGAGCGGAAAGGTGGACATCGTCGGAAATATGAGCGAGTTCCCTGTGGTAAGCGGGGCGTTCCAAAATTCTGATATCAGTGTCATTAGTTGTGTTGCTACCAGCGAAAACATCTGTCTCGTTGGAAGAAAGGACAGGGGAGTCTCGCAAATTTCCGGCCTTAAAGGCAAAAAAGTCGGGACAATCCAGGGGACAATAACGGATTTCTATCTTAGCACGGTGCTTACGCTAAATGGCATGACCTCACAGGATATCACCACAGTTAATGTTAAAAGCGCGGCCGGGGCGGTGAGTGCCATAGTTAATGGCGATGTAGACGCGGTGATAGTGGGCCAACCTTACGCAGATTCGGCGGAGACCCAATTAGGCACTGATGCGTTTTTACAATCGGCTCAAAATTATCAACCTTTAAATATTCTTGCTGTTTCGACAAAAGAGTGGATCTCAAGTAATTCTGATACAGTCAATAAATTCCTTAAAGCGTCAGTTCAAGCTGAGGAATTTCTGACCAACAATCCAGACAAAGCTGAGGCAATTGTGCAGCAGCAGCTAGGACTGGATGACACCACTATGAAAAGCTCCTGGAACCAGGTACAATTTGCCTTATCTCTTAATGAGTCGCTTGTTGCCGCCATGGAAGCTGAAGCTCAATGGATGATAGCCAATAACCTAACGACAAGTACGCAGATACCAAATTTTCTAGATTATGTTGAAGAAAACAATCTCAAAGCTGTAAAACCGGAATCTGTAAATGTTATCCGTTGAAACCAGGAAAGCGATGGGAAAATTGTTGCGAAAATAAGCCTGCGGAATAGAATGGACAAACCCGCGCTAGATCAAAAGCGATTGGCGGGAGTTAAATTTGGCCACTAAGCAATTTATGACCCCATAAATAATCGTTTTTGCCAGCCCCGAAAGAAGTGGGGTTAAATTAGCTTATTGTGTTGGCAATCCTGAAATGATTATCGGCACAGATATATCCGGATGCGGAGGAGATATCGATGAAGATCAGAACGCAGTTCTACCTATCTATTATTTTGTTCGGAATCTTAATTGTAGCTATCTCTGCCTCCGCGATAGTTACGAGTCAATATGTAAATCAAGAGGTCAATCAGCAGGAAAAAGTAAACAATATCATTCAGGGCGCGAACGATCTAAGTTACATTGCAAATGATTACATTATATACCGTTCCAGCCAGGAACTCGCTTTATGGCAGAGCAGCTTCAGTGATTTCTCGAGCAACGCCGCCAATTTAAAAGGGCGAACACCCGCCCAAACTGCTCTCATCCGAAATATTCAGGCAAACGTACCTCAACTGCAAGACGTGTTTAACAGTGTGGTGTCCGGTTTTGTGAATTCGCCGCAGAACTCCGCAGGTACAGCGGGAAATTCTTTGTTGCAGGAATCGTGGAGCCGAATGGCGGTTCAGACCCAGCAATTAGTGTCTGAAAGCTCCAGTTTGTCCCAATTATTGACTCAACAAGTGAACCAGGCAGAGAGAATGAACCTGATCATTATTATTGTATTCATTTGTCTGTTTGCTCTTTATTTTCTAATAAATTATTTGATGATAGAAATGCGTACCCTGAAGTCCCTAGCAAAACTCCAGGCAGGAACTGCGGTGATCGGTACCGGCAATCTTGATTTCAAGATGGATGAAAAAGAGAATGATGAAATTGGCACATTGTCCCGGGCGTTCAATCTTATGGCTGCAAACTTGAAAAATATTACCGCTTCGAAAACAGATCTGGAAAAAGAAATCGATCAGAGAAAGAGGTTTGAAAAAGAACTTCAGGAAAGTGAAGAGAAGTTCCTTAAAAATTTTATCTCGAGTCCTATTGCTCAAACGATTGCGCATTTGCCCGATGGCCGATGGGTAGATGTGAATGACAGTTTTTTGCGTTTACTCGAATATACTCGAGAGGAAGTCATAGGTCACACTTCGGCCGAATTAAAAATATTTGATGACAAACAGCGTGCTTCCGTTTTGGAGGAAATTCAGGAACGCGGCACCGTATTAAGCAAAGAACTAATTGTAAGGACGAAGACCGGCAAACTGATCACGGTGCTTTCTTCGAATACGATGATCGTGATTAACGGTGAAGCTCATTCGATTTCGACCATTGTAGATATCACCGAACGCAAGCAAGCCGAAGAGGAAATACACCGGCTTAATCGTGAACTGCGTGCCATCGGCGAATGCAATCAGGCGATTGTTCATGCGAAAAATGAGCAGAATCTTTTAAACGACATATGTCGTATTTTAAAGGAAACGGCCGGGTACCGTATGGCTTGGATTGGAACGGTACAGCAGGACGAGAACAAATCGGTAAGGCCTATCGTTTGCAGCGGCGATGAAGAATATCTTGCCAATGCTAATATCACCTGGGCTGATACGGAAAGGGGGCGGGGACCGACGGGGTTGGCAGTTCGGACCGGTAAAACTCACTATTTCCAGGATTTTATCACCGAACCCGCCGCAGCTCCCTGGCGGGAAGCTGCAATGTCAATGGGCTACCGTTCGAGTATTGCGATCCCGCTTTTTGACAATGCGGGAACGGTTTTCGGAGTGTTCACGGCATATTCTCCGGTCCCAAATTACTTCGACCCAGCTGAAATCAGATTGCTGGAGGCATTGGCCGGCGATATTTCTTTTGGAGTAAATGCACTGAGGGATAGAACTAAACGGGAGCGGGCGGAGGCAGAAATATCCCACCTGGCGTCGTTCCCCGAGCTAAATCCCAATCCTGTACTGGAGATAAATTCAGAAGGTAATGTTCTGTATGCCAATCAGGCAGCCAAAACAGACTTCCCGCTGATGGTGCAGGGCCAAAAGGGTCAATATTTAATGGAGCTGATTGACTTAATTCAGAAAGAAAAAGTCCAATTAGTGACAAGAGATATTGGCGTCGGCGATGCATGGTATGAACAAACACTCGCCTACGTCCCATCGACAAAAACTTATTTTCTTTATGGACGGAACATCACTGCGCGCAAGATAGCGGAAGATGAATTAAGATTACGTACTGCCGAACTTGAAGCATCCAACAAAGAGCTTGAAGCATTCTCATATTCAGTTTCTCATGACCTTAGAGCTCCGTTGAGGAGCATTACTGGTTTCAGCAATGTGCTTCTTGAAGACTATAACGATGAATTGGATAAAGAAGGGAAATCATATCTCAAGAAAATATCCGATTCCGGTGAGCTGATGGGGCAACTGATGGATGACCTGCTTAAACTTTCCCGGGTCACCCGGAGCGACCTGAATTATCAAAGGGTAAGCTTGACTGATATTGCTCAAAAGGTTGTTGACGACCTGAGAAGTGCGGAACCAAAAAGGAAGGTGCAAGTCACCATCGCTCCCGATTTAGTCGCGTTTGGAGACAGAAACTTACTGTATATGGTACTTGAAAACTTAATTGGTAATGCCTGGAAATACAGCAGCAAGACTTCAGAACCACGAATTGAAATGGGCACTTTAGAGCATAACGGGAAACGAGCCTATTTTGTTCGGGACAATGGAGTCGGATTTGATATGACTTATGCGGACAAACTATTCAAGCCTTTCCAACGTTTGCATAGGGCTAGCGAGTTTTCGGGGACTGGAATTGGTTTGGCCACCGTGCAACGCATCATTCGGCGCCACGGCGGAGAGGTTTGGGCTGAGTCCAAGGTTGGAGAGGGAGCCACGTTTTACTTCACTTTAAATTAGAGCAAAAAATAGGAGAAAATAATTGGAAGAAAAGATTATCCTCTTAGTAGAAGACAATGCTGACGATGTTATCTTAACTGAACGGGCCCTTAAAAAGTCACATATTCTCAATAAATTGATAGTGGCAAGAGATGGAGTGGAAGCTTTAGATTATCTGCTCTGCACTGGAAGTTTTGCGCACAGGGATTCGAGTCTCATGCCAGCAGTAATATTGTTGGATCTAAAATTGCCTAAAATCGATGGAACCGAAGTCCTCAACAGAATACGTGCAGATGAATGTACCAAATTACTCCCAGTAGTTATTCTTACATCGTCTAAAGAGCAAATTGAGCTATTAAATAGTTATTCATTAGGAGCAAATAGTTACATTCGTAAGCCCGTAAATTTCATTGATTTTGCTGAAGCGGTGCGTCAACTGGGGTTGTATTGGCTCGTTTTGAATGAACCAGCGCCCTGCAGTCAAAAACGTTTGATTTGAAAAACTTAACGCCCCAATGGGATCGAGGTGCTCTAAAGGGGGAACACGATGAAACGTTCGGGACTGATATTACAATTACAGCGATTTGTTGACTCTGAATTATTGGAGTGAAATATTCACAAATTTGTAACATAATTACGTTACGTTTTATAACTATTTAATATCTTTTTTGATATGCTCAACTGGTCATATGGATGTTTATTGACAATAGAAATTTGGTTTAAAGACAGAAAGGATACATTAATTTAAATTTATGGGTCATTGTTTAAATATAATTCCATGTGCAAGCGAACATTCATTGGTAATATTATATGAGCTTGACCGAATCTGAAATTGATGCTAACCTTGCCGTATAATGTTTTAGTTTTTTAAAATTGGTTTTGTTCGTGATTTAAACGTTGAAAGAAGGGTGGATTATCCGATCAAATGGGTAGAGCTGGCCATACCAGGGGAGATCAGGGTACTGTGAGTTTGTGGTTGAACTCTCAGCTAAGTTCTGCAGGATGCCCCTCCCGTGACCGGAGCCCTGGGGTTAATCGGGGTTAGTGGTATGGCCAGCCCTGCTCCATTTGGATCACCTAAAACAAACGTTTTAATATTATTTGCCTTATAAAAATAAATTAAAAGGAGGTTTCGATGAAAAAAGGCATTGTCTTGGCATCAATATCTTTTCTATTGGTGACGTCATTGCTGTTGGCATCCTGCAGCAGTTCAACGACGACATCAACCACTACTTCTCCAACCACAGCAACCACGATGTCTACCACGACGTCAACCACAGCAACAACGCCAACAACTCAAACTTCAACCACATC
>Ga0187855_10002108_pt1 | contig 15153 bp, 12 predicted proteins | sample June2016WEW_8_10_2_FD_132969 | JGI IMG/M metagenome (GOLD analysis project Ga0187855, IMG submission 132969) | Peatland microbial communities from SPRUCE experiment site at the Marcell Experimental Forest, Minnesota, USA - June2016WEW_8_10 | ecosystem: Environmental > Terrestrial > Soil >...
CAGCAGCGAGCGGCGCTCGTCGTGGAAGACCGTGTCCGAAGGGCTGTGGCCGGGGCGGTGCAGCACCCGCAGCGTGCGGTCGCGCAGCTCAAGAGCCTCGCCCGGCGCCAGCGGGCGGTCGACCTCGACAGTGCAGCCCCACGCGCGGAAGCTGGCGGAGACAGCGCGCAGCGCCGTGACCACGTCGGTGGGCACCCCGTGGCGCAGCATGATGCGCGCCGCGAAGCGGTCGTCGAACTCGGACTCGCTACGGAAGTCGCGCAGGCGGCGGTCGAGGCCCTCCAGGGCCGCCACCTGCGCGCCGGAGCGTCGCGCGAGGATCGCGGCGAGGCCGATGTGGTCGATGTGCTGGTGGGTGATGACCAGCAGCTGCAGATCCTCGATCGCGTGCCCGCGCGCGGCGAGCGCCTGTTCGAGCTCGTCGAGCGCCTTGGCGGAGTTGGGCCCGGAGTCGACCAGCGTCAGCGGGTCGTCCTCGATCAGGTAGGCGTTGACGCGGCCCACCGCGAACGGGGTGGGGATCGCCAGGCGATGGATCCCCTCGGCCGCGGCGCGCTCCAGTGCTGCCGCCTCGCGCTCCTGCTCCTCTGTTGTGGGGGCGGGGCTCATGAGCGGATCAGCGCCAGCACCTCGTCGCGGCGGCGCTCCATGTCCTCGTGTGAGCGCAGCGACTCCAGGCAGAGGCGCAGCAGCGGCTCGGTGTTGGAGGGGCGCACGTTGAAATGCCAATCCTCGTAGTCGATCGAGATCCCGTCGAGATGGGATTGCTCGGCGTCGGCGTAGCGCTCGGCGATCTCCTCCATCTTGCCCTGCTGGTCGGCCACCTCGGAGTTGATCTCCCCCGAGATGAAGTAGCGCTCGCGGTAGGGCTGAAGCAGCCCGGACATGCGCCTGCCCGTGCGCGAGAGCTGCTCGAGGATCAGCAGGGCGGGCAGCGTGCCGGAGTCGGCGCAATAGAAGTCGCGGAAGTAGTAGTGCCCAGACACCTCGCCGCCGAACAGCGAGCCCTCCGCGCGCATCCGCGTCTTGAAGAAGGCGTGCCCCACGCGGTTGATGTACGGCGTCCCCCCGGCGCGCCGCACCGTATCGGGCACCGCTCGCGAGGCGCGCACGTCATAGAGGATCGCCTCGGGGTGGGCGGGGTCCGATTTCTTCGCGAGCAGCGACTCCGCCAGCAGCGCGGTGAGGAAGTCGCCGTCCACGAACTCTCCCGTGTCGTCGATGAAGAAGCAGCGGTCAGCGTCCCCATCCCAGGCGATCCCGAGATCGGCGCCGGTCGCGAGCACCTTGTCGATCGCGAACTGCCGGTTCTCGGGCAGCAGCGGGTTGGGCTCGTGGTCGGGGAAGTTGCCGTCGGGCGTCCAGTAGGTCTCGATCAACTCCAGGCCCAACCCCTCCAGCAGCGGGCCGACCATCGGGCCGGCCATCCCGTTGCCTCCGTCGAGCACGACCTTCAGCGGTCGGCCGCTCCCCGAGACGCTTGCGTCGCCAGCACGCTCGGATCGGCCGGCCGAACGGATCGTCTCGGGATCGATGAAGCCCAGCGCCGCCTCCTGGAACTCGGTGTAGACGTCCACCTCCTCGACCGTTCCGCGGGCGGCATGGCAACCGCTGGCGCCACCACTGCCGTCCCCGTCGAGTCCGGCCTCGATCAGCCGGCGGATGTCCTGGATGCCGCTGTCGCCCGACAGCGCCAGCGCCTCCTCGCGCACCAGCTTGCAGCCGGTGTAGGCCTTCGGGTTGTGCGAGGCGGTGCACATCAAACCGCCGTCGAGCGCGCGCGAGCCGACGAGGTAGTAGAGCATCTCGGTGCCCACCTGACCGGCGTCGAGCACGTGCACGCCCTCGGCCAGCAGGCCCTCCCGGTAGCGTGCCGCAAGCTCCGGCGCGGTGAGGCGCATGTCGCGCCCCAGCCCCACGCGCAGCTCATCCACAGGCTTGCTCTCCAGCTGGGCGAGCACCCGCGCAAAGGCGCGGCCGATCGATTCGGCGATCTCGCCGTCGATCTGCTCGCCGTAGAGGCCGCGGATGTCGTAGGCCTTGAAGATCTCGGGGGGTGGGCTGATGGGGGGCATTGCACAGCATCCTATGCGCTGCACGCCGAGGATCAAGCGAACATCGAGCATCTGCGCGAGATGGAGCGCTCCTGAGAGTTCGTCCCAAGCACGATCTACTCTGCCTCGCCGATGGGCCGACGGCAACGAGAGAGCGAATTTCAGAACCTCAGTGACGATGAGGTTGCTCGCCGCGCGCGTGACAAGAGCTTCCGGTTGGGGAGCGCCGCCGCTATCAGCGCGAGGAGAAGTTCCGTGGACTGCGAAGCAAGCGCAAGCAGCGGTAAGGATGGCGATAAGGATGGCGAAGGTGAGGAGATAGCATGGTGAGGATGCGCGGTGGCCGTTATCGATTCAGGACATGGCTGCGTGGACGCTTGCCCGTTGTGCTAGCGGATCTCCTACCCAAGGGCCCTCGCGATTGTGGCGTCCACGAGTGGTATCGCGCCGACGAGGAGACCTGGCGCTGCTATCACTGCGAGCCGGCGACCGTCCACTCCTCGCCATGGACCCGCGAGGAACATCTTCAGCATACGCTTGGCGGGATCAATTCGACGTTGCGTATTTTGGCGTTCGCAGGTGAGCCACACAGTGAGAAGGAGCTGATCGAGTTGCGTCGGCTGATCAGAGAGGCACTCGCAGCCCTGCCAGACGAGGAGCATCGCCTGCAGCGTTTGGCGGCGGCCCCCGATGCGGAGCTTCCGAGGCTCGTACAGGCTCTGCGGGCCAGCTGACAGGAGGCAGCGAGCGCTGCGCTGCCAGGCTATGCCCCAAAGCAAAGCGGTCGACGCGCAAGAGCAAAATCAAAGGAAGCGCTGAGGGAGCGCTTGCGCGGGAAGCCCAACGCGGGAGGCCCAAGTATCCTCACTGGCATGTCAGGACACTCCAAGTGGTCGAGCATCAAGCACAAGAAGGCGATCGTTGACTCCCGTCGTGGGGCGGCGTTTACGAAGCTGGCGCGCGCCGTCACGGTCGCGGCGCGCGAGGGCGGGGGGGACCCCGACTCAAATGCGGCGCTTGAGAACGCGATCCGCAAGGCCAAAGCGGCCTCGATGCCGAAGGACAACATCGAGCGCGCGATCGCCAAGGGCACCGGCGAGGGCGGCGATGGGGAGGCGCTGGAGACGGTGATCTACGAGGGGTATGGCCCCGCCGGGGTGGCGCTGCTGGTCGAGACCGTCACCGACAACCGCAACCGCACCGGCCCGGACGTGCGCAACCTCTTCACCAAATACGGCGGCTCGCTCGGTGAGCCCGGCTCGGTGGCCTACCTGTTCGAGAAGAAGGGCGTGATCCTCGTCGACGCCTCGCGCTACACCGAGGACGATCTGCTGGTCGCCGTGGAGGCGGGTGCCGAGGACCTCTCCGAGGACGAGGACGTCTTCGAGGTCATCACGCCGCTCGCCGACTTCACCGCGGTGCGCCGGGGGCTTGAGGAAGCGGGCGTGGAGCTGGAGAGCGCCGAGCTCACCTACCGGCCCTCCAGCCTCGTGCCGATCGAGCACGAGGGCCAGGTCGTGAAGCTGATGAAGCTGATCGATGGGCTTGAAGAGAACGACGACGTCTCCGCGGTGCACGCCAACTTCGATGTTCCGGCCGACATGCTCACGCGGGTGGCAGGATGAGGTTGGCAGGCGCACCGACGGTCGCGGCGGGGTAGGACGCCCCGCCCCCGTGCGCTTGGTTGCACAACACGCGCACGTGGACGATCCCCAATGACCACTCCCGTTCTGCCACCCGTCGTGATCCTCTGCGGCGGGCGCGGCACCCGTTTGCGCGAGCGCACCCGCGAGATCCCCAAGCCGCTGATCGAGATCGGCGGGCGCCCGATCCTGGAGCACGTGATCGAGCTGTACGCCGCGCAGGGCTTCCGGCGCTTCCTGCTGGCGACGGGCTACCGGGGCGAGCTGATCGAGCGCTTCGTCGCCGCGCGGGGCTGGCCGGAGGGCGTGGCGGTGCAGTGTGTGGACACCGGCCTCGACACCCCCACGGGCGGCCGGGTCAAGCGGCTGGAGGAGCTGCTCGCGGACGAGCCCGTGTTCTGCCTCACCTACGCCGACGGCCTCGCCGACATCGACCTTGCGCGGCTACTGGCCTTCCACGAGGCGCACGGGGCGCTCGCCACGATCACCGTCGTGCGCCCCGAGCTGCAATTTGGCGTGGCCGAGCTGGACGGGGAGGACGGCCGCGTGCTCGGCTTTCGCGAGAAGCCGCGCTCCGAGCACTGGATCAACGGCGGCTTCCTCTGCCTGCGCCCAGGGGCGCTCGACTACCTCGCGCACAACTCCGTGCTCGAGCGCGAGCCCTTACAACGGCTAGCCGCTGCCGATCAGCTGCGTGCCTTCCGTCACGAGGGTTTCTGGGAGTGCATGGACACCTACAAGGACGCGATCGCGCTCAACGACCTGTGGGCCTCGGGCGCCGCGCCGTGGCGGGTGAGGAGCGTCGCCTGAAGCCGTGCCGAGGCGGTGGCGGGCAGGCGTCCGACCGCACGCGCAGAATCACTCCTCATGATCGTCCTCGGCATCGACCCCGGCCTCGCCAACGCCGGTTATGGCGTCGTCGCCCGCTGCGGGCGCCGCATGGCCGCGCTCGACGGCGGGGTGATCGACACGCCCGCGGGGGCCAGCTTGGAGTCGCGCCTGGCGAGCGTGCACGGGCGCGTGCTGGAGCTGATCGACGAGCATCGCCCCGCGGCGATGGCTTTGGAGCAGCTTTACTTCGGCCAGAACGTGCAAACCGCCTTCGCGGTCGGTCATGCACGTGGGGTGACGATGCTCGCCGCCGGGGAGCGCGGTGTTCCATGCTTCTCCTACACCCCCCAGCGCGTGAAGTCCTCGGTGTGCGGCAATGGCCGCGCGGACAAGGCGCAGGTCGCGCGGATGGTGCAGACCCTGCTGTCGCTGTCGGAGCTGCCCACGCCCGACCACGCCTCCGATGCGCTCGCGGTGGCGCTCTGCCACCTCAATGCCGCTCCGCTCGCTCACGCCGTGGCCGCGGCCGAGGCGGTGGGGGCGCGGTGATTGCATGTTCTTTTTCGTGCCCTACCAGGTGCGTGGTTGTTATGTCTTCTTTTTGGGCTCCAACCAATTGCCCTGGGGAGTTGGGAGCATGATCGCGCTGCTGCGAGGCGAAGTGGCCGTGCGCCGTGCCGACCACGTGGTGATCCTCTGCGGCGGGGTCGGCCATCGCGCGGCGGTGTCGGCCGAGACCCTGCGCCACATCCCCGCCGTGGGCGGTGGGACCACGCTGCACACCCACCTGATCGTGCGCGACGACGCACTGCAGCTGTACGGGTTTCACTCCGAGCAGGAGCGCGACCTCTTCCTGATGCTGCTCTCTGTGCAGGCCGTCGGCCCCAAGGTCGCGCTCGCGGTGCTCTCCGCCGGTCCGCCGCGGGAGCTGGTGGCCGCGCTCGCGGCGGGCGACGCGGCGCGCCTGCAGGCGGTGCCGGGGATCGGGAAGCGCACGGCAGAGCGGATCATCGTCGAGCTGCGCGAGAAGGTGGGGGTGAGCGTGGAGATCGACGTGGGGGCCGGCGCCGGCGGCGCGGCGATCAAGGCCCGCCGCGTGGAGAGCCCACGCACGCTCGCCCGCGACGGGCTGCTGGAGCTTGGTTACAGCCACGGCGAGGTCGAGGAGCTGCTGCGCGAGGCGACGGGCGAGAGCGCCGAGGAGCTGATCGCACAGGCGCTGCGCACGGCGCGCACGGGGTGAGCCGCCGATGAGCTGTATCCAAGCCGCTCACATGAACGAGCGCCGCCGATGACCCGCATCCAAACCCCCGACCTGGACGAGCTGGACGAGGTCGAGGAGGAGCTCGAGCGCTCGTTGCGCCCACGTCGCCTGGGCGAGTTCGTCGGCCAGCGCGCGCTGTGCGAACAGCTCGCGGTGGCGATCGAGGCGGCCGCCGCGCGTGGGGAGGCGCTCGACCACCTGCTGCTCGCGGGGCCGCCCGGCCTCGGCAAGACCTCGCTCGCGCAGATCGTCGCGAGCGAGCTCGGGGCGCCGTTCGTGCAGACCGCCGGTCCCGCGCTGGAGCGAAAGGGAGACATCGCGGCGTTTCTCACCGCCCTGGAGCCGCGCTCCGTGTTCTTCGTCGATGAGATCCATCGCCTGCCGCGTACCTTGGAGGAGACCTTCTACCCGGCGATGGAGGACCGCCGCCTACCGATCACCGTCGGCCAGGGCGCCGGCGCGCGTGTGGTGACGCTCGATCTGCCGCCCTTCACGCTGGTCGGGGCCACCACCCGCACGGGCCTGCTCACCACGCCGCTGCGCGATCGCTTCGGCATCCAGGCGCGCCTGGAGCCCTACACCACCGCGGAGCTCACGACGATCGTCAGGCGCTCCGCGGGGATCCTCGAGATCCCGCTGGAGGAGGGCGGCGCCGAGGCGATCGCGGAGCGTAGCCGCGGCACCCCGCGTGTGGCCAACCGCCTGCTGCGTCGCGTGCGCGACTACGCCGAGGTGCGGATGGAGGGCGTTCTCAGCGCCGATGCCGCGCGCGCGGCGCTGGAGCTGCTGGAGGTCGACGAGCGCGGTCTTGACCGCCTCGACCGCGAGATCCTGCGTGCGATCTGCGAGAAGTTCGCCGGCGGCCCCGTCGGCCTCTCCACGCTGGCGGTCGCCGTAGGCGAGGAGCGCGACACGATCGAGGACGTCTACGAGCCCCATCTGCTGCGCGAGGGCCTGCTCAAGCGCACCCCGCGCGGTCGCACAGCGACGCTCGCGGCATTCGCCCATCTTGGGCTGGAGCCGCCAGCGAGCGGCGATCCCGTGCTTTTCTAGGATCGGGACCTCCGCGCCGCTGCTTCCCTACTCTTTGTGGACACGACCATGTCCCACCCTTTCATCTGCCCCAACTGCGGTCATCGCTCCAGCGAGCTCGACCGCAACCTCGGCTTCACCCGCCAGCCAAAGGGCTGCGCAAAGTGTGGCTTCGCGTTCCTCTTCGAACTGCTCGACGACTACTACCCCGCGCCGGACGCCGCGTTCTTCGTGTGCGATCGCGAGGGGCGGGTGATCGGCTGCGGCAAGAACTCCTTTGCGCTCACCGGCCTGGAGGAGGAAGCGGTGATCGGCCGGCCGGTGGCGCAGGCGCTCGGCCTGGAGTTCTCCAACGGGGACGACCCCGTCGGCACGGTTTTGGAGTGGGGGGTGCGCGCGCTGGGCAAGCCGGTGCGCGTCAGCGGCGACCGCGACCTGCCCGCCACCGCGCGGGCGGACATGTTCCCCGCCTACGACGACGAGGGCGGTCTTTTGCTCGTCCTTACCCCGGACAAGTAGTCTTGGATCCGAATGACCGCCCCGCCGTCAACCGCAAACTCGCACCCTCGCGCGCATAGGCCCTCGACCATGCTGCCCTCCCACCCGTGCTCAGACGCGGCGGGGCGGGCAGCCTCCGGCTGCCCGTGAGCGATCGTCGCCGCAATTCTTTGGTCCTGCTGCTCGTCGCCCTGCTGCTGGCGGTGTCGGCGGTCATCATCGCCACCAAACCGACGCGCCTGGGGCTCGACCTGAAGGGCGGGGTGTCGTTCATCTACAAGGGGATCCCCACCGCCCACGCCAAGGTCAACAACGAATCGCTCAACCGCGCGATCAACATCATGCGTAAGCGCGTCGACCAGATCGGCGTAGGCGGGGCGGAAATCCAGCTGTACGGCGGCAGCGAAATCAACGTCTCGCTGCCCGACGTCACCAACGTCAAGCGCGCCGAAGAGCAGGTCGGCAAGACTGCCCAGCTGCTCTTCTACGACTGGGAGCCCAACGTGATCGGGCCCTCGGGCAACCCCGAACCGACCAACCGCGCCGCGACGTGCGGGCCCGAACCGGCGGCGGTGCGCTGCGGGCTGCCAGAGTACAAAGCGGTGCAGCTGGCCGCAAAGCGCAAGCCCTACCTGTACCCCAACGCGACTACGCTGGATAAAGGCTGCACAGCCGCGCAGGTCCACGGCTGTATCTATGGCGCGTGGTACCTGATCGACACCAAGCACGAAAAGATGCTGTGCAACGGCGGCAAACCGATCTGCGGCCCCGCCGATACGCAGGCCGAGCTTTACGCGGACGGCTATAAACCGCCAGCCGGCGCCAAGCCGAAGGCCGTGCACGTCAACCCCGGCACCGTGCTCGTGCAGGCGCGCCCCGAAGAATTCCAGAACAAAGTCACAAAGGCCGAACCGAACAGCTTCTACGTGCTCAATGACAACCCGGTGTTGAGCGGCGAAAACATCAACAACCCGCAGCAGGGCTACCAGAGCGAAGGCACCGGCTCGGGGCTGCCAGATGTGACCTTCGGCTTCGACGAACACGGCAAGACGGTGTTCGAACGGGTCACCAAGGAAATCGCAAGGCGCGGCGAAAACGCCCAGCTGCCCGGCGTCACCAAGCCCGAAGCGCTGCAGCACTTCGCGATCGTGCTCGACGAACAGGTGATCACCGCACCGTCGATCGACTACACCGCCTACCCCAACGGGATCGACGCCTCCAGCGGCTCGGAGATCACCGGCGGCTTCACGCTCACCTCTGCGCAGAACCTCGCCGACGAGCTGCAGTCGGGTGCGCTGCCGATCAAGCTGGAACAGATCTCCCACTCGCAGGTCTCCGCGACGCTCGGCAAAACGGCGCTCGACCAGGGCCTGCTCGCAATGGCGGTGGGCCTGCTGGTGGTGTGCATCTTCCTGCTGACCTTCTACCGCGTGCTGGGGATCATCGCGATCGGGGGCCTCGCGATCTACAGCATCTACTACTTCGCGCTGATCAAGGCGATCCCGATCGTCCTGACGCTGCCCGGCATTGCCGGCCTGATCCTCACGATCGGCATCGCCGCGGACGCCAACATCGTGATCTTCGAGCGCATCAAGGAGGAGATCCGCGCCGGGCGCTCGATCCCGGCCGGCATCGCCGCGGGCTACAAACGCGGCTTCGCGGCGATCGTGGACGCCAACGTGGTGACGTTCATGACCGCCTTCATCCTGTTCGCGCTCGCCACCGCTGAAGTGCAGGGCTTCGCCTTCACGCTCGGCATCGGCACGCTGCTGTCGCTGTTCACCGCCGTGCTCGCCACACAGGCGGCGCTAGGCTCGATGGGCCGCTCGCGGGTGATCGGCCACCCCGCGCTGCTCGGGGCCGCCCGCGCCAAGCGCGCGCTGCGCTTCGACTTCATGGGCGCCTCGAAGTGGTTCTTCTCGCTGTCGGGCACGATCCTGCTGATCGGCGCGCTGGCGATCGGCGGCAAGGGGATCAACTTCGGCATCGACTTCACCTCCGGCACCCGTATCCAGACGGGCTTCACCCAGCCGATCTCTCAGGAACAGATCCGCACGGTGCTGCGCGAACACAACCTTGCCAACGCCCAGATCCAGAAGCTCACCGGCGACAAGAACGTCGGCGGCAGCGGCTACCAGATCTCGCTCAAGCAGCTCAAGCCGACTCAGGTGGCCGCGGTCGAGGAATCGCTCGCCAAGATCAGCCCGTTGCGCGACACCTCCGACAATTCGATCGGGCCGACCTTCGGGGCGACGGTAGCCAAGTCGGCGGTGATCGCGATCATCGCCTCGCTGATCGTGATCTCCGTGTACATCGCGCTGCGCTTCGAGTGGAAGTACGCGGTGCCCGTGCTTATCGCGTTGATGCACGACCTGCTGATCACCGCGGGGGTGTACGCGCTCACCGGCCGCGAAGTGAGTAGTGCGACGGTCGCCGCGCTGTTGACGATCCTCGGCTATTCGCTGTACGACACGATCATCGTGTTCGACCGCGTGCGCGAGAACGTGCCGCGAATGCCGCGCGCCGCGTTCTCGCAGATCGTCAACCGCTCGATGTCGGAGGTGCTCACGCGCTCGCTGGCGACCAGCTTCTGCACGCTGCTGCCGGTGCTGTCGCTGCTGCTGTTTGGCGGGGAAACGCTGAAGAACTTCGCGTTCGCGCTGATGGTCGGGATCGCCTCCGGCGCCTACTCCTCGATCTTCATCGCCTCGCCGGTGCTCACCCAGTGGAAGGAACGCGAGGGCTCCTACCGCAACCGTCGCGCGCGTCTGGTGCGCGACTTCGGCGCGGTGCCCCCGTACGCGACCGCGCTCGACGGCTCGCCGATCGACGTGGAGCCCGCCAAACAGCGCCGGCGCCAGCGCAAAGGCGGCCTGCTGGTGGCGGCGGAGGAGCCGGGCGAGCAGGTCTCCCAGGAGGAGTTCGAGGAGATGGTGCGCGATTTGGACATCGAGCGGGATGATGTCAACGGCCGCCCCAGCCCTACCGGCAAAGGTCGCTCGACCGCCACCAGCACGATGCCCGCCAGGAGACGTGCCCCGAAGGCCCCGTCGGCCAAACCGCCCGTGGAGCCAACGGCGCCGCAGGAGCCGGCGACCGATCTGACCCCTGAGGATCTGGTGCTCAAGGAACAGCCCAAACGAGCAAAACGGCCGCGCAACAAACGCCATGGGAGGAGCCGATGATCTGCCTCCACCACGTCCGCGTATGCTGCTCGATCGCCACCGCCCACAAACACCGCTATGGGGGAAACCACTGATGGGAATGCTCGGCTGGGTGATGATGGGCCTCGCGATCTGGCACTTCACGATCTGGCTGCCCGACCGCTTCTGGGGCGGGATCGTCGGCGCGCTGATCGGCTCGCTGATCGGCGCGGTTGTGATCAGCACACTGATCTACAGCATCAAAGTCTCCGGCCTCGCGATCCCGGGGAAAAAGCAGACCGACATCGCGGTGGTGCTGTTCGCGGTGCCGGGCTCGCTGATCGGCATGGCTGCTGTCTACCTGGAGGGCATCCGCCGCGAGGGTATGCGGGCGGCACTCACCAGCCCCCCGCGGTAAGGGTCTGTAGTTCCGTCCATGCCCACCCGTAGGGTGGGCTGCGATGGAGTCGAGCAGCCGCTTTGATGTCGCGCCGTGCCCGCAGTCGCAGGTGCGCGCGCTCGAAGAGCAACTGGGGGTGAGCGGGGCGCTCGCCCAGGTGTTGGTGCGCCGCGGTTTGGGCATCCCGGAGCGGGCGCGGGCCTTCCTAGCCGCCGACGAGGAGCACCCACCCGCCGCGTTTGAGGGGATCGACGAGGCGCTCGCCACGATCCTTGCGCAGGTGCGCGCCGGTGCGCGGATCACGGTGCATGGCGATTACGACGTCGATGGGATCTGCTCCACCGCGGTGCTGGTGCGCGTTCTGCGAGCGCTGGGAGCCGACGTGGACTGGTATCTGCCCGACCGTGCCAGCGACGGGTATGGGCTGAGCCCGCACACGATCGAGCGCCTCGCGGTGCGCGGCACGCGCCTGCTGATCACCGCTGACTGCGGGATCACGGCGGTCGAGGAGGTGGACCTCGCGCGGGCGCTGGGACTCGGGGTGGTGGTCAGCGACCACCACTCGCCGCGCGCCGACGGCGCACTGCCGCGGGCGCCGATCGTGCACCCCGCCGTGTGCGGTTACCCTTGCCCCGACCTGTGTGCGACTGCCGTGGCGTACAAGCTGGCGCTCGGCCTGTGGGAGGCCGGCGGCCGCTCGATGTCGGGAGGTGGAGGGAACCTCTATCGCCCGCACGACGACCTCGACCTCGTGGCGCTCGCGACGATCGCCGACGTGGTGGCGCTGCTGGGTGAGAACCGCACGCTGGTGCGTAACGGCCTGCGCGCGCTGGCGGCGACCACCAAGCCGGGGCTGCGGGCGCTGCTGGCGGTTGCAGGTGCGAGTGGCGGTCAACTTGACGAGCGCACCGTGGCGTTCACGCTGGCGCCACGGCTGAATGCGGTGGGGCGGATGCACCGCGCCGATGCCGGCCTTGAGCTGGTCCTCACCGATGATCCCGTGCGCGCGCAGGAGATCGCGGCCGAGCTCGACCGCGCCAACCACGAGCGCAAGCACACCGAGACGCGCATCCTGTTCGACGCCGAGCGTCAGGTGGCGGCGCTGGGCGAGCGCGCTGCGTACGTCCTCGCCGGTGAGGACTGGCATCCCGGGGTGATCGGGATCGTCGCCTCGCGACTGGCCGAGCGCCACCACCGGCCGTTCGTGCTGGTGGCGCTCGAAGGCGCCGCTGGCCGAAGCGGGGATGCTTCAGCGTCTCCCGTCTTCGGCCGAAGCGGGGATGCTTCAGCGTCTCCCGCCCTCGGTCGTGGGTCGGGGCGCAGCATCGCAGGCTTCGACCTGCTGGCGGGCCTTGATGCATGCGCGGGCCATCTGCTGCGCCACGGCGGCCATCGCGCCGCGGCCGGGCTGGAGATCGAACGCGAGCGCCTGGAGGAGTTCGCCGCCGCGTTCGCCGCCCACGCCGAGCGTGTGCTGAGCGCCGAGCAGCTGGTGCGAAGCGAGCGGGTGGATGCGGTTGTGCACGGCGGGGAGTTGGGGATGGCGCTCGCCGAAGAGCTGCGGGTGCTGGCTCCCTTTGGCTGTGCCAATCCGGTGGTGTCGCTGCTCGTGCAGGGTGCGCGCTTCGCCGAGCGCCGGCCGATGGGGGAGGGTAGGCACGTGCGTTTCACGGTGCTCGCCGACGGCGCGCGCGCCCGCGCGGTCGCATTCGGCGCAGGTACCAGCCTACCGGTGCGCGACGGTGTCCCCGCAGATGCGACGTTCACTCTGGAGGTCAACGAGTGGCGTGGGGTGAGCGAGCCGCGCCTGGTGCTGCGCCATGCGCGAGCCGCCGAGCTGCCGGCGCTCGGTGAGGGGATTCCCGAGGAGGAGGGAGAGCTGGTGCTCTTCGCCTGAGGACGCGCGATTGGATTGGTCGCACGTTCTCAGCCCGAAAGGCCCTACCCTTAAAGGAATGGCGACAGAGCAGACACACCGGGCTCAGGCGAGCCCTACAAAGGAGCCGGAGCGATCGCCCGCGATCGCCGGGCAGCTCAACGAGTTCGAGCGCCGCCTGCTCGGTGACCTGTTTGCGATCGTCTCCGAGCACGCGGCCGACACGACGATCCAGATCGACCGTGCGCGCGTGGAAGAGGCGTTCGTGTTTGCCTGCGAGCACCACGCCGACCAGCGGCGCAAGTCGGGTGAGGACTTCATCGTGCACCCCGTCGGCGTCGCCCGGATCTGCGCGGGGATGCGCTTGGACACCGAGACGCTGTGCGCGGCGCTGCTGCACGACACCGTGGAGGACACTTCGGCCTCGATCGAGGAGGTGCGCGAGCGCTTCGGCGCGGAGGTCGCGGGCATCGTCGACGGCGTCACGAAGCTGACCGGCATCACCTTCCACTCGCGCGACGAGGCGCAGGCGGAGAACTACCGCAAGATGATGGTGGCGATGGCCACCGACGTGCGGGTGATCCTGATCAAGCTCGCCGACCGCCTGCACAACATGCGCACGATCGAGGCGATGCCCAAGCAGAAGCAGATCGACAAGGCGAAGGAGACCCTGGAGATCTACGCCCCGATCGCCCATCGGCTGGGTATCCACGCGATCAAGTGGGAGCTCGAGGACCTCGCGTTTGCGACCCTGCACCCCCGCAAGTACCAGGAGATCAAGGGGTTGGTCGCCCAGCAGCGCGAGGAGCGCGAGAGCTACGTGAGCGAGGCCGGCGAGTATCTGACGAGCGAGCTGCGCAAGCTCGGAATCGAGGCGCAGATCGCCGGGCGCGCCAAGCACTTCTACTCGATCTACGCGAAGATGACCAAGAAGGGACGCGAGTTCAACGAGATCTACGACCTCACCGCGATGCGCGTGATCGTGGACTCCGTGAAGGACTGCTACGGCGCGGTGGGGGTGATCCACTCGCTGTGGAAGCCGCTGCCGGGGCGCTTCAAGGACTTCATCGCGATGCCCAAGTTCAACATGTATCAGTCGCTGCACACAACGGTGATCGGGCCGGAGGGACGGCCGCTGGAGATCCAGATCCGCACCGCTGACATGCACGAGATGGCGGAGTTCGGTGTGGCGGCGCACTGGATGTACAAGCAGCGCGGCGAGAAGCGCGAGCGCTCGGGCGGCCTGGAGGATGACTCCAAGGTCAAGTGGCTGCGCTCGATGCTCGACTGGCAGCAGGACATGTCCGATCCCAAGGAGTTCATGGAGAGCCTGAAGATCGACCTGTTTGAAGACGAGGTGTACGTGTTCACGCCCAAGGGCGAGGTGAAGTCGCTCGCGGCGGGCGCCACCCCGCTGGACTTCGCTTACGAGGTGCACACGGAGATCGGCCACCGCTGCGTGGGGGCGAAGGTGAACGGCAAGATCGTGCCGCTGCACTATGAGCTGCGCAGCGGCGACATCGTCGAGATCCTCACGACCAAGCGCGAGCGCGGCCCCTCGCGCGACTGGCTGGCGATGGTGAAGACCACGCGCGCGCGCAACAAGATCAGGGCGTGGTTCAAAGCGGAGTCCCGCCAGGACACCGAGCACACCGGGCGCGAGCTGCTGCAGGAGCACCTCAAGCGCCAGGGTTTGCCGGCGCAGCGGATCACCGGCTCGGCGCTGCTGGCGGACGTGATCCGCGAGATGGGCTACCGCAAGGCCGACGACTTCTACATGGCGCTCGGCGGCGCCAAGGTGTCGCCGAAGATCGTCGTCAACAAGGTGATGCAGCGCCTCAAGCGCGGCGAGGCGGCCGACGGCGGGGCGACCGCCGCCAGCGATCTGCTCAAGGTGGGGCGCTCCGCGCGGCGCCCGACGCGCTCCTCCGGCCAGTACGGGATCAGAGTGGAGGGCGTGGACGACGTGATGCTGCGCCTGGCCAAGTGCTGCCGGCCGGTGCCCGGCGATGAGATCGTCGGCTACATCTCACTGGGCCGCGGCATCACGATCCACCGCGAGGACTGCCCCAACGCGACCGTGCTGCGCAAGAACCCCGAACGCTTCACCGAGGTGTATTGGGAGGGGGAGCAGTCGAGCGGGTTTGTCGTCGAAATCCAGATCGACGCGTGGGACCGCCACCGGCTGCTGGAGGACCTCTCGCGGGTCTTCTCCGAGGCCGGCGCCAACATCGTGGAAGCGCGCTGCCTCTCCAACCCGCCGATGGTCAAGAACCGCTTCGTGATCGAGGTCGCCGACACGCATGCCTTGAAGGGCGCGGTCAACCGCCTGCGCAACACCGAGTCGGTGTTCGACGCCTACCGCGTCACGCCAGGCCCAGCCTGACCGGGGGGGAGCGGGGAGGGCGACCC
>Ga0187855_10002110_pt1 | contig 15140 bp, 13 predicted proteins | sample June2016WEW_8_10_2_FD_132969 | JGI IMG/M metagenome (GOLD analysis project Ga0187855, IMG submission 132969) | Peatland microbial communities from SPRUCE experiment site at the Marcell Experimental Forest, Minnesota, USA - June2016WEW_8_10 | ecosystem: Environmental > Terrestrial > Soil >...
GTGACTGCGATTGTCGACGACACCGCGGAGAACGTCCCCGGCGGGCTTGATCTCGGTCATGTCGGCGCCATCCTTTCGGATCTTATCAAGGACATCACCAGCACCGTCCGCCACGCCGCCGAGGGCACAGGGAGGGTCGCATGACTCTCCGGTTCAAACCTACCGATCGGCGAGCCTTCATCGGCGGCTCCGACGCCCGGATCATCATGGGCGATGACGAGGCCGCCCTGCTGCGCCTTTGGCGGGAAAAGCGCGGCGAAGTCGAGCCGGAGGACCTATCCGGCAATCTGATTGTGCAACTCGGCCTGGCCACCGAGAAGCTTAACCGGCGCTGGTACCAAGCCAACACGGGGCGGGTCGTCACAGATGTCCAGCAATGGGTCCGCCATCCGACCCTTCGCTGGATGGCGGCGACCCTCGACGGTCGTGTCGAAGGCTGCGATGTGTTCGAGAGCAAATTCATGCTGCCGTGGTCGTTTTCCGAGGAAGCGGCGGCGGAAAAATACATGCCGCAACTGCAACACAATATGTGGATCGTTGCGGCAAGGAGCGCGGTGCTCTCGGTCATTACCGGCGGCGGCAAATGGGTCGAGGTCAAAACCCATGCCGATCCGCTTTATCAGCATTTGATCGTCACCGCCGAGAGGAAATTCTGGCGCTGCGTCGAGAGCGGCGAGCCCCCTCGGCTGTTTGGCGTGGAGCCGTCACGACCACGCATCGAGGCGGTTCGTATCGTCGACATGAGCACCTCCAATGCTTGGGCCGAATTCGCCGGCATCTTTGCCCGTACTCGGGACGCCCACCTCGAACACGAGCAGGCGAAGGCCGAGCTCAAGAGCCTGATGCCGGAGGACGCCAAGGAGGCGATCGGCCATGGTGTCCGCGCCAAGCGCTCCAAATCCGGCGCGGTTAGTTTCGACCTCCAAAGCGGGGAGGACAGCCATGCAGCGGTCCAGTGAGACCATCGGAACAATCGCTGCGGCGCTAGCCAAAGCGCAGGCCGAGCTCGTCAATCCCGAGAAATCGCTCGTAGCGACGATCCGGCCGGACGGCCATGGCGTGGCTGAACGCTCGTTCCGCTATGCCCCGCTGTCGAGCGGGCTCGACATCGTGCGCAAGACCTTGAGCCAACATGAGATCGCCACGGTGCAAACCACGGCGATCGATCAGGCGGCCGGCATCGTCAATCTCACCACCATGCTGGCCCATGCCTCGGGGGAATGGATCGCCTCCGATTGGCCGGTTTGCTCGGTCAGCGACACGGCAAGGCCGCATCGTATGGGAGCGGCGCTCACCTATGCGCGGCGCTATGCCTTGTTCACCCTGGTCGGCATCGCCGGCGAGGACGACCTGGACGCGCCCGATCTCGATGCGCCCATGGCCTCGAATGCGGCGAATGATAAACCTGCGGCGAACCGGGCTGGCCGGTTAAACGGGAGCCAGCATCATTCCGCTCATTCAGTCTCGTCGAAGCGCGGGCCGAGGCGTGGTGCCAATGCTCCAAAGGCGAACCTCGATCCGGACGCTTCGGTGGCCTTGCGCGAACAAATTCTCGCCGAACTGAAGGACATTGCCTCTGCTGAGGAGGCTTCAAGCTGGGCATATCGAATCCTAGGCGCCAAGAACAGTTTGGTCATGGCCGATGCTCGGCTTGTCGAGGAGGCGTTCCAGGCCAGACTAGCAATTTTTGCAAGCACCGCCGCGACCGAAATCATGGATGTGTCATCGCCACCAGTGGCGTCCGAGCCGCAGGCGCCTTTGTCCCTCCGCGAAACATCCATTCCCGAAGGCATCAATAAGAGCCGGCTGGCACACCCGGAGCCGCGTCGCTGCCGTGACAAGGACCACATTAAATTTGTGGCTAAGCAGCCGTGTCTGATCTGCGGCAGACGGCCCACGGACGCCCATCACCTGCGTTTCGCGCAAAACCGGGCCATTGGCCGCAAGGTCAGCGACGAATTCACCGTTCCATTGTGTCGGGGCCACCATCGCGAGCTCCACCGCTCCGGAAATGAAGCCGCATGGTGGAGGAATGCGGGCGTCAACCCAACCATCAGCGCCAGGGCCCTTTGGCTCGAAACGCATCCGCTACGGGCGGGCCCGGATAGCTTGCCCTCTGCTGTCGCAGAATTGCCAGTGGCTGGCGCGGCGGATCGCCTGAAGTCCGACCTTGATCGGCCGGTCGGCTTCCGCAGCACTGATCCAACGACAACATCAGAGGAGACCACAGCTCCCGATGAGGTCGCTTAGACCTCATCGGTTTCAGTAACAATGGTAGTCTTAATCAATAACACCTGCTTCTGTGGCGCCGGTCACGCGGAGTTGCGAATGGTCGACTTTGCCGGCTCGTTTTTTGATATCACCAGCGGTGGAAACAAACGAAAGAATTGATCTCGCGATGCACTGCAATGATGCAATTATCGATCCCAACCATCCGCCAGTTCGGACTAAAGGGAGGAACGTTCTTTGCCTCGGGCAGCGGAACAATCTGCGGGCGCAGCGGCAGGATTTTGCTTTTGAGAACTTTCGCCCCCCGCCGAATCCTCTTAGCGCAGAGAATGAGAAACCCTCGGGCTTTGCCCGGGGGTTTCCATTCACGCAACGGCGACGCGTAGCCGGCGTTTCCTGAGAGCGCGCCTAGGCTGCAGACGCCGTCGTCTTTGGCGCCTTGGCGGCCTTCTCGGCTTTCTCGCGCGCCTCGTTGGCGCGCATTTGCGACAGCGTCAGCTGCACGTTGCTGTCGAACACGTATTGCGCCGGCCGCTGGTTTTCGAGCGAGATTTCCGGGGCCATCGGGCCTTCGGTCTTGACGCCGCGCCACGCGATCGCCAGCGCCTGGAGCGGATGCTGCATCATAGCGTCCGCCGCGGTCGGCTCGTAGCCGCAATGCGCCATGCAGTTCGCGCACTTCTCGTACCGGCCGGTGCCGTAGGCATCCCAGTCCGTCGTCTCCATCAATTCCTTGAACGTCCCGGCATAACCTTCGCCGAGCAGATAGCAGGGCTTCTGCCAGCCGAAGATGTTGCGCGTCGGCATGCCCCACGGCGTGCAATGGAATTCCTGGTTGCCGGCGAGGAAGTCGAGGAACATGGAGGAGTGCGTCAGGTTCCACTTCTTGCCTTTGCCGAGCGCAAAGACTCTGCGGAACAATTCCTTGGTCTTGCGGCGACTAAGGAAGTGCTCCTGGTCGGGCGCCCGCTCATAAGCGTAGCCTGGCGAGATCGAGACGCCGACGCCGAGTTCCGCGGTAAGATCGAGGAATTTGGCGATGTCCTCGGCCGGATGGCCGTCGAAGATCGTGCAGTTGACGTTGACGGCGAAACCCTTGGCCTTGGCCGCTTTGATAGCGTCCACGGCTCGTTCGAACCCGCCCTCCATGCAGACCGACTTGTCGTGGTGCTCCTTGATCCCGTCCAGATGGACTGAGAAGAACAGGTAGGGCGATGGCTCGAACAGATGCAGCTTCTTCTCGAGGAGAAGCGCATTGGTGCACAATGAAACGAATTTCTTTCGTGCCACGATCCCCTTGACGATTTCGCCGATCTCTTTGTGGATCAACGGTTCGCCGCCGGGAATGGCGACCATCGGCGCGCCGCACTCGTCGACCGCGTCGAGGCATTCCTGCACGGAAAGGCGTTTGTTCAAAATCGCATCGGGATAATCGATCTTGCCGCAGCCGACGCACTCGAGATTACAGCGGAACAACGGTTCCAGCATGAGCACCAGCGGGTAACGCTTGCGCCCGGCAAGTCGCTGCCGGAGTATGTAGGAGCCAACGGCCGCCGTTTGTCGCAGTGATACAGTCACAATCGTTTCCTTCTATAGTTTGCCTTTTTCGTCTGCCGCCGACCGGCGGCCAAGCTAGACCTTCGCCGCCGCCCGTTCAGGCGTTCTGCCGTCCGTCAATTCCGGCGGCAAGCGAAACTCGATGGTTTCCTGCCGGCCGGTCAACTCGCTGACCTCGACCGGCCCCAGCCGGCGCAACGCGTCGATGACGTCCTCGACCAGCACTTCCGGCGCCGAAGCACCCGCCGTGATGCCGACGGTATGGGCGCCGTTGAACCACTCCGGCTGCAGCTCGCTGCCGTCGGCGATAAGATAGCACGGCGTGCCGGCCTCGTTGCCGATCTCGCGGAGCCGGTTGGAATTGGAACTATTCTTCGCGCCGACCACGAGAATAACGTCGACGAGCTTGCTGAGTTCACGCACCGCCGTCTGCCGGTTCTGGGTGGCGTAGCAAATATCGCGCGTCTCCGGCCCGACGATATCGGTGAACCGGCGATGCAACGCCGCGATGATGTCGCGCGTATCGTCCACACTGAGCGTTGTTTGGGTAACGTAGGCCACCGGCGTGTCGGGCGGGATGTCGAGGGAGGCGACGTCGTTCTCGGTCTGCACCAAGGTCACCGGCTCGGAGATCTGGCCCATCGTGCCCTCGACCTCGGGGTGGCCGGCGTGGCCGATAAGAACCAGGCGGCGTCCCTGCGCCACATAGCGTTTGCCCTGATTGTGCACCTTGGTGACCAGCGGACAGGTGGCGTTGAGAACCGGGAGCTCGCGTGCCGCCGCCTCTTCCTCGACGCTTTTGGCCACGCCATGGGCGCTGAAGATGGTAACCGCGTTCGGGGGAACCTCGGACAGGTCCTCAACGAAATGCGCCCCCTTGGCCTTCAGGCTCTCCACGACGTGCTTATTGTGGACGATCTCATGGCGCACGTAGACCGGCGGACCGTACTTCTGCAGCGCGCGCTCGACGATCTCGATGGCACGCACGACGCCGGCGCAAAAACCGCGGGGCTGGGCGAGTATGACCTTCATCAACGACCTCCAGGCGGGTGCCGGACTGCGGCGTTGGGCCGCAAGAGCCGCGGGCGGCCGCCCCCATGCTCCCAGTCCAATACTTTGGCTACGACGCCGTGACAACCAACTTGGCCACGTTTCTGTGACAATCAAGCCCGTTCTCGGCGACCCCAGGCAGCCGATCGATCATGGTTTCTAAGCGGAACCATTGGGCTGAAAGGGGGCTCCTTGTCCAGCGCACGCCCCTCGCCCACCGCACCCCGGCTGTGGCCTGCGGTCCCCCGGGATTTCTAGGAAAATATCCATGATTTCACTTTTGTGGCATTTCAGGGCATCTAGTGCCGCGCCAAGCCGGGGGAGATTCCGTGAACGCACTGCACGCGCGCCCAGGTTCCGTCCGAACGGAGGGGCCTGCAGCTCCGCGCACGGGGGATGTCCTTGTGCCATGCTGTAGGCCGTCAAAGCGTGTGCCTCCATTTCGCCTTTCTCTTAACCCCTCAAACACCGGTTTGCCGTCACCCGCCTCACGTCCCACGCCTCAAACGTCGGTTTGATCTCCTCATCCCATGAAGACACTTACCGCCTTCGTTGTTCGCACGATTGCATTTTGCATCCACTTCCCTTGGTGGGTGATCGCCGGCGCCATCGTGCTCGCGGCCGTGTCGACCTGGTATGCCGCCAGCCATTTCTCGATGACGACGGATATCAATCAGCTCATTTCCAGCAATAGTCCGGGGCGGCAACGGGAACTGGCATTCGAAAGGGCTTTCCCGCAATTCGATTCGATCATTGCGGTGATCGACGCGCCGACGCCGGAGCTGGTGGAGCAGGCCACCGGCGCGCTGGTTGCGCGGCTGTCGCAGCAGAAGAATTTCTTCCGTTCCGTCCAGGATCTGCAGGGCAGTTCCCTGTTTGCTCAGAACGGTCTGTTGTTCGAGCCAATCGACGAGCTGGCGCCGCAGATGAGCATGCTGTCGCAGGCACAGCGGCTCATAGAGGTCCTGGCCGGCGACCCGAGTTTGCGCGGCGTGGTCCGCGCGCTGCAGTTCGGGTTGCTCGGCGTCCAGGGCGGCAACATCAAGCTCGACGACATGACCTGGCCGATGACGCTCGCCGCCAATACGCTCGACCAGGTCAAGGCAAATCAGCCCGCAAGCTTCTCCTGGCGCGTGCTGGTTCAGGGCCACGAGGCCAAAACCGCCGATCTGCGGCGGTTCGTGAAACTCACCGCTGTGCTCGATTATTCGGAGCTCGAGCCGGGTCTGAAGGCGAGCAATGCCGTCCGCCAAGCTGCCGCGGACCTCAATCTCGCATCCGCTTATCAAGCACCACTGCGGTTGACTGGCCCCGTGCCCATGAACGACGACCAGTTCGCCACGATCAAAGAGAACGCGGTGCTCAACGCCGTCGTGACCATTGCCGTCGTGCTCTTCATCCTGTGGATGGCGCTGCGTTGGATGCGGATCATTTTCGCCGTGTTCGTCAGCCTTGTGGTCGGACTTTCCGCCACGGCGGCACTGGGCATGCTGCTGGTCGGTACTCTCAACCTGATATCGGTGTATTTCGCCGTGCTGTTCGTCGGCCTCGGTGTCGATTTCGGCATCCAATTCAGCGTCCGCTACCGGGCCGAACGGCATGAAGTCGATGGTCTATACGAAGCCCTCCTGCATGCCGGGCGCCGCGCCGGCGCGCCGCTGACGCTTGCCGGGCTCGCCACTGCCGCGGGCTTTCTTTCATTCCTCCCGACGGCCTACCGGGGATTGTCCGAGCTCGGCTTGATCGCCGGCCTCGGCATGCTGATCGCCTTTGTTACCAGCATTACTTTGTTGCCGGCCCTGCTCAGCCGCCTCAAGCCGCGGAGCGAGCCGCATCCACTCGGCTACGCACTCCTGGCGCCGGTCGACGATTTCCTCGAGCGCTATCGCGTACCGATCCTCATCGGCACCGCGCTCGTCATTCTGGGCGCGTCGCCGCTGCTGTTTTGGCTGCGGTTCGATTTCAATCCGATGAACCTGCGCAATCCCAATGTCGAGTCCGTCGCCACCTTCCTTCAACTCGAGAAGGAGCAGGAAAGCGGCATCAACGATATCCAGGCGCTGGAGCCGACATTGCCGGCAGCCGACCAGCTTGCCGTCAAGCTCAGGGCCTTGCCTCAGGTTGCGCGCGTGGTGACGCTTTCGACGTTCATTCCGGATCACCAGCAGCAAAAGCTGCCGTTGATTCAGAGCGCGGCAAAGACGCTCGATCCCGCGCTGAACCCGCCGAGCGTCAGCCCGCCGCCGACGGACGCGGAAAATGTCGCCATCATCAATTCCACGGTCAATGCGCTCAATCGCCTGGCCGGCAGCGCTCCCGGTCCCGGTGCCGCCGCGGCCAAGCGGCTGGCCGCGGACATGACCGCGCTCGCCAAGGCCGATCAGGCGACACGCCAGCGGGCCGAAACGGCGTTCGTGCAGCCGTTGCGAACGGCGCTCGACAAGCTGCGCAATCTGCTCAAGGCGCACGAAGTCACCCGCGACAACCTGCCGCCCGAGCTTGTCGGCCAATGGATGACGCCGGACGGGCAGGCCCGGCTCGAGATCGCCCCGAGCGGCAATACCGACAACAATGCGACGCTGCGGACGTTCGCGCATGCCGTGCAGAGCGTGGCGCCCAATGCGACGGAGGGTCCGATCTCGATTCTCGAGGCGCGCCGCACGATCATCACCGCCTTTCTCGAGGCTGGTGCCTACGCGCTGCTGTCGATCGCCGTCCTGTTGTGGATCACCTTGCGGCGGGTGGGTGACGTGTTGTTGACGCTCATCCCGCTCCTGGTGGCAGGCGTCGTCACGCTGGAAATCTGCGTGGCAATCGACTTGCCGCTCAATTTCGCCAACATCATCGCGCTGCCGCTCCTGCTCGGCGTCGGCGTGGCGTTCAAGATTTACTACATCATGGCGTGGCGCGAGGGACAGACCAAATTATTGCAGTCGGTGCTGACCCGAGCTGTGACGTTCAGCGCCTGCACGACGGCGACCGCATTCGGCAGCCTGTATTTTTCCAGCGATCCGGGTACGTCCAGCATGGGCAAGCTGCTCGCCATCTCGCTGTTGACGACGATGACGGCGGCGGCACTGTTCCAGCCGGTGCTGATGGGCAAGCCACGCGACGAGGAAGCACGCGAGCATGCCCAGCGCAAAAGCGTCGGCGCTTCGTCAAATTGAAGCGACCGGGCAGACCAGCCTGTAAGCTACTCTAGCGACGCGCGGAATTCTCAGGTTTCGGCAAGGCCTGAGGTTTGTGCGCCGCTGCGGCTGCGGAGTGGCTGGGATTAAAGCGGGGATCGATCTCGTTGTAGGCCGAATCCGGCAATCGCGTCCAATATTGATTTTGCCCTAACAGTGAAATGCCGAGATAGCCGCGCACGATGAGCGATTGACCGTCAGGCGAGAGATTCATCAAGGCGCCGTAAACTTGGCCGTACCGCGGATCGAGGATAGTCCCATCATCGTAATGCAAACCGTCGCGCTTCATGCCGCGGATGATCTCGAGGCCCCGCCACGGCTTGTCGTGGCGATCGTCCTTGCACTGATCGCAAACGACGCTCATGCTCTCGCCCGGCTTCAGGAACATCTTGACGATGGTCCCATCATAGATACCGTCGTGATCGCGAATGAGAAACCAGCCGGTCGGTTGTCCGGTTTCTTGATCGACTGCTTGCCAAAGTCCGGCTGCTGTCGGCTCCGCGCCCAGCGCATGACCGGCGACGAGCGCTAGCAATGCTGCGGCAGCGATTATGTACTTTGCTCGCATCTCGGCTCTCCGAATTTCGATGATCTTAATCCATGGCGGTGCGCCGGTTCCACGGAACGGCGTTCACGGCGCGGGAACATGATCGTCGGTTGCGTTAATTCATAAGCATTCATCGCCGGTCGCGAATATCCAATATGCAACGCGCAGCCCCTGCGCAAGCGGTCAGACTTCGCGAACACAACCGCCACACGCATAGACAAATCAGCTCGAGACGGCAAAATTTTGAATATAGTGTGAAGCCGTGTGTCGCCGTGCCGGCAGAATTTGACGACTTTGGCCGGCGGCTAGCGGCGGAACTGGCGGATTTTCCACTTGAACGCCGCCGCAACGTCGAGGATCGTAGCGGCTGGTGGGGAATGAACGGGCCGGCCGGCCGGCGGCCACCAGGGGGAACGACCATGGCGAACAAGACCATCATCAGCTGCGCGATCACTGGGTCGATCCACACTCCGACCATGTCGGACGCGCTGCCGATCACGCCCGATCAGATCGCGACGCAAGCAATCGATGCCGCCAAGGCCGGTGCCGCGATCCTGCATTTGCACGCGCGCGATCCGCAGGATGGGCGGCCGTCGCCGGACCCGAATGTCTTCATGCAGTTCCTGCCGCGCATCAAGCAAAGCTGCGACGCGGTGGTCAACATCACCACCGGCGGCGCCGTGACCATGACGGTGGAGCAGCGCATCGCGGCGGCGCTGCAGCTGTCGCCGGAAATGTGCTCGCTCAACATGGGATCGATGAACTTCGCGCTCTACCCGATGGCGCGGCGCTACAAGAGCTGGAAATACGATTGGGAAGAGAGTTATCTCACCAACTCCGACGCCTATATCTTTCCCAATACCTTTCGCGACATTGAAAAAATCTCCAAGCTTCTCGGCGAAGGCCATGGCGTCAAATTCGAGCATGAGTGCTACGACACCGGTCATTTATACAACCTCGCCCATTGCATCGACCGCGGCATGTTCAAGCCGCCGGTTTTTGTGCAGCTGATCTTCGGCATCCTCGGCGGCATCGGCGCCGAGCTCGACAATCTACTGTTCATGAAACGCACTGCCGACCGGCTGTTCGGCGATCAATATTTCTGGTCGGTGCTCGCCGGCGGCCGCCACCAGATGAATTTCTGCACCAACGCCGCCATGATGGGGGGCAACGTGCGCGTCGGCCTCGAGGACTCGCTCTACATCGGGCCGGGGAAGCTCGCCAAGAGCAATGCCGAGCAGGTGGCGAAAATCCGCCGCATCGTCGAGGAGCTGGGCTTCGAGATTGCCACGCCGGCAGAGGCGCGCGCGCTACTGGAATTAAAGGGCGGTGACCGGGTAAAATTTTAGCAGCCGGGACGGTCTTGACCCTTGGGCCGGCCGAACGCTACATCCGGGGCTCGGATTGGGCGGTTAGCTCAGCGGGAGAGCACATCCTTGACATGGATGGGGTCACAGGTTCAATCCCTGTACCGCCCACCATCCAAAATCAATGACTTAGCCGGATTTGTGTAAGTCCAATCGTCTAGCTGGGGTCGATGCGTGGCGGGTTAAGGCGACGGCGGGTCGAACCTTAGCGGATCCGAAATGAAATGATCCACTACTGCCTTTCGCCTATTGCAGGAACGGATTGGTTGCTCTTTCCTGGCCGATCGTGCTGGTCGGCCCATGTCCGCTGATGATCGCGACGTCATCTCCCAAGGGCAGAAGCTTGTCTCTGATCGATTTGAACAATTGCCGCTGATCGCCGCCGGGGAGATTCGGTGCGACCGACCGAGCCGGCGAACAGCACGTCACCGACAATCGCCAGACGCTGCGTCGGACTGAAAAAGACGACGCTTCCCGGCGAATGCCCCGGACAATGCAGGACCTCGAACGTCAGCTCCCCAACCTGGACCTGATCTCCATCTTCCAACCATCGGTCCGGCTTCACGTTCGAGACGTCCGAGATGCCGAAGGCGCGAGCGCTTTCGGCGACGTGTTGCAACAGAAACAGATCGTCCCTGTGGGGCCCCTCGATTGATACTTTGAGGCTCGCTTTTAAAGCTGCGGCACCGCCCACATGATCGACGTGGCCGTGGGTCAGCCAGATTTTATCGACCGCGACGCCAGCCTGAGCGATGGCACGCTCGACGTCCGGCAGATCGCCGCCGGGATCAATGACCACGGCACGCTTCGTGGCCTCACACCACAGCAGGGTACAGTTCTGTTGGAAGGGCGTAACCGGAATGATGATGGCCTTGGCTTTGGTCATAGTCAGTGCGCACCGGAGCGGAGAGGTTTGCTTGGGCGGACTAGCCGCGCCCGGCGAAGGGCAACTTCTCCGGCAGTTATCATGGATTCCGGGCTCGCGGGCTAAAGCCGCGAGCCCGCAATGACGCGCTGAGACGACCGCGGCCCAAGGCCGTCACATCCCCTCGGCCTTCTTGCGCTTGTCGCACTCGCTCCAGTATTGCGGCCACTTCATTCCGGGGGGCCTCGTTCCGGCCGCCTTGGCGGCCTTCCACTCCTTGCCGCAGGCGCGCTCGCGTGCGTACTCGGCCTTGCGGCCGTCTGACACGGGTTTTTCAGCGACGGGCTTTTCAGCAGTTGTCGGCGCCGGGGCAGGTTTGCTCTCGGCTGCCGGCGGTGTTCCGGCCGCCGGCGGTGCCGTCACTTCAGCGCCGCATTGCGACTTGCGGAAGTCATTCCATTTCATGCCATTGAGCGTGCCGGCTGCCTTGGCCTCTTTGTATTTGGCGCTGCACTCTTTCATCGTCAGCGCCTGCGCCGACGTGGCTTCCAACGCCATGGCTCCGAGAAGGATGGCCACGGAAATGGTGAGGTGACGTACAAGCATTGCTCAGCTCCCATTCTCTGGTGACTTCAATGAGGCTCTTAACTTCCGGTGGCATCAGACATGCACTTCTTGGTGAAGCTCGTCTGTGCCGCGCCGTGCAGGTTCTGGGCGGCCGCCTGGTCGTTGCAGCATTTCTTCGCGAAGCTGGTCAAAGCGGCACCGTGCAAATTCTTACCGGTCGCTTGGACCTTGCAGCTGTCGTCCGCCAATGCGGTGGTGGCGACGAAACAAAGCGAGACGAGAACAAATGCGACTGTCTTCATTTTCCTCTCCCAAGGCTGAACAGTTGAATTCGAGAGTGTCAGGCGGTCGGCTTCAGCGTGCCGTTCGGCGACGCCTTGTCGACGATTTCCGGCAGATACTGCGCCAGCAACTTGAGGGTCTCGTCGACGGGCAATCCGAGATGGCGGGCAAATTCCTGCACCTGGGCGTTGCCGAGAACCGTCTTCAATTGATCTTCGGTAATCGGAAGATTGGCGCCGGATCCAAGCCACGATTGGACCTGCGGACCAAGGCCGCCCTGCTGCATTGCTGCAACAAGCCCGTTGAGATCGTGATATTGCGTCTTCGCCAGCACCGCGCTGATCAGGGCCGGCAGAGCCGCGGCCTCGACTTCACCCAGGGCGCCCTTGAGCGCGCCGCCAAGGCCCAGACTGTCCAAAAGCCCCATGTTTTCCCCCAATGGTAGAGGTCGCGACGCTATGCAGGAGTCAATCAAATCCGCGACGAGCCTAGCAAATCCGCGACGAGCCTAGCAAATCCGTGACGAGCCTAGCCGAACATGGGGGTTGGCACCAGAGGCTCCGAAACGTATCCACCCGCCACGGCAACGCCGCGAGACCCCGAGAAAACGAAGAACCTTAACGAGCCGGCTTCCGAGCGAACAACTCAAAGGCCGCGATTGCGGCCAGCACCAGCAAAATCAGCACATTATAGCCGGCAAGGGAGATGCCGAGAACACGCCACGCCGCTTCGTCGCAGCGCACGACTTGGACCGACTGCAGCTGATTGAGCAGCGATCCCTTCGCCGACAAATCGGTCAATGGGCCCGAGCAGTCGGTCGGGCCGGGCCACCAGCGCCACTCGACTCCGGCGTGATACGCGGCAAGCGCGGCGCCGCAGAGGACCGTGGCCAGGATCGCGACGAAGCCGACGACAATCAGCGCCCGCGGCGCCCGCACGAACGCCGCGATCGCCATCAGCAGCGAAAGCGGGATCACGATGTGGTAGGGCAGGCGTTCTTCGAGGCAGAGCGGACAGGGCTGCAGCTTCAGCACATATTGGAAAAACCAGGCCCCGAGAATCGTCGCGGTCGAGAGCGCGAAGATCGCCAGGGCGGCGGCGGCCGGTTCGCGGCGAAGTTGTTCGCTCCAGGTCGCTTTCATCGCCAGGCCGCCTTCATCCGCAGTTTCTATTTCGACGCGGTCCCGCTACCGCGTTCGCGGCCCCGCAATTTGCCGATCCCGGAGGCGGATGCAAGCCCCGAAAGTTAGCCGGGTGGCGCCGCCGCTGCGGGTTGATTTTCTTTTGCCGAGTCCGAGGGTCAAAGATATAGATACCGCCTGGAGCGTGATCCGGAAGAGTGGTAGCCGGTTTTCCGAAGCCATCATGCTCCACGAAAGAGGCGGCAATCGTTTCACTCTGCCGATTGCCGCTCTGGGCCCGTGTGGCGGAACTGGTAGACGCGCACGACTCAAAATCGTGTTCCGCAAGGAGTGGGGGTTCGATTCCCTCCACGGGCACCACATGTCCGATGGTCCGTGGGCGCTGCATCGCACGCGCCACGCAGCATCGGAACCCCCGCCGCGCTAGCGGGTTTCCGGAGCACACCGGAAAGCGACCGCAAACGTAACCAAACAGCGAGTTGGAACATGACGAAACACCTGGGAGTCATCGCAATTGGGTTAGCCCTCGCGCTAGGCGCCGCGACGGCGTCATGGGCGCAAGATAACGGAGGTGCTGCAAAAAAGGGTACCGGCGGCACTGCGGCCGGCGGAGCGGCCGCTGGGAGCTATTCTCCCCCTGGCAGCGGTGAGCCGGATCATTGCTTCGCGCCGTCTCCCTGGGGTTACCAGTGGGTCTGTGGCTGAGCATGATCCGCAACGGTAGCCGGTAAAGCCCAGCTGCCGGTGACCGTTTAGTTTGCAACCCAGATGCACGGCCGTCGGCTAGTGCTACTCGCGGAAGTCTGTGTCACAATCATGATTATTTTCATGATGTGTGGCAATGGACGGGCACTTGAAACCGCGCCCTTGTGCCGCCGGTGTTATCGCCGCCGCCGCCGCGCTCTTTATGATGGCGCCCCGGCCGGCATTCGCCGTCGATCAGGTCCACGACGAGATCCAGGTCTACAACGCCGCGATCGCGGAGGTCGGGCAGTGGACCTACGAGCAGCACCTCAACTTTGCAGCGGCGGGACAGACGCAGCCGGAATTCCCCGGAGGATTCACCTCCAACCACAGCCTGCAGGGTACCCCGGAATTTGCCTACGGCATGACCAACTGGTGGGAGGCTGGGTTCTATCTGCCGTTCGCCGTCAACGGCGCAGGCGAGGCCTTTTCCGATGGGGCCAAGATCCGCAGCCTATTCGTGGTCCCTGACGCCGCCAAACGCAGCTTCTTCTATGGGGTCAATTTCGAGCTTGGTTACGAGATGCCGCAATTCTCGTTGACGCCGTGGAATCTGGAGATACGGCCGATTATCGGAGTGCGCAACTCAGAGTGGGAACTCATCGCCAATCCAATCGTCGATGTCGGCTTCGGGCCGGGCGGCGAGGCGGATTTCGCTCCCGCATTGCGGGTTGCCCGCAATCTCGGGCAAGACCGGTTCATCGGCCTCGAATACTACGCCGATTTCGGCAGGATCGGCGGTTTTCTGCCGCTGCGAGAGCAGTACCAGGAATTGTACGCCGTCACCGATTTCAAGGTGAATACCGTCGACGTCGAGCTTGGCATCGGCCACGGCTTTACGCCGGGATCGGACGGCCTGATGCTCAAGGTCATTGTCGGCTACGCGTTCCCGGTCCCCGGCAAGAGCGACGATGCCGGTACCTCGCAGGCCACGCCATTGGCGATGGGGACATCCGCGCGATCATCGCAAAACGCCTGGAGCATGAAATAACACATCTGGCGGCCTCGATCGACCGGCGGCGAGGCCGATGCAATCGCCGCTTGCTCGGAATGCTTACCGATCGCCGATCGTTGATTTGAATCAAAACTCGGCTAGTGTGCCTTTGTATCTTGTTTCTGTTGATCGATCGGAGCGTGATACTAGTGCTCGTGGCAGAGGTGAATCCGGCCCGCCGCAAAGATGTAGACGGCTCGCGACATTCACCACAAACCGCCAATCGAACACGAGCAAACAATCGCCGGCTCGGACGCTGGCAAGGGGAGCGGAATGAGAGTGGGGTTGTTCATTCCTTGCTATGTCGATGCCTTTTTCCCCGAAGTCGGCATCGCCACCTTGCAGCTATTGGAGCGGCTGGGAATCGAAGTGGTCTATCCACTCGACCAGACATGTTGCGGTCAACCGATGGCGAATAGCGGTTGTCAAAAGGATGCGGCTGGCGCCGAGGCGCTGTTCGTCGCGAATTTTCAGGAGTTTGAAAGCATCGTTACGCCGTCGGGCAGCTGCGCCCATCACGTGCGCGAGCATCTCGACGCAATCCCACAGACGCCGGCGGTCGAAAAGGTCCGCAGCGGCACCTACGAGCTGGTCGAGTTTTTGCACGA
>Ga0187855_10002113_pt1 | contig 15136 bp, 12 predicted proteins | sample June2016WEW_8_10_2_FD_132969 | JGI IMG/M metagenome (GOLD analysis project Ga0187855, IMG submission 132969) | Peatland microbial communities from SPRUCE experiment site at the Marcell Experimental Forest, Minnesota, USA - June2016WEW_8_10 | ecosystem: Environmental > Terrestrial > Soil >...
ACGGCGTGCGGGATGCCCGCTCGCTTCAGCGCGTCGTGAACAGCGAACAGGAGCTCGCCGAGACCACTCATGCTCGGAGCTGGATCAGCGGCGGATAGGCCAGCTCATCTCGCGGCCGGTACGGCAGGGCCTCAGCCAGCTCGAGCACCTGGGCCAAGACTCGACCTGCGTGCTCCTCCGCGGCCGCATTGGGAGAAGCCACTAGGTCCAGCTGCATGCCGGCTGCGGCGGCAATGCGGGCAAGTGCTGCAACCGATGGCTGTCGACGTCCGTTCTCGTATGCGCTCAGCACGGAACGATCGAGCCCGCTACGGCGCGCAAGCTCCGTCTGGCTGAATCCGCACCCCCGGCGAATGCGAGCAATAAGCTCGGCTGCAACGCCCTCAGTGTCAACGACCATGCCAGCATAGTAGCAGATCCGTCACAATTTTTGCGGTAACTGTGGCAGATCCGCCACGTACTACCCGATCGCCACCATGCGGTCGATCGGCACCCGCGCGCGCTTGGCGATCTCCGGTGGCACCCGCACCTCAAACCGCATCTCACGCAGCGAATCGCGCAGCTTGGGGAGCGTGATCATCTTCATGTACACGCAGCTCGCCTCCGCGTTGGCGGGGATGAAGTCGATGTCGGGCGCCGCCATCCGCAGCGGGTAGAGCATCCCCGTCTCGGTGGCCACCACCACCTCGCGCCGCTCGCCGACGCCGCTCGCGCCGACGAGGCCATCGCCATCCGGGGTCGCGGGGCCGCCCTCGCCGTCCACCCAGCGCGCGACGCCGGCGCCCTCGACCGCCCCGGGCGCCGCCCGATGCTCGGCCTGCTCGGCGTACCGCAGCATCCCGCCGGTCGAGAGCATATGCACGCCCTCCGCGGCGATGTCGCCGGCGGCGAGGAACTCCATCACCGAGGTGGTGCAGCCGCACTCGGGGTGGATCAGGAAGTCAGCCCCGGGGTGGGCGGCGCGCGTCGCGGCGATGTCGGCGGGGCGGATGCCGGCGTGGACGTGGCACTCGCCGTCCCACACGTGCATCCGTTTGCCCAGCTCCTTCTCCACGTATGCACCCAGCCACATGTCGGGGCCGAACAGGATCTCGGTGTCGGAACCATGCGTGTCGTAGATGTGGCGCACCACCTGCACGGCGTTGGCGGAGGTGCAGCAGTAGTCGGTGAGCGCCTTCACCTCGGCGGTCGTGTTCACGTACATCACGACCACGCCGTTCGGGTACTCGGCGCGCCACTGCGCCAGCTGCTCGGCGTCGATCGAGGCCGCCAGCGAGCAGCCGGCGTCGAGGTCGGGGATCAAAACGGTCTTCTCGGGACAGAGGATCGAGGCGGTCTCGGCCATGAAGTGCACGCCGCAGAAGACGATCGCCTCACCCTCGGCAGCGGCCGCCTGGCGCGAGAGGCCGAGCGAGTCGCCCACGTAGTCGGCGACCTGCTGCACCTCGGGCACCTGGTAGTTGTGGGCGAGGATCACCGCCCCACGCTCGGCGGCGAGCGCGCGCACCTCGCTCTGCATCTGCGCGATCTCCTCGGGGGCTAGCTCCGCGGTGGGTACCTGGGTGGGGACCATCGGCAGCGATGGCGAAGCCGATGAATCGGATTGCGTAGCTAAGGACGGGGCCATGGGCAGGGTCATGGCAGTGCCTCCAGGATCATCGAGAGGTCGAGCGCGGGCGCCGAGTGAGTCAAGGCGCCCATCGAGATCCATTCTACCCCGGTCTCCGCCCGCTCCCGGAGCGTCTGCAGCGTCACCCCGCCGCTGGCCTCCAGCTGCGCGCGCCCCGCCACCAGAGCCACCGCTTCGCTTAGCTGCGCAACATCCATGTTGTCGAGCAACAGCCGCGGCGCCCCCACGGCGAGCGCCTGCTCGATCTCCTCGGGGTTGCGCACCTCCACCTCCAGCGTCGCCGCCAGCTCGGGGGCGGCCGCGCGCGCGAGCTCCACCGCCTGCGCGATCCCGCCCGCGGCGGCGATGTGGTTCTCCTTGATCAGGATCGCGTCGTACAGCCCCACGCGGTGGTTGTGCGCCCCGCCCGCCGCCACCGCCGCCTTCTCCAGTGCCCGCAGGCCAGGGGTGGTCTTGCGCGTGTCCAGCACCTGTGCGCCGGTCCCCTCCACCGCGCGTGCCGCACGCGCCGCCATCGTCGCCACCCCGGAGAGGTGGCCGAGGAAGTTCAGGGCGGTGCGCTCGCCGGTGAGCAGCGCTTGCGCGGTGCCCTCGATGCGAAGCACCGGCAGAGCAGGGGTGCTGGCGCCGCCAGGCCGCACGGACCTTGCCACGCTGCCCGCGCCCTCGGGCCGCGTAGTGCTTGCCACGGTGTCCTCGCCGCCATTCGCGCACTCGCCCAGCTCCCTCCACACCCCCTCCCCCACCAGCCGCTCGCAGCGCGCCCCGGGGTCAAGCAGCGCGAACACCGCTTCGGCGGCGTCCAGGCCGTAGATCGCCCCCGGCGCCTTCTGCGTGATCAGCGCCTCAGCCCGCGCGTCGGCGTCCACCGTCGCAAGCGTCGTCACGTCGCCCGTCCCCACATCCTCCTCGAGCGCCGTGCGCACCAGCGCTGCGATGTCGACGTCCATAGTGGCACTCACCGTGCTCAGCATAGGCATAGGATCAGCGACATGGACGCGCGCCCCGCCCCAGACTCACACGCCACGCTCGCCCACTGGATGGGCCCACTGGATGCCAACGGCGCCGGCTTCGTACACGGCGGCACGGTGATGAAGCTGTGCGACGAGGCCGGCGGGCTGGCCGCCGTCAAGCACTGTCGCAACAGGGTGGTCACCGCCAGCATGGATCGCATGACCTTCAGAGTGCCAATCCACGTCGGCGAACTCGTCACATTCCAGGCCAGCGTCAACGCCGTCTGGCGCACCTCGATGGAGGTCGGCGTGCGAGTCGACACGGAGAACCCGCGCACCGGTGAGCGTCGGCACAGCAACAGCGCCTATCTGACGCTGGTGGCCGTCGACGAGCAGGGCCACCCGATGCCGGTGCCACCACTGCTCGCCGCCAGTGACGAGGAGCGCCGGCGCGAGAGCGAGGCTCAGCTGCGTCGCCGCAACCGGCTGGCCGAGCGCGAGCAGATCAAGGCGGGTCGCTGACGCTATCCCTGCGGCGACGCCGCGTGCAGCAAGTAGGCGCGCACAAACCCGTCGAGGTCACCATCGAGCACGCGCTGCACGTCGCCCATCTCGTGGTTGGTGCGGTGGTCCTTCACCAGCGTGTAGGGGTGCAGCACGTAAGAGCGGATCTGCGAGCCGAAGTTGACGTCCTGTGCCTCGCCCTTCTCGCGGGCGATCTCCGCCTGGCGTTCGCGCTCCTGGCGTTCCAGCAGCTTGGCGCGCAGCATCGCCATCGCCGTCGCGCGGTTGGAGGACTGCGAGCGCTCGTTCTGGCACTGCACCACGATTCCGCTCGGGCGGTGGGTGATGCGCACCGCGGAGTCGGTCTTGTTGACGTGCTGCCCGCCGGCGCCGGAGGCGCGGTAGGTGTCCACCTGCAGGTCGTCGTCGAGGATCTCGATCTCCCCCGACTCCTCCACCACCGGGGCGACCTCGACGCCCGCGAAGCTGGTCTGGCGGCGGTGGGCGGAGTCGAACGGGGAGAGGCGCACGAGCCGGTGCACCCCCCGCTCGGCGCCGAACAGCCCGTACGCGTTCTCGCCCGCCGCACGGAAGGTGGCCGACTTGATGCCCGCTTCCTCCCCCGCGCTGGCCTCCAGCAGCTCGACCTTGAAGCCGCGCGACTCCGCCCAGCGCATCTCCATCCGCAGCACCATCTCCGCCCAATCCTGCGCGTCGGTGCCGCCGGCGCCCGCGTTGACGCTCACCAGCGCATCGCCGGAGTCGTAGGGGCCGGAGAAGAGACGCTGCTCCTCCAGCGCCGCCAAGCGTACCTCCGCGGAGGCGATGTGCTCCTCCACCTCGCCCTCTAGCGACTCGTCCTCCTGCGCGAGCTCCGCGAGGCCCTCGAGATCGTCGACGTCGCGGTTGAGCGCCCTGAACATCTCAAGGCGCCGCGCGACACGCGCATGCTCGGCCGACACCTTCCCCGCGCGTTCTGAGTCATCCCAGAAGCCCGCCGCTTCCATCTCCCCCTCCAGCGCGCTCGCGCGCTCACTCAGCCCAGCCGGGTCAAAGATAATCCGCGAGCAGCTTCAGCTGGTCGCGGATGGCGGCAAGTCTCTGCGGTACCGAGTCGGTGGAAGTGGTAGTGGCCATTGCCCCACGCTACCAGTGTTCCCGGCGCGCTCCTACGCTCCGTGGCACTTCTTGAACTTCTTCCCGCTCCCACACCAGCAGGGATCGTTGCGCCCCACCGTGTGCTCGGAGTCCACCGTGCGCTGCTCCACCACCGCCGGCACTAGCTCTCCCTCTTCGCCGCCCCCGTTGCCCGCGTACGCCTGCGCGCCCCCAGCCCCGGCGTTGGCCGCAGCGGCGGCGATCGCGCCGGCTCCCATCGCGGCGCTGCCGCCGGAGTACGACACCCGCGCGGGGCGCGTGGAGTTGCCCGCAGCCGCAAACGCCGGCACCGCGGCACGAGCACCCCCCCCTCCTCCTCCATTTTCGTCCTGCACCTGAACCTGGACGTTGAAGATCAGGCGGGCGTAGTCGGCCCAGATGCTGTTGATCAGGTCGCCAAACAGGGTGAACGCCTCGTTCTTGTACGCCACGAGGGGGTCGATCTGAACGAAGCCGCGCAGGTGGATGCCCTCGCGCAGGTAGTCCACGTCGAACAGGTGCTCGCGCCAGCGTTCGTCGATGATCTGAAGCAGCAAAAAGCGCTCCAGCTGGCCCATCAGCTCCTCGCCGAGCTCCTGCTCGCGCGCGTCGTAGCGCTCCATCGCCTGCTCCACCAAGCGTTCGCCGAGATGGGCGCGGTCGACCGCCTCGGGGGTCATCTCCCCGGGGTCGATGTCCAGCGGGAAGAACTGCGAGAGCGCCCCGAACATACCATCGACGTCCCAGTCCTCGAGGTAGTCGCCCTCGGTGTACTGCTCGATCGTGCGCTCGATCACGCCGGCGATTTCGGTGCGCGCCTGCTCGCCCATCGGCCGCCCCTCCAGCACGTCGTCGCGGTAGGCGTAGATCACGCGCCGCTGCTCGTTCATCACATCGTCGTATTCCAGCACGCGCTTGCGGATCAGGAAGTTCTGTTCCTCCACCTTGCGCTGCGCTTTTTCGATCTGCTTGGAGAGCATCCCCGCCTCGATCGGTTCCTCGTTGCCCTCCGCGTCGACGCCCCCCAGTTTGTCGAGGATGCGGTAGATGCGGTCGCCCGCGAACAACCGCACGAGGTCGTCCTCGGCGGAGAGGAAGAAGCGGGTCTCCCCCGGGTCGCCCTGGCGCCCGGCGCGTCCGCGTAGCTGGTTGTCGATGCGCCGCGACTCGTGGCGCTCGGTGCCGCAGATGAACAGGCCCCCGGCCGCCATCACGCGCTCGCGGTTGTCCTCCACCTCTCGCTCCAACGAGGGCAGCACCTCTGCCAGGCGCCGCTCATAGGCAGCCGCGGCCTCCTCGTCGAACTCGGCGCCCTCGCGGGGCGCCTTCACCCCTTCGCGGGCGAGCTGCTGGTGGGCGAGGTGCTCGGGGTTGCCGCCCAGCTTGATGTCCACGCCGCGGCCCGCCATGTTGGTGGCGATCGTCACCCCGCCCGGCTGCCCCGCCTCGGCGACGATGTCTGCCTCGCGCGCGGCATGCTCGGGCTTGGCGTTCAGGACGGTGTGCTTGATCCCGCGCTGCTTCAAACGCTCGCCCAGCAGCTCGGAGACCTCGACGGAGATCGTGCCGACCAGCACCGGCTGGCCGTTCTCGTGGCGCGCCGCGATCTCGCGGACGACGGCGCTCCACTTGCCGTCCTTGGTCTTGTACACCTGATCGTTGCGATCGTCGCGCACCATCGGCACGTTCGTCGGGATCTGCACGACCGGGAGCTCGTAGATCTTCATGAACTCCGTCGCCTCCGTCAGCGCGGTGCCGGTCATCCCCGAGAGCTTGTCGTAGAGGCGGAAGAAGTTCTGGTAGGTGATCGTCGCGAGCGTCTGGTTCTCCTCCTGGACGCGCACCCCCTCCTTCGCCTCGATCGCCTGGTGCAAACCCTCCGACCAGCGCCGGCCCTCGAGGATGCGGCCGGTGAACTCGTCGACGATCTTCACCTCGCCGTCGATCACCGCGTAGTCCACGTCCCGCTTGTACAGCGACTCCGCGCGCAGCGCCTGGTTGAGGTGGTTGACGAGGTGGCCGTTCTCGGCGCGGTAGAGGTGGTCGATGCCGAGGAAGCGCTCGGCCTTGGCGACGCCCTGCTCCATCACCGACACCGTCTTGTGCTTCTCGTCGAATTCGTAGTCGAAGTCGGCGATGTATTTCTTCTTGGAGCCGGGGTCCATCCCCTCGGGGGCCTTGCCCGGCGTCAAACGCGGCGCGAGGCGGGCGAACTTGACGTACAGGTCGGCCGCCTGTTCGGGGGCGCCGGAGATGATCAGCGGCGTGCGCGCCTCGTCGATCAGGATGTTGTCGACCTCGTCCACGATCGCGAAGGGGTGGCCACGCTGCACCTTTTCGGCGAGATCCTTCGCCATGTTGTCGCGCAGGTAGTCGAAGCCAAACTCCGAGTTGGTGCCGTACACCACGTCACACGCGTACGCGCTGTGCTTCTCCTCGTAGGGCTGCATGTTCTGCAGCACGCCCACCGTGAGGCCGAGGGCCTCGTAGATCGGGCTCATCCATTCGGCGTCGCGGCGGGCCAGATAATCGTTGACGGTGACCAGGTGCACGCCCCTGCCGGCGAGCGCGTTCAGCGCCACCGCCAGCGTCGCCGTGAGCGTCTTGCCCTCTCCCGTCTTCATCTCGGCGATGCAGCCCTCGTGCAGCGCCATCGCGCCGATCAGCTGCACGTCGAAGTGGCGCATCCCCATCCTGCGCTTGCCGGTCTCGCGCACGATCGCGAAGCACTCGGGCAGGAGCGCGTCGAGGTCCTCCCCGTTGGTGGCGCGCTCGCGCAGGGCTTCGATCCGCTCGCGCAACTCCGCGTCGCCGTCATGTTCGAGCTCGGGCTCGAACGCGCCGATCAGCGCTACGCGCTTCTCGTACTGCCTGAACTTCTTTGCCTCGCCGACATTGAGGGCGCGATCCAGGATGGACACGCCCCCAGGGTAGCGATTATGGGCTGCTCGAAAGCTCGGGAGCGAGCGCCATCGTGTGCTCGGCCAATGCCGCACGCGTCTTGCGCCGGCGGCGGCGCAGCACGCGGTGGCGCTTGACCTGGCGGGCGAGCTCGTCTACCACGAGGTTCAGCGAGTGCAGCATCTGCGGCGAGGCGTCGCGGGCACGCAGCGTGGTGCCCTTCAGATAGAGCGTCGCCTCGGCCACCTGACTGTCGGCGACCCGTGGGTTGCGCTCTTGCAGTAGCTCGATCTCCAGGCGGGCGAACTCTGACACCTGCCGCGAGACCTTCGTCAGACGGCTTTCTGCGTGCCTGCGCAAATCGTCGGGGACGGGAACGTTGCGGCCCTTGATCTCGATCTGCATGTCGTGCCTCCTAATCGGACGGGGAGACTGTCTCTATCGAGACTACGCCCCTTGGCGGCGGTTGTCCATCGGCTTTTTGCGGATTGCGCGCGAGCGTACCTACCTAAGCGCTGAGTATGGTCGGTCGACTTCTCGACAGAGGAGCGGCTGCCCCCGTAGCTCAGTGGATAGAGCGGTACTCCGACGAAGTTACAGGTCCCGGGTTCGAATCCCGGCGGGGGCATCGGCTATCATCGGCGATGTCGGAGTATCGCCATCTGAGCTGGACCTGTTCAGTCTCGATGGACGGAGAGCCCGCTTCGGCGGGCTCTCTTTATTTTTGATGGGGCCGCAGGCTCCCCAGGATCCCCGCATGCCCGGCGATCGCCCCGATTAGGATCGCCCCCGGGGCAACCTCGGTGCCGGGGAAGAGGATACTCTCGCGCAGCTGGGCGCCGTCTCCGACCCGCGCGCCATCGCCCAGCACGAGCGGGCCCGTCAGCCGCACGCCGACGCCGATCTGCACGCCGCGCCCGATCCACACAGGCCCTTCGACCTCGGCGTCCTCGGGAATCGATCCGCCCTCGCCGCCCGCGACGATCACCCCTGGGGCGACTTCCTCGCCGTCCATCTCCAGGCGCAGCTCGCCTCGCAGCGCGTCGAAGGTGCCCTGGCGCAGCTCCGCCAGCGAACCCACGTCGTTCCAGTAGTCGCCCACCTCGTGGATGTGGAAGGGCACGTCATTGGCCAGCAGCGCCGGGAACACGTCCTGTGCCCAGTCCACGAACGGACGGTCCGGGAAGTAGTCGAAGATCCGCGGCTCGAAGATGTAGATGCCGCAGTTGCCGAGGTCCGACAGCGCCTCGTCTGGCTCCGGCTTCTCCTGGAAGCCCGTGATCCGCCCCGCGCGGTCGTGCAGCACCACGCCGTACTCGCGCGTGTCCTCGACCTTCTTCACCGCCAACGTCGCCACCCCTCCGGCCTCGCGGTGGCGAGCGGCGAACGCCCGCAGATCGATGTCGGTGAGCGCGTCCCCGGAGATCACCAGGAACGCCTCCTCGCCGAAGAACTCGGCGCAGCCCCTCACGCCGCCGGCGGTGCCCAGCAGCTTCGGCTCGGTGCGGTAGCTCAGGCGCTCGCCGAAGTACTCGCGGATCGAGTCGGGGAAGTAGTGGAGGTTCGCGATCGTCTCCTCGAACCCGTGCCGGTCGAGCAGGTCGACGATGTGCGCCATCACCGGCCGGTCGAGCACGGGCACCATCGGCTTGTTGATCTCGTACGTCAGCGGGCGCAGCCGGGTCCCCAGGCCCGCCGCGAGAACCATGGCTCGCATCAGGGCGGCAGGGTATCGGATCGCCGGTGGAGGATCGGGCTGGGGGGAATGCATTTAAATCGGACCCCACCACTTCACAAAATGAAGGGTTTGCGTCCGAAAATAAAGCATCTACCCGAGCGAGCCCACTTCACAAAGTAAAGGGTTGGGGCTCAAAAACTAAACACCCACCTCCCCCTACCACTTTACAAAATGAAGGGTTTGGGTCCCAAAACAATACATCTACCCGGGCGAGCCTACTTCACAAAGTAAAGGGTTGGGGCTCGAAAAAAAGAAACTCAGTACCGGTAGTGGTCAGGCTTGTACGGCCCCTCGACCGGCACGCCAATGTAGGCAGCCTGCTCGGCGCTGAGCCGCGTGAGCTTGACGTCGAGCGCATCGAGGTGCAGCCGCGCGACCTTCTCGTCGAGATGCTTCGGCAGCACGTACACGCGCCGCTCGTACTCGTCGTTCTTCGTGAACAGCTCGATCTGGGCGATCGTCTGGTTGGTGAAGGAGTTGCTCATCACGAAGCTCGGGTGCCCCGTCGCGTTGCCGAGGTTCAGCAGACGGCCCTCGGAGAGCAGGATGATCGCGTGGCCGGGTCGGCCGGCGGTCGCCGGGAAGACCCACTCATCCACCTGCGGCTTGATGTTCACCCGCTCGACCCCCGGCACCTTCGTGAGGCCGGCGATGTCGATCTCGTTGTCGAAGTGCCCGATGTTGCCGACGATCGCCTGGTGCTTCATCCGCGCCATATGCTCGGCGCGGATGATGTCGCGGTTGCCGGTGCAGGTGACGAAGATGTCGCCCTCACCCACCACTTCCTCCAGCGTGCGGATCGTGTACCCCTGCATCGCCGCCTGCAGCGCGCAGATCGGGTCGACCTCGGTAACGACCACGCGCGCGCCCTGGCCGCGCAGCGATTCCGCGCAGCCCTTGCCGACGTCGCCGAAGCCGCAGATCACGGCGAGCTTGCCGGCAATCATCACGTCGGTGGCGCGGTTGATGCCGTCCACCAGCGAGTGGCGGCAGCCGTAGAGGTTGTCGAACTTCGACTTCGTCACCGAGTCGTTGACGTTGATCGCCGGGAACAGCAGGGTGCCGGCCTCGGTCATCTCATACAGCCGGTGCACGCCGGTGGTCGTCTCCTCGGTGACGCCTTTGATGCCTTCCCCGATCCGCGTCCAGCGCTGAGGGTCCTCGCCGAGCGAGCGCCGCAGCAGCGCAAGCACCACCTGGAACTCCTCGGAGTGGATCAGCCCGTCTTCGTCCATCCCATCGTCATCCACCTCGGGCACCGCGCCGGCGGCCTCGTACTCGGTGCCCTTGTGCACCAGCAGCGTTGCATCGCCACCGTCGTCGAGGATCATGTTGGGGCCGCCATCCGGCCAGCGCAGCGCCTGCTCGGTGCACCACCAGTACTCCTCCAGCGTCTCGCCCTTCCACGCGTACACCGGCACGCCGCGCGGCTCCTCGGGCGTACCGTCGGGCCCCACCGCCACCGCCGCGGCGGCGGCGTCCTGGGTGGAGAAGATGTTGCAGCTGCACCAGCGCACCTCCGCGCCGAGCGCTGTCAGCGTCTCGATCAGCACCGCCGTCTGCACGGTCATGTGCAGCGAGCCCGTGATCCGCGCCCCGCGCAGCGGCTGGGCCTCCATGTACTCGGCGCGGGTCGCCATCAGCCCCGGCATCTCGTGCTCGGCGAGCGTGATTTCCTTGCGCCCCAGCTCCGCCAGGGAGAGGTCGGCCACCTTGAAGTCCTCTTGAATGGCTGTCGCGGCAGGGGTCATCGATGGCTCCTGGGTCGGGGAACTCAGTCTACCGCGCGGCGAGCGCTGCCTTCAGCTCGTCGAGAATCCTCACCGGCCCGGGATCGACCCCGCGCAGGGTGGCCATATAAATCGAAACGAGGTCGCCGAGCAGCACCAGCGAGAAGACCCGCTCGATCGCGGTCTGCCCGCGTGTCTCCAGCCTGAAGCTGGCCGCGGCGTTGTCGGCGATCAGGCGCTCGGTGAGGTCCATCCGCTCCTTCACGCGGGGATGGGCGTCGGAGTCGTCGAGGAACACCGCCGAGAAGCGACCGAGGTCGCGCGCGCTCTCCCAGCCCACGATCTCGTTGTGGTCGAGCTCGGGCAGATCGCTGGCGAAGCTCAGCTGCTTGGCGTTCTCGTTGATCTGCGTCTTCCAGCGGTAGGCGATCGGGCTGGTGAGCCCTGCCCCCGCGATCACCGGCGTGGTGCCCGACAGCCCGCGCGCGATCGTCTTCGCCAGCGACTCCTCCGGCGCGTCGGGTCCCCACTCTGCCACCAGCTGCTCGGCGTGGGAGGCAGCCACGTCGATCTCCGAGGTGAGGCGGGGGCCGGCGCCGCACAGCGCGGCGACCTCCAGCGAGGCAACCGTCATGTAGGCGACCGCGGCGCGCGGCTGGAAGCCGCCGGGGAGTGGGATCACCGGCACCTTGTCGGCGCGCGCCAGCTCCGCCAGGCGGCCGCCGGTCGTGACGACCACGCGCTGGGCGCCCAGCGCGCCGGCCGACTCGTAGCAGGCGAGCGTCTCCTCGGTGTTGCCCGAGTAGCTCGCGCACAGCACCGTGGTGTCGGGCGTCGTCCACGGCGGCAGCCCGTACGCGCGGGTGACGAGGATCGGGCGCGAGGCGTGGTCGCCCAGCGCCGCGGCCGCCAGCGCGCCGCCGATCGCCGAACCGCCCATGCCGGCGACGACCAGGCCGCCGGGCGTGTCCCACTCGTTCATGATCGCCGACTCCACCCGCCACAGCGCGTCGCGCAGGTGCTCGGGCAGCGTGAGTACGTCGCTCAGCTGCCCCGTGGAGTCCACCTCGGCGATCGCCCCGCGGGACAGCGCCGCCATCACGTTCTCGGTCATCGGCATATCCTGTCAGGCTTGACTAGGTGGCGGCGAGCGGCCGCGCACCGGCACGGCGGCGGCGCGCTCATGAGAATCTCAACGCTCCGTCGGGCAGGGTCACGCCCGGGAAGATACGCGCTCCGCGGGACACGATGTTGTGCGCCCCGATCGTGACCCCCTCGCCCAGCACGGCGCCGTCGGTGATCTGGGTGCCCTCGCCGATGCGACAGCCCGCGGCGACGATGCAGTCGCGCAGCGTGCAGCCTTGGCCGATCTCCGTGCCGTTCATGATCACCGCGCGCTCGACCGTCGAGCCGGCGCCGACCGTGACGCCCTGACCCAGCACCACGAGGCTGCCGACATGGGCGCCCGCCGCCACGCGCACGCCGGAGTCCAGCACCGCCGGCGGGATCGCGCGGCCCTCCACCTGCACGTCCGGGGCGAGCGCCATGAAGTCCCCCCCGAGCCGCTCGCGCACCGCCGTGTGCACGTTGCCCTCGATGATGTCGAAGGTGCCCTTCAGATAGCGCTCCGGCGTGCCGATGTCCAGCCAGTAGCTCTCCGAAGGGAAGCCGTACAGCCCGCTGCCGATCAGCCGCGGCCACACCTCCCGCTCGATCGAGACGTTGCGTTCCGCCGGCACCAGATCGAGCACGTCGCGCTCCAGCACATACGCGCCCGCGCTGATCAGGTTGGTGTATGTGTGCAGCGGGCGCTCCCCTACGGCGCGGCCCGCCGTCCAGGCGTCGCCCGCGCCTTCCAGCTGGTCGGAAGAGGGCTTCTCGACGAACTCCTCCACCGCGTGCTCGGGGGTGAGCCGCACCAGCCCGTACGCCGTGGGATCTTCCACCCCCACCAGCGCCAGCGTCGCGCGCGCCCCGGTGCGCTCGTGCTGGGCGATCTGCGCGGTCAGATCGATGTCGGTGAGCACGTCCCCGTTGAGCAGCAAAAAGCGCTCGTCCAGCATCGACTCGGCGAACTTCAGCGCGCCCGCGGTGCCGCGCGGATCGGGCTCCTCGACGAAGCGCAACCGGATCCCGAAGGCCGAGCCGTCCCCCAGCACGTTGCGCACGCTGGTGGCGAGGAAGCCGCACGACATGATCACGTCCTCGATCCCGTGGCGGCGCAGCCATTCGATCATGAAGGCGATGAACGGGCGGTCCACCAGCGGCACCACCGGCTTGGGGATCGTGGAGGTCAGCGGGCGCAGGCGTGTGCCCTCGCCGCCGACGAGGATCACGGCCTGCATCAGTTGCGCCCGATCCCCTCGTACAGCAATTCCGCCGCGCGCACCGCGTCGCTGTCGAGCGCGTTGCGCCCGTCGATCACCACGTTGCCCCGCATCGCCGCGGCGACCTCATCCCAGTCGAGGTCGGTGCATTGCGGCCACTCGGTCACCAGCACCGCCGCGTCGGCGCCGTGCAGGGCGTCGATCGCGCAGTCGGCCAGCTGCAGCCCGCCGAGCAGCTTGCGCGCCTCGTGCTCTGCCACCGGATCGAACGCTGTGACGGTGGCCCCGTCGGCGGCCAGCCGCGCGGCGAGCACCAGCGAGGAGGCCTCGCGCATGTCGTCGGTATTGGGCTTGAACGCGAGGCCCAGCAGCGCGATGTGCTTGCCGACGAGGCTGCCGAGGTGCTTGTGCAGCTTGCCGATCACGCGGCGCTTCTGCAGCTCGTTGACCTCGATCACGGCCGTCAGCAGCTGGAAGTGGTAGCCGGAGTTGCCCGCCAGCTGTTTGAGCGCCTCCACGTCCTTGGGGAAGCAGCTGCCCCCATACCCGATCCCGGCCTGCAGGAACTTCGGCCCGATGCGCTCGTCGAGGCCCATCCCGCGCGCCACCTCCACCACGTCGGCGCCGGTCTCCTCACAGACGTTGGCGATCTCGTTGATGAACGAGATCTTGGTCGCGAGGAAGGCGTTGGAGGCGAGCTTCACCATCTCCGCGGAGGCGATGTCGGTGCGCACCAGCTCGCCGTTGCCCTCGCCGCCGTGGGTGGCGGTGAGCAGCGGCCGGTAGAGGTCCACCACGGCGTCGCCGGCCCAGTCGCCGATGTCGCCGACGACGACCCGGTCGGGGCGCAGGAAGTCGTCGACCGCCGAGCCCTCCTTGAGGAACTCCGGGCAGGAGACGTAGCGCAGCCCCGCCTTGCCGCGCTCGCCAAAGACGCGCTGGATCGAGGCGCCGGTGCCGCTGGGCACGGTCGACTTCATCACCAGCGCGTGACGGTCGGAGGCGGGGATCGCCTCGACCACGGCGTGCACCGATGAGAGATCGGCGTCGCCGGAGTAGGTCGGCGGCGTGCCGACGGCGACGAACAGCAGGCGCGCGTGCTCCAGCGCGGGCCCCAGCTCGGTGGTGAAGTGCAGGCGCGCCGCATGCCTCTGCAGCAGCTCCTCCAGGCCGGGCTCATAGATCGGCACCTCTCCCCGGCGCAACCGCTCAATCTTCTCGGCGTCGATGTCGACGCACCACACCTCGTTGCCCAGCTCCGCGAAGCCGGCGGCGCTGACGAGGCCTACGTAGCCGGTGCCGATGACGCCGACGGGCTCGCGGTCGCGCTCAGCCGCCATCGACCGGGGTGGCCTCCTCGACCAGCACGAGCGCGCGGTTGCCGGCGAACTGCAGGTAGCCCGCCGACTGGTTGAAGCGCACGATCTCCGTGTCCGAGCGGTACAGCCGCAGCTCCGCCGGCTTCAGCGTCGCCAGCACCGGCTGGTGGTTGGCGAGGATCCCGATCGAGCCGGTGCCCGTGACCGTCGAGAGCATCTCGATCTCCTCGCTGAACACCGGCCCCTCTGGGGTGAGCACTTCGGCCTGAAACTTCGTGTGGGCCATTATTTCTTCGCCGCCGCGACTACCTCATCAATTGTGCCCTTCAGGAAGAAGGCGCTCTCGGGGACCTCGTCGTGCTTGCCCTCGATGATCTCCTGGAAGCCCCTGATCGTCTCCTCGATTTTGACGTACGCGCCCGGGGTGCCGGTGAACTCTTCGGCGACGAAGAACGGCTGCGAGAGGAACCGCTCGATCCGGCGCGCACGCTGCACGGTGAGCTTGTCCTCGTCGGAGAGCTCGTCGATGCCGAGGATCGCGATGATGTCCTGCAGCTCCTTGTAGCGCTGCAATATCTCCTTGACGCGGTTGGCCACGCGGAAGTGCTCCTCGCCGAGGATGTCGGCCTTGAGGATCGTCGAGGTGGAGTCGAGCGGATCCACCGCCGGGTAGATGCCTTTCTCGGAGATCGCCCGCGAGAGCACCGTGGTCGCGTTGAGGTGCGCGAACACCGATGCCGGCGCCGGGTCGGTGAGGTCGTCGGCGGGAACGTAGATCGCCTGCACCGAGGTGACCGACCCCTCGCGCGTGGAGGTGATGCGCTCCTGCAGCTGCCCCATCTCGGTCTCCAGCGTCGGCTGGTAGCCCACCTGGGAGGGCATCCGCCCGAGCAGCGC
>Ga0187855_10002114_pt1 | contig 15134 bp, 8 predicted proteins | sample June2016WEW_8_10_2_FD_132969 | JGI IMG/M metagenome (GOLD analysis project Ga0187855, IMG submission 132969) | Peatland microbial communities from SPRUCE experiment site at the Marcell Experimental Forest, Minnesota, USA - June2016WEW_8_10 | ecosystem: Environmental > Terrestrial > Soil >...
GCCGGCGGGTTCAACGCTCGCTGGCAGCACGATCAACTGGACGCCGACAGCGGCGGAGTCGCGCGTCTCGAACAGCTTTGAAGCCATGGCCACGACCTCGTCTGGAGGCACGGCGACGCAGTCGTGGACCGTGACTCCGACGGGCACCGTGACGGTCAATTGGGTGGATACTGATTGGACGCCGACGGGCCCGGTGCAGACGCCCGTGCCGACGACCTTTCTTCCGTCGGCGCTTGTGCCGCAGGCGGATGGTTCGCTCCAGCTCTTGACGGGCACGTCGGTTTCGCCCGGGGTCTTCAACATTGCGCAGGTGCCAGGCGGATACTACTGGCTAATTCAAGGCGTTCCGCAGGGCCTGTCGCTGCCGCCGATCGGCTTTTGGACCAACAGCAGCACGTTCGATCTGGGCCACGATAACGTGGGCGTTCCGACGGGAGTGCTCAGCAGTTCCGAAGACATCACTCTTAATTTCACCCTCAGCGGGTTGGACGCTTCGGCGACGCCGGGGGTGGTGGGGTTTCTGACGGATAATCTGCCGGTGCCGCCGGTCTATCTGACGGCGACGCCGGGTCAGTCGACGCTCACGGGGTCATACAGCCTCAACAGCAGGATTGATTGGACCACCGTCAACACAGCATTTCTTGGGCAGTATGAGCCGTCGTCGCTGGGCGCGCTCAATAACCTGGTGCTGGGGCCGGAACTCACGTTGACCAATATGCAACTTACAAACGGAGCGGCGAACCCGATTAACGGGACGCTGGCGGCCAGTCCGACGGCATCGCTCGATCTGAATATTCCCGGATCGCAATGGGCGACGCTGATGCAGAATGTTGCGCCGGGGACGGCGACGCCCATTGGGTCGTGGCTTTCGCTTGCGGCGGAACCGTACGTGGTGGGCGTGAACGCAAAACCGGAGTTATTTGCTCCCACTGTCGGTGCTGCTCTTTACATGGTTCAACCCGATCCGACGAGCGGAGTTCCTTTTGCGATAACGGCGTGTCCGACTCAGCCATTCCTTTTCTCGGACGCGATCGAGCCGGCGGTTGTCAGCGATACGAATTTCGGGACGCTGTCATACGGAGATCCTTATCCCGCGAACTGGACGCGAGAGTTGGCCTTCTGCCAGTCGGTCAACGTGCCGTTTTCGGTGGGCTCGCAGAGCTTTCCGATGGCTCTGAACTACAGCGTGGTGGTTGACCCGGCGGCGCCCACGCTGGCTCCGCTAGCGGGGCCGGTCGTGAATCCGACGATCAATGGGACGAGCCTGTTCACGACCGCGAGTGTAAACACCACGGCGGAAAATCTAAGCTGGTCGGCGCCGAACGGTACTCCCTATGGCTACACGGTGAATGTGCTGCAAGTGATCGCGATGCCAAACGTCGTGGAATTCTTTACTGCCGGCACTTACAGCACAGCGCAAACTTCTGTGACGCTGCCGCCGCTGACGGCGGGCAATACTTATGTTTTCCTGATCATCACCCAGACGGATGGCGTCGCCAATATGCAGACGAGCCCGTATCGTTCTCAACTGCCGACGGGCATGGCTCCGGTGATGTCGGCGCTGATCACGGTCAACTCGGGCGCGGCGGCTGCGCAACTGCGCGGCGATGCGAAGCAGTTGGAGCGATTCCGGAATCCGAAAGGCGAGGTTTACCGGATCGGGGATAGTCCCAAGAAATGACTCACTCCCGCTCTGAAAGCTTCCTGACGGCCTTGGCGATCTCCGGGAGCTTGGCGTAGGCCGCGCAGCACTTCAACCATAGGCGGTGGTCGATGGCGGGGGCGCCGCTGACCATCGCTCCGGGAGCAACGTCATGGGGGATGCCGCTTTGGGCGATGGCGATGGCTCCGTCTCCAATCTTGACGTGGCCGCTGACGCCGACTTGTCCGGCCAGGATTACGTTGTTGCCTACGTCGGTGGTTCCGGCGAGTCCCACCTGGGCGCAGAGCAGCGTGTCGTGGCCGATGGTGCAGCTATGGCCGACGTGGACTAGGTTGTCGATCTTCGCGCCGTGTCCAATCCGGGTTTCGCCGATGCTGGCGCGATCGATGCAGGTATTGGCCTGAAGTTCGGCATTGCTCTCAATCACCACGTTGCCGGACTGGACGATCTTGTGCCAGCGGCGGCCGTCTTCCCGATTCGTAACATCGCCCTCTTCAATTTTGGCGAAACCAAAGCCGTCGGAGCCTACGACCACTCCGTTCTGGAGCAGGACGTTGTCGCCGAGGTTGCAGAACTCTCGAACGACGGCGTGAGCATGGGCGAAGAAATTATTGCCGATGGTGGCTCCGCGATAGATGACCACATGGGAGAGGAGAACGGCTTTGTCTCCGATGACGACGTCTTCGTCGATCACTACGTAGGGCCCGAGGTGTGTGTGCTTGCCCAGCTTCGCCGTGGGGTGAACGACTGCCGTAGGATGGATTCCGGGGGCATAGCGAGGTGGCTGGTAAAACAATTCGATGGCCTTGGCCCAGGCAAGGTATGGGTTCTTGCTGCGCAGCATGCCGGCGTCGATGGCAGGGAAATTCTCTGAGACAATCACCGCCGAGGCCTTCGTGATTTTCGCGGCGGCATTGTATTTGGGATTGGAGACGAACGTTAACTGGCCCTGTGCGGCATTTTCGATGCCGGCTACCCCGGTTATTTCAGTGTCGGGTAAGGCGTTGTCGAGGCGGGCGTTTAGGGCTTTGGCGATATCGGAGAGTTTCATGGCGGTATCCGGGAGAATTGTAGCAAGGCAGGTCTCAGGTCCTAGGCGTCAGGTCTCAGGAAAAACAAGAGCAAGGCACATTGTGAAATCCCATAGCTGCTTTTCCTGACACCTGAGACCTGGCACCTGATACCTGCTTCACTGTTCGAACAACGTGACCTGCCTTGTATCCGGCTGGCTGCCTTTTCGGCGGCGGTTGGCTGAGCCGATGACGGCGAGCACGGTCACTGACGTTAACGCATCGCGCGGAACGAAGAGTCGCTGCGTGTTGGAGCGCAGGTCGGGAGGGTTCAGCAGGAATCCTTCGGCAGGATTTTGGGTCAGGTCGTTGGGCAGGATGCCTTCGATCACATCGCTGTCCTTGAACTTGAGGCGCACCCAGAGTCCTTCGGTTCTGGGACGCGTGGTAAAGGTCTTGCGCAGCATGAGGTCGGTGTCGGAAAATTCGCGGACGAAGTACACGGCCTTGATGTCGCGCAGATCGATGGCGACGACGTTGCCGGAGGTGTTGAGCAATTCGAGTTTGCCGTCGGCTACGAAATTGGCGGGAGAGACGTGGCCGCTGATGGAGTCGCGGTCGTGTTTCCGCACGATGACTTTTTTGTGAGTCGAGGACATGGGGCAAAAGGTGCTTTCCAGCTTGCCATCCCACCCATTCGCAAAAAACGTGAATGAGTGAGGCAGCCGCAGCGGGGGCAGCTCAGATTGAATTCTCGCACTTTCAGGGCGAATTCGTAGAGTTTGTGGCTTCGCAGTAGCCAAACTGTAAACCTTGTGGTATTTTCTCTAGTTTGCTGGAATTGTGAATTTGCGGTATAAGTCTAATGTATAGAGGAAGTTAGATTCTGCTGGCTAGGATCTCGGCGAAGGCCGGGCCGGACCCCTGTGGAAAAACTGTGAAAAACGCCCCGGCCGATCCCCTTTGAGGGATACCGCCCGGCGACTAGGAAGGCATGGCCGACTACATATACACGCTGGAAACCCGGCTCTCGCCGGATCAACAGAAGGCAATCGCCCTCGTGTCCGACGCCGCGAAGGCGGCGGAGATGAACCTGTACCTGACGGGCGGCGCCATCCGCGACATCGTTACCGGGTTCCCCATCCGCGATCTCGACTTCGCGGTGCAGGGCAACGCGCTCAAGCTCCGAAAAGACCTGGAGAAGGCGGGCGCGGTCATCGGGGACGCCGACGACGACACGCGGTCTTTGCTGCTGACGCTGCCGGGCGGGGTGCGCGCCGAGATTGCCATGGCGCGCTCGGAGATCTATGACAAGCCGGGCAAGGCTCCGCAGATCGCTCCCTCTACGATCATCGAAGATCTGCGCCGCCGCGACTTCACGGTGAACGCAATGGCCTTGTCGATGAACGAGGGATCGCGCGGGCTGCTGATGGATCCGTTTAATGGAGTGGCCGACATCGAAGCGAAAGTGATTCGCGTGCTGCATAACTACGCGTTTCTGGAAGATCCTTCGCGGATGATCCGAGCGACGCGGTTTGCCACGCGCTTCCACTGGCCGCTGGAGGAGCGGACGCAGGCGCGGTATGAATCGGGCAAGGAAAACGGCTACATCGAGCACATACGAAATTCGAGCATTGGGTACGAAATCGAGCAGTTGGCTTACGAGGATGACGCGCTCGGCGTGCTGAAGGCGTACGAAAAAGAGGGATGGCTGAAGGTGTTGAATCCGCGCTGGAGCACGGCCAAAGCCGATACCGCGGGCCTGGGCGCGCTGATGAAGACGCGGCAACAGATGAACGAGCTTGGCTATACGCCGGAGGTTGCGCCGGCGGTGCTGCACTTCCTGACCGAGCGGCTGGGGGACAAGGATATTTCGGATTTGCGGCGAGCGATTCCACGCAAGGATCTGGTCGAGGCTTGGAAGGATCTGGATGCAAACGCGCACTCGCTGGCGAAACGGTTGACCGGTAAGGAAGCGGCGACGCCCTCGCGGACGTGGCAATTGCTGTCGTCGGCGCGTCCGGAGATGATTCTGTTTTTGGCGATCACGGCGAGGCAGCAGGCGGTGGCGCAGAAGATCAAGAATTTCTTTACCAAGTGGCGGCAGGTGAAGCAGAAGCTTCCTTTGCCGGAGATGACGGAACTGCGTATCACGACGGAGATCCCGTCGTACGCGAAGATTTCGAACGACGTGTTCCTGCTGTTGTTGGATGGCAAGCTGCGCTCGCGGACGGAGACGCTGAAGTATTTGAAGCCGCTGGCGCCGCCGCCACCGCCACCACCGCCGCCTCCGCCTGTGAAGCGCGGCCGAGCTGCGAAGGCGGCGGCCATCGCGGCTGCCGAAGCTGCCGCCAAGCCGATCGGGAAAGGCAAGGGGAAGGGAAAAGTCGCCGAGGCCCCGGCAGTTGCGGTTGCGCCAGTTGTTCCGGACAAGGCGAAGGCAGCGGCTGCCAAGCCGATGGCTCCAGTCAAAACCGCGAAACCAGCGGCGGCGGTTCAGCCGAAACAGGCGGGTAAGGTTCCCGCGAAGAAGCCAGCCAAGCCCGTGAAAACGAAACCAGCGAAGGCGAAGAAGCCGGCGGCGAAGGCAAAACCGAAGCCGAAGGCTTCCAAGAAGAAGAAATAAAAAGGCTTGAGAGGCGGCGCGGTTCGCGGCTTTTCGCTTGCTCCGCCGGTTCGAAATTGGACTATACTATGGCTATGCGGCGCTGGTTGTGCATAGCGGCGTTGGGCCTGAGTCTGGTGGCGATGCCTGTCTGGGGGCAGCGGCACGGCGGCGGGGGTGGCGGCCACGCGGCTTCGGGTGGAAGCTTCTCGTCGCATTCTGCTTTTCATTCCTCCGGTGTTAGTTCCGCGGGTGTTCATTCCCCTGGCATTCATTCTTCTGGTGTACGAGGCTACGGTGCCGTTCGCGGCGGAGTTGCGGGACGCGGCGCGGGCATCAACCTGCGAATCGGAAACTCCTTCTATCCGCGCCGAGGTGTCTACGGCCGGCGGTCTCACTCTTCGTATGCGCCTTACTATCCATACGGCTATTACGGGTGGTATGCGGATCCTCTGTACGACACCAGCGACCAGGATACGTACGCGGACGAGTATCGCCCCGCGCCCGCCCAGGATGATGATGATGAAGACAGCGGAGTGCGACAGGATCTAGATGCGCTGAACGGAAAAGTCGACCGACTGCAACAGGATGTGGAAGCGCGCAATCGGCCCAAAGATACCGAACCGGAGACGGCGCTGGTGTTTCGCGACCGGCATGTGGAAGAAGTGCGGAACTACGCGATCTCCAACGGGACGCTTTGGGTGCTTAATGCGCCGGCTGCAAAGAAAATTCCGCTGGATCAGCTCGATCTTGCGGCCACGGTGAAGATGAACGACGATCGCGGCGTGGATTTTCAGGTGCCGGGACCGTCGCTCTCGATCATGCTGATGCGTTAGATGGGCCGCGTAAGTTGCACCGATTTCTGTCATTGCGCGATTTTCTCCAGCCAGTAGAATGAAGCCGATCCGCTGAAAGCTAAAATCCAATCGCTAAGAACTTCATGAGCCAAAACCAGTTCGTCCACCTGCATCTGCATAGCGACTACTCTCTGCTCGACGGCGCCTGCGACGTCGAGAAACTGGTCGAGCGCGTCCATCAACTTGGCATGCCCGCCGTGGCCATGACCGATCACGGCAATATTTTTGGTGCGGTGCATTTTGTGAATGCAGCGCACAAGGTGGGCGTCAAGCCGATCGTGGGATGCGAGCTATATATCTGCAAAAAGGACGATCACGTCATCACGCGCACTCCGCCGGACGGGGATACGTACAACCACCTGCTGGTGCTGGCCGAGAACGAAGAAGGCTACCGCAATCTGGTGAAGATCACGTCGGAGGCTTCGCTACACGGGTTCTACTACAAGCCTCGCGTGAGCAAGAAGTTTTTGGCGGAACATTCGAAGGGGCTGATCGGGCTTTCGGGATGCCTGAAGGGTGAAGTGGCCGAGCGCTTGACGGAAGGGAACTACGACGCGGCGCGGGCGGCAGCGGGATTTTACAGCGATCTTTTCGGCAAAGAAAATTTCTTTCTTGAGATTCAGGACCAGGGTCTGGAGATGGAGCACCGCATCCATTCGGGCTTATTCCAGTTGGAGAAGGATCTGGGCCTGCCTCTGGTTGCGACCAACGATAGCCATTACCTTTGCGAAGACGACGCGCACGCGCAGGATGTGATGCTGTGCATTCAGACGGGGAAGTCGATTCAAGAGACGAACCGGATGAAGTTCGAAGGCAACCAGTTTTTCGTCAAGAACGGCGACGAGATGCTGCGTGTGTTCAAGGACGCGCCGCAGGTGATCTCGCGCACGCTGGGGATTGCCGAGCGCTGCAATCTACGGCTGGAGAAGATTCCCAGTCCGTTTCCGCATTTTGACGTTCCCGACGGATACACGATCGACAGTTATTTCGAGCACATCACGCGGCAAGGATTTGCCCGGCGGATGGAAAACCTGCGGGGCGCGGCGGCGAGCGGTCGGCTCAAGCATTCGCTGGCAGAGTACGAACAGAGATTGGCCCGCGAACTTGCCATTATCCAGCAGATGAAGTTCTCGGGGTATTTCCTGATTGTGTGGGATTTCATCCGCTATGCGCGGGAACGGGGCATTCCGGTGGGGCCGGGGCGTGGATCGGCGGCGGGGGCGGTGGTGGCATATTCGCTGGGGATTACGGACATCGATCCGTTGCAGCATGAATTGCTGTTTGAGCGCTTTTTGAATCCCGAGCGCATCTCCATGCCGGATATTGACATCGATTTCTGCATGAACCGGCGCGGGGAAGTGATCGAATACGTTACCCATAAATATGGGCGCGACAATGTCGCGCAGATTATTACATTCGGCACGATGGCGGCGAAGGCGGCGATCAAGGATGTGGGCCGCGCGATGGACATGCCCTACAGCGACGTGGACCGCATCGCGAAGATGGTGCCGACCACGCTGAACATCAAGCTGGACGACGCGCTCACGGAGTCGGTGGCGCTGCAAGAGGCATATCAGAAGGATCCGCAGGTGAAGCAGTTGCTCGACACGGCGCGGAAGTTGGAAGGTCTGGTGCGGAATTCCGGCGTACATGCGGCGGGGGTGGTGATTTCGCCGCGTCCGCTGATTGAGCTGGTGCCGCTGCACAAAACCAAGAATGACGAAATCGTGACGGCGTTTGACATGGTGGCCATTGAAAAAATGGGCCTGTTGAAGATGGATTTTCTTGGGCTGACGACGCTCACGATTCTCGACGACACGCAGAAATTGATCGCGCAGAAGGGCGCGAATCTGAAATTGGAAGACATTCCGCTGGAAGACAATGAGACGTACGAGAAGGTCTTCCACAAGGGACTGACTTCCGGCGTGTTCCAGTTTGAATCGTCGGGGATGCGCGATGTTCTGCGGCGTTACCAACCGAATTCCATTGAAGATCTCACGGCGTTGAACGCGCTCTACCGGCCCGGTCCGATTCAGGGCGGAATGATCGACGACTTCATCGAGCGCAAGCATGGACGGCGCAAGATTGAATATGAATTGCCCGAACTGAAAGAGATTTTGCAGGAGACCCTCGGAGTCTTCGTGTATCAGGAACAGGTGATGCAGGCGGCGAACAAACTGGCTGGCTACTCGCTCGGTGAAGCCGATCTACTGCGGCGCGCGATGGGCAAGAAGAATGCCGAGGAAATGGCGAAGCAGCGGGAGCGGTTTGTGCAAGGCGCGACGAAGAATGGCTTCCCGCCGAAGAAGATCGAGAAGATTTTCGATCTGATGGCGCAATTTGCGGGTTACGGATTCAACAAGTCGCACTCGGCGGCGTATGCGCTACTGGCGTATCACACGGCATATTTGAAGACGCATCATCCGATTGATTTCATGGCGGCGCTGCTGACTTCGATCACCGGCGACACAGACAGTGTGGTGAAGTACATCAACGAGTGCCGCGAGATGGGAATTGCGGTCGAGCCTCCGGATATCAATGTCAGCGACGCGAATTTTACTCCGCATGGACAGGCGATTCGCTTTGGGCTGGCGGCGGTGAAAAACGTGGGCGGGAATGCGATCCAGTCGATTGTGGCGGCGCGCAAGAAGCTGGGGCGAAATTTCCGCTCGTTCTATGAATTCTGCGAAGAAGTGGATTTGAGGCTGCTCAACAAGCGCGTGCTGGAGTCGTTGATCAAGAGTGGAGCAATGGATTGTTTTGGAAGGCGGGCGCAGTTGATGCAGGCGCTCGACTCCGCGATCGAGCAGGCGCAGAAAGCGCAGCGGGACGCGGAGTCTGGGCAGCACGGGCTGTTTGGCGTTTTTGCGGAGGAGACCGCCGAACAGGCGAACGAGTCGCTCCCCAACGTGCCGGACTGGGATGAGCACACGCGACTGGCGGCGGAGAAGGAAATCCTCGGATTTTTTATCACCGGACATCCGATGGAAAAGTACAAGGAGAAGCTCGCGGATTTGACTGCGCTCTCGACGCAGGAGATTTCGGCGATGAAGAAGTCCACGAATAAGGATGAGAACATCACGACGGCAGGTTTGATTTCGGGGTTGCGGGTGGCGAAATCGAGGCGAGGCGATCTGTGGGCGCAGGCCGCGCTGGAGGACATGGGGGGAAAGGTGGAGTTGTTGATCTTTCCCGAGGCCTACAAGAAACTTGCGGAAAAAGTAAAACTCGAAGTTCCGGTGCTGATTCGCGGCGGCGTGCGCATTGAAGAGGGCGCGAATCCGAAGGTCACGGCGAATGAGATCATTCCGCTGGACGAAGCGCGGGTACCGCTGCCGAAGGCGCTGCGCATCAGGATTCCGCTCGGGAGCGCGACCGGCGACACGGTCGATGCACTGCACGCGCTCTGCCTGGAGCGCAAAGGCGAGGCCAAGGTGCTTTTCGACGTGGAGCGCGACGGCGATTTCATGGTGGTGATGGAGGCCGAAGGCTATAATGTGATGCCGGACCGCACGTTTCTGGGCCGCGTGGAAGAGTTGTGCGGACGCGGCAGCGTGCGCGTCATCAGTTGATCCGTTCTGGTTAATAGATGCGTCCGATGAGACGAGCGAAAATAAAGCTGGCGGAGAAACTGGGTCACCGTCCGAAAGATGGAGCGAAAGACGGTGCGGAGATTGCTGCCGTCGCCGTCGCCGACTTCATGCTCTCGATGGTGGAGGCGCATCATACGCGAAAGAATGGGAACGTCATCAAGATGGAATCTGGATTGAAAGCGCAAAAGGAACTGGAAAAAATCGAGGGGCAGATCACACGCCTGCAGGCGGTGGAGGGGCAGAACGCGGAAACGCTGCGCCAGATCCAGCAACTACACGAGCGGGTGAACGACCTGCGCCGCGAGATTTCTTCGCACCTGAACGCGTGGGAGCGCACGGAGCTGGCGCGGCATCCGCAGCGGCCTTATACGCTGGATTATGTGGAGCGCATTTTCACCGACTGGAGCGAAATCCACGGGGATCGCGGCTTTCGCGACGATCCGGCGATTGTTTGCGGGATGGCTTGCTTTCACGGCGAGCAGGTGGTCATCGTGGGCCAGCAGAAAGCGCGCGATGCTAAACAGCGCGTGTATCGAAATTTCGGCATGGCTCACCCGGAGGGATATCGCAAGGCGCTGCGGGTGATGAAGATCGCGGAAAAATTCAAGCGGCCGATTTTTACGTTTGTGGATACCGACGGGGCGTATCCCGGGTTGCACGCCGAAGAACGCGGACAGGGAGAAGCGATCGCGCGCAACCTACTGGAAATGGCGCGGCTGGAGGTACCGATCGTGACGACGGTGATCGGCGTCGGCGGCAGCGGCGGCGCGCTGGCGATCGCCGTGGCTGACCGCGTGTTGATGATGGAGAACTCCGTGTACTCGGTGATTTCGCCGGAGGGCTGTGCCTCGATCATGTGGCGCGACGCCAGCAAGAAAGAGCTGGCGGCGGAAGCCATGAAGATCACGGCGAAGGATTTGAACGAACTCGGCTGCATCGACGGCATTATCCCTGAGCCTCCCGGCGGCGCGCACACCGATCATGCGCAAGCGGCGGAGTTGCTCGATACAGCGTTGCAGCAAAATCTTGCCGCAATCAAGAAGCTGCCGGTCGGGGAGTTGCTGGAAACCCGCTATCAGAAATTCCGCAATATGGCGCAGTTCTTTCAGGTGGAAGCGTAGCTGCGCTCCTTGTTAGAGAATCGGCATATGCAAGCACGGTTGCACCAGGAAATCGAGCGAATTGATCTGCTGTAATGCCTGCTCCACCAGTGACGCTTTACATCCCTCCAGCGTAATCAGGAATGGCAGATGCGATTTTGTGCTGCCGGGTTTCTGCTGCACCGAATCGATATTGACTCCGCACCGGGAGAGAATTGTGGCCAGGCTGGCGATGATGCCGGGCCGGTCTTTCACCAGGAAACGCAAATAGTGCTTGGCGGTGAAATCGGCGGTGACGGTGGGCGTTATTTCGACGGGCTGTCCGGCTGGGCTAGTTGCCGATTGAGGGCCACTTTGCCGGGAGCGGGCGATGGCGAGGATGTCGGAGACGACCGCGACGGCCGTGGGATGACCGCCGGCGCCGTGGCCTCCAAAGACGGTTTCGCCGCCGTAGGTTCCGGTGGCCACGACCAGGTTTTGGCTGCCTTCGACGCGTGCCAGCGGCGACGAGAGTTCGACCAGCGAAGGGCGGACGGCGGCAAACAACACGCCCTCCTGCGACTCGGTTTTTGAGTCTTTTCTGAACTCTGCCCACGAAATCTGGCGAATGGTGCAGCCGAGTTGGCTGGCGAATGCGAAATCCACCACGTCGATGGGTGAGATCGAGCGCGCCATGACGCTCTCCGGGGCGACGTTGCAGTGCAATCCGACGCGCGCCAGAATGGTGAGTTTGGCGCGCGCGTCGAGGCCGTCGATGTCTTCGGTGGGATCGGCCTCGGCGAAGCCGAGCTTCTGCGCCTCGCGCAGAGCGGTCGCAAAGGGGATGCCGTTGGCTTCGATCTGGCTGAGAATGTAGTTGCAGGTGCCGTTAAGGATGCCGCGAATCTTGAACAGTTCATCGCCAGCCAATCCCTCCTGCAAGCCTGAGATCACGGGCACGCCGCCGGCGACCGACGCGCCAAATTGGATTTGCTGATTTCTCTGGCTGGCGAGGGCGATCAATTCGGGGCCGCAGCGGGCGATCAACTGCTTGTTGGCGGTGACCACGGATTTGCCCGACTGGAGCGCGCGCCGAATCCAGTCTTCGGCCGGCTGAAGGCCGCCCATTACTTCGACGACAATGTGCGCGTCGGAGGATAGAACGTCGTCGATGTTTTCCGTCCACTGCACCCCGGACGGAAGCCAGTCGACTTTCTTGCGCTCCACGTTGCGATTGAGGACGTGGGTCAGGCGCAGGTGGGTGTTCGCTCGCTCGCAAAGAATCTTCGCTACCGAACTGCCGACCGTGCCGAAGCCGAGGAGGGCCACGTTGCACATTGGAGCGTCGTTGGCCGTGACATCACGTTTGGAAGGACCTGTCATCGTTCTATTATCGCCGAAGGGGAATGGCGGCTGCTTGACCTTGTGCCGGACTCCAGCCAAGATGCCGCCCAAGCGAGGATTGGACGGATCATCCTCATGACGGAGGGGCGGCGATAGCCCGCGCCATTGATTTGCTGCCTGTTGCTGTCTTGATTAACCTCCGCCGCTTAGGGACGCGTATAATTAAGTGTTTTCCTGCTGCACTCCGCAAGTACTTTCGGGCGATGGGGTTTGCCCGGTCAATGAGATTTGTCGGATTAAGACCAGAAAGGTACAGGGATGGCCACAATTGATATCGTGCCCCAGGAGTCGTCAGGGCAGTTGGGGCAGAAGCGTGTCGTTAACGACATGAGCATTCAGGTTGCGACCGTGAACGGATCGGGGTCGCAGAGTTCGAACACGGTTTTGTTGCGCAGCATTTTCCAGATGGGCGTGCCGATTTCGGGGAAGAACATGTTTCCTTCGAACATTGCGGGGCTGCCGACCTGGTACACGATCCGTGCCAGCAAAGATGGCTACATTGCGCGCAAGAAAGAAATCGACCTGCTCATCGCGATGAATGCGGAGACGGCGCAGGACGATGTAAAGACGCTGGCGCCGGGCGCGTCCGTGATTTACGACGAACCGCTGGCGCTCGATAAGGTGCGCGACGATCTGGTGTATTACCCCGTACCTTTCGACAAACTGGCGGCGACGGTGGGCGCGGAAGCCAAGCTGCGCAAACTGATCAAGAACATGATCTATGTCGGCGTGGCAGCGCAGTTGCTGGAAATCGATTATACCGAGGTCGAGAAGGCAATCCGCAAGCAGTTTGCGACCAAGGCCAAGGCGGCTGCGCTGAATCTGGCGGCGGCCAAGGCGGGGCATGATTATGCCATCGCGAACTTGAAGAAGCGCGATCCGTTCTGCATCCAGCGCATGGACAAGACGAAGGGCAAGATCATCGTCGACGGTAATTCGGCGGCGGCGATGGGATGCATGTTTGCCGGGTGTACGGTGGTGACGTGGTATCCAATTACGCCGTCGTCGTCGCTGGTGGAGACGATGATCGATTACATGAAGGAATACCGCGTCGGGCCGGATGGTAAAGCGACCTTTGCCATTGTGCAGGCGGAAGACGAACTGGCGGCCGTGGGCATGGTGATTGGGGCGGCCTGGGCGGGGGCGCGATCGATGACTGCAACCGCTGGGCCAGGCATCTCGCTGATGGCGGAGTTTGCGGGCTTGGCGTATTACGTGGAGGTTCCGGCGGTGATCTGGAACATTCAGCGGGTGGGCCCATCGACCGGTTTGCCGACTCGCACGGCGCAGGGCGACGTGCTCTCGACGGCGTTCCTCAGTCATGGCGATACGAAGCACATCATGCTGTTCCCGGATTCGATGATCGAGTGCTTCACCATGGCGCAGGATGCGTTCGATTTGGCGGAGCGCTTTCAGACGCCGGTGTTTGTCATGTCGGACCTCGACTTGGGAATGAATAACTGGATGTCGGATCCGTTTCCGTATCCGGAGAAGCCGATTGATCGCGGAAAAGTGCTGACCAAGGCGAATCTGGAGAAGGCGGGTGGATTTGCGCGCTACCGGGACGTGGATGGCGACGGCGTGGGTTATCGAACGCTGCCGGGCACGGATCATCCGGCGGCGGCGTATTTTGCGCGCGGCAGCGGCCACAACGAGAAGGGACAGTACAGCGAGCGTCCCGACGATTTCGAACGCAACATGGAGCGGATCAACAAGAAGTTCGAGACGGCGCGATCGTTTGTGCCGCGGCCGGAACTGGCGGGCAGTGGCAAAGCGAAGGTCGGCATCATTGCGTATGGCACGACGCACTGGGCCATCATCGAATCGCGCGATCAGTTGTCGAAGGAGCACAAACTGGAAATGGACTATCTTCGCGTGCTTTCATATCCGTTTACGCGCGAGGTCCACGACTTCATAGCGCAGCACGAGCGTACGTATGTCGTCGAGCAGAACCGAGACGGGCAGATGGCCAGCCTGCTGAAGCTCGATATCAAAGCGGAATTGACGCCGCGTTTGCGCTCGATCTGCCATGTCCATGGATTGCCGATCGACGCGTGCTCCGTAACCGACGAACTCATGATGATGGAGGCTAAGTAAGATGGGGACGACAACGAATACGCCGGCGCCGCCAGCGCCAGGTCCGAAGACAAATCGGATCGGGCTGCAAGTCCTGGACTATCGCGGCGGGAAGACTACGCTCTGCGCCGGTTGCGGGCATAATGCGATTTCCGAGCGCATCATTGACGCGATGTATGAGATGGGCGTGCCTCCTGAGCGCGTGGCGAAGTTCAGCGGCATCGGGTGCTCGTCGAAGAGCCCGGCATATTTTATGAACCGGTCGCACAGCTTCAACTCCGTGCACGGCCGCATGCCTTCGGTGGCGACGGGAGCGATGCTGGCGAACAAGAACCTGATCGCGCTGGGTGTTACGGGCGACGGCGACACGGTTTCGATCGGCGCCGGTCAGTTCGTTCACTTGATGCGGCGCAATCTGCCGATCATCTACATCATTGAAGACAACGGATGCTACGGTCTGACAAAAGGTCAGTTCTCGGCGACCGCCGATCTGGGGTCAACGCTGAAGAGCGGCATCGCGAACGATTTGCCTCCGGTCGACACCTGCGCCATGGCCATTCAGCTGGGAGCTACGTTTGTAGGGCGGTCGTTCTCCGGCGACAAGAAGCAGCTGCACACCATGCTAAAGGCGGCCATCGCGCATAACGGCACGGTGATGCTCGACGTGGTTTCGCCCTGCGTGACCTTTAACGATCACGTGGGGTCGACGAAATCATACAAGTACATGCAGGAGCATGAAGAGCCTCTGCACGAAGTGAGCTTTGTGCCGTCGTTTGAGGAAATCAACGTGGATTACGATCCGGGAACGACATTTGAAGTCACGATGCACGATGGGTCGAGTCTGCGA
>Ga0187855_10002116_pt1 | contig 15129 bp, 18 predicted proteins | sample June2016WEW_8_10_2_FD_132969 | JGI IMG/M metagenome (GOLD analysis project Ga0187855, IMG submission 132969) | Peatland microbial communities from SPRUCE experiment site at the Marcell Experimental Forest, Minnesota, USA - June2016WEW_8_10 | ecosystem: Environmental > Terrestrial > Soil >...
AGTTTCGTAAAGCACGAGGAACAGCGTCGTTAACAGCACTCCATCCAGCGAGAAGAGCAGTGTTTCGACCTCATAAAATAGATGGGTTGCGAACACCTTGATTTCCTGAAGAATGTGAACATGGGCCTTGACGCCTTCGTACCAATAAGTGAGATCGTATTCCGGTGGATACGTGCCTTTGAAGGGCTCTCTGAATTCAAAGGTGGCGGGCGCTGCAAAAATCTGGCGAGTAGGATGCGTGAGCGGCATGTCACTATCCCCCTGCCAGTGCATATGCGGAATCGCATTTACAGTCGTGGCATAGATCAACGGAGCTGATTCTCCAGTTGTGAATCTTCCCTTCTGGGTCGAAAGTGCCGCGATGAATGGTGCTGCAATTGCGACGAACGCGATTGTGGACATCACGACATGACGAGCTTTCTGCTTCGCGGCCAGCCATGCAGTCACGAGGATCAAGAAAGAAATCGGGAGCATGATAAACTTCGTCAAATAGCTCAGACCCAGCGTCAAACCGAGGACCAGGAAGGCCTTCCCTTTCGCACGTCCGATCGAGATCGTCACAAGCAATCCGCAACTGAGATAGAAGAATCCTGCGACAAGCATCTCCGGATTTGGTTGATTCACTCCTATCAATGTCAGGGAAGACCAGAGGAACATCGAGTACCCAATGGTGACCCACGCCCAATCCAGCTCGGGAGAACATTTTTCCTCCGGGTTAAGATCGGAGCGAAGTTGCATCGATTGCCTAAGAAAATAGTCAAAGCAGGTCATCGCGAATAGAAAAATGATGAACACGAGCAGGTGTATGGTCGGATATTCCCAGTAGAGCGAAGGTTTAAACACGAAGATCGTTAAACCGCACAACAAAGCATACAGCGGGCTCCAAAATCCGTTGATAATCGCCCAGTGATGCCCATGGAAAAAATAGCTTCCCATGTCAAGATAGGACACGGTGTTATCCGGGACATCCCATTTAGACGTCCAAGCTTGTGAGAAGCCGACAACAGCTCCCAGGGCCCAAAAGGTCAATCGAATCCTGAAGTGGGGAGTTGTCTCGGTCAAACCCGTGGATCGCAAGGAGGCGCCATACGCCGCAATCGGCGGCGGCGATCCATCAGTGAGAATTGTGAATTCCGTGGGTGTCACGCTAGACTTTCTTGGAGAGCTTCTGGTCAATGATGCGCACGATCTCGCGAACGTTCTCCATTTCCATCAAGTCATCGACATCTAAGCTGATCCCGAAAACCTCTTCCAAGCTAGCGCCGAGAGACAAATGCCCCACCGAATCCCAACCCGAAACGTCATCGGCGGTGGTCTCCAGGGTCACCGATTGCGGATCGATGTCAAAGGCGGCTTTGAAAGCCTGCTGTACTTTGGGCAGAATGTAATCTGTATCGCTCATTTGACTCCTTGGCTCCTTCTTTTAGACAGATGGTTCCGATGCCTGCTTCTAGCCGACGACGCAGCTGCCACGTTTTCAGGGAACAGCTCCCCATTTGATCCACAACTGCGATGGCACCTTACCCGCTTCGAGTTGCTCTACTACGCGACCCTTCACACAACTGTTAGTATCCCGGTCTTCGACTTGTCTGCGCTGCGCATCAGTTTTTTGAGCCGGCGTTGTGCGCGGCGTCCTACAAGCTCAAAACGCATGGCCGTGCGGTTCGGCGCATCGCCTGCCCGGGCGATTTCCAGCCTGGCTTCGATAGAGCCCTCAACTTGCGGCAAATCAAATGCGACGTGGGTGAACTGGCCCTGGCTTCCGGCAACTACGCCGTGGACTGAAAACCCACCTTCTCCTCTATCGAATAGCAGACCAGCTTTGGACTTAACCCAAGCGAAATCAGAACAGGCGAATTGACAACCAACCGCGAATATTTTCGGCGGTCACCCATCGGGTGCCCTCTCTTTGAGGTGTACCGATATTAGTTGTGCACTCCTGGAGACAGGTATCCGTTTGTTGGCATAATTGCTCAAAAGATTACGTCGGATGCATGGCTGTAAGTGCAGGTTCTGCCTGAGTTGCGCCGGCACGTGAACCGTGGACTGTCAACGGCAGAGGTGCGCAGTCTGGCGGTCTATTCCAGGTGCGCCCACGGCGGAAGTGGGATTACGGGATCAGACCAAATCCGAGGTTTCTACGCCTACGTTGGGAATCGATCGGAAAAGCGGTAGAGCGGGCCACAAACGTTACGGCTTGCCTTCTGACGATGTACAGAACCGTAGCGAATTCTCCTTGTTACGAGTCACGGTGACACGGATGTGCTGTTATCCACTTACGACACAGTAGTACCAAAGTACTGATTGTTGCCTCGCACTTCGTTCGTCTACTGTTGGGCTTCTGTCGTTGGTTAAGATGAGCTTTGTGCTCCTACCGGTTGTCGACACCGAGCGTTGAGGGGAAAGACGTGATTGCGCGCCATAAACGCAGGTCCCGGAGGCTGGCAAGCTGTCCCCGTCTTCCGGAGAAGTCCAACCCATAGCCGAGAAAAGGTCGTTTGAGGAAGGAGCCACCCAATGATTCGTCTCGAGAGTTGCCCCAAGCGCAGGGACCAGGTGATCGCCCAAAAGGCGTCAAACGATTTTCTGCTCTTCAACATGGAGAATGGAAGTTACTACTCGCTGAACGACGTTGGCAGCAGGATCTGGGAACTCTGCGACGGAAATCACAGCGTGTCGCAGCTCGTAGGGGCTCTTGCCGCCGAATATAACGCTCCGGCTGAAGTTCTTGAGAAGGACATTGTGGATCTGCTCCAGGGTCTCGAGGACGGGAAGCTTATTCTTTGGTAGGGCCGTTTTTGATCCGTTGAGCTGCCAATCGGGCCGTCGGGATGGACTATGAAACTTCGCTTCGTATCCAATGCGGCCCTATTCTTGCGAGTATTTGCTTTTGCCGCTGCTGTGCCATACCTGCTGAGGCTTAAGTTGTCCCGGGTGGCGCGAACTCTCGAGCCCGAAACAGATTTCTCGGCCGTGCCGGAAGACAGGGTCGCGAAAATCGTGGGTTATGTCGAGATCGCCATTCGACGCGGTTGGCCACTTGTCCGCCCCGGATGTCTGACCCGCGGGTTGACGCGCTACTACTTCCTCCGGAGAGCCGGAATGGACGTGTCGCTCTGTTTCGGGATGGGCCGGCTCGATAAGGAGTTTATGGGTCATTGTTGGCTTGTGAATAACGGAGTGCCCTTCCTCGAGGGGGAGGATCCGAGATCTCGTTACGTGGAGATGTACCGCATCTCGCGTGAAGGGGGCCGAGCGTCAACACCCGCCGGGGCAAGCGGAACGTGGAGCCTTTCAAACTCATGAGCAAAGCTCACCTGCGAACCTATCGTTTCCATGGACTTGATCTCAACGTGCACTGTTCGGCGATCATGGCGGAGTCGTTGGACAAACGGTTCCGCTTGCTTCCCGCCGAAGGGGAGTACCGCGGAACGATTTCCCTCGATTTTCAGTCCGTGTCCGATCCGAGTCAACACCGTGTCAAGAAACCGCAAGGCCGGGGACGGGCTTTTTACGAGTTCCCCTCGGGTGAAGCCTGTTATTTCGAACTGGGTGACCATGTCTACCTTAGCTTCGGCGACGGCGTGCGCGCGTTGAGCAGTCCCGGCCTGGGCAGTGCTTCTTTTTCCACACTGGAAGCAGAGCCAGAGAATTTGTTCATGGCTTCGCATCTTATGTTGACGATTCTTTTGGTTGAAATCTGGAAGCGGCGCGGCTGCTACAGCGTTCACGCGGCGGGATTCAGCAAGGACGGCAAGGCTATTCTCATTCCCGGCACGAGCGGGGCCGGGAAGTCCACGATTGCCATAACGCTTTTAAGGAGCGGCTTCGGTTACCTGAGCGAGGACATGGTTTTTTTGCGGCGATGTTCGGATGGTTTGGGAATCCTCGGCTTCCCCGAAGACGTGGACGTGAGCGATCGGACGATCGGGTTTTTCCCCGAGCTCGATTTCCTGAGGACCTCTCCCCAGTCGGTCGCGTGGGCGAAAAGACCAGTTCGCGCAGACGAGGTCTATGGAGTGGAAATGGTTCGCGAGGCCCGGCCGGGAGCCATCGTACTTCCGCACATTTCCGGCAAGGAAAAAAGCGTCGTGCGGCCGATCGGCGCCGATGAAGCCTTGCTGGAGATGGTTTCAAACGTCCTGCTCACCGAAAAGCGCTCCTGCCAGAGTCACCTTGATATCTTGACCGAACTAGTGCGGCAGACGCCATGTTATCGGCTTGAGACGGGGCGTGACTTCGAACGTATTCCGCTTCTGTTCCGGGAGCTGTTGAGTGTTAGTCGTGAGGAGATTCATGTCTGAACCGTTTGGGCTGTCCGGCGATGCAGGTAGCCGGCCCGAGGTGGACTTGCTTTTCTCCTGTGCGCGCACCCGGATCAACCAGGAAGTCTCCAATCGGATTCAAGCCGCTGTTCAGAAAGACTTGGATTGGCTCGCGTTGATCCGATTGGCGCTTCGCCACGACGTCATGCCACTGTTGTATCGGAACCTCCTGCGGGTCTGTCCTGAAGCAGTGCCCCCCGACATTCTGGCGCCACTCAGGGCGCGCCACCAAGAGCAGACGGTCGAGGCGAGGCGCCGTGCCGAAGAACTGGTGCGGATACTACCGGCGTTTCAAGAGCTGGGAATTCTCGCAGTGCCCTACAAGGGCCCGACGCTGGCTCAAAGGCTTTATGGCGATCTGTCCTTGCGTGAGTTTGGCGATCTGGACATCATGGTCCATGAGCGCGACGTTCCGAGGGTCCAGCAGTTGATTCGGCGTCACGGTTATGAGTTCGCGTATCTGAAGGATGAGGGCAAACTCGCTGAATATGTCCGGACGAACCGCGAATTGCAGTTTTGTCGCTCCGACGGAAAGATGTTGGAGTTGCACTGGCGTTTTGCGATGCGACTCGCATGTGTGGGACACGATCCGGAGCGCTTTTTGCAGCGGCTCGAAACGATCTCGCTTGCCGGCAAACAAGTGCCTAGTCTGCCTCTGGAAGTCTATTTCCTGGTCCTTTCATTGCATGCAACCAAGCACCAGTGGAGGCAGCTCAAGTTGATTTGTGACATTGCTGAAATCCTTGGACAACCCGATCTGGATTGGCAATACGTCCTGCGCGAAGCAGGCGACCTGGGTTTGAAGCGGATGTTGGCGGTAGGCGTTCTGTTGGCCGAAGACCCGCTCGGGGTCGTGGCGCCCGCGGAACTGACACAGGGGCTTAAAATCGACCGCGCAGCTCGGGCCTTGGCTGCCGAAGTTCGCCGAAACCTTTTCGAGGAACCCGACGAAAACTGGCACGCACAGGCCGATTACAGGTTTCAGTTCCAGATACGAGAACGCTTGCGGGACAGAGCAGGAATGTTTTTCCGGAATTTGTTGCCCAGACTTAACCCCAATAAACGCGACCGGCGGTTTATGGAGCTACCGGAGTCTCTTTCTTTCATGTATTACCTCGTTCGGCCCGTTCGAGTGGCCTGGGAAAGAATCAATGACAGGTAGGATGGTGCCTTCCTTTCCGAAGGGAGCCCTCGAAGACCAAGCCGTTTCCCGGCTGAACGGGAAAGCTGAGATTGGTTCGAAGTGATTTGGCGTATGACTCTGCTGCCCGTCGGAAAACCGAAGTTGTAAAGTCCCCACTATTCACGACTGCATCTGTTGTCGGCACGTTGGTTTCGACGCTACTGTGGATGAGGATGTTGCCTTCGGGGGGCGTGACCAGATAGCTTGCGAGATCGGTGCTCGCGACGTAAATAAAGATCGCCGGCGATGCGGAAGAGGGGAGAGGGCTCCAGGCCAGACTCCCCTGCGCCAACGCGCTGCCTGCCAGGAGCAAACCGCCAATGCCCGGAGCCTTCGCCTTGTATTCGCTATACACCACAGGAAACGCGCATATTGCGGTATTGTCTCATCCTGCTAGAACCCTGTAATATCGCGAGTCTCTGGAGGGCGCGATGCCTGCATCCACTTGGAAGGGCTTTCTCTCGTTCGGGCTGATCTCGATCCCGATCCGGCTTTCACCGGCCGCTCGCACCGAGCGTATCAGCTTCAATCAGCTGCACAAGGTGTGCCACACGAGGCTGAAGCAGCCGCTGTTCTGCCCTACCTGCAATCGCATGGTCGAGCGGAACGAGGTTGAAAAAGGCTACGAATACGAGAAGGACCAGTATCTTCTGTTCACCGAGGAAGAGCTCGATAAGATCGAGCCCGAATCCGCGCACACCATGGAAATCCTCGAATTCGTGAAGATCGACGAGGTTGATCCGCTTTATTTCGACGCGTCCTACTACGTGGCACCGGAGGAAGCGGGCGCGCGGGCCTATCACCTGCTGCTTGAGGCGATGAAAAAATCCGGCTACGCCGGCATTGCCAAGGTGACCATGCACAGCCGCGAAAATATCGTGATTATCCGCGCGGCGAGCAACGGGCTGACGCTGCACACGATGTTCTACTCGAATGAAATCCGCCCCGCCGCCGAATACGGGAACACCGACAAGACCGAACTAAAAGAGCAGGAGCGCACCATGGCGGTGCAGCTCATCGAGAATCTGGCCGCTCCGTTTCGCCCTGAGAAATATCATGATACCTACCAGGAGGGGCTGCGGACGCTGATCGCCGCCAAGGCCGAGGGGCAGGACGTAGTGGCACCTCCGCACATCAGCCAGCCGCCCGCGATTGATTTGATGGCCGCCCTGAAACGGAGCCTCAGCGAGACCAAAAAGCCCGCCGAGGAGAAAAAGTCCCTGCTGCGCGTGGTGCCGAAGACGGGCGAGGCAGTTGCGAAAAAGGAAGAATCCATCAAAAAGTCGCGCCGCAAAGTTGGATAGCATGAGTTTTTGACGGCAGCGTCGTAGCAAAAACCCGCATTCTCTCCGATCGCCGCGCCGAGACGCGAAACCCAGTTTTTTCATCCGTAACAATTCTGGATTGTTGGCCTTTTGAAAAACGCGTTGAGTTCGCATCGGATGTTCCCTGATCTTCCCCCGTTTTTGTTGGCCTCACCACGAGAATGGCTCAACATCGAATATGTATTACAGGAGCGACCGGCCACATGGGGTGCCCCCCCCTGGTTGGCGCAGCGCGGTCATGCGGTGCGCGCCCTGGCTCGGAAGCAGAAGTCCCCGGCGGGTGCGAGGCCGAGCCGGTGGGTGCTGGCGACGCGCGCAGTGATCTGGAAGTGATTCCGCCCTGCGACACACTGGTGCATTTTGTGGGAGTCACGCACCCGAATCCGTCGAACCTGGGTCAGTTCCGCGAAATCGACCTGGAATCGGCCAAAGAGTTGCTTTCGGGGGTGAAATCGGCCGGAATCTTGTGTCGTTCAGGTCACCGCGCCGGTGAGGTAAGGCCCCTGCGGGGCAGCGCGTGCCGAAGCGGAATCGCTCATCCGACCATGCGGCATCCGCGCCAGGATTCTTCGCCCCTGGTACGTGCTGGGGCTGGGGCGCCGCTGGCCCATCGTACTGTTGCCGATGTACTGGCTGAGGGAGGCGATCCCCGCCGCGCGCGGCTGCGGAAATCCGTTTTCGATTTTTTTGCGTACCTGTGGCAGTGCGATTTGAAAGGCTACAGGAGCAGACTCATGGACACGCGCATGGTGGGAACGTTTGACCTCGAACGGTACTTGCGCAATTCGAAGAAAGTGGACATCAGCGACATCGATCTGTCGCAGGCGGCTGGGCACCCTCTGACCGAGGCGGAAGTGCGGTGCCTTACGTACATGATGGATATCGAATCGCACACGATCGTTTACCTGCGCAGCATTCTTTCCACCTGCGCGATCGAGGATCCCGACACGACTGCCTTTCTGAGCTGTTGGGCCTATGAGGAACACTTCCACGGAAGAACCATCGGCCAATTCCTGAACGCATGCGGCATCGCATTCGGCCAAAACCGGCTGGCCGAAGTGCAACGCGGAACCGCGTTCACCGAGTGGCTGAAGGATATGGGCGCGTCGCTCGTGTGCCAGTTTTCGCGATACTTCCATGGTGCTTATCTCACCTACGGCGCGATTTCAGAGCTGTCGACGCTGGAAGGTTACGGAGTGCTCGCCAGGCGAACGCAGAATCCCCTGCTGGCGGACATTCTGCGGCGGCTCGCGAAGGACGAGCGGCGTCATTTTTCGTTTTACTACAACAAGGCCAAGTTGGAACTTCAGGCACGCAACTCGCAGCGGCTTACCACGTTCATCATCAAGCATTTCTGGCTGCCGGTGGGTGGCGGCGTCAAACCGGACGCGGAAGTGAATTGGATTCTGAACTATATCCTGAAGGGATCGGAAGGCGAGAAGATCGCTCGGCGCATCGACGAGACGATTGCCAAGCTTCCAGGGCTGGGATGGTTCAAGCAGCTTTCCTTGAGCCGCGCACACAGCTTGAAGCTCTCGGGCGACCAAGGGGCCCCTGTGGGGGCGGTGGTGCTCCCTTCCAGCTAGCAATCGGTCGCGAGCGCAGCGTACGAATTGAATGCCGCGGCACCAGAGACGGCAATCGTCAACTATAAGTAAATCGTATGGTCACTGACATCCGAACAGCCATTGGCTGGCCGTTCAGCAACGTTGTTTGGTACTTCCATCGTCGCACGGCGTCGACGGCGGCCTGGCGAAGAGCGGGTGGCCCGGAAACGACCTTCACATCCCCCACCCTTCCAGATTTTTCGATCAGGATCTCGACGACTACGGCACCCTCAATATGTGCCTGTCTAGCCAGCGCAGGATATTCCGGCAACACTTGAGATACCAGCAGCGGTTTCTTTATCTGGTCGCCGACCGGCACAAGGAGATTCGCACCACGTACCGGTGCAGGCAGCGCATGGGCACTGCGGACAGCCGCCATTCCCTCGAACGTGCTTTCTGATTTCGGGGGCGAGACGGCGCCATCAAGATTGGGAGGTGCCACCGTCGGGGTCTGTCTTGTCGTGACTGGATCGGTATCGGGCGTCACGACAGTGGGAACCGAAGTTGCAACCGCAGAGAGCGGCGTGGCAGCAAGCGTGTCGGGTTGCGCCGGAGGCTCACTGGCCGCAGGTGCGGCCACTGCTGCCTCGGCTGGTTTGGTAGCTGCGGCGGATGAGGGCGATACCTCCTTGGACAAAGAGACTCCTGAGTGCAAGCTACGATGGACGCTATAGAGGCCCGATACTTCCATATGACCCCGAGCCCCGGCTCCGATCGTCTTCATCTTCACTTCGTCGCGTCTTACCCCACTCGAAGCCTGCGGAACCGCTCCATCAGAGGATGTCTTTACCGCCCTAAGACGGGATTCTGCGAACAAGCATAGAAGCGCGAAGAAAAATAGCGCCGCGGCGACAGCAAGGCATGCACGGGCAACCGGCATTTGCCCACCAAACCCGTTGGGCCAGACAATCAGGTTCCGTCCTCCTCTAAGAATTCTTAGCCACGAAACCGGAGAATCGGATTCTCGCTCAACCGTTGGCCATGGTGAATCGACGAGCCGCTCGGGAGGCCGCGGCGCATCCGACGGCCGTAGTTCAGAACGCTCTTGAGCGCGTGGGGGCGCCTCGGCCGCGGAGATGAGGGCGAAACGATTCGCGGCTGGCCGTTCAACCTGCTGCGATACCAGAACCAACAGAGGAGCGAGCAGATGGGCGATTTGCTGTAACGCGGCAATATGTGTGGTGTCAAAAGCAGAGGGTCGAGAAGAAAACACCTCCAATACACCCCAAAGAGAACCTTGCGCCTGGATAGGCACCGCTACAACCGAGCGTAAATGCAAGAGCCGGGCAATCGACGGTTGTATTCGGGAATCCGCCTCGGCGTCGTCGCAGAGCATGACGGCGCCGCTTTCAAGACACTCCCTGGTAAAGGCGGAATCAGGATCCAGGTGCGTCCCCACAGCAGGAGCCTCACCCATGCTAGCCAGGCAACGGACGCCTAAGGAGTCGCGGAGCGCAATAGCGGATCCGTCGCCACCCGTCAGCGCACACACTTGTTCGACGGCGTTCACTAAGGCGGCAGATATCGACGGGTTTCGGTCGCCGGTGATCTCGATTTCGGGTTCTTTCAATTCCCGCTTCAGCTTTCTTTCGGGCATTTGAGGGTCCCGCCCGTGCGGGAAATTTTATTCGCGACGCGGCAAGAAGCGTATCGCTTGAACTGGAATGCGATTCTATCTCGTCTATCAACGCGAAAGGAACTTATTTTGCGCGAAAGGAGCGTGCGAACGGTCATGCCGCGAAAAATCGGTTTGACCGCACTGGGGACAGCAGTTCATAATCCCGTTTTCTTGAGCGCCAGTGACGGCAAAGGAACCAAACCCAGGGGAGTGAAGCAATGTCTGGAAAACAGGACGATCTTATCGTTGCATACCTCGCCGCGATCGAGAAGTTCGGAGAATGTTCGAAAGCATTTCTGCAACACGCAGCTTTCTGCTAAAGCAGGCTCGCAACCAATACCAGAAAGCCGCGACCGCCAGCAGAGAGCTGCCGAATGCGCTGGAAACGAGCGATGAGACGCTGCGAACGCTGATGATTCGGCTGGAGGAATCGATAGGCGCCCCTGTAGAAGCGCTCGGCCTTCAGGAGCAAGAATCCGGAGTTCGTGCCTGAGCCGGTGAAGATCGACGGGGCGAAAGCGAGCGCAAGCGGCGCTACCCTGGGCATTGTCAGGACATTCCCGTAAGAACCCTGCTGTAAGGTTTTTCACGTGACAGTTGCGGGCGAAGCATCGCTTCGATTTGGTTTCCGTTGGTTGTCGCTCGTCGTTGAATCGCTAACTGGCAGCGTAGTAGCTTGCGGGTTCTTGGCTCAGCCACTCGGCCAGCAAACTCTCCTGCTCGGGGGTTGGATGGAGAAAGGCGAGCCCCATCCCCATCCCAGAATGGCTGCACCGGATCGTCGCTGCAATCTCAAAAATCTTCTCTCCGCGAGCGAGTTGCAATCGCACGCAGGTTCCCTCTGGGTAGGGATTCATCGTATCGATGTAGCAGCCGTTTGCGCTCAGGTCTGCGCTGCGCGCCTGCAAGCGCACGTGCGCATGGGCTGAAGTAATGATGGCCGCCGCCGTAAACGGCTGGCGGATGGCGAAGCGGCGTTCACCCAGCGCCTTGACAGAACCGCAGCTTCTCGTGCCGACAAGGTTTTCCGGGTGGGCCGGCCCGCGCAACAGAACTGCTATACCTACCCGTCCTTGCGGCAGAGGCATCAAGCGCAGGAGCTCGCCGGCGTCTTCTGACGCCGTGGCGCGGTCGTGCGCCGAATGGTAGGGAAACGCGACGCGGAGGCGCATTCCCGGGTAGTAGTGCTGCCTTTCTGTCGTGCAATATACCCCCACGCGGGAGGAATTCAGGGTCCACAGGATTTCTTCGAAGAGGCCGTCTTTAGGGTCAGCGGGACGGATTCGTGCGGCGAGTCGTACGCCCGCCCGTTTCTGCCGTCTTCGTTCGTGCATGGGCGCTACCTTCGCTGCATCCGGGTTGGCTGGTGCCGACAGTCTTTTGGTCGCGGCAAATTCTTGCGCACTTTTCAACGCTTCATAAATCCGACTCATCTGCGATCCTCCCAACCATCTCGTGCAACACTCAGAGTGCCCAATGGGTCTGTATGACTCAATGGCCCGCAGGAGCCACCGCTTGGGTTACCGACGTTTTAGTACTGCCTGCTGGCCACACGAAGTACTGATTCTGTAGTACTCTCCACGCAGAAACTCTCGAGCTACTCGGAAACCATCTTCTCGGCTATTTTTGAGTTCGGCGCAGGCAAGTATCCTTGGCAGTGAATCGAAGCAGTGAATCGAAAACCACCCGGGGGCGATGACATGATGCCGGACAACATAAAGGAAGTAATCGAAGAGAAGGCGAAAAGAGTAGATCGCCTCCGTGAGGAGTTGGAGATCTGTAAGTTAGTGATTCAGAGTAAAATGAACGAGGTCATACAGATCGAGGAGGAAATCCTGCTCCTTCAGGAGCTCCTCGTCAATCAGTGAACTTGCATCGATTCCGGCCTTCTGCGAAATACAGCAGACACGGCCGATGCTGCAACCGACCGCCAATACACACCGGGTCTCCGCTTTTGCGGCAAGATCATCCTAGCCAAAGCTCCTGAGCTTTAGGGCCGCCGAAGCCCACCAATCCCCGCCTCATCGCAGCCATCTTGGGTGGCCACGACTGGTTTCCCCGCCTGTCCTCTTTCTGCCTGTTCAAGATGGCTGCGATCGAGGCTCACGTGAAAGGCGCGCAATTTCGGAAAGGAACTCGCAACGCTGAACCCTCACTGAGGAAAGGGAGTGAGGCGCGGCGGAGACGCGTCAGGTTCAGCCAACCAGACTCGCCGTTCATGAAAGTAGGCCAATAACTGCCCTGGATCGACGCCCGGAATCTCCCGGGCCCAGACTACCTTGGAATGATCGATGTCGGCCTCATTGTAGACCCACTCGCTGTGTATATTATGTGACTCTGAATAGCGGACGATCACCAGATGGTTGCCGGGGATAGTGCTCAACTGTCTCGAAAATCGCTCCCGGTCGTGCATCGCTCCTGGGCTTGCTTCGTAGGTTGTTTCGTGGAACTGCCGGCGTGCGGGAGTGACCAGTACAACAAAAAGAACGACTAGACGCGATAGGCCAACGCCTAGCTGGCGTGCGGGGGTTACAAATACAACAAAAAGAACGATCAGACGCGATAGGCCAACGCCTACAGGGCGGCCTTGGTAGCTCCAGCGACGCAGGTGACGAAGACTTTGGCTGATCACCAGGAATATCGTTGCTACCAGCGGGGCTGCGTAATGAGGCCAAAACCACGGCACGCAGACGAACGCACCCACACAGATGACCCCTTGCACGAGCAGAAAACGAAATTTCTTATCGCCCCATAAACACAGAAGGGCTGGTGCAACCAAGCATAGTTCTCGCGACAGGCAAAAATGAGTGAGCGTGACTATATCGAATACAATTGCCTTGCGAAGTGTCGGAAGGTTGTTGACGCGGCCGTCAAACCACGACTCCCGTTCCCATCCATTATAGAACTCATCTAGCTGAAGGCTGGTGTGGTGGAACGGCTCCCTTGGTTTCTGCCACGCGAATACGGGTATCGTAGAATACAACTGATCGTTCACTGTATACGGAAAGAGAAACGGGTGTCCCGTTCCGCGCACATTGTAATAAATCATGAAGAAGCCACAAGTGACGCCTACTATGCAAAGAGGAGCTAGGAAACGCGGTATCACCGTCTGCCATAACTCCGCCCGCTTGCGCCAAATGGCGAAGATCAGGCTGAACGCAATGGGTATACAAAAGACGAACCCTTCAAAGGGTCTGCTATTCGCCAGGATGGCGACACCCAGTCCTAATAGGAATGCGTCGTGGGTTCGCCAACAACGCACAATGCGCGGGAATGCCCCAATTACAAGCGCGCCACCCGTGGCGGCGACAGCGCCTCCAAAATAGCTGTTTATCCAGTAGCTGAAGAGACTTATACGGAATAACAGCAGTACCGTGCCCAGAAAAGCCCACTGGGGTGGTAACCAGCCTTGGAACGCCCAAAGAAATGCCGCACACATCGCGGCACAGCTCAGTAGCACTCCGATCCAGGGATGCCCGAGAACCTCACCAAGGGCCAATATGGCCCCTTGAGCAGGCGGATACTTTGACATATAGGTGGGAAGCTGGTTGACGTGAATCGTGTCGAAGAATACCCACAGAGGGTGAGTCGGATTCGTAAGTCGGCCGTGTGCAAAAGTGTCTCCCGCCAGCAAATAGCTGAACTCGTCATGAGCTTGCGGAAAAGGAATTGGCATCCAAGACAGGGCGCAAAGGCGAAGAACAATGACGGCCCAGGCGATCGCAAGAATTGCAGGCAACTTTTTGCGAGCTAACCGAGCCCCCGCCGCTTCGAATGCTGCGAAAAAGCCATCCATAAAGCGCGGCACGAACCAAAACAGAGTTAAGGCGATAGCAAAAAGGGTTCCGTCTTGCAGCGTGAATTGGGCGAGTCTGGACCAGATGGCGTTAAGCATGTTGGCTATCAGCTACGATGTTGATTAGGAACTTCCACAACGGTACCCGACATTCGGCTTTTCCTCAAGATTCACGATCCGCGAGTTCGTCGAATTGCTCAATGCTTGACAGTTCTCGTGGCTTCTTATAGAGATATGCATAAATAACATGGTGAGTTTGCGAATTGTCCAGAATCGCGATCACTGGACCGCGCAGGTGCCGCAGCAGATCACGCAGGAACACGCAAACTTCCTCCTGCCCAATGTTGTTGAAGTAAGCTGGTAGAAGAGGCCCAGGCGTTGGCGCTTCGGACTGACGGAGAGGATTGGCCTTCTCCGCAGGCGAACGGGTTCGCCGGGTACCAGAGGCAGTTTGTAGCGCGGTTTTCGGGAGTGTCAGATTGCGCCAACATTCGCCCAAGCGGCTACTTCCAGTACTCCAGGTGTTATATGATCCCGCAAGCGGAATGCCGGGGGATTTTAACGGGCGAATCGCTTTCTCTAAGGACTTTTTTCTTGGATTCGATGACTTCGAGCGTCGTTGGAACCCTTCAAAAGAAGCTGCTAGTCAGCCGCAGAGCGAGAATTCTGTCGACTTGGTTCGCGCGCCTCGTGCCTGGAGGAGGCTGCATTCTCGATGTCGGCTGCGGGGATGGACAAGTTGCCGCCGTCCTTCAGTCCATGCGGTCGGATATAAGCATCAGGGGGCTGGATGTTCTGCCGCGCAGTGAGGCCTACATTCCCGTGGAGATATTTGACGGTCGCCAGATCCCGTTCGGCGACCGATCATTTGAATGGGTCTTATTTTCAGATGTCCTCCATCACACCAAAGATATCAACCTGCTCCTGCGTGAGGCGTGTCGGGTGGCAAGTCAGGGTGTTTTGATTAAGGACCACTACCGGAAGGGGTTTGCCGCCGCGGCACGATTGCGTTTTATGGACTGGGTCGGCAACGCCCGCTATGCGGTCGCCTTGCCCTACAACTATTGGACCGACATTCAATGGCAAACGGCATGGCGAGAAGTCCGCCTTGAGCCCGATCGATTGGTGACCGACCTTGGTTTGTATCCATCACCCATCGATTATGTTTTCGGGGCGCAGTTGCACTTTATCGCACTTTTGAGGCAATACCGGTCCAATGCGGCATCGAGTTAGACCCTCGGAGCATCGCGGGCTAGGCGGGCGCGGGAGGCCAAG
>Ga0187855_10002119_pt1 | contig 15121 bp, 15 predicted proteins | sample June2016WEW_8_10_2_FD_132969 | JGI IMG/M metagenome (GOLD analysis project Ga0187855, IMG submission 132969) | Peatland microbial communities from SPRUCE experiment site at the Marcell Experimental Forest, Minnesota, USA - June2016WEW_8_10 | ecosystem: Environmental > Terrestrial > Soil >...
ATGGAGAGTGAAGAAAGAGGCCCTTTTCTCGACTCTCTTGATCTGGCGAACAAATTAATCAGCCACATCCTCACTGTTATAAATCAAGATCCAACAATTGGGGCAATTTGCACCGGGGATCTTGTATCAGATATCAGAACAATAAAAGATCTCATTCGGAAAAAACTGCTGCCAATGTTCCCTGACCTTACACTGGTTACCGTTGTCCAATTGGAGCTCATGCTCAGCTAAGGAATGAGAAGCTCCATAAACTAAATCCCAGCATCGAAGATGTACTTCAGATACACCAATTAACTCGTGGGATTGCTCTAGCTTTTCTCCCAAATGAACCATTACCCTTAAAATTTATCGGAAAGGAAGCCGAGGTATTGAAGAAAATTTTTTTATTAAGAGAAGCAAATTTGAAATTGCTTGAATTGGAAGTTGAAAAAAAAATCGATCTCCCAGCTGCTGAGAGCTCCGAACATTGCAGAGGTTTTCCTTCCGGAAAAATATGTCAGTTGCCTCCTTTGGGGAAAAAAGAAGGGAAAGTTTTCTTTATTCCTTTTTGCCAAAATTGCTTGCGGGAAAAGCAGCAAGCTGCAGCTAAAAAGCCTCGGCCAAATAGAGCCAAGAAAATAAAAAAAAGCATTAATAAACCCAAGTCAAGAAACCATTTAAACAAAAAAGGAGAAGTAGCAAAAATGACATTTTAAAATTTTTAAAAATACCAAATTTGCTACATTCTGAAAGAAGTAGCAAAAGGCATTTTTAATATTTTAAAAATACCAAATTTGCTACCCAAATTCTTAATTCTCTTATTTCTTTCTGAATAATCAGTTTGTCAATTCTTCCTTATTTTTTTTTCTCGAATCTTCCAAATAATCCGCTTTCGAACATCTTCTCCATTTTCTCATTGAGTATTTCGATCCTGTTGTTATTTTCATTAATCAGTTGCTCATTCTCCTTATTTGATGCCTTTATCATTTCCTGAATTTTTTCTTCAAGTTGTTCATACACATTCACTTCCTTTTCCTCGTGTTTCTCATTATAAAGCTTAACAATATATAGACCTTGTAGGGGTGTCCTCTTGCAACTTCTAAAGATTTTTGTCGTCAGCGAGAAATCAGTGTCGCAAAAAATGTTAATATGCTCATATAATCTTAGTTTTGAATTCGGTGTCCTTGTTTTCGGAATGAATGTCGCCAATAATTGAGACGAGAAGGTTCAGCAAGATAATCGCAAATAAAAAAGAGGATACAATGACGAAAAAGTCTGCGAAAAATGGAAGTGCGAGATCATAATCTGTGATTCCTGATGTATCTCCAACAGTGACGTTATAAAACACGAGCAAAGTCTGATTATCATTATGGAGGATATAGAACATGCAGGCTAAGCTTAGCATGAAAAGCACCATGAACAAGACGAAATATCGAGTGGCATTAATGATTTGGAAAATCAATCGAATCATTGCAGAGGTTTCCTGCACTGCTCTGAAATAGGACAGAAATCAAGGGAACCAGAAGCAAAACATGCAAATTGAAGATATTGCCTTCACGATCTGAATGGTATTTGGGGATAGAGTTTATAGGTCTGGTTGATGCCGCAGAGGGCTGTGATAATCAGACACGGGACGGGATAATCAAAATGTCGAAATAATTCCAGATTGTGTTAAAATAACCGACAAAGCCTGACTCGATCATTTGCCGCATTTCGTTAATGAGGGAAAATATTGCATAAAAGAGCAACAAACCATCCAGCAAATAAGTCAAACCATCAAGAATAGCCGGGTTTCTCGGTCGTTGTAATACATGTTTGTTCTCAGTGGGTAAATATAGATGAAGTTCATGTTGTAAAGCATGAAAAAGAAGAAAAATACCAGGAAATCTATGATGTAAAAAGGCCTCAACTGCAGAAACCAAATGTGTTTGGCGAGTGTCTCCAAAGTCTTATTGGCAAAAATATCGTTGTCAGCCTCGCAATCTGCCAACCCGCTTTACGTTGTAGCCTGTTCTAAAGCTATAATTCAGGAACCCAACCTTCTCAAAGAATGTGGTTGAATCTCTCTCAAAATATTGGAAAAACAGCTTGAAGTATTTGTTGATGAGCGTTGGGTTTTTGAAAAGGATCAAGACATCCAAGGGTGTGTTGTGGAAAATATCTAAAGAGAAGAAATGGAACAATTTGACATTATTCTCATAGATGTGTTCCATGCAAATTGTATTGAGTAATATTACTCATGGCTCAAACTCTTGCAGTGTTATCTTTTCCGCAGGAGACAAATTTTTGTCATCAGTTGTGAATTGAATCCTGTGAATTTTTCTAACATGTCCCTTGACATCAATAGCGATGGAAGATTCATTGCGATCCCAAATTCTGATCCGGTCTGTTTCATCGCCTGTTGCCAAGAACCTCTCATCCTTTGAAATAGTGACACAGCACACAGGGCTTTTGTAACCTCCTAAGATTTTAATCGTTTTTATCAAATTGAATTCAACTATTCTCAGAATGTTCTCTCCAAGACCATTGGAGATTATTGAATTCCCGAGAAGATCAATCGTCATTGTGCCTAGGCCTTCAGTGTAGTCAGTGACTATTCCGGTCTGCTGGCCTATTTCAATATCCTAAATCCTCAAGGACATGTTTCACTTCCTGATATAATCTTGCTGTGATCCTTATTCAACTCCAGAGAAAGCACAGCCTTTTCATGCAAATCCAGGCTTCTAATGAGGAGACCAGCCTTCAAATCCCAAATTTTAATTGTACAATCCTGACACCCAGATATTAATTTGTTGCTTCTAGTGATTCTGACAGCCTTTAACTCTCCTTGATGCCCCTGGAAATTTCTCACATCCTTCAAAGTGTTAAAATCCCGGACATAAAGTCCTGAGAATTTGGTTCCTGTGACGATCAGTGAGTCATCTGGACTGACATCCAGAGCCGATATGATCCCTGGGTGCTTCTTTTCTCACCTCCTTCTTCAAACTTAAATCCCACACCTTCATCGTCTGGTCAGCACTGCCTGACACGATAATGTTCCCATTTTTACTGAACTTCAAAGCGTTACTGCCTCTCCATGCTTCTTGCAAGTCGTCACATTGTTGAACGTGAAGTTCTTTATGTCAATTTCCCAAAGCGTCACTGAACCATCAAGACCCCCTGAAGCGAATCTCGTCCCTTCGGCGCTCTTTTCTCCATATTTAAAGAAGATGTGCAGTTTTCGGGGGCCTCATTCAAAATAATTCGAGATCACTACAACCAAATATTCTTGATTTATAGTTTTTGTAGTATTTTCCAGATTGATGACAATTATTTCAGCTTATCAGAACGTGAATAATGTGTGATTTTGAACTCTAATTTATGAATTGTGTTGGGAATTTCGGTATCGTGATTAATTTCCTAAGCTCGATCAATTTTACGAAAATTCAGCAATCAAGACATATTCATCTTCAGTCATTGTTTGATCAAGTCCACAAGACCTTCAAGACAAGCCACAACACACTTGGGGCTGAACCTCATAAGGGTGGTCTCCGTGGTTGAGAAGCATTGGGCAGGCTTTTGATTTTGTATAGAAATTTTAAAAATCGTGTATAGCTACCTTGGATTTTAATTTCTTAATTAATTTTAGTTTCGTCAGCTGGTTCCCTTTTATTCCAAAAGGGAACCCAGCTGACGAAACTCCCAAAATTAAAAATTTAATGAAATTTTTTTTAAGAAAAATGCGATTATCTTCTAAACTACATGGAATTTTGGAGAAATTCCTTCAAATTCGGAATGCAGACATGAAAATTCAGTTTTCTTGTCTTTTTTTTTGGTTTGGGGGCGTTTTGTCCCCATATTATTTAAAAAATAAATTACCATTTTTTTTTTTTTTTCGCGAGCGGAGCGAGCGAAAATTTTAATGGTTTTTCCAAGAAAAAACTCAAAAAACCTATTTTTTTGAAGGTTTTAACGATAATAACCCAAGGAAGATGGTTACACCTTTCATAATTTTTGACCATGCCTATAAAAGCTCAAAAAATCCAAAAAAAATCCAAATAAAATTTAAAAAACCAAAATAAAAATTTAACAGAAAATGTCCAAAAAGATACAAAATGAGAAGAAAACCTCAGGAAAGCCACAACAGACAACAACAAAGACATTAGATTCATTTTTCTTCAAGAAAAAACCTCTTCCAAAAGAAAACTTGCTTCAAGAAGAGATTAAAGGTCAAGAAAAACAACTGCCCCATCTTGAATCAAACCAAGAACATCTCGAACAACAACTACCAAATCTCAAGCTTCAAAACCAAAAACTTTTCTCCAAATCCATCAACAAAAAATCCAAGTTTAAAGCTCTTCAATCCAAATCCATAAACCTTCCAAAACATTCAGGAGGAAGGCCTGCTTTAACAGATGAGCAGAAATGGAAAGATTTCTGTTCCAATGTTGAAAAAGAATACCCCAATAAATTCAAATTTCTGGAAAGAACCAAAGTAGAATGCAACAAATGTCATACAATCATTCAAAATAAAAAACTTTATATTCAGGCTCTAGAACGACATTTGCAAACAAAAAATTGCAAAGAATCAAAAACCACAGAAGAAATACAAGAAATACAAAAGCAAATAAAGCAAATGACCAAAATGCAGTTACCAGCAATGGTTGCTTCTTTTTTTAAAGAGGAAATTCAAAGTTATGAGCAAAAGAAGAGTGCCTTGGAGAACCTACACAATGAATTAACGAGTTATTATCGGGCGAATGCAGATGGACGATATGCGAATTTTGTTTTAACATGTCTCGACAGGTTGCGTCATTTGGAAAAAATTGGATTGGAGGCATTAAACTTTCCTGAACTTCATTCAAATCCAACTCACATGCATTTTGAGAAGGCCGACATCACCTTGCCAATCAGTTCCAAACCATTTACAACAAATCCTTCTTTAATGATGGCTTACCGTTTGTTTCATCAAAGAAAAGATCAATTAAGGACGCGTGAATCTGTGACAGATCAAACTAAACTTGTTGAAAGGTTTTTGCAATATTGTTATGAGAATGGGAAAGATGTCAATAAATCCACAATCGTTTCATATTTAGATTCAAAAACATTTAAACTTTCTGATGACATCCCAAAAAACTATTCAGATAGCACCAAAAAAACTTATATGAACACATTGAATAGTCTTTTGACTTGTTCACAACCAAAAGCCAGATTTCGTCGTGAACCAAACCTTCGACAAAGATTAAAAAGGAAAATGAAAAAGATCCCAATGAAGATTCAAATTCACATATTTAATACATTGAAAAAATTACCTGATAAGCAGCTTTATCATGCCGTGCATTTGCAAAAATATGGTGGAGTGCGATCCACCGAAATTATTTACCTTCAAAGGAAAAATCTAATTGAAATCAAATGTCCAGGAGTAGATGCAACATATTGGTTGATATATCGGCAATCAAAAACTTTTTTTGATAAAGCCGTGCAACTCCCTGAAATCGTTTTTCGATTTTATGAGAAATTACAGGCAGATGAGTATTTGGTAAAATATACAACTGCACGAAGTTATCGGAAGGCTTATCGTCAGGCACTTACACCAAAAGGAAAAAACAAAGAACACCTCCTAAAAGATACGATCCCATTCTTTACACCGCATTGTTGGAGACATACAGGGGCAACTGAAATTTTGGTGAAATGTAAACAAATGGGATTGAGTGTAGAGCAAGGTCGAATGCATGCCCAATGGTTTCTTGGACATATAAAAGGAAAGAAAGAAGACAATGTTGCATATTATGATGAGAGAATTATCAATCAACACCCAATCCTAAGAATACTTCAAAGAACTGAAGTCAAAGAATCAGGTATTGAATTTCTTACGGATGATCAACTTCAAATTATACGCAGAAGTGGAAAGGAAAAAAAACTTGAAATGATTCTTCCAAAACAAAAAGAGATCAAAGATTTTCCTGATATTCAAGAGGAAGTAAATGATTTGGAATTGATGTCAATGGAAGTGTGGAAAAGTTCTGAGATTAATGAGCTTGAAAATGAAAGTCGTTTCTCAACATGCTTGGACTTTAAGTCCCCTGCTCAAATGATTTTAACAATGTCCTGGATGCCTTTTAACATTGAGGAAGAAGGGAATCAATTCGATAAAACCTCCAAATTCGATCAAATCCTTTCAATAATAGAAAATCGAATGAAAGGAAAGAGAGAAAAAGCAGACATTGTTGAAGTGAAAGAAACAAAGGAAGGAATGGAAATGGAAGATGTTTCACAACTATTTTCACAAGAGTCAAAACACCAAATTGAAGAAACGAAAGAGAGCATGGAAGTCGAAGAGCCACAACAAATGGAAAAGGTTTCACAACCAGAATCACAAGTCAAAAAAAATATACAACAGTCCCAAACCGTCAGGGAAAATGAGTTGCCTAAAAAAGAAATGCCACTGGGCAAGCTTTTTTATGAAAGTGAACAAAATTGTGTTCTTCATAAAAATGATGAAGAAGGAATATATATCTATGACCCTTATGCAAAAATCCAAATTAAGCAAAATGTTAAGCGAGAGGATGGACCAGTCATTTTGCCAATACCAAATTCGAATAAGCATTGGAAATTTACGGAAAGCAAAGAGACTGAAGAAGAAAGGACGAAATGGTCAAAATATATCGTAAATCGATCAGCAAACGATATAAGGAAGTATGGGTCTGATGAAGAAATCTTTTACAATGCTAATAAATCATGCTGGCCTGTTCAACTGGAGAATATCCCATGTTGTGTTTGTAAAAAAGTCAATAGGAAGAAAGGAGATTTAATGCTTCAATGCCGAGCATGTGATAATGTGTGTCACATTCAATGTGAACAAAATTTAGGGAACATTGTGTATATGGAAGAGAAACATTATTGGATTTGCTCTTTTTGTAGTTTGAGAACTTGTTCGGGTCAAGTAGAATCGTTTGTGGGGTCCTTTGATTCATTTCCATATCATCGATCATCTCAACCAATTTGCACCAATAAAGAACAACATGTCAAAAAAAACATAACATTTCAATTGCACCCAAACATGCAAGCAGTTTGTGGCATGGACAATGCATTGGCAGATTTTTGTTTGGAATTTTGTGATGATCTGATATTTTCATTCTGTGATGTTGGTGCCAACAAGTGTAATAAAAACAAAGGAGAGATTGTCTCCTTAAGTAAAAGGAATCTTGCAACGTATACGGCATTCCATGAATTGACCAGAAAAGGAAAATTTGCTCCAATGCAAATCAAATATTTTAAACATAAAAAGAACCCCAATGAAAAAGAATACGCATTTGAAGGATGGTCAGTTCAAGCGACAGAAGACATTCCGAAAAACACATTAATCTGTGAATATTCAGGAAATGTAAATCAGGAAATAACTTTTTTTTTTCTAAAGATTTTCGCAGGTATTTCCCAGATTTTTGACTGATTTCTGGCAAGAAAATGACATGATGGGTTTGACAAGTCGTTGCATTTCACAGGAAGACTTTACAATCTGTCCTTTGACACATTCCAATATTGCCAGATTCATCAATGCTCCTGGCCCACAAGAAGAACCAAATGTAATGTTTTGTTTTTCATGATTTTATGTGCTTTTTTCAAGTGTCACTCACAACGGATTTGTGTTGATGGGGAGGTTCATATTATTCTTATTTCAAATCGACTCATAAAGAAAGGAGAGCATTTGTTATATAACTATGCAGGGACTATGAATTCCTCTGAAAATATAAACGTTAGTGAATTATTAGACGAAGAGGGATTTTTCCAAAATCCCAGAGAAGATGAAGATGATGCAGAAGATAAAGATGATGTAAGTCAGGAAGGTGTCAGTCAAGAAGGTGAAGAGGATGAAGAATATGAAGGGAAAATTGAAGAGGAAGAAGAAGTCAAGGATGAGGATGACATTTAAAATAATCTTTAATGAAAGAGAAAATACTCATTTAAAAATATCAATAGAATTTTATTAAGACAATTATTAAGAAAAAAGACTATGATTCCTTATTGAATTTTTATTATAGAATCTTTGCTTTTTTTTAATTAAAACCTTTGAAAACATAAGCTAAAACATTAAAAAAACATTTTAAAATGAAGGCTTCGACCTTCAAGAACCCTGCTAAAAAAGAACAGAACAAAAAAAAATTTTTGGAATTTTGGGAGTTTCGTCAGCTGGGTTCCCTTTTGGAATAAAAGGGAACCAGCTGACGAAACTAAAATACAAAAAAATAGAGAAAATGCCAAAAAAAAAGACTTAGTTTTTTTTTGCCAAAAATGGTCAAAATTTTTTTTGTTAGTTTTAAGCATTTTATAGATTATTTAGAAGCTCCATGCCATTGGCTTCCATTCCCAAAACTCTCTCTTCCCATTTTTGTCCATAACCCGGAAAAAAACCATTTTTTTTTTTCCTAATACATTTTTTTGGGTACGAAAATAGAGAATCGGGGATAGAATATGGTCGCTTTATGGGTTCTTGATTGATGTCTTCAGGTCATTATCTTGAATTTCGATTGGCAAATCCATCCTTGAAAATTTCGGGTTTTTCTTCTCATATAAAAATAAAAAACCATATTTATATGGTTTGGTTGAGAAAATTACAAGGAATCTAAATCTGAGGTGTGTTTCCTGGCAGGTCCAATCTGTATTGAGGAAATTTACTCATTAAAAATATATTTAAAGTGCAGGAGGGGCCTTTTTTTGGCGGATGTTGATGTTGGCATTGGCCAACAAAATCTTTAATTGAGTGTCAATTTCCATGTTATGAGGGTTTTCCGAGATGGTCTTTTGGATAAATTCAGTTTGATTTTGAGGAGGCTTGAAGAACAGGGGGTTACGGGGGTTTTTCGGGCAAAAATTGCTGGGTTTTTATACATATTTAGAGGTTATTTCAGGCTTAATCAAAAGAATATAAATGTTTTTTTCATTAAACAAATTTTTAATGAAAAAATGGCAATTATATTAAAAAATGGCGTTTTGGAAGCTTAGACCTTTTTTTTTTGAGGTCATTCTTAAGAAAATTTACCCAAAGGGCATAAACCCCCCATGCTTCCCCTTTAGACGAAAAATCTTTCGAAAATTTGTTAATTCTTAGAATTTAGTGCACATTTTTCCCGCTTTTTTGTTTTTGGGTTTGGGATAAAAATATACAACAATACAGATGTAAAATCGTAAAGTAAAACCCCCTCCCCTCCCCACCGGGGGTCAAAATTCGTTTTTTTCGGGGTTTTGAAATAGTTTTATCGGCAAAAACCATCATTTTTAATAATTTCGGCCATCTTTAATTTTAATTATTTTAATATTGTCAATACTTCTTGAATTTATTTCTGATGGTTTTTTCTAAAAAAATGAAGTGCTTTGATTTCATTTTATGATAAAGATTAATGAATTACCATATTTTTTTTATTATAATCTATATCTTTTGGTTATAATCCACATCATTTCCCCAAAATGCGATTTTTTTTTTGGCACAACACTAACGTTTTGCTTTTATTCTTTCTAATCTTTAAATTTACAAATTCTTCCAAATTACCTTAATTCTAATTCATAAATATCATATAAAATTTCTATTAATCTTATTTTATCTGATATCTTCCATTAATAAGCCCTTATAATAATATTTGATTGTGTGAAAAAAGGCCTTTTCGTAATTATAACTTTTCAATTCAACTGCAGCTTTGGCAATTTCCATTATTAATAAATCTTCATACAAAAATCCATTTACCCTATATACCAATTTCTTCCATTGGCTCCAAACCAATTCAATTGGATTTAGTTGAGGTGTATATGGTGGAGTCCAAATTATTCTCATTTCATTTTCTACATAATTATTTTTTGTATATTTATGATGAATTGCAACACATAATTTTTAATTTCCTTTTGTGTATCATTTTTCAGATGATTAATCAGCTCGTATAAAAATCCAAGAAAAGTCACAGAATTCAAATACCCTTGAACAATCATAAATCCAACTAAATTATATCTTGTAATTGCTGCAATTAAAGTATAATTTATTGATCGATTTCTGGCTTCAATAAAAAAAGGTTTTCCTTTTTTATGCCAACCATAACTTCTTTTTCCTTCTAAATTAAATGCAGATTCATCCAAAAAAATGAATTCTTTATTATCTTCAATGGACATTATCATTTGAAGAACAAAATCTCTTCTTTTCTTCTTATTTAGGAGACTTTCTCCTCCTGGCTTAAACAAAGCATTTTTTTTAAATGAAAAATTTAAATCCTTCTTTAAAATTCTTCTGCAATGACCAGCAGTCACAAATTCTATTTGTGGATGGCATTTTTCTCTCCATTTTTTCAAAATTTCATGAGACTTTAGCAAGCAATTCTGAGGATTTTCCATCATTTCCTTTAGATTTTGAATATTTTCTTCAGTTATAAGAAAAATATCTCAAAAGGAACTTCACCGAAGATTATTTCAAAGAAAAACCATACGCATAATGAGGTTGTTGAAGGAAGGTTTTCATGACGATTACATTTGCATGACCATCAATTGTAAACTGAAAGACATAGTCCTGATAAAGAAAAAAATGTCAAAAAAAAAAAAGTCATATCTCATGTCTAGGGGAAGAAAATCCATCATTTTTGGAAAGGGCTCAGAAATTCCCCACATTTTTTCAATTTTTGCCAATTTCGAAAAGCCCTCATCCAATTGAATATTTGGGTTCTCTTCCATAATCTCATTTCTTTGACCTTGATAATAAACAATTCTATTTTTCATTAATTTTAAATAAGTAGAATTAAAAGGATCTTTGAGAGTAAGGAAACCACTAGCGGCAACAGAATTAAAGTTTACGATAAACCCTCCTTCGTCGTTTTTTATTAGTTCAGGATCCTTATATAATAGATGCTTTCCTTTTTTTTTCATTATTTATCATAAAGAACTATCAAAATAATTCTTAAAATTCCTTAATTTGACTAAAATTACAGTATTTCAAAAAGAAAAAATTAAGGAAACGTAATCAAATTTGGGCGAACAAAAAACAGTATAATCGAGTATTTCTTTCTAATCTCATTAATCATAATCAAATTTCAAAACATTAAAATAATTTCGAGGAAAAAGCATATCTTGGTCTATTTTTTTAAAAAAATATAATTATAAATCGCTGTTTTTATTAAGGATGTAATGTCAGAGCAAAGCCTTTCTTTCTTTGCAAACAACAAATTCAATCAGGAATTTGAAGAAATCTCACTTAGCAGCTTAAATAAGCTCTTAGGAAACGTTCAAAACTTTTATTTGGCACTTGTTGACCAAGGTTGGTCTTTGCCAAAATTTAATAGAAACTCCATAACTTTTCAGTATTTATGGAGTGTATTTATGGGTGAATGCTTTAGAATCAAAAGAGTAGAGGTCAAAAAAGGAGTTTTATTCAAAAAAGTTTCAAAAAAATATATATTTGAGCAAATAAACCTCACCATTAAGAACTTTGGATTTCCAAATGAGAAAATACCAGAAAAAGAATGGCTAATTGATATTTTGTTTACAATTGATCAAAATAATGAAATTTTCAAAAAGAATAAACCTGAAATTGAAGACCCTGTTGTGAAGGTTCCCTTAAAGTAAGAATATGCAATAAAATAAGAAATTATAAATTGATTTATTTTAAAGGGAATTAAAGTCTTTAGACCTCACATTTGTAAAAACTTCTCGGAACAGCTTAGTAAAAATGACGCCTGAACAAAAGCAACAAAAAATCACATTTTGTCAAAAAAAAATGATGCAAAAGGCTAAAAGAAAATTAGATTATTTTCAACAAAGGATTGAATATGCAAAAAGTAGATTTGAAGAAAAGATGAATGCTTTTTCCAAGGTTTCAACTAATAAGGAAATTTGGTTGGAAGACGAAGACTTGCAAGGGAAAAAAACCAAAAAAAAAGAAACAAGACCTAGGATCCCTAGCGATGAAGTTTAAATTAAAAATTAGAATAAAAATTATTTCAAAAATTATCTATATTCTCAAGCCAACAAAATATTAGTAAATTAAAGTTTTTCCATATTTTTTGGAACTTTGTGAAAACAAATGGAAATTCAAGAAAATCATAATGGAAATCACGATTTAGAAATCAGATTGGAATGCCAAATTAAATCCTTGATTGAAATTTTGCATATTTCCGAACTTAGATGCCACAATATTCAAAGAAATATAAAAATTAATGATGAAAATCCAACTTTGCTCAATGAATTGTCTGGTTCTTTAATTAAAATGTCATTAGATATAATTCAGAAGAAAGCAGAGAAAATTAAGACTGTCATTTTTCATTTAGATAATTCTATAGATTTGAGTTAGGATTCATTACATTTCCAATATAAGATTAATTGGAAAATGATTCTGAAAGCTATTATTAAAATAATTGGCTTTGGATTAATACATATATTCAAAATTCTTTTAAATTTCCGTTTTATTGATAGGTTTATCAACGAAACACTAAAAGATCACTTCGTTTAATCCAAGATTATTTTTGTATTTGAGTTTCTTTGTATTTAAATTTTAAAGATGTTAAGAAAAAGAAAGAATAAAAGAAAAACGTTAGTGTTGTGCCTAAAAAAAATTCGCTTTTTTTGGAAATGATATGAAATATAACAAAAAAGAGATGATGATTAAGTAATCTTTATTTAAAAACTTTTCAAGCTCTTCGATTTTCATACTTGGAAATTTTTTTTCATTTTGAAAATTTCGAGTAAAGAAGGAAAAATTGTTTAATTTTATTCTTTTTTTCAATTTCAGTTAAATTGGTATATTCATCAATCTTTTTAATTCTTTTTTATTTCCCCAAAGAATTTCATCTTTTCTAAATCTTAAAATCCGTTTTTGCGCACTCTAATTTCTTTTCCTTGCTTTTGCTTGTTCCTAAACAACTAGTATACTGATTATGAGAAAAATCCTTAGCAGCGTTATAGGTTTCAAAGTGTGTCATAAGGGGCCATCCCAGGTTTGCTTGCTCAATTTCTCGTGAAAGCAAAAGAGAAATCGATGTGCCCATGACAATAGATGTTCCATACCGCTGACGATATCCCCTCATTTCTAAAATTGCGTCTGGTCTTTTTACCCTTCCTACTTTCCCCATGGAATAATCACTACTCAAAAAAGGGGGGGGTGAAAGAATATCTTTTCCATTGTAATCAAACGTATCGATAACAGACAAGACTTGTTTGATGTCTTCATTGGAAATTCCTGCTATTTTCTCTGAATCCACCAAACATTGTAAGGATTGCATAAGGAGCTTTTTATTTTCCTCTACTGTTTTTTCATTAGGTTTTTGAATTGAGTCAATGAAATCCTCAAATGTGACTGATTTAATCTTCGTAAGAACCTTCTCCATGCACTTTTTACTCCAAACTGAGTCAAGAACATTGATGGAACCAATATTCAATGCGTATGCTAGTGGAAATAAAGATTTTTTTCCTTTTTCATTAGAATATTGGTTCATTAGTTTTGAAAATTTAACTTTTTCGATTTCTCCAAGATCAGCGTACATGTCACTAAAGGCGAGCCTTGACATGAGGGGAAGATAAGATTTGGGACCAAGTTCTTTCGACATTTCAGGGGGGGAGGCCAGCAATTCACAATAGAGAATTGTCAATAAAGATAGTCCAAAACCATGATCTTCATGATCTTCGGTAATTTCCGGATATTTTTTAATAAAATTTTTAGTTGCATCTAGTGCTTTCTTCAATCTCTTGTGGACAACAACCATATATTCAAGGAAATTACTCATATGTGATAAAGGAAACTGAAAGGTCGCTTGAGGTTGAACGTAAGGAAATGGAGTGCCAGAAATTCCGATAATAATGGGACCTTTGATCGGCTTCCCATTTGCTGTTTTATGAACAAATTCGGACATGTCGTTTATTTTGATTCCTTCTTTGAGTATTAGTTTCCAAGAATCTGTTTTCCAGGGAGTCAATTGCCAAGAATCTTCTGGGATTTTGTTTACAAGGGTTTGCATAAGAATATTCATCTCAGAAATGCATTGAGATAAAATTGCAGCTTCAGTTGTGAGAAAATCATTCGAAACAAACTCTAAGCGCCCAGATCCGTCAACTTCTAAATACCAAAATGGGGAATTGTCTTCTTTTTTTTTTACACTTTCAAACAAACGGATATGGTCCATAAAACCTGAATAGGCTTTTGGGCTCTTATATTCGTAATTTTCAAGTTCGAGCTCAACACCCATTCTTATCTTGTTAGCTTTCGCCTCAAGAAAATTAATTGAATTGCTTGGAAAGCTGAGTGGAGTCAAAAGTTTTTTCCTGATAACATGAGATTCGAGAGGAAAAAAGAAAGCCAACACCAAGAAAATTCTAAAAAGGAACTTCATTTTCAAAAGTTTATTTAATTAAAAATCAACTCATCAAAAAATTTAAATTTGACAAATATAACTAAAAAATAAGTTTGTATCATGTTTAGCAATTCGCTTCAAGAAATTAATTGTACCGGATGGAAAAAATTCACACAAAGAAAATTCTAAAAAGGTACTTCATTTTCAAAAGCTTATTTTTAACTTTTAAGTTTGTTTAACGAAATGAAAATTTAAATTTTTAAGGGTCAAATTCTGCATCTATTGTGCTCATGATCTCTGATAGAATGCGTTTATGCTTCTCATATTTTCTATTTTCAATTATGGACAAAAATCTAACAATTCTTCGTCGAAGTCTTTCCTGATCTGTGACTTTCTTCGTCTTGTTTAAAAGTGAAACTTTGGCATCTTCTAACTTTTTTTCAGCGATTTCCTCATCTGGTAGGAAGAATTTTTGGTACGTTATTGGGTATCGGTAGATAAGACTGATCATGGAAAGAGCGTGTTCTTCCGTGAAATCTCCTAAAGTTTCATAAAACCCATAGAGAAATTCATTACAAGCATTTGAGAGTGCTTTTGGGTTAATTGGGTCTTCGACAACAATTTCATCATAAGGACGTGGGTCTTCAATAAAATACATAATCTTAGATTTTTTATATATTTTAATCAAAAATTTCAATGTGCTAATATTTTGAAGTTTTCACTCGAGTTTTTTTATTTTAATTTCTAACAATTTTTCTCAAATTACGACCGTGAATGGAGAAGTAGCAAAAATGACATTTTAAAATTTTTAAAAATACCAAATTTGCTACATTCTGAAAGAAGTAGCAAAAGGC
>Ga0187855_10002120_pt1 | contig 15118 bp, 10 predicted proteins | sample June2016WEW_8_10_2_FD_132969 | JGI IMG/M metagenome (GOLD analysis project Ga0187855, IMG submission 132969) | Peatland microbial communities from SPRUCE experiment site at the Marcell Experimental Forest, Minnesota, USA - June2016WEW_8_10 | ecosystem: Environmental > Terrestrial > Soil >...
CCCCGCCCAAACCGGGCTTCTCATGCATTTTCCTTGACTGGCGTCAATTCGGGAGCATACTGCTCCTGACCGATTTGTCTCCCTGGGGGGCTCGCCCGTGAAGCTTTCGCCGTCCGCGCATGCGGACACGTTCTGCCGGGACCACCTGCCACCTGCCGATCAGTGGCCCACGCTCCGGTTTGACCTGCCCGAACTCCAGTATCCCGAGAAGGTCAACTGCGCGACCGCGCTGCTCGACGAGGTCATCGCGGTGCACGGGCCAGACCGGCCGTGCCTGCTCACCGCCGAGGACAGCTGGACGTACGGCGAACTGCTCACCCGAGCCAACCAGGTGGCCCACGTGCTGGCCGAGGACTTCGGCCTGGTCCCCGGACAGCGCGTGCTGCTCCGGGGCCCCAACAACCCGTGGCTCGTCGCGTCCTGGTTCGGCGTGGTGAAGGCCGGGGGGGTGGTGGTGACCACCATGCCCATGCTGCGCAGCCTGGAGCTTGCCCCGCTGACCCAGCTGACCCGGCCCGCCGCGGCCATCTGCGACCACCGCTTCACCGAGGAACTGGCCAGCGCCGCGCCCGGCCTCCCGCTCGTGCCGTACGGCGGAACCAGCAACGACGACCTGGCCAAGCTGTCCGCCGCCAAGCCGGGCACCTTCACCGACGTGGCGACGGCCGCCGACGATGTGGCGATGCTGGCGGCGACGTCCGGCACGACCGGCGTGCCCAAGGCGACCATGCACTTCCACCGCGACGTGCTGGCCATCGCCGACACCTTCGGGCAGCACCTGGTGCAGAGCCGGTCCACTGATGTGTTCACCGGAACTCCCCCGCTGGGCTTCACGTTCGGCCTGGGCGGCCTGCTGGTCTTCCCGATGCGGGCCGGGGCCGCCACCCTGCTGCTGGAACGGGCCACGCCTCCCGAGCTAGCCGAGGCCGTCGCGCACTTCGGGGTCACGGTGCTGTTCACCTCCCCGACCGCGTACCGCGCCATGCTGCGGTCCGGGAAGGCCGGGGCCCTGGCCGGGCTGCGAACCGCCATCTCCGCGGGGGAGCACCTGCCCAGGAGCGTCTGGGACGACTTCTTCGAGCAGACCGGGGTGCGCCTGGTCGACGGCATCGGCAGCACCGAGATGCTGCACGTCTTCGTGGCCGCCGCCGGCGACGACATCCGGCCCGGCTCGACCGGCAAGGCGATCCCGGGTTACCAGGCTGAGGTGCTCGCGCCGGACGGCACGCCCGCCGCCGACGGGGAACCGGGCAGGCTGGCCGTTACCGGCCCCACCGGCTGCCGCTACCTGGCGGACCCCCGGCAGGCGGACTACGTGCAGGACGGCTGGAACATCACCGGGGACACTTACATCCGGGATGCCGACGGTTACCTGTGGTACCAGGGCCGCAGCGACGACATCATCGTCTCGGCCGGCTACAACATCGCTCCGGCCGAGATCGAACTGGCCCTCGAGCAGCACCCGGAGGTGGCGGAGTGCGCGGTCGTGGGCAAGCCTGACCCGGACCGGGGCGTGATCGTGCACGCGGCGGTGGTCCTGGCGGGCGAGGTAGCCGGCACCGAGGCGAAGGTCACCGAACTGCAGGACTTCATGAAGCAGCAGATGGCGCCCTACAAGTACCCGAGGTCCATCGAGTTCGTCGCCGCCCTGCCCAGGACGGCGACCGGAAAGGTGCAGCGGTTCCGGCTGCGCGGCTGAGCGTGCGCGGCTGGCTGGCCCCGGGGCACGCGCTCCCGGGGCTGGCCGTCCCGGGGCTGGCCTTCTCTGGGCATAGGGCCTGGTTCCGCCCGTCGCGGCCGAATTGCCGGCCTGCGACCTGGATCGCTACACTCCCAGGCTGAGCCGGCCACCTGCTGGGGGAAACCGGGCCAGTCAGCCAGTCTCTGTGGGGGAGCAACGCCGTGGCAACTGAGCTCGTCCAGGACTATCTCCCCGACCAGGCGGGCGCGTGGGACGACCTGGTGGCGCGCGCGGTGAACGGCACCATGCTGCATACCCGCCGTTACCTCGCCTACCACGGCGACCGGTTCCGCGACCGGTCCCTGCTCATCACCAACTCCCGCGGCTGGCCCATCGGGGCGCTCCCAGCCGCCGAGGATCCGGCTGACGCCTCGGTGGTGACCAGTCATCCCGGCCTGACCTACGGCGGCCTGGTACATGATGGGTCACTGCGCGGCGCGTCAATGATGAGAGTGCTGTGCGAGATCGCCGCGCACTACCGCGCCGCCGGTTTTGCCCGGCTGCGCTACAAGGCCCTGCCGCAGATCTACCAGGCCGAGCCAGCCGCGGACGACGTGCACGCGCTGTACCGGCTGGGGGCCAGCCGGTCCAGCTGTGACCTGGCGGCGGTGATCAACCTGACCGCCCGGGGACGGGTAGCCGCCAGCCGCCGGCAGCGGCGCAGGCGCGCCGAAGCGGCCGGCGTGCGAGTCGATGAGGGATGGCAGGATGCCGCCGCCTACTGGCAGGTGCTCGAAGGAAACCTGGGCCGCCGCCACGGCGCGACGCCGACGCACTCACTGGCCGAGATCGAGTACCTCCACGACCGCTTCCCCAAGGAGATCATCCTGGTCACCGCGAAGATCGGCGATGACCTGGTGGGCGGCAACCTGTTCACCGCCGAGGGCCCGGTCCTTCAGGTGCGCTACACGGCCACCACCGAGGCTGGCCGCGACGTGAGCGCCACCGATCTGGTGGTGGAACGGGGCATCGCCCTGGCGGGCGAACTGGGCTGCCGCCACTTCTCCTTCGGCACCAGCACGCTCGACGCCGGGCGGGAGCTCAACGCACCGCAGTACGACTTCAAGGTTTCGTTCGGCGCCGGGGGGGTCACCCATGATGCGTACGAACTCAGCCTCGAGGGTGTCCCGCTGCCTGGACACGGCGCTGACCCGGGTCCTGACGGGCGATAACGTGAAACCGGCTGGCAATTAGGGACCTGCCCCATCTGCCCCTCATGGTATGGTCCCCATGCGATTTGACGGCTGCAACGCGGGTGCGAGCGTCAGCACCCGGCTGAGCGCCGGGCCGGCGATCTTGGCCCGGGCCGTGCTGCGGCCCAGATGACCGGGCCGCATCGAGATCGCGCGTTCTTGCTGCCCGCTGCGGCCGGGCCCGTTCCCCGGAGGCTAACCTGACCTGCCTGGGGGTTGGTTTACCTTGACTGCTCCCGCGGGTGGCATGGTGCCCCCCGGCGACCCCGGCCCGGCGCATCGCCGTGGCCGGCCAGGCGCCGCCGCCACCTATGGTCATCACCGCCCGCCGCAAGGGCGGCGCCGGCTGACCCACCGTGTCGGCGGCGGGCTGGGCCGGATATTCCTCGACGCCGTCTCCGCCCGGTCCGGCACCCTGGTCATCGGGCTCGTGCTGGCCCGGATGCTGAGCCCGCGGGAATTCGGTGCCTTCGGCGTGGTCGTGGTGGCGTTGCTCGGCGCGCAGAGCATCGGTCAGCTCGGCGCGGGCAGCGCGCTGACCCTGTGGCGGACGGCCCCGGAGGATGTCGTGCCGACCGTGACCACGGTGGCGCTCGCCTCCAGCGGGGCCGTGTACGCGGCCGTCTACGCTGGGGCACCCGCGCTCGCCGCGACCATGGGCACGCCGGCCGCCGCCCAGGTGATCCGGTGGGTGACGCTGACCGTCCTGATCAGCGGCCTGGTCACCGCGCCCCGGGCGATGCTCCAGCGCCGGGCACCGTGGCTCCGGGTGATGATCGAGCAGGTCGACAACTGGATCGGCGTGGCAGTCACGATCGCCCTGGTCGCCACCGGCCACGGGCTGATGGGCTTCGCGGTGGGCCGGATAGCCGGCAGCCTGGTCTCGGCCGTGCTCTTCATCATCTTCTCGCCCAAGGCGATGCGGATCGGTGCCCGCCGCGGCCCGGTCCGCGCCGTGCTCCAGGTCGCGCTGCCGTTCACGGCTTCGGGCCTGCTCGCGTTCGCCATCACCAACGTGGACCAGATCGTCGTCGGGCACATGCTGCACGCCGCCGACCTCGGCTACTACGTTCTGGCCCTGTGCGTGGCCAGCTGGCCGGTGACGGTCCTGTCCCAGCCGGTCCGGGACGCGGCGCCGGTCGCATTCGCCCGGTTCCGGCGCGGGCCGCAGATCGTGGGGTCGGCCTTCATGTCGTCCGCCAACCTGCTGGCGGCGCTGACCCTGCCGGTATGCGTCCTGATCAGCAGCCTGGCCGCGCCGTTAATACACCTCATCTACGGACCGGCGTGGGCCCCGGCCGCGCCGGTCCTGGTCTGGCTGGCGCCGCTCGCCACGATCCGGGTCTTCTACGCCCTGGCGAATGACTACTTCGCGGTCCTCGCCTCGTCCCGGCGTGGCCTGATCTTCCAGCTGATGTGGCTGGTTACCCTAGTGCCGGCGCTGGCCGCCGGGGCTTTCGACCGCGGCCTGCTCGCCGTGGCCGTGGTCAATGTCGCCGTGGCCCTGCTGTTCCTGGTGCCCTGGTTCCTGACCGAACTGAGACCCCTGGCCATCTGGCCGCGGATCCCGGGCGCCGGCCTGGCCGTGCCCGTGGCCGTGTCGGCCGGCGTAGGGCTCATAGTCTTCGCCGCCCGGCGTCTGGGTCACGGCGATGACCTGGAGCTGGGTATCGGCGCCGCGGCCGCGCTGGCGGCCATGGGCCTGCTGGCCTTCCGGCTGCGCACGGTGTACGTCGCGGTGCGGCAGGCCGGCGCGGGCGCGCAACGGCGGCCCGGCCGGGTGGCCGACGTGATCGGCCCGGCCCTGGCGGTGGTCCTGGAGCCGCCGCTGTACCCGATGGCCGCGTCGCTGCGGCCCCGGGTCCTGGCGCCCGCCGACCAGCCCGCCGAGGACCTGGAGAGCCGGGTCCGGTCCGGCACCCGGTGGAGCATGCTGAACACCATCGTGGTCCGGGTCAGCAACTTTGCCGTCGGGGTGGTGCTGGCCCGGACCGTGTTCGGCCCCTCGGTGTTCGGCCTGTACGCGGTGTCGCAGATCGTCCTGGCCGTCCTGCTGAGCGCCAACGAGCTGGGGGTCAGCGCGGCCATCATCCGGTGGGAAGGCGACATCCGGAGCTTCGCCCGGACCGTGTTCACCCTGTCCGTGGTGGCCAGCACGGTGATCTATGTCGGGCTGTACGCGTGCGCGCCCGCCATCGCCCGGCTGCTCGGCTCGCCGGATGCCACGTTCATGCTGCGCATCCTGTGCATCTGCGTCATCATCGACGGGCTCGCCAGCGTCCCCCTGGCCCTGCTGACCCGGGAGTTCGCGCAGGGCCGGCGCATGCTGGTCGACCTGGCCAACTTCGTGGTCAGCACCGGCGTGACCGTCTGGCTGGCCTTCTCCGGGCAGGGCGCGATGAGCTTCGCGTGGGGCTCGCTGGCCGGCTGCATCGTGGCGCTGATCGTCGCGATGGTGGCTGCGCCGATGTTCGTGCTGCCTGGCTGGAACACGGCGGATGCCCGCCAGTTGCTGCAGTTCGGCCTGCCGCTGGCGGGCGCGAGCCTGCTCACCCTGGGCGTGTTCAACGTCGATTCGGCCATCGTCGGCGCCACCCTGGGCCCAGCCATGCTGGGCCTGTACCAGCTGGCGTTCAACATCTCCAGCTGGCCGGTCAGCAGCATCTCGCAAGCCGTCCAGCGGGTGTCCTTCGCCGGCTTCTCCCGGGTCGCCGATTCCGGGAAAGGGCTGACGGACGCCTTCAGCCGGGCCCTCGGACTGCTGATGGCCCTGACCGTGCCCGCCTGCGTGCTGCTGGCCACGACCGCCGAGCCATTGATCCGCGCCGTTTATGGTGAGCGGTGGGTGGGCGCGGCGCACGCGCTGAGCCTGCTGGCCATGCTCGGCCTGCTGCGGGTGGCCTACGGGCTCTGCTACGACGCCATGGCGGCGGTCGGGAAGCGGAACACGCTGATGGCGATCCAGGGCATCTGGCTGGTCACCCTGATCCCGGTGCTCCTGGTCGGCGCCCGCCTTGGCGGCATCACCGGGGTGAGCGCCGGGCATGTGGTCGTCGCCGCCGCGCTGGTCGGCCCGGCCTTCCTGTGGGCGCTGTCCCGGGCCGGCATCCCGGTGGCCTCGATGGCCCGGGCCTGCCTGCGGCCGGCCCTCGGCGGCGTGCTGATGGCCACGGTCTCGCTGCTCGCCATCCATGTGCTCGGGAAGGGCCTGCTCGGGCTGGCCGCGGCGATCGTCGCCGGGATCGCCGTCTACCTGCCGGTGGTCTACCCGATGCGGTCGCTGCTCCGGCGGGCCCCGGCACCGACCGACGAACTCCACGAGGTGAGCGCCTTATGACCCGATCAGCCGCCGGGCGGACCGGCACGCCAGCAGGCAGGCCGGGACCGTGACTGATCCCCGCCACCTGGTCTGGATAGCCTCGGTGCCGTGGGACGGTATCCCCGGCACCGAACGGCAGATGGTGACGGCGATGACCAGATACGCCCCGGTCCTGTGGGTGGACCCGCCGCTCTCGGCGATCACCCCAGCCCGGCTGAGCGGCCGGGTGACCGGCGGGATCGTCCCCTCGCTGTCCGAGCCGGCCCCCGGGATCACCCGGCTGACCACGGTCGCACTGCCCGGCCTGACCCGGCCCGGGGTGCGCACCACCACAGCGCCGCTGCTGAGGGCCCAGATCAGCTGGGCAATGCGGCGGCTGCGGGTGCGGCCGTCAGCCGTGGTATCCGGGTACCTGGAAGACGTGCTAGGCCGGTGGGGCCCCGCGGTCAACGTGCTGTACATCACCGACGACCACGTCGCCGGGGCGGGCCTCATGGGCCTGTCGGCGGACCGGCTCCGCGGCCAGGAACGGCTGGCGCTGGCCCGGGCCGATGTGGTGGCCGTGGTGTCGCCGACGCTGGCCGAGCACTGGTCGGCCCTGGGCGCTGACCCGGTGCTGATCCCGAACGGCTGCTCCGTTGCCGACCCATGGCCCGACCCGCGGGCGGCCCCCACCGGGTTGCCCCGGCCGGTACTCGGCCTCGTCGGCCAGCTGTCCGAGCGGATCGACCTGGACATCCTGACCGCCCTCAGCGACGCGGGGTTCTCACTGCTCCTCGTGGGCCCGCGGGACCCGCGATGGGAAACGGAGCGCTTCGCCGAACTGACCGGCCGTCCCGGAGTGCACTACACCGGGCGGGTCCCGGCGGCCAGCGTGCCGGCCTACCTGGCCGCCATCGACATCGGCATCACGCCTTATACCGCCAGCGACTTCAACCGGGCGTCGTTCCCGCTGAAGACGCTGGAGTACCTGGCCGCAGGCCGGCCGGTGGTCAGCACCGATCTGCCGGGCGCCCGGTGGCTGCTGGAAGACCTGGCCCGGGCCGGCCTGGCCGTGACCGGCCAGCCGCCCGCAGACATCATGACCCTGGCCAGCACGCCGGCCGGGTTCGTGACCGCGGTGCGCCGGATGGTGCCCGGCTCCCACGCGGGGCAGGAGCAGGCCCGGCGCGAGCGGTGCCGGGCTTTCGCTATTCGCCACTCATGGGGCCGGCGGGCGGATGCGCTGGCCGCGGCCATCGGGTTCACGCAGGCCGGAGCGGAACCGCGGCCCGGGCGACACGTACCACAATCAGGCTAGAAATCCAGATTCAGGCACGACTTATCTGGCATGCCGGATATCGGCGCTGTTTCTCAGTAAATTTGATCCCGCCATCACCTGGGTGGGCCGGCCGGGTGCGGCTGGCGGGACAGCGTCGGCAGGGCATGGGGGTTGCACACGTGAAGGTGCTCGTCTACCCGCACACGATGGAGATCGGCGGCTCGCAGCTGAACGCGGTCGAGATCGCAGCGGCCGTGCGGCAGCGCGGGCACGACGTCACCGTGGTCAGCCGGCCCGGGCCGCTGGTCGAAACGGTGCGCCAGCTCGGGCTGCCGCACGTGACCCTCGATCCCCGCGCCACGCGGACCCTTTCCCCGCGTGCCCTCAGCCATCTGACGGCGCTGGTCAGGGAGCGAAGTATCGACGTCGTGCACGGATACGAGTGGCCGCCCGCCGTGGAAGGGATCCTGGGCCCCCGGCTGAGGCTCGGCGTGCCGGTCGTGTGCACGATCATGTCCGGGGCCGTCGCCCCGTTCCTGCCGCGCAACCTCCCGCTGATCGTCGGCACCGGGGAATTGCTGCGCTATGAGGAAGCGTCAGGCCGGTCCCCGGTCCGGCTGCTGGAACCACCGGTCGACGCGGTGTCCAACGCGCCGGGTATGGACGCCGGGCCTTTCCGCGCCGACCTCGGCCTGAACCCGGCGGTGCCGCTGCTGGCGCAGGTCTGCCGGATGGTGCCCGTGAAGCTGGAAGGAATGCTGTCGGCGTGTGACGCGGTAGGCGGCCTGGCCGGGTCCGGCACGCCGGTCCAGCTGGTGCTGGTCGGCGACGGCCCAGCCCGGCCCGAGGTCGAGGAGGCCGCCGCGAAGGCGAATGCCCGGGCCGGCCAGCGGGTGGTGGTCCTGGCCGGAGAGATGCTCGACCCGCGGCCCGCCTATGCGGCAGCTGACGTGGTCCTCGGCATGGGCGGTTCCGCGTTGCGCGGGATGGCGTTCGGCAAGCCGCTCGTGGTGCAGGGCGTGGGCGGCTTCTGGGAGCTGCTCACCCCGGAATCCGCGCCACAGTTCCTGTCGCAGGGCTGGGGCGGCACGGAGCACGACTCTGACTGGCGCAGCGGAGGCGCGGCGCGGCTGGCCACGATCCTGCGCGCGGTGCTGGATGACCCGGCCACCCGGGACCGGCTCGGGAAGTACGGCCGGAGCCTGGTGACCGGGCGGTTCAGCCTGGATCACGCCGCGGCCATCCAGGAGGACGTCTACGGTCTCGCGACGGAGGCCGGGAACCACCCGTCCCGCGTCCAGCTGGCCAAGGACGCCCTGCGCACCGGGCAGGGCGCATGGTGGCACAAGGCCAGGCGCCGCTGGCAGCGCTCGCGGGGCACGGTGGATATCGAGGACTTCAACCGGATCGCGCCGGGCTCGGAAGGAAACACCATCATCTCGGATGCGGAGGCACGGGTTCGGTGATCAGGACAGGGGTGGACGGCCTGGCAGGGCGGCCGATACCGCTGGTCGACCTGGCGGCGCAGCACGCCGCCGTAGCCCAGGACGTGGCGGACGGCTGGGCGCAGGTCCTGGCCCGGACGGCGTTCATCGACGGGCCGCAGGTCGCGGCGTTCGAGACCGAGTACGCCGCGTTCATCGGCACCGGCTACTGCGTCGGCGTCGGCAACGGCACGGACGCCATCGAGATCGCGTTGCGCGGGCTCGGTGTCGGCGAGGGTGACGAAGCCATCCTGCCGGCCAACACATTCGTCGCCACCGCGGAGGCGGTACGCCGCGCCGGGGCCACGCCGGTGCTGGTCGATTGCGCCGACGACGGGACCTACCTGATGGACTCCGCCGCCACCGCGGCCGCGGTGACCCCGCGCACCCGGGCCATCATCCCGGTGCACCTGTACGGGCAGGCCGCGGCGGTCGAGCAGCTGATGCCGCTGGCCCAGCGGATCGGCGGCTGGGTGGTCGAGGACGCCGCCCAGTCCCAGGGCGCACGCCGCCACGGAACGGGCGCGGGGGCACTCGGCCACGCCGCCGCGACCAGCTTCTATCCCGGTAAGAATCTGGGCGCCTACGGTGATGCGGGAGCGGTGCTGACCGCCTCGGCCGAGCTGGCCACGCGCCTTAGGACCATCCGGAACCACGGCTCACCGCGGAAGTACGAGCATGACGTGCTGGGTGTCAACAGCCGCCTGGACAGCCTGCAGGCTGTTGTGCTGTCCGCGAAGTTGCGGCGGCTAGCGGCCTGGAACGCCGCCCGCCTGGCCGCGGCCCGGCGGTATGACACCCTGCTCGGCGAGGTCGATGAGATCGTCCTGCCGCGGACCCTGGACGGCAACGAGCATGTGTGGCATCTGTACGTGGTCCGGGTGCCCGACCGGGACCGGGTGCTCAAGGAGCTTCAGGCGGCCGGGATCGGCGCGGCCATCCACTACCCCGTGCCGGTGCACCGCACCGCGGCGTTCGCCGGGCTGGGTTACCCCGACGGCACCTTCCCGGTCGCCGAGCAGGCGGCTGCGGAGATCATCAGCTTGCCGCTGTTCGCTGAGATCACCGCGCAGCAGCAGGAGCGGGTGGCGCTCGTGCTGAAGTCGGCGCTGCGCTAAGGGGCGCGGGATGGCGAGCCGCCGAAGACGGCGAAGGCGGATGTCGCGCCGCATGCTGCTGTCCGTGGCAGCAAGCGCCGTGCTGGTGGTGGCCGCGGTGGTCGCCGGGCTCTCGCTGACGCTACGCAACCACGGCACCAGCACGGCGAGTGCGGACGTGCCCGGCCAGGCCACCCCGGCGACCTCGCCACCGCAGTCGGCGCTCGCCTCGGCGAGCCCTTCACACTCCAGCAAGAAGCCCGGCTCGCACGGGGCCAAGCCGGAGGTACTGCGATCCCTCAACTGCGGTCCGGACCCGCACCTGTGCGGGTTCCCGGATGCGACGAACACGGGCGTGCCCGCGGGAGTGACGCTGCGCTCGGTGCCCGCCGAGGTGTCCAGCGGGCCCGGCTGGACGTCCAACTCTCAGGGTGACGTCGAAGTCTCCGGCGACGGTGCGGTGTTCGAAGGCTACTCCGTGCATGGCTATGTCGACGTGACCGGCTCCGGCGTGACCATCAAAGACGATGCGATCAGCAATTCCGGTAACGACATCACCGGTGACGGGGTCAACCTGACCGGCAACCCGAGCAACGTGACCATCGAGGACAACACGATCTCCAGCCCCTACGGCAGCCATGGGGAAAACGGCGTATTCGCCGGCATCAAGGACATCACCGGCGAAGCCATGGGCACCCGGGTGCTGGCCAACAACATTGCGGATGCCTCGACGGGGGTGCAGCTCTACATCGGCCTCGTCGAGGATAACTACATCCACGATGAGACCCTCGCCTCAGCGGGAAGCCACCTCAACGGCACCACGTCCAACGGTTCGACCGTTCCGCTGACCATCCAGCACAACACGGTGTTCAATCCCAACGGCCAGACCGACGCGGTCAGCCTGTTCGAGGACTTCGGGCCCGAGGCCAATGTGGTGATCAACGACAACCTGCTGGCCGGCGGCGGCTACGTCGTCTACGGCGGGCAGAATCCCGGCGGCCCGCAGGCCTACAACATCCGGATCACCAACAACCGCTTCAGCACCATCTACTACCGGCAATCCGGCTACTACGGCTACATCACCGCGTTCAACCCCAGTGCGCCCGGCAACGTCTGGTACGGGAACGTCTGGGACTCGAACAACAAACCGCTGGGCGCCTGACCTGCGGGCGAGTCAGGAGGTCAGGGTGCCTGCCGCCCGGCCAGCACCTCCGCGTAGATCGCTTCGGCGTGCTGGACCTTGCTGTCCCAGACAGCGACCTCGGCGGCCCGCGCCCGGGCGCCATCGCCGAGCAGGCCGCGCAGCCGGGGGTCAGCCAGCCGGGTAATCGCGGCCGCCAGGTCGCGGGCGTACTCCGCGGGCGCGACGGGGTGCAGCCGGATGCCGCAGGACTCGTCGACCACGTTCCCTGGCCCGCCGATGTCGCTGACGAGCAGCGGCAGACCGTGGGCCATGGCCTCGAACACGACGTTCCCGCCCGGCTCGCGGTAGCTGGGGAAGACGAACACGTCAGCCGCCCGGTAGAACCCGGCGACCTGCTCGCGCGGCAGCCGCCCGTGGAACCTGACCCGGGACGACAGCCCGAGCCCGGCGGTGAGCGCCTCGCAGGCGGCCCGGTCCGGACCGTCCCCCACGATGTCCAGGACGACCGGGATGTCGCGGATCAGGCTGACCGCGCGGATCGCGTCCCTGGCCCCTTTGGTGCGCACCAGCCGGCCGACGAAGAGCAGCCTGAGCGTCGCGTCCTCGCGGCCGGCCCGGACGGCCGGAGCGGGGAGCTCACTGATCCCCGTCTCGCTCATCACCTCGAACCGCCTGATCGCGGTGCCGGACAGGAAATCCTTGACGTACGGGGCGATCCCGAGCACGCAGCTAGCCTGCTCGTAGGTGTCACGGAGCGCGGGATCGAAGCGGATGCGCAGCGCGTCGAGGCGCCGCAGGCCCACGTACCAGGGCGCCGTCCCTTCTTCGGCCGCGAAGGCGGGCGGGGACTCCAGGCTGCCGCCGACCGGCCCGATCAGGTACGGGATGCCGAGCCCGCGCACCGGGCACGGGTAGCGCATCGCGACCGGGACCGGCTGGTGGGCTAGGTCGAACCGGTCTCCCTGGGACAGCGCCCGCCGGATCCACCGGCGGGCGCGGAAGTAGAACGGCACGTAGCCCGGTTTGAGCATGCTGTTCAGCCGCTCCGCCCGGCCGAGGCCAGCGGGTTCGGTCCACTCGATGACCCGCGTACCGGGAAGCTGGTCAGCAGCAGGCCGGCTACCGCGCTTGTGGTAGGTCAGCAGCGTCACCTGATGCCGGGCGGACAGCAGGTGGACCCACTGGTAACCGACCCAGGCCTCGCCAACGTCGTCGCCGTCACAGGTGGGAGCGATCACGAGCAACTTGAGCACATTGCAACGCTATCGGCTGCACGGACTCCGGACCGGCTGATAACGGGCTTCACCGCCCCTATGATCACAATCGTGCTTTGCGACCTGGCCGTGGTAATCGTCACCTATAACAGCTCGCGGGAAATCGGGGATCTACTCGACTCCCTGCCCGGGGCCCTGGATGGGTGCACCGCCGAGGTGGTGGTGGTGGACAACGGCTCCGCCGACGGAACCGCGGACCTGGCTGCCGCCCGGGGGGGCTGCCGGGTGGTGCGGTCGGCGAACGTGGGGTACGCCGCGGGCATCAACCGGGGAGTCCGTGAGGCGGGCCCGGCCAGCGCGATCCTCGTGCTCAACCCGGACGTACGGCTCTCCCCGCACTCGGTGCCGCCGCTCGTGGAGGCGCTCGAGGAGACCAGTACCGGGATCGTGGTCCCGCAACTCCTCGCTCCGGACGGCACCCTGGAGCCGTCACTGCGCCGTACACCCACCCTGCTGCGCGCCGCGGGGCTGGAAAAGACGCGGGTCTCCGCCCTGTCCGAGCGGATCGCCAGCCCGGCGGAGTACACGTATCCGCATGTGATCGACTGGGCTCAGGGCGCGGTGGTGCTGATCTCCCGGGAATGCTTCGACAAGCTCGGTGGCTGGGACGAATCGTTCTTCCTCTACTCGGAGGAAACGGACTTCTCGCTGCGCGCCCGTGATCTCGGCCTGCTGACCCGCTACGAGCCGCGCTCGGTGGCGGTGCATATCGGTGGTGCGTCCGGCCGCAACGACAAGACCCACGCCATGCAGATCATCAACCGGGTGCGCCTATACCGGCGGCGTAACGGTGCGCTCGCCTCCTGGTGCTACTTCTGGCTCACCATTGCCAGCGAGCTGACCTGGGTGGCGCGGGGGCACCCGCAATCGCGGTTCGCTATTACCACTCTGCTCAGGCCGTCGCTGCGGCCCGGCGAGCTCGGCTGCTCGGACCGGCTGCTGCCGCAGTGAGACCGGCTGCTGCTGCAGTGAGACTGGCAGCCGCCGCCAGGACCAGCGCGTCCCGTATCTCAGCGTTTCCCCGGGATGACCCGGTATGACGCAGTAATCTGATGCGAGCTTTGGTCGGCGGTGGGAGCTGTTTTTGATCCGCGTAGTTTTCATCGGTACTGTATTGACCTTCCCGGAGGCAGCGCACGGTGACCGTCCAGGCAATTGAGCTTTCCGGCTCCGATACCGGCCTACGCCGCACCGACGCGGTCACGCTGCTCACCGTTTACACGTTCCTGCTCATGGTCATTCCGTCGCCGCTGACCTTCTCCCCGCTGGGCGGGGCGGGCGGCCCGGACACCATATTCGGCGACCTGCTCCTCGTCCTGTACCTGATCACGTTGCTGGTCCCCGGGCTGGCGCTGGCCCGGGGGCGGCAGCCGGTCCGGGTGGCCGCGGTGGTCTTCACCTGCGTCGTCATCGCCGCCTACGTTTCGGCGAACCGCCGCTCGCTGCCGTCCCTGGAGCAGAACGGGGCCGACCGCGGCCTGATCCTGATGCTCGGCTGGCTCGGCATCGTGCTGGTGGCCGCGGATGGCATCCCGAGCATGGAGCGGCTGAAGACGCTGCTCGGCCGGATCGTCCTCGGCGCGTCGGCCATGTCCGTGCTGGCCATATCGCAGTTCGTCACCGGCCTGAATGCCGCGAAGTACATCCAGATTCCCGGGCTGACCGCGCAGACGCCGTTCACGGACCTGCTGACCAGGAATCAGCTCAACCGGCCGTCCGCGACCGCCATCGACCCGATCGAACTGGCCTGCGTGCTGGCCATCTGCCTGCCGATCGCGGTACACCGGGCCCGGTTCGCACCGCCCGGCAAGCGGCTGCGGCGGTGGATCGAGGTGGCACTGATCGGCACCGCGCTCCCGATGACCGTGTCCAGGACCGGGGTTATCGCGCTCGTCGTGGCCAGCCTGGTCGTGCTGCCGACCTGGCCGAAGCGGGATCGCCGCCTTGCCTACCTGGCCGGGCTGGTGGCACTGGCCGGGATGTACGCCACCATTCCGGGCCTGCTCGGCGAGTTCCGGTCGTTGTTCGGCCAGGTCGGGTCGGACACCAGCAGCACCTCACGGACCGGCGCGTTCTCCTCGGCCATTCCCTTCGTCCAGCAGCATCCGTGGCTGGGCCGCGGGTTCGGCACGTTCCTGCCCGCCACCTACTTCTTCACCGACGACCAGTACCTGCTGTCGCTGATCGAGATCGGCTTCATCGGCCTGCTCGCGCTGCTGGGACTGTTCATCACGGCGTGGATGTGCGCCCGCAACGCGCGCCGCCTGTCCACCGATCCGGAGACCCGGCAGCTGGGGCAGATCCTGGCCGCCTCGGTAGCCGTGCCCACGGTGGCGTTCGCGACGTTTGACGCCTTCTCGTTTGCGATGGCGGCCAGCCTGACCTTCTTGATCATCGGCTGCGTAGGCGCGTTCTGGCGGCTGACCACGACGCAACCCAGGGCCACGCCGGGCAGCTTCCCCGGTTCGGGCGGACGGCGCGCGGGGAGGCCGGGGCCGCCATCAGGACCGGGGTCAGCTCCGGATTTCAGTGACACCGACCCCATCCCGGTCATCCGCGCACCCCTCGCCCGCTGAGCATCCGGAAGTCGCAGGTCCGCACTCCG
>Ga0187855_10002122_pt1 | contig 15101 bp, 9 predicted proteins | sample June2016WEW_8_10_2_FD_132969 | JGI IMG/M metagenome (GOLD analysis project Ga0187855, IMG submission 132969) | Peatland microbial communities from SPRUCE experiment site at the Marcell Experimental Forest, Minnesota, USA - June2016WEW_8_10 | ecosystem: Environmental > Terrestrial > Soil >...
TGCCCAGCTTGGTTTCGGGGAACAGCTCCAGCACGGCCGCGGCAAGCAGGTGCGCGGTGGAATGGCGGTAGACCGTGAGCGCGGCGGGGTCCTTGGCGGTGAGGATCTGAATGGTGGCGTCGGTTTCGAGGGGACGAGTCAGATCGTATAAGTCGCCATTCACCTTGGCGACGATGGCGGCGTCGGCCAGGCGGGGGCTGATGGAGCGGGCGATATCGATGGGCCGGCTCCCCGCCTCGACGGACTGTTGACTGCCGTCGGGCAGGGTAATCTGGATGTTACTCATAGGGAAATTCCAGGGTAACACGGGGAGGTTGGCCGGTGAGAGAATGGAAGCCGAGGGCCAATGATTCAACGAAGGACCTGCGAGCAATCGCCCGTGCACGGCTGCGAGATGCTCAGGTGCTGTTGAAGGCCAAGCGCTTCGACGGAGCGTTTTATCTTTCCGGGTATGCAGTTGAGTTGGCGCTCAAGGCGCGCATTTGCCGAACGCTCAAGTGGCGCGAGTTTCCGCAGAGCGGGCGGAAGTTCGAGGATTGCAGGTCGCTGAGAACCCACAGCCTGGAGGTCCTTCTCAAGTTTTCAGGTGTGGAGGAACGAGTGACAGCCGAGCGCCCTGCCGAATGGTCTGTGGTTGCGGATTGGGATCCTGAGAAGCGCTATCAGGCAGTCGGCGCGTTGAAGCCGCTTGAGGCTGAACAAATGGTAAAGTACGTAGAGAGACTCTTGGAGATTCTGTGATTGCCATTGACGCGTTCCGCAAGGCGATGCAACGGATCGCATCCCAAGAAGGCGATTTCACTTTGTACGCCCTTTTCAGGCGGGCGAATGGGGTTGGCAACTGGGATCTGGTCGTCTCCGCTCCATGGCTTGCAAAAAGCCGCTATCAGGCGATCAGTGAATTTGTCGATCTCCTCGCTAAATCGATCGGCAGAAAGTCATTAGTCGAGCTGGCCAGAGTAGAGACGATTCCGGGTAACGATCCCAACCTGAAATCCATCTTGGCGGACTTTCCCGTCGATGAAGGCGAGCCGGAACGCCGCATGCAAAACGTCGACCTATTCGGTGCAGATGGAAGAGGCCATCATCCTGCGTGCTAAGCGACCGGTCACCAAGAAGCCGGCGCGCCGGGTACTGCAACGCGCGAGCTAGTATCGTCACCGCAGGCGCTGCGAAACGGCATCCAGAAATTCGTCTTCCCGGTCGATCTGCACGCCGATTCGCAGCCAGTAAAGCGGGAGCGGCGCGAGCAGATGACCGGGGTCGTCGCAGAGGTTGACCAAGTCCTTCTCGGTGGTGACGACGGCCTCGATGCCATCGTCGCGGAACTGGCGGCCCATATAGCGCAGCTCGCGCGGCTTGTAGGCGTGATGATCCTCGAATTCGATGCGAACCGCCGCGTGGAGTCCGAGGGCCGCCAGCGTGCACCAGAAATACTCTGGGTTTCCCAGTCCACAGAAAGCCGCCACGCGCGTGTGGGGCAACGCATCGGCGGGCGAGGTTTCGCCGGTGGTCGCGGAGACCCACGCCTCCGGCTGCGCGCGCGCGTGGAAGACCGGCGCGCGCGGATTGCTTCGGCGCAGGAAATACTCGGCGGCTTGGGCCACGCGGCCGGACTCGCTGCGCGTGACGACGAAGATATCCGCGCGGGACAAGCCGGCCAGCGGCTCTCGCAAGCGGCCCAGCGGCAACGGGTAGCCGCCGCCGAAAGGGTCGAGCGCATCCACCAGCACGATGTCGAGACGGCGCTCGAGCCGCGCGTGCTGAAAACCGTCGTCCAGGACCACCACGTCGACGCCGAATTCGCGTTCCAGCAGTTGACCCACGCGCCACCGGTCCGCGCCGATGCCCACCGGCGCCACGCCCGCACGCAGGAACAGTTGCGGCTCGTCGCCGGACTGGCTGACCGGAAGGTGCGCGCCAGCGGCCACGGCTTGGTGCGGCAGCAGCGAGTGGCGGCCGTACCCGCGCGTGAGGATTCCTGGATTCCAACCGGCCTCCTTCAGCCGGCGGGCAAGATGCAGAACCATGGGGGTCTTGCCGGTGCCGCCCACGGTGATGTTGCCGACGCTGATGACCGGCGCTTCCAGGCGATGCCGCCGCGCGAGGGTGCGGGCGCGATCGAGCTTGCCGCCCCAGATCCAGAGCCGCGAGAGCGTCCAAAGAAAGGCAAAGCCGGGCTGGGCGGGGCGGTACCGGGGAACATGCCGGGCAAAGATCTCGTGCGCATGGCAGACCGCGCGGGCGGTGGCGCCCTGCCGGGCGCGCGCGCAGGATGCCGCTTTTGTGCCGAGGTCCGCGGCGAGCGCGGGGTCCCCCAGGACGCCGATGACCGCGGCAGCCAGGGTAGCCGGATCGCGCACTTCGACCAGCGCGCCGGCGGCTCGGAAATCGGCTGCGATTTCGGCGAAGTTTTCCATATGCGGACCCGCCACGATGGGGCGCGCGGCCAGCGCCGGCTCCAGGATGTTGTGACCGCCGCGCGAGGCCAGCGTGCCGCCCATGAACACGACATCCGCCAGCGGGAACAGGCTGGCGAGCTCGCCGATGGAATCGAGCAGCAGGGCTCCGGGCAGCGGCAGTTCCTCGGCGCCGGTCAAGCCGGAGCGGCGGACGAACGGGATCCGGGCGCGCGCCAGCGCCTCCGCGGCTGCGTCGAAACGCTCCGGCTTGCGGGGGGCCAGCAGCAGAAGCAAGGCCGGCTGGCAGGTGGACACTTGCTGAAAGGCCGCAATGACTGCGACGTCTTCATCCGGATCGCCGGCAGCGGCGGGCGGCATAGTGCTGGCCGCGATCCAGATCGCGCGCGGCTGGAGGCGTTCTACGAAGCGGCGGACCGGCGATTCCGGCGCAGCCTCGCGGGGCTGGAAATCGTATTTGAGATTGCCGGCGGCGCGGACGTTATCCGGCGGCGCGCCGATGCGAATCCAGCGCTGCCGCATGTCTTCGCTCTGCGCCAACAGCAGATCGACTTGCGCCAGCACGCCGCTGAAGAACCAGCGCAACGCGCGATAGCGGCCGAGGGCGCGGTTGGAGATGCGGCCGTTGATCAACAGCAGGCCCGCGCCGGCGCGCTTGGTCTCGCGAAACAGGTTGGGCCAGACCTCGGTTTCCATGACGACGACCAGCGACGGCCGCAGCGCCCGCAGCACGCGCCGCACGGCGAAAACGTAATCGAGCGGGGCGTAGAAGACGCTCGCCGAGTCGCGCAGCTTTTGCTTGGCGGTATCGTATCCGGCCAGGGTGGAGACGGAGATGAAGACCGGCGACCGCGGCAGGCTGAGGCGCAGTTGCCGGACCAGTTCCACGGCCGCGATGGCTTCGCCAACCGAAACGGCGTGCAACCAAATCGCACCGGGGACGGTCTGTCTAAAGCAGGCGGGTAGGTATCCGCAGCGCTGCCTCAATGAGCCGAAGTAGGCGGGCCGGCGCAGGCCGCGCCACAGGAAGTAGAGCAGAACGACGGGCAAACCGAACGCCTGAAGGAGGCGGTAGAGTAAATAGATGCCTTTTATTTTCAAACGGTTGGCTCTCCTCATGAGTATAGCGATGGTGCTCGCGCCAGACAAGGCGTTTCCGGACAAGAAGGAGGACGCGAGGTTCACGCCGGGCGCGGCGGCCAGCTATGCGTCGCACCAGACCAGCGAGAAGGTCACGATTGGGGTGCTTCCGTATTTCAACGATGAGGACACGCGTCCCGTGTTCGGCAAACACAATCCCTACACTTATGGTGTGCTGCCGGTGTTGGTCGTCATCCAGAACGACAGCGGCAAGACCATCCGGGTGCAATCTCTGCAGGCGGTGTGGGTGGGGCCTAACGGCGACAAGGTCGAGGCAACGCCCGCCAAGGACGTTCGCTATCTGAACGGGACTAACCGGCCCAACGCGATGCCGGGTCCGCCGGGCTACCCACCCAAAGTCATGGGGCACAAGAATCCGCTGGACACTTGGGAAATCGAGGGGCGGGCTTTCACTGCCCAGGTGCTGCCGCCGGGCCAGTCGGCGAGCGGCTTTTTCTATTTCCAGACTGGATATCAGCGGCGCGCGAGCGTTTACCTGAGCGGGCTGCGCGAGGCGGAGTCGGGGCGCGAGTTGCTGTATTTTGAGATTCCGGTCGCGGAGAAGTGAGTTTTAATCTCCGGGCGCAACGCGAGCTCCGCTCGCGAAAGGCCGATTGACAATCGGCCTGCAAGTTATTAACCTGCCCCGCAGCGAACGAATGTGATTAAACGCACAGTTTCGAAAGGACTGCGTTGAATTGGCGAAGTTCGCGAACGAAAAGCGGTACACTCTATCAGATGTGCTAACCCATACAGACGAGCTTTTACCGGCTGTGTTGGGCCAAGCCAAGTCTAACTGAGGGGATCGCATGAGTTTACAGAGGGTGAGCAATAGATTTGCAGCCGGGCTGCTGCTGGCGTTTGGTTCCATCTGCGGATGGGCGCAGGACCGCCAAGACGTGGCGCCGTTGAAGTTCGAAGCGGGAGCCGACGATTTCACGGCCCACGGCGCGGGATACGACTTGCTGCTGCGGAAGGACGGACTGGTCCTGGAGGAATCCAGCGGCGGTACACCGCTTCGCCTCAAACTTCTGGAAGCCAACGGCAATCCGGAGGTTTCGCGGCCCGACCCCTCGGCCGTGATGTACCGCGATATGTACCCCGGCGTCGACCTGATCTACTACGACAATCGCGGCAGACTGGAGTACGACTTCGCGATCGCGCCGGGCCACAATCCGGACGGCATCGCGTTTGCCGTGGAAGGCGCCTCGCGCGTGAGTATCGGCAGCAGCGGCGAGTTGTTGGCCCGCACGCCGAACGGCGAAATGCGCCTGGATGCTCCCGTGATCTATCAGCCCGGGCCAAGTGGCGCCCGGCGCAGGATTTCCGGCGGCTACGCCCTCGACGGCAATCGGGTCGGCTTCCGCGTGGGCGATTACGACCGTTCCAAGCCCCTGATTATCGATCCGGTGCTCAATTATTCCACCTTTGTCGGAAACAGCGGCGACGCCGCCATGGCCGCGACGGCGGATAGTTCCGGCAATGCATACATCGTTGGCAGGCGTTCCGGTTTGATTCTGCTCGAAAAGGTCAGTCCCGACGGGACCACCGTGTTGCTGAACGACACCTTCGGAGCCGTGACGTACAGCTTCAATGTAGAGGCCATCGCCTTGGGCCCCGCGGGAAGTGTTTATATAGCCGGCTACTCCGGTCCGAACCTGCCGACCACCTCCAACGCTTACATCGGTTCGGTAACCGCGGGCTATCACGCTTTTGTGGCCGTTTTCAACTCCAGTTTCGTCCTGACCTACTGTAGCTATCTGGCGGGAACAACCAGCGCGGCCGACTATGCATACGGCGTCGCGGCCGACTCGGCTGGCAACGCGTACATCACGGGGTACACCAGTTCCACCACATTTCCGACCACACCCGGCGCATTTCAGACCACGTTTCCCGCCGGCGGCGGCCAGCCCGGATTCGTGGCCAAGTTCAACCCGTCGGCGGCAACGGGAGTCGCATCGCTAGTGTACTCGACTTTTCTGAGCGGCCCGACCACCGCGACCACGCCCTTCGCCATTGCGGTGGACTCTTCCAATAGCGCCTATGTTGCGGAACTCGGAGGACAGGACTTCCCCGTGACGGCGGGCGCCTACCAATACGCCGGTGTGGGACTCGGAACGGGCGGCATCTACGTGACGAAACTGAACTCCACCGCGACCGCGCTAACCTATTCCGCATATCTGGGGCCCGGATACTATACACCCAACGGCAGCCTCGCGCTGGATACATCCGGCGACGTCTACTTGACCAGCACTACCACAATATCGGACTACCCGACCACCAGCGGCGCGTATCAGACCCTATACCCGGGAGCATTCGCAACCGAGTTGAACACCACGGGCACTTCTCTGATCTACTCTACCTTCCTGGCGGGCCCCTCCTCCGTGTCGAACTATACGGAAGTACTGCCGGAAAGTATTGCATTGCCGCCGGGGTGCGCCTCGGCCTGCAGCGCCTACATAACCGGATACGCCACGGCTGCGGATTTTCCGGCGGTCAACCCCGTGCAGAGCTACAACGCCGCCGGGGGTGGGACCTATCCAACTTTTTTTGTGATGGAGTTGGCTGGTAACGGCTCAGCCGCCACTTATTCGACTTATCTGGACGGCTCCGGCGACGAGAGCATCGCACTCCACCTGCCGGGAATCGGCGTGGTATCCACCGGCGACGCCATCATTGCCGGGACGACCGCATCCCCCGACTTCCCGGTAACCCTGACCACCACGCCCATCCGCATCGTCTTCTCCGCCCGCATTAACGCGGCCGCTGGGTCCCTCGCGCTGGCCTGCAACGCACCTACTACTTGTGACCAAAACCCGCTGACTTTGAGTTTCTCTAACCAGACGGTTGGCGTACCCAGCACGTCGCAGACCGTCACTTTACGCAACATGGGCAGCACAGCTTTGGCCATTTCGAGCGTTGCCGCCACCGGCGATTACTCGCAAACCAATACCTGCGGGACGAGTGTAGCCGGCGGCGGAGAGTGCACCATTTCCGTAGTATTCACGCCCACAAGCAACACCAATCCGCGGACAGGGACAGTCACCGTAAACGGAACGACCATGGTCACCCTGACTGGAACCGGCGCAAATGGCGCCTACATGAACCTGACGCCGTTAAGTTTGACGTTCGCCAGCCAGGCCGTCGGCTCGGCGGCTCCAGCGCAAAACGTGGTTGTCTCAAATGTGGGAAACCAGACCCTGACATTCGGCAGCCCCGCCTTCCAGATGTCGGGGGATTTCGCGGAAATGCCTGCGCCGACGAATCCTTGCGGCACTACACTCGCGTCAAACGCCAGTTGCAACGTGAGCGTATCCTTCCTGCCAACGCAAGAGGGACAGCGCACCGGAACGATGTACGTATCGACCACCAATAATACCAGCCCGAACACCACCGTGAACCTGGCCGGCACGGGCGCCGCGGGCACGGCCGCGCTGACGCTGGAAGGATCGGGACTGGTGTTCAATCCGCAAACCGTTGGCGTTACCAGCGCGACCCAGACCCTTTACGTTGCGAATACGGGCAATGTGCCGGTAACGATTTTCAGCGCCGTCGCCAGTGGCGATTACCTGGCGAGCGGCTGTGTGCAGAACTTGAATCCGGGAGTTAGCTGCGGAGTGCGGGTCAGCTTCACGCCTACCGCGAGCGGGTCGCGCACCGGCACGGTAATCATTACGGACAGCACCGCCGCCAGCCCGCATACGTTCACCTTGACGGGCACCGGAGTGACGTCTGCCCAGACCATTAGCATCACCCCGAGCTCGCTGGTCTTCGCCGATCAGGCGGTGGGCCAGACTACCGCCAGGGCGCTGACGGTTGTGGTCACGAATACCGGGAACGCCGTGGTGACGTTCGACCGGGTGGTGGAAAGCGGCGATTTCCGCATCACCAGCAACGGTTGCACGACCCTTTCGTTCCGGACGCCTCCGGCCGTTTGCAACATCAACGTAGTGTTCACTCCCACGGCGACGGGCGCGCGAACCGGTTCGATCGTGCTGACCGACAGCGCCACCGGCAGTCCGCAAACGGTAACCTTGTCGGGCAACGGGCTGGCGGTGAGCGCTACCGCGACCCTTTCGCCCGCGATCCTGAGTTTCAATAACCAGCCGCAAGGGCTAGCCAGCACCACCCAGAACGTAGTCCTCACCAACACCGGAAACGTTCCAATCAATATCGCCAGCGCCACGTTCACCGGCACCAACCCCGGCGACTTCTCGGAGACCAACTGCGGCATACCAGTGGCGATCACGCCGACCCGCACTTGCACGATCACGGTTACTTTCACGCCCACGGCGACCGGCAGCCGGACCGCTACGCTCAATGTCACCGACGACGCCGGAACCCAAGCAGTAGCCCTATCGGGCACGGGCACCACGGCTAACTTGTCTATCGGCTTCGCGCCCGCCACCATGACTTTCGAGGCGCAGGCAACCGGCACCACCAGCCCGTATCAGACCCTGCTCGTGGTCAATAACGGGAACGAGCCATTGATCATATCGAATGCCGTCTTTGCCGGAAACTTCGTGCCAGAGTACCAGGCGTGCGTGACCACGATCCAGCCCAATTCCTCTTGCGCGCAACCCGTGGCTTTCGCTCCGACGGGCAGCCTGGGCACGCAGAACGGCACCATCACGTTCACCGACAACGCCGGAACCGGCACGCAGATCGTCAATCTCACGGGCCAGAACGCCGCGACGGAGCCCGTGATCGAGCTATCGGTCTCCGGGCTGGCATTCACCATCTTGCCCATCGGCACGACCAGTGGCGCGCCGTACGTCACCATCACCAACACGAGCGCTGCGGCCGTAACCGGGCTGTCGGTCGGAAATCCAGTCCCTGCTACGGATTTCGCGATTGTTTCCAATAGCTGCGGGGCCAGCCTGAATGCGGCGGCCAGTTGCAACTTTCAAGTAACGTTCGACCCCACAGCCGCGGGCAGCCGGACGGCCACGATCACCATTGCCAACAGCGCAGCCGCCCAGACGGTGTACCTGTCCGGCTTCGGGGAGACCGTCAATCTTTCGGCATTCGTAAAGGACACCACCCTGGTCTTCCCGAACGAGGTGGCGCCCGGCGCCACCACGATCGCCACCACCAGCCCCACGCAGTACATTACCCTGACCAACAACGGCGACGAGCCCCTGACCATTGCCAGCGTGGGGATCGGCGGCGCCGACATGGGCGACTTCGCGCTCTCCAACAATTGTCCGATCACACCGAGCACTTTGGCTGCGGGCTCAAGTTGCAATGTTGGCATGACATTTACGCCAACCACGACGGGCAACCGCACCGCAACTGTAACCATCACGGATAATGCTCCCGGCAGTCCGCGCAACATCGCGCTTTCGGGCCTCGGAGTAGCGGCCACCCAGGCACTCGAAATCGACCGCAAGACAATCGTCTTCCCCTCCGAGTCGGTGGGGAGTAACGTGAATCAGCCGAACCCGCAGACCGTAACGCTTACCAATACGGGCACCGCGCCGGTGACGATTTCGAGCATTGTCTCGTCAAGCGCCGTCTTCGCCGTGTCCAACTCATGCCCGGTGAGCCCGTCGACACTGCCGCCAGGTCCCTCTGGCAACACCTGCACGTTCACTGTGACCTTCACGCCCACGGCGGCCGGCCACGCTAGCGGGACGGTGACCATTACCGACAGCGCTCCCGGCGCCTCGCCTACGGTCGCCGTGTCCGGCACGGGCCTTACCGATGTCAAGACGGTCGCAGTGACGCCAGCGAGTGTGGCGTTCATCCCGCAAGTGATCAACACCACCAGCTCCACGCAGTCTGTCACCGTCAGCAATACCGGCAATGCGAATATCACGATGAGCAGTGTGACGGTCACCGGGAACTATTCGATCACCAGCAACGGGTGCCCGGCGACGTACGTGCTGACGCCCGCAACGAACTGCTCCATCAGCGTCGCGTTCACGCCGCTGCAGGCAAAGGTCCTGACCGGCACCTTAACCATCACGGACACGGCGACCATCCCCACGCAGAGAGTCACGCTAACGGGCACGGGCATCGCTTCCACTTCGGAGATCTCGCTCTCGCAAACCAGCGTGGTGTTCGATCAGCAGGTGGTGGGGGTCCCCAGCCAGCAGCAAACCGTGTACTACTACAACCAAAGCAATGGCTCGGTCAGCATCACCAGCGTAACGCCCCCGGCTAGCGATTTTACCCTGCCCACTAACAGTTGTACGGGATCCATCGGGGCCCTCTCCTATTGCTACATCAAGATCGCGTTTAATCCCACCACGACGGGTTTACGGACGGGAACGATCGTGATCGCGGACAGCGCGCCAGGCAGCCCGCGCACCATCAACCTGTCGGGCACCGGCGTGTCGGCGGCCGCCCCGCAGGCGACGCTGACGCCCACGTCCCTCACTTTTGCCAGCCAGGCGTTGGGCACCACCAGCCCGGCGCAGAATATTAACCTGACCAACTCGGGCGAGGCCAACATGACCGTGACCGGCATTTCGCTCGCCGGCTCGAATCCAGGAGACTACGCTCAGACCAATACCTGTCAACCGGTCCCATTCACCCTGACGGCGGGGTTCAGTTGCACGATCTCGGTGACCTTCAAACCATTGGCCACCGGCACTCGCACCGCCAGCGTCAGCATTGCGGACAATGCGGCCGGCACTCCGCAGACGGTGGCCCTGACCGGCACGGGCGCGCCGGGCACGACTCCGCTAGTCACTTTCACGCCCCCCAGTCTGACATTCGCGAATGTGCCGCTCAACACGGCCAGCGCGTCGCAGAATTCGACCTTGACAAATACCGGCGCAGCGCCCTTGACCATCACCGGCATCGCCGCCAGCGGCACGGTGACGGGCGACTTCGCGCAAAACAACAACTGTCCCGTCAGCCCAGCCACCATCGCGGTAAACGGCACCTGCACCATCACGGTGACCTTTACGCCTACTTCGACGATCAACCAGACGGGGGCCGTAACCGTGACGGACAACACGCCGAATGGTACGGACCTGCTGGCGCTGAGCGGCTATGGAGTGGCTCCGGAAGTTAATCTCTCCACGACCTCCTTGGCGTTCGGCAGCCAGGCGCACGGCACCACCAGCGCCGCGAAAACAGTCACCTTGGAGAACTCGGGCAGCTTGGCGCTCACCATCAATTCGATTACGGCGACTAGCAATTACAACATCGTCAACAACAATTGTCCGTCCAGTCTGGGGCCGGGGCTCACTTGCACTTTCGGAGTGACGTTTAGTCCGACGACCACGGGCACGGATAACGGCTACGCAATAATCGGCGATAACGCCGGCGATAGCCCGCAGTTCATCACGCTAACGGGCACCGGCACGTAGGCCGCCGGCACGGCCGAAAACCCACGAGCTTCGCTCGCCGGCGCTTCGGCGGGTCTGGAGACCGGCTGCAGGCGTGGACGCCCGCCCCACATTGCGGCGGGAATTTAACCGATACCCAACTCGTCAATTTGCTCCAGGACCGTTCCGCATTGACGGCAGATGAGGGCGTGGCAATCGCCGCAGATCAGCGGGTCGGCGACCGACCTGGCGCAAATGGGGCAATAGAAATCGGTGAGTGGGACGGGATCGGACATGCTGTCAGTTATTATCCCACTGCCATGGCAGGGGAAACAGCCTGCCTGACCTTAACCGAGACCGCTTGCGCCATCTCCGCGGTGGTTGCGCTTCCGCCCAGGTCGTAGGTGCGCACCGCGCCTTCGGCCACCACCGCCGCCACGGCCGTTTCGATCTCCGCCGCTTTATCTTTTTCGCCGAGCCACTCCAGCATCATCTTGGCGGCCAGGATAGTGGCGAGCGGGTTCACTTTGTTCAGTCCGGCATACTTGGGCGCGGAGCCGTGCGTCGGCTCGAATACGGCGTAGTGGTCGCCAATGTTGCCGCTGTATCCGAAGCCCATGCCTCCCACAAGCTGCGCGCAGAGGTCGGAGAGGATATCGCCGAACAGGTTGGTGGTGACGATGACGTCGTAGTTCGCCGGGTTCTTGAGCAGCCACATGCAGATGGCGTCCACGTTGGCCGTATCGAACTGGATTTGGGGATAGCCGGCGGCCACCTCCTGCGCGACCTCCAGGAAGACGCCATCGGTCGCCCGCAGGACATTGGCCTTGTGTACGGCAGTCACTTTGCGGCGGCCGTGGCCGACGGCGTATTCGAAGGCGGCCCGCACGATGCGGCGCGACCCTTCGCGGGTGATGCTGCGGATCGAAATGGCCGCATCAGGCGGGATGCGGTCCATGCCCGGCTCCTGATAGAACACTCCGGGCACGCGCGCAAACTCCACGCCGATGTACATGCCCTCGGTGTTTTCGCGGAAGACCACCAGATCGATGCCTTCGCGGTAGTTGAGCGGATTGTGCGGGAATGCTTTGGCCGGGCGCAGGCAGGTGTACAGGTCCAGCATCTGGCGCATGCGCACGATGGGGCTGCGGTAAGCCAGCGCCTGGCCTTGCAGGTGCAGCGGCAGTTCGCGCTCCGCGTCTTTGGCGGGCTTGGACGTAATGGCGCCGAAGAACGCGCAATCGGTGGAGCGCAACACCTCCACGGTGCGCTGGGGCAGGGCCTCGCCCTCCCTGCGCCAGAATTCCCAGCCGATGTCGCCGTGAATGTATTCGGCCTCGAATCCGGCCGCATCCAGGACAGTGCGCGCAGCCGCGCATACTTCCGGGCCGATGCCGTCACCCGGGAGCCAGGCTATGCGGTACATAAGACTCCTTAGTCACAGGCTGAAGCCTGTGCCACCACTTTCCTTTTCAGATATGGGATCAGGCCGCCGGCTTCGAGCAACTCCACCGCGCGCGGGTCTAACGCGGCGGCTTTGAATTCGCGGCCTTGCGTCAGGTTCTCGATGCGGCCCGCTTCCAGGTCGATGGCCAGTTCGTCGCCTTCGGCTGCTTCCACTTCCGCGACGATGGCGGGCAATCCCAGGTTGATGGCATTGCGATAGAAGATGCGCGCGAAGGAGACCGCGATCACCGCTCCGACGCCCGCGTACTTCACGGCGGCGGCGGCCTGCTCGCGGCTCGATCCGCAGCCGAAATTCTTGCCCGCAACCAGGAAGTCGCCCGGCTGGATGTGCGCACGCACGTCCGGGTAGGCAAGTTCGAACAGGTGCTCGGCCGTCTGGTCGCGGTCGGTGATACTCAAATACCGCCCCGGATAGATCACATCGGTGTCGGTGTTCTCAGGCAGCACGGCGGCCACCCGCCCTTTCAACAGCAGTTGCGTCATGCCATGACCTCCTTGGGATGCACGATGTGGCCGGCCACCGCGGAGGCGGCCACCACCGCCGGCGATGCCAGGTAGACCTGCGAATCCTTGCTGCCCATGCGTCCGATGAAGTTGCGGTTGGTGCTGGAGATACACACCTCGCCCGCGGCCAGGATTCCCTGGTGCACGCCCACGCACGGCCCGCAGCCCGGCGGGTTCACGATGGCGCCGGCGGTGACCAGCGTCTCCAGATAGCCCATCCGCATGGCTTCCAGGTAAACCTGCTGCGAGGCGGGAACGATCAGCAGGCGGGTGCGCGGATGCACGTGCCGACCGGTGAGGACATAGGCGGCCATCTCCAGATCTTCCAGCCGCCCGTTGGTGCAACTTCCCAGCACCGCCTGGTTGACCTGGACGTTGCCGACCGCGGAGACCGGCTTGACGTTATCGACTGCGTGCGGGCAGGCCACCTGCGGCTCCTGCAAGACCTTGCCGGCATCGAAGCGCAACACGTTGGCGTAGTGCGCGCCGGGATCGGGCCGCCATGCGGCGTAGGCGGCAACATCGGTATGCGTGTGCCGGTGCAGGAAGGTCAGCAACTGGTCGTCTACCGGCGTGAAGGCCACTTTGGCGCCCATTTCCATCGACAGGTTGGCCAGCACCATGCGGGACGCCACGGTCATGTGGCGGACGGCCGGCCCATCGAATTCCACGGCCTGATAGTCCGCGCCATCGCTGCGGATCTGCCCGATGATATAGAGGATCAAATCCTTGGCCGAGACCCATTGGGGCAGGGCGCCCGAGACCTCGATGCGCAGGGTTGCAGGCACCTTGAACCACAGCTTGCCTTCGGTCCACACGCCCGCCATTTCGGTGGCGCCGATGCCCGTCGAAAATGCGCCGAACGCGCCGTGCGTGGTGGTGTGGGAATCCGTGCCCACCACCACCATGCCGGGCAGCACGTGACCGTGCTCCGCCAGCACCTGGTGGCAGATGCCGCCGCGGCCCACATCGTAGAAATGGCGGATGCCCTGTTCGGCCACGAACTCGCGGATGGCTTTGTGGGTGGTGGCTGTCTTCTCGGACTCCGCGGGAATGCGGTGATCCAGAACGATCACGATGCGCTCCGGGTCCCACACGCGGCTGACGCCGATTTCCCGGAAGCTCTTGCGCACCAGGTCGGCATTCTCGTGAGACAGGGCCAGGTCGATGGACGCCACCACGATCTGGTCGGGCGAAACCGATGCGCGCCCGCAGGCACGCGCCAGGATCTTCTCCGCCAAGGTCATTGGCGCGACGTCAGCACGTTGCATACTTCGCCTCCCGGACCGATTCCGGCAGATACTCGTCTTCCATCCGCCGGTATTCCTTCAGCCCCACGAACGCTGTGTATTCGGCAAAGCTGGAAACCCACTGCTGCTGGCCTTCCAGAATGCCGGTGGGCGAGCGGTGCAGCGCCTCGAAGAATTCGCGCAGGGCGCGGTGCGCCACCATGATCGACGCCACCGGGATGCTCACCCGCGCTACTCCCATGCGGGCCAGTTCCGGAATGGGGATCAGTTCGGTCTTCACGCCGGTGACGGCGTCCATCAAGTTGACCGAGAGCAGGCCGTTCACCTCATTCACGGCGCGCTGGATATCGGCGCGGGTGCGGATGCCGTCGATGAAGGCCAAGTCGGCCCCGGCCGCGAGGTACAGATTGCAGCGGTGAATGGCCGTGCTGAGGCCGTAGACGGCGCAGGCGTCGGTGCGCGCGTTGATCACCAACGCGGAGCCCGCGCGGTCGCGTGCGGCGGCCATGGCGCGGACCTTGCCGGCCATCTCTTCGGCGTCGATCACCTGCTTGCCTTCCATGTGGCCGCAGCGCTTGGGGAATATCTGGTCTTCGATATTGACGCCGGCCACGCCCATGGCGATCAGGCGTTCGGTGATGTCGGCGGCGTTGACGGCGTTGCCGCCGCCAGTGTCGATATCGGCCATCACCGGGATGTTGACCGCGCGGGCGATGCGCCAGGTCTGGTCCAGGACGTCTTTCATCTCGACCAGGCCGACATCGGGCTTGGCGAGCAGGCTGCCGGCCAGGCCGAAGCCGCTGACCTGGATGGCTTCGAAGCCGGCGCTTTCGATGATGCGGGCGCTGAGCGCATCGTGGCAGCCGGGCACCACAAGGGCGGTGCGGCGGGCAAGTTTTTCACGCAGGATGGAAGCGAAGTTGGTAGGCACGGACGGGGGACCTCCTACCGATATGTTAGTCGATTTCGGGTGTGAACGTCTGAAATGGGGGTTGTCTGCTGGCTGGATTTTGGGACCGTTTCATCGTCGATGGCCA
>Ga0187855_10002123_pt1 | contig 15098 bp, 20 predicted proteins | sample June2016WEW_8_10_2_FD_132969 | JGI IMG/M metagenome (GOLD analysis project Ga0187855, IMG submission 132969) | Peatland microbial communities from SPRUCE experiment site at the Marcell Experimental Forest, Minnesota, USA - June2016WEW_8_10 | ecosystem: Environmental > Terrestrial > Soil >...
GTTGGCCGGTTTCAGATCCCGATGAATGATCGCTTTCTGGTGCGCGTGCTGCACGCCGTCGCAGGCCTGGATGAAGAGGTCGAGACGCTGCCGGATGTTGAGCTTGTGCTGATCGCAATACTCCGTGATCGGCAGCCCTGGCACATATTCCATGACGAAGTACGGCTGACCCTGCGGCGTGAGGCCGGCCTCGAATACCTTGGCGATGAAGGGGTGATCCATGATAGCGAGCGATTGCCGCTCCGCTTGGAACCGATGCACGACCGTCTCGTCGTACATGCCCGCCTTGATGAGTTTCAAGGCCACGGGCCGGCGCACCGGTGCGGTTTGCTCAGCGAGCCACACCTGCCCCATACCGCCTTCGCCGAGTTTGCGGACGAGTTGAAACCGCGCTGCGAACAGCTGTCCCTCCGCCAAACCCGCAGCGTCAAACCCCTCGCCCTCCCCACCGATATTGGCGGGCGACGGCGACTCCAGGAATCCGGTCTTCAACTCGTCGCCGACCGATAGCAGCGACTCGAGCTCCGTGCGTAGCGCCGCATTCGAAGCGCAGACCTCATCGAGGAACCTCGCGCGCGCTTCCGGCCCCAAAGCAAGTGCTTGGTGCAGCAGTTCCTTAACGTGCGCCCAACTGGGTAGGCTCACGGCGATGCGGCTCGGCTGATTTCCCGACGCAACCGCACCGAGGGCTTGCTGTTCCCCGTGATCCACTGCCGCAACAATTTGCTGACCTGACCGGAGCGCTCCGACATCGGTGTCCCTTAGCTCTTGTGGCTTTGCGGATCCAGACTATTCGCACCCGACACCCTCGTCAATCGCCGCCCCGGAAGATCTGCACATCGCGCAAATCGTGGTGCCGACGAGCGGAAAAGGCCCGTTTGTTTCTGCCGGTGGGTGCCGACGTGAGGCCGGGCACGTTACGCATATCGGCTCTTCTGCGCCGACCAGAGGCCGAGCACGACGGGCCTTCGCACCAGGAACATTAGCCGCGGGCGCGCTCGGCAAAGTGATCTATCAGGGGCTTCTGGGGTTCAGTCATTTGCGGGGTTGGTCACGAATGAGAGTATTGGCGTCATGGGGACAGAATCACTGTTATTTCGAAGACACGGCTAGGTCAAGGGCAATTGATTTCCTTTAAGTCAGTTGGCGCAGCGACTGTATGCGCTGATATAAGTCGCTGCGAATTGCGGTCAATGCGGGGGCGCCACCCGGATCGGACCGATATTTGCCGACGTAGCCAAGCGCAATGCACAGGTACCAAAGCTCGAGCAATTGAAGGTGGTGCCGCGGGTCAGTTAAGAGACGATCAAGGACGTCAAAGAATTTGATTTCGCTCCGAAGTTCTAGATGAATAGTGATGAGCAGGCTTTGAAAGTACCAGTCGGTATTCGCACTCGACGACGAATTGAAGACTGCCTCGTCGAGTAGCGCGCAAAGCGCCCAACTCGCTTCCGAGATATCGTCGTGCAGCAGCGCGCACTGACGAGCATGTTCCTCGAATGCGCGAATCTCCTGGATTGCGTACCGGCGTAAGGCTTTGACATCGGCGCCAGCCGCGAGGTGGCGCAGCGGCGCAGCCAACAGCAACACCGGCTTCGCAAATTTAAGCAGTGGATTGTCGCGAGAGGCGATGAAGATGTCGACCGCCGCGGCGTCGATCGGTGGCGCAAAGGGGATGCCGTTGTGGTCATTAATCATAAGCGCGGACGGAAGATCCGCAATTCGCGCAGCCGGTGAGCGCCGACGGGAGGCCCGGAAGAAGCCCGTGTGTTTCTGGCGGTGAGCGCCGACGAGAGGCCGAGGATGTGCAGTCGGTCAATTCTTGGATTGTGCCGACGCGGAAGGCGAGGTTGAGGCCTTGGAGCATCCAGACTGTGCTCATCAAAATCATGGCTATGCCGATCAGGCTGCTGACGATGCGCATGACGATGTTGAAAGTGGGCCACATAGCGGCGCTCCTTTGGTGTCGCGGCGAAGAAGCATAACGCCAGGGAGGGGCGGTATGTGAACCCAAGCGCAGTAGTCAAGGCGCCGTCTCTGTCAAGCTATGAGGCTCCGCGCCCGACGGCGTGTGGCAATAAAGGACGTGCCCAAGTGAGCAGCTGGAAATTGGGATTCTCGGTGGTGGTTTTGGCAGTGCTGGCATCTCGGGCCTCGGCGGCGTCTCAAGTTTATCATTGCACCAAGGACGGGCAGACGGTCCTCACGGACAAGCCGTGTGATGCAAGTACCCCGGCGCCGGGTTCAGGAACGGCCGCGGTTCCGTCGAGTGGAGTGGTTGGCACTCCGGTATCGGCTACAGCATCGGTGGTCGGTGACTGGCGCGGCCAGACGCAATTCCAAGGCGCGCAGAATGCGGTCGAGATGGAAGAGGCGCACACCGTGGTTCCATTGGTGTTGACTTTCAGCGCGGATGGCAAGGTCTTGGGGGCGAGCTCTGATAATGGCTGTACGCTCCTGGGTCTATGGGTGCCGGGCCCGATACCCCATCGATTTACGTTGGACGTGACGCTCAAGGGATGCCATTACGCGGGACTTAATCGACGGTATACGGGAGAGTTGGCCGCGACATCGTCGGAGAATTCGCTGCATTTTGTTCTTCAGGCGTACGCTGTGCCGATTCCGGGGCAGCCTTTGCAGAGATACGATGTTGAAGCGACGTTGAGGCGGTGAGCGGAAGAGGCGCATGTGTTTCCAGCGGTAGGGGCCGACGTGAGGCGGAGCACAAGGAGCCCGTCAGTTCTTGGCGCCGCGTTGGGTCGGGCATGTCCGGTGCATCGGATTGGGCGATTGGCCGATCGTCAATATCCGATCAACGGCGGCCGCTTGTGGTGGGCCCACTGCTGGACAGTTGGGCGACGCCATTGCAGATTTGCGTAGTCAATGAGTCGTTGAGGGACCGGATCGCCAAGAACGACCAGGCGCTGCAGCATCATCGCGAGGTCGACATCGGCGATTGACCAGTCGCCAAATAGGTTGTCGGTGCGCCCATCGAGCAAAGTGAGTGCGGCAGAGAATAGTTTCTCGGCGGCCTCACGGGCGTCGGGAGATAGGGCAGGGCGCGTGGCGCCATTGAACACGACAAACGTGGGCCGCTCGTCGCGGATCGGCATGAGGTCGCTGCGCAACCAAGCTTGAACTTGGCGCGCCCTCGCGCGATCGCGGCGATCTGCGGGGTAGAGGCGGGTGCCCGAAAAAGTTTCGTCGATGTATTCGCAGATCGCAGACGACTCTGATAATGCGAATCCGTCGTGAACGAGGGTTGGGACCCGTTGGGTGATTGAAGTCTCTGCGAACGCGGGGCCGCGATGCGCGCGTGCGACCAAATCAACGGCTTGCGTTTCAAAGGTGACGCCCTTTTCGAGCAGGCTCACGTAGACGGCGAGAGCGTACGGGCTTGCAAAATTGGCATCGACGTAGAGGAGCATAGGGGTACCTCGAGAAGGGCGTTGCATTCTAACATCGGCCGCGGAGGGAGAGAGCAAGCGCCTAAACGCTCGCGCGAACACGCGGATGACCTGTACTCCGGGCGGAATGGGAGTGTCGACGAGCGGAAGACGTGCCCTTCATTCAGTCGGTGAGTGCCGACGGGAGGCCGGGTTTCGCTTTCGAGCACCCGACAGTCGACGAAGGTATTGACGTGCGAGCGGGTGCGTCTATGCTCGGATACCGTTGGACGGCGTGCTGCCGCCCGACGCATCCACTCAACTGGGAGGCCCTATGAAAAATCTTGCTGTCGCTGGGTTGATTGCTGTCGCACTATTGGCAAGCACCGCGGTCCTTGGGGATCCGCCGGTGCGAGGGGCCTGTCAGAAATTCCGATCCCGCGATGTTTGCAGCGGCTATCGGACCTTTATCTGGAAACTGAGCCCCGGCTCGGGATCGAAATCTCTTTCGGTCATGCCAAGAATGTCCGATTGCACCACTGATGCTTCGACCTCTTTTCCTGTGTTCTCGAGGATCTCACCATGAGCAATGTCCTTGATCGCCTCGCGAGTTCCCCAACGGCTTGATGTCTTCATTGTGTCATTGTGGATGTCGTAGGACCGAAAGCGATAGATCTTGACCTTATCCATATCCGCAATCCCCCATTTTCGAGCGAGAGTTCAACCGCGAAAGAATAACGTGGAGACGTAGGGTTGGCGAATTTCTCGCCGATCGCGTCTGCCAGAAGTCAAAAGGCCGCCCCACGAGCACCCGGCCACGATCGACGGTTCAGTCGTTTTCGACTGCCCTCAAGTCTTTGCTCTGGAGGTGAACGCGATTCTCCGAGCTGCTGGCTTGTTCGGGGCGTGCCGTGAATGCAATCCGACAAGCCGACTCGATGTGCTCGCGATTCCGTCGGCAGCAACGTTGAGATTCAGAATTTGCGAATACTGTTGGGCAATCGAAAAACTCACGCAGAAGCGCTACCGAGATGAAGAACTGCACTCGGGGCACACTCGACCATAATAAAAAGCCCTCTTCCGCGGAATGAGTTCCATGGAAGTCATCCTGGTCGCTGAAAGTCGGCGTGGTTTCGCTCATGTCACGGCCTCCCCGTGCAATTCATGCCGAAAGTCCCCCGATTCCGCGCGGCGACGCAGCATGATTTTACCCGATGATGCTCGCAGATCTGCCGTTTGCACCATGATCCCCGCGTTCAATGCGCCTGCGAGCGCAATTTCAATACCAAATATCACAAAGGGCCTCCGATCGTCACGCGTCAACTCAAATTATAGAGGTGAGGCGGCGGCGGTGGCCATGACGTTGCTGCGACCACGCGAAGTCGCGATTTGCGCTGTAGTGCAGCGGCCAATTCGGGACTATTGACGCTGAGTAGACAGCGAGGCCCAGTAGCGCCGCCACTTTCTAACAAATCTATGATATCGGTCACTGTCCGTGGGACGCCCACAGGTCAAGAATCAAGCGGAAATACTCTGGCAAATAACTTTTTAGGGAGAGTTGTAATGCATTTAGGAACGAAGGGCATACGCCTACGATGGCGGGGTCAGGCTGGGTCCTGCATCTTCGGTGCGTCGCTAGCGTTCGGTAGTCAAATGGCCTGCGCCGATCCGACTACACTTATCTGTGACGTGAAGGAAGATTCCAACCTCTGCTGCGTCGTTGACGGGCCCGGTAGCATTGTGCTCGACGAGGCAGCGAAATCGGTCACGATTCATTATCCGCCAACCCACACAAAGGCTACGGGAGCGCAAGTGGGTAACAATACAAGAACGTTAACAGCCAGTTTCAGTCCCGACACAATTGGGTTCCAGATCGATGGTCGAGCAGTAACGCTCAGTCGCCTGACCGGCGTTATGGTGGATTGGGGACTTACGTGGACATGCCATGTCGGAAAGGCGCAGTTCTGATACGTCTGGTGTCGTTTGGAACCGTTTAATACGGTGGGGCGACTAGCGGAGTCAGCGGGGCTTATCCCTTGCAACAGCCGTGCTGAGGCTGCAAGAGATCCAGCGGCTGCGCACGCAATTAATCGCGCACCTGCTTTGCTCCGGTTCGATAGACATAGTGCTCCATGTCTCGCAATTGCAAGCCAAGACGGCGTTGGACTCTGTGAGCGACGCGCATGATGGCTCGCATGACCTTGTAAACGACCTGCGGAGACCGTTCAATAAGAGTTTCAAAATCGCTTCGTTCCAGCACCAGAATCTCCGTTGGACCGAAAGCGATCAGCGCGGCGTAGCGCGCCTCATTGTCCATGAACGATAATTCACCAATGAGATCACCGGGCTCGAGCCTATAGATCAGCCTGCGATCCTGATCCGAGTCGTGTACGACGTCGACGTGACCTGCGACAACGACGTGCAGGTGGCTGTCGCGGGATCCCTCCGGCAACAGCACCTCGCCGGTCTTGAGGTCGCGGATGCTCATGACGTTGGCGAGCACCACCATTTCTGAGGGCGAAAGTTCAATTGCGAGAGGACTCTTCCGTACTGCATCGATTACTGTTGTCATGGAGCCGACCCTCCCATCGCCAAGCCGAACAATATGCCCGCACTCCACCCGTCGCCAATCCGGAATTGCCGCAGTTCGTTAGCGTATTTGTCGTCCAGATCATTGCTTGCCCCGCGATAAAATTGCAAGAAATTACTTGCGATCGGGTTGGGTTTCTCGCGCCCGCTGAGCCGGCAGCCTAAACGCGCAGTTCCTTTATCCGCGAACGAGCGCGAGTCTGTGTTGCGCGATCATCAGTTCCTCGTTCGTGGGGATGACCCAGACCGATACGCCGCTGTCCGCGGCGGAAATGCTTGGCCCGACCGACTTATTGGCGCGCTCGTCCAATTTCAGGCCGAGCCATGTGAGCTTGTCGCAGAGCGCTGCGCGGACCGGCGCGGAGTGCTCGCCGATGCGGCGGTGAACACGAGCGCATCCCGACGGGGCGCATATGAATTACACATTGGGGGCGTGATGATTGCCACATGGGTGAGCGACACTGTCGCGAACGCCCGCACATGGGCGAGCAACACTGTGGCGAGCGCGGACACGGGAAGTGTCGGCAGGTCCGCGAGCGAAGCAGGAGGCGTAGCGAAACGGTGCGGGCCGGTCCGCAGCGAAGCAGGACAGCGAAGCGTCGCGGGGGCAACGACCGCGACAGCCATCGGCCGAGCGTCCGGTAGGCGAGTCGGGCTCGCGCGCCTGACTCGCCGACGGCGGGGTTGCGCCAAATCCTGGCGGCCGATCAGTTAACGCGGGTCTGAGTTCAATACTGCGATGGTTGCCGCGCACGCGGTTGCACCAGACCTTGTGCGGGAGGACCAGACGATTGCCGCTCGGCAGTGGGAAAACTCCGACTTCGATGCAAACGGCATCGGCGCTCGTGGTATCCCCGACGTGAATTGAACCCGGGACGCCGCGCGCGAGATCGGCGAGACCTGTCGTTCTATGTCAAGGCCGCGGGGTCAGCGCCTCCCGCGTTCCGGCGCAAAATTGTTGCATGGCTGTTGCGACGATCGAGAGGCGATATTCAACTGTGTCCCTGACCGGGTCGTACAGACGCCCAGCGCGATCGAAATTGTAGAGTGCATTGCGAAAATGCATTTGGCCAATGGGCCCGGCTTTCGATCCGTACGCAGCACACATTGCTGCACAAAAATTTTGCGCCCCCCCAATCATAGCAGATGCCAGACCGTAAGCTGTGTCGCCCGATTGAGGAGTCGAGCCGGCCGCCTGTGCAAAATTATAGAGTGCCGTATTGAAATACATCCCGGGTCCGATCGACTGGTTATTGTCGCCCATGTTCATTACTCCTTGGTTTGATAAGTCGAAACTCAGCTTAGATCTCAATTGAACGGATTCTCTTGCGCGCAATGTTGACTGCGTGGCTGAAGAGCAGGATCAAGAGAAGAAATGTCCCGAGGATGCCGATCGTCCCTGCAGTCAGCCAATACGGCATCAGATCGGCATCATGATGGGGGTCGAGGACTACCGGCTGCGCGTCTAGCTTGATGTTGCGTTTCTCATACAAGTTAGCGACTGGCCTCGGCAGATCGCCGTGATTCAGCACCCCACGTTGCTGAATCGCGAAAGGCTGCTGTCCTTCCGCATAAAATTCGCCGCTCGAGCGCAGAAAATACACAATCGGGTCTCCCTGATGCCAGTGGCGCGGCACCAGGGGAGTGTAGGTCGTCGTCAAGGTCGATTCCTTGACTTGCATCTGGATCGCTGGCAACGCTATGCCGGTCAACTCGACATGGGAAGACCGTGACGGAACGCCGTCCGTTAGGTTCAACAGCTCGAATGGGAAGCCTTCCTGCGATTTTCTATAGCCAACCAGTGCGACAGAGGCGCTGACCAACATTGCCACTACTCCCGTGAACAGCAAGACTCTCGCGCCGGTCTTTGTAAGACCTCGCCTGTGCTGCGAAGCACGTGTCACGGGCGCCGCGTCCCTAGGCGCGCTGTAGAACAGTGCAGTCAGCGCAGCGGATGGGTGCCCCAGACGTCGGAGTACCCAATCGACGGGGAATAGCACCACCAAGGGTAGCCCCCAAAGCATTAGCGTTATGGCATAGAGGGTCAGCTTCCCCAGATAGGCGCCAAATATCCTCAGTTCTAAATCGGCCATCCACCGGAAAGGTCCCGTATAAGTCAGCCAAGAATAGAGTGCGTAGGCGAACCCGACTCCCAGCCAGGCGATAAAGATCATAAAATCGAGGCGCTTGCCGTCGCTCCGACCCAGAGTCGAGGCGCGCGCTTCTGCTCGGCCGGCCGCGCTCATGGGTTACGTCCCTGTTTAAAGGACTTGATGTCCGAACCGCAATGGCTCCCCAAGCACGTGTGTGTGAATTGGAAGTGTCGACGTCGTAGCCGACCGCGCGCCGCCGGCTTCGCAATGATGCACCCCATCGTCGATGCAATGAATTCCGCATAGATTCGATTCATAACAACTCCGGTGGCTAGAGGGATCACTTCTGCTCTGTCCCTAGAACCCTACGTCAGGCATTCAATTGACGCCGGATGAATGGCTAATGTTGTCCTGAGGAATTGCTTATGAATGCACAATGACCGAATCCACAGCGACGCCGGTGCCGACAAGGTAAAGCAGACGCCGCGATGCGCCCGCGGCGTAGCCGCGAAGAGGATTTGGCGAGGGAGCGTCATGATCTTAACCGCCGCGGTTGCAACGCAATCGCGGCGGGTATAAGAAAGGGACCCGCTCGTCAATGAGCAATTAGGCAGAATCAAAGAGAGGGGGGCCGCGGCGGGCGGCAAGCAAGACGAGGCCTACACCCGTGCACGGCCGAGCCGCCACATATTGGGTGTCGGTTTGTGATTCAAAGAATCCAGGACCATTCTAAGGCGCCAGGCGTGCAACGGTCGATCGGCGCCAGCGAATACACGGTGGGAGCGGCGATGAGACTGACAACTATGTTTGTAACTGCTGCTCTAATTCTGGCCGCGTGCGGGCGCGCAAAAGCCGACGCGGCAAGCAAAGAGTGGACAGTAAGACTCCATGCGGATGATATCGTAATCGGACAGCCGTTAGAAAACATTAAGTCCCGGCATCAGTGGCTTTGGCGGTTCACCAACAACTTCGAAGGATTATTTGATATAGCAATCCGAAAGTCGTCTATTCCTATTCTCGCACCAAAATGTCGAATGGATTACCTCATCCTGACAATGCCCGAATATTATCCGGAAACTCCAAAGCAGGCCCCAGTGGCTGAGCGACGAGCCGTCTATGATGCGTTACTCAAGCTCAAGACGACAGGCCAAGGGAGTTTGACAGTGCACTTCGAAGGGGAAGTGCACAAGGGGCCATCTGGCCCTGAGCTTACTGGGTGCAACATTTCTTTCGTGCTCCCTCTTGCACCGGATGCAGCCACAATATCACCTTGAAGACACGCGTTCCGCAAGGAATGTTTTGTGAAGCGAAATAGCCGCCGCTTCGTGCTCGACGGCCATCAGATGATGCTGCGGCGGTACGGGACCTGCGCGGAGGGCGATAGTGATGCCAACAAATAATCCATCCGCTTGTCGATGCGAACAACCACCATTCAACTATCAGGATTTCGAAAAACAAGTCTTGGGAGACGATGGTTACCACGCGGAAGTGTCCGTCGATCGGTGCAAACATTGCGGCAAATATTGGCTCAACTACCTGATTGAGGAAGAGCACTTCAGTCAATCAGGGCGGTGGTGGAGAGTCGTCGTGCCGGATGTCGCGACGGGTTCTATTCGCGCGGAGAATGCGCGAGCATTTATCGAGCGCCAAGCAGACGGCTTCTACGGCGGAAGTTATTTCGCGTCCACTGGCAGAGCATTTCATGGCCAAACCACAATCCGCTAGCAGGCGTGTTAGATGCGGAACCGTAGAGTCGTTATTTCATTAAGGCTGACGCCGCTCGTTAGAAGTTACAGGCTTGTTGTGTCCGGAGGAGAAGAAACCACCTGCGCTCCATGCCACGCCTCTCGTCCGTATTAAGAGCCGATATGCGTGACGTGCCCGGCCTCTCGTCGGCGCCCACCGTTTGCACAATACGCACATCTTCCGTCCGCACCGGGACGAACCAGCCGCTAGAGCTTCCGTTTCCCGAGAGACCGGTTCGTCCCAACAGTTTCAACGATGGCAGCGATACCGCTGCCGTTACATCCCACGCTCTTGGCGGGCAGTACGGAGAATAGAGAACAATAATTGCGCGCTCGTGGCATTAGCATGGTGTTTTCGTGACCTGGAAGGCTGCAAGAAATATTCGGAAGCGCGGGATAGAGTGTGACCGCTGTGGATCGCCCGTAGGTCTCCATGTGCAATTCATGCCGAAAGTCCCGGATTCGGCGCGGCGACGCCGATAGTCGAGCGCAGTGCTGCCGCTTTTTTTGCCGACATCGATTACCCGCGCATGCGGAGCCTCAACCAAGCTACGCATGGCGGGAATCCCAAAATCCAATTCAGCAGGTAACGGTTTCCGCTGCTGCCGAGCTAGTCGAGCACTGACACTCGTTTTGCAAGCGTTTGCCCCTGTCGCACAACAGTAACCTCTACAGTTTGGCCGCGGACCGCTTTGAAGGATTCCGTGAGTCCCGCCTGTCCGTTAATAGTTTGCCCGTTGATACGTAGGATCACATCGCCAGGAAGAATGTCGGCGTTATAAGCCGGAGAGTCATTTATGACAGTGCTGACATAGGCGCCGCGGTTCGTTTGATACTGCTGGCGTTCGTTGTCGTTTAGGTCTCTAAACATTGCACCGAATATGTAGTGCTTCTTGATAAAGTAGCCCGCAGCATAGGCAGATCGCTGAACCGTCATCGGCATGTAGGTGGTACTGGTGCCGTACGTAGTCGTCGTTGAATTGCCGAATGCCGTCACCGGGCCGTTCGGGCCATAAGCGGTTGCTGTGCCGTTTGTCTGGGATGTTGTTGTCGTCGGCATGCTAATCGGCACGTTCGCAGTCACGGTCCCTTTGTACTCAGGGCTAAGGATGACAACCAAGTCGGCCCCGATTTGAACTCCGACGCTGATGGCGTCTTGATCTGATTCCGGACGCCCACTAGTAAACTCGGAAAAACCAATCAACACGTATCCTTGTCGAGCATAAGCGCTGGCGATGTTTGCATCCCACGTCGCGACAGGAACAACTCGCGGTGACCCCGTCGCTGGGGCCGCTCGGATCGCGGCTATCGCATCCGGCGTTGCCCCTGTTTCAGCCTTGTAGAAGTTGGCGTAGTTGTTGACGGCCCCCTCGCTAAAGCCAGTCGACGCACAACCGCCGAGCGAGAAGGCGGCTAGAGTCCATCCGACGACAATGTTGCGCATGGCTCCAATTCCTGACGTTGACGAAGCTTGGGCGAACGGTACCTGCGTGGGCTACATTGCACTGCGGGTGCATCGCCGACCAGAGTCGGATGATAGATGGGCTCCTTGGGGGAATCATGGAGCGTCTGGTAGATGATCAGTCGCGCGCACGCATCGCGGATCTTGGCCCATCCGAGGTTCATCGCGAGGGTCACGTCGAGGATCTTGAGCGCTGGTGCGGAGGTGGTGCAGTTTGGGCAGGCGGTGAGCGACGACGGGCGGAAGAGCTGCAATTCGCGCGACCGGTGAGTGCCGACGGGAGGCCGGGTATCGAGTACTCGTGGTTTCTTTTCTCCGGGCAATCATTGCGTGTCGGCTCCCTCCTGCCAGACATGAAATGGCGGGCCTTCGCGGCGCCACGCTTCCTCTTTGAGTGCGAGCCGAATCTGCGCCATGGCGGCCGGCGGTAAACTGCAGAGAGCGACGAGTACGAGAGGTATCCACTTGCGATCGGTTGTTTTTTTGAGCGTCTTCATGACCTTCTCCAACGTGTCTGAGTTAAGTGGTCGACAATTTCGCCGTCTTACTCACTCAGATGCGCTTCTTCGGCCTAACAGGACATCTTCCTGCGAACTTTTAATTTGCACCTAGTGCCTCGGCACATTAGTTTTGACTGCTAGAGAAGTGATTACTGTTTCTAAGGCCACGCGCACCTTTAAATCGATCCTCGCATCGAGACCGACAGAGCCCTATCCTGTGACCGGCCGATTCCCAGCACGTGAGCGGATTACTTTGAACAATTGTCGGCACGTTCCAACGCATGGTGTTCTGCCTTCCCCATGAATTCGAAACCGCCGCCGCGCTTTCAGCGCCGCGCCCGATCGTTGCGTTGTCCACGAGCCGCTGCCGTTGCCCCCCCTTTCTGCGCCTGATAGAGCGGTGTCACGGTTGGGAACCCCGCGCCCACTACCTCGACTAGGGCGCCGTTGGCGGTCGGTCCGTCATAGTTCACCGCCCACAAATTTCCGGCCTGGTCGATCGCAATCCCATAGGTGTCGTAGAAAGAGTAATTGCCCAACCCGCAAGCACTTTGGGTGCTGGGGTTGTAAGACAGATCTTGCCAGGTACCGCCCTGCATGCCGATCTCGACCAGGCAGGTACCACTGCCCGCATTGACAACGAAGACGTCTCCGTTGCCGTCGATGGCGATCGCATTGGGGGCTTGCAGGTCGGATTCTGTGAGAAGATTCGGAAGGACGCCGCTCGAGTTGAATCCGAACAACTTTTGGGTCGTGTTGCTACTTTGAGCCACCCAGACATTACCGCTGGAGTCGATTGCGAGCTGGTTGCCAACGTTGGGCGCGTAGCCAGCATTAATGCCGAGACCCGCGTTGTTCGTGGTACCAAAGCCCGCGCCGTTCAGCCATGTGCTACTGCCGGGGTTGTATTCTTGGAGCAGTCCGTTTGCGCCATCGAGCACCCATATATTTCCTTGACCGTCGACGCCCACGTCTTGGTACTGGGGTCCGCCATTGGAAGTGTTCGTATCGTTGGCGTCAGCGATCGGAGTCGACGGAGTCAGCGCGTTGGAGATTTCCGTCAAGACTCCTGGCGCAACTCCGGGAGGTCCGCCTTGAAAGAGGCTAGCGACCCATGCATTGCCGAGATTGTCGAGCGCGATGCCTTGGGGCTGGGCGAAGCCGGGCGAAGGGGCGGAGCTACCTTTGACGTAGCCTGCCGAAGCCAGAGAGCAGGCGGTCGAGCTGACCGGGCAGTTCGATAAAGTGCCACTCAGCTGGAACTGAATGACCCTACCAAAACCCGCTGCAGACCCCTGGTAGGAATATGGCATGTTGGTGATCCAACCGATGTCGGCGTCGCCGGTATCGTCGGGGCCGATGGCAATTCGCTCTGGACCGTAAAAAGTGCCGGGAGTTGTTATACCGAAGGTGTTGAGCGCATTGCCGGTCGAGCTGAATATGCTGAGGCCGCCGTTGCTGCCGTCGGCGGCGCCACCGCCGACGGGATTGTTGACGACCCAGATGTCACCGACCGAATCGATGGCCAAACCCAGTGGATTAGACAGGCCGCCAACGTTGTAGAAGGTCTCCACAAGCGTCCAATCATTGGGCGCCGCAGTCAATGCAGGGGAATAGGGAGTGGCGGTGGAAATGAAGAGGCCTGTGCCGATTTGGCCGGGATAGCGCGCGACGTTGAGCGCAGCGCCGAGCGTATCGGACGGACTGTACCCAGGAAGAGTGGTCGCCGAAAGGAGTTGGCTGCACGCGTTCGAACTGGCATTGCCCGACGTCGTGCAGGCGGCGAGAGAATTTGCGAGCGCGTTGAGTGTGTTGGTAGCCGCAGGCTGGTTGGTTGTCAAATTCGTAGCCACCGAACCCGTCGAATAATCGACGAGAGCACCGTACGTGGCGATCGCCACCTGCAAGCCGTTTGCAGGTTGATTAGTGGTAACGCTGATCTTGCCGTCATAGCCGACAAACCAATTCAGCGTGTAGGCTGCACCGACGGTGGTCAATTCGTTGATGACTCCGACCGATTGGGAGGTGGAGGCAGCCAACGTTGCACAGGGACCTACGACCGACATGAGTCGGATGGGATTCGAGGAGTTGTTTGAACCAGGGCTCGCCACTACATAGACGACGTCATGGGTGCCGCTGTTCGCCGCCGGGCACAGAGACGACGAAAAAGACGCCGCGAAGCTGCCGTCTGTCGCCGTCGTCGCTGTACCCAACACCACGGGAGCTGTGCCCGCGCCCATGCCGCTGGTCGGACTAGTCGCATCATAGAGGGTAACGGTCTCGCCGCCGACGCCGTGGCCGGTGCCTTGAGCGCCGCCCGTGAGCACCATTCCGGTGATTGCGTTGGCACAGGTAACGGCGATGCTGCTGACATCGGCAGACGACACCGTACCAGCGCCACCGACGACGGTACAGATTTGGCCGGCTGGCTGTGAGGCAATCGTTACCGCGTAGGAAGTGCCACTCGCCAACGCGGTTGTGAACGCGAAGCTGCCGTTGGTCGACACGGATAGATTGTCCGCGCCGTTATCCTGCAGGACTAGCGTTCCACTGATGCCGTTAACCGTTCCGCCAATGGTATAAGTCGCTGGCGGAGGGGTTGTTCCGCCGCTGCTGCTACCGCCGGTGTTGTTATCGGCACCGCCACCGCCACCGCCGCCGCAGGCGGTGAGGAGCATCCCGACAAATGCGGCAATATTCAGGGTGGTGACCAATTTCAGTGTAGATCGCGACATCGCTATCTCCTTAAGATGCTCACTGCAGTCGATCGAGGCATCGCAGTCGCCTGACAGTGCCGGCGAACTGGACGACTGTCGGCGGTCCGGCGGTCCGAGAGCGACCTGGCACCGTGCGCAGTGTTCGCTCTGTCCGCCTCACTTCAGATAGACACGCTTCCCGGACGAAACAGGACATGCGGGCGTTCGAGATCGAGCCGGAGATCGCCGACGTGAGTGCGGATTTGACGTGTGCTTCGCGAGTGGCGCGGCGATTCAGCTGAATCTAGTTATCCCCGCAGGCAGCGCTTGTGCATAGCAACAATTGCGGCCAAAAGGCTAATACTGGAAAGCACTTGCGTGAACGATTACCGTAACTCTCCGTACCCTGGCGCGGCGCACCGGAGCCATTCGGATGAATCAGCTCACCGAGCTCCTCAGAAGGACGAAGGCCGGAGATGCGGAAGCGCGCAATACTTTATTTTCGAGCGCTTATGCGGACCTGCATCGAATGGCGCGCGCACGGCTGCGTGATGGCGGGCGCAGCACGATGATGGACACGACGTCGCTCGTGCACGAGTCTTACTTGCGCTTCGTGAGCGCCGGAGA
>Ga0187855_10002124_pt1 | contig 15098 bp, 12 predicted proteins | sample June2016WEW_8_10_2_FD_132969 | JGI IMG/M metagenome (GOLD analysis project Ga0187855, IMG submission 132969) | Peatland microbial communities from SPRUCE experiment site at the Marcell Experimental Forest, Minnesota, USA - June2016WEW_8_10 | ecosystem: Environmental > Terrestrial > Soil >...
ATCCCCAGCGTCTACGAACGCATGATCCAGGCCGGACACACCGCCAAAATCTATTACTACGATCAGCAGAGCTCCACTATGGAGATCGTCAACCTGCTAAGAAATCAGCCGCAAATCTTCGCCACCTACGATCAATTCATCAGCGACTGCAAAAACAATTCGCTTCCCGAATACAGCTTCATCGAGCCTTGCTACAACGATCACTCCGGCCCCGATGGTGGCGAGATTCTCGCCTCCGATCAGCATCCCGATCACAACGTCCAGGAAGGCGAGCGCTTCATGGCCACCATTTTCAACGCCATCCGCACCAACCCGAACCTGTGGCAAAACACCACGCTGCTCATCGTCTACGACGAACATGGCGGCATCTACGATCATTGTGTCCCGCCAGCGTGCACGCCCGACGCCCGCACCGCCGACGCCAACGCCACCGGGACCGGAGCTCCTTTCAACTTCGATCGCCTCGGCATCCGCGTTCCCGCCGTTCTTGTCTCTCCGTGGATTCCTCGGGGCACCATCGTTCCCGGAACCGAAGATCCCGCCAACCAGCAAATCTTCGAGCATGCCTCCATTCCGAATACGGTCACTAATTTCTTTCTCAACGGCGACGCCAGTCGCACCGTCCGCGAAAAACAATCCAATACGTTTCTTGGACTGCTCACCGACACAATGCGCCCCGACAACGACTGCGTCGTCTTTAATCTCTAAGAATCTACGAGGACACCATGGCCACAGATCTCATCGTCAATGTTCCCAAGGCCGCTCGCGGCGCCTACAATCCCAATCGCCTCGCCGGAAAACTCCTTCAGGCGCAGACCCTCCATCTTCGCGAAGCCTTGATCAAACACATGCACGAGCTGGCCAGCATCCTCGCAATCGATCCCACCTCGCTCAAGACCGAAGGCGAAGTCAGTGACTACATCGGAAGAGCCACTGCCATCCTCCATCCTCATGGCGTCAAGAAATCCGGCACCCGCGCCGCCGGGGCCACGAAGTAGGCGGCGTGGTATCGCCGTGTCCGTCTGAGCCACCGTCTTATCGGAAAGAGGCCAAAAATGCGAAACCGCCCCCTGGTCTTTGCCTTCTTAATCGCAATTTTCGCCGTTGCAACCACGCCAACGCGCGCCCAGCAGAATGACACCTCCGCTTCTACCTCCACTCGGATCGACAGCCCCAAGGAACTCGATATCCTCAAGGAAGATTGCACTGACGCTTCAAAATTGTTCGGCTGTGCTCAGGAGCTTTTCTCCGGCCAACCGATTCACATCGCCGTCGGCAGCATCGCCCCGCAAAACGGTTTCGGTGCGGGTCTCGCGTACGTTGACGGACACAAGACCACCGTAAACTGGCGCAACACCTGGAACGCCGACGCGATTGCCTCCATCAACGGCTCCTGGCGCGCCGGCTTCTACATGAAGTTCGTCCCCACCAAAGAAAAAGGCATCACTTTCAGCAAAGGCACCGAAAATCGCAAGATAAAGGCGAATCTCAGCGAAATGCCCGAACGCCCGGTCATTAATCTTTACGCGCAGGCGATCTCGCTGAACAAGCTCACTTATTTCGGTTTGGGCTCGGGCAGTACGGAAACAGGCCGCAGCTCTTACGGAATGCGTGAAGTGATTGTCGGCAGCAGCGTTGTAAAACCTTTCTTCGCGCCGCTCAACGCCGCCGTCTATGGCGAGATCAATGGCCGCTTCGTGGACATCCGTCCCAGCATCGGCCAGCCTAGCCCTTCGATCGGGCAGCTCTACACGGAAGCCACCGCGCCAGGTTTAACCACACAACCTGGCACCGCACAGCTCGGCGAGGGCGTTCGCATCCGTCCTATCTGGGCCAACGATTACTTTCACGGTGACTATAGCCTCACCTATCAGCAATACATCACGCCCTCCGACTCATTCACCTTCCAGCGCGTCACCACCGATCTCAACACCCAGTTCGCCCTCTACCACAAAACCACGCGCATTATTTTTCCCCGCGATACCAACGGCCCAGACGAATGCTCCGTCGATCAAGACTCTGGAAATCCCGAGTGCGACGTAGACCATTTCGCGCAGCGACCCGACTGCATCGGCAATCATAACCAGGATCCCGACTGCAAGGCACTGAGTCGCGACTTGCAGGGCACGGTGGGCTTCCGCTTTTTCTTGGCCAGTTCCGTCGTACCCTCGGGCAACGTAGTCCCGTTCTATTTCCAGCCCAATCTAGGCGGTTCGGACATCAACGGGAATCCCTCACTCGCCAGCTATCAGGATTACCGCTTCCGCGCGCCCGACGTCATGCTGCTCCGCCAATCGTTCGAGCATTCCATCGGCAGCTGGCCTGTAGGCTTCACCTTTATGGCCGACGAAGGCAAAGTTGGCTTCAATCGCAGCGACCTCGGCTCCAGTCCCTGGCTGCACAGCTTCTCCACCGGCCTGACTCTCCGCGCTGGCGGCTTCCCCCAAGTCTTTCTCCTCTTTTCCTGGGGCGGCAAAGAAGGCACCCACACCATCGCCAACGTCAACACCAGCCTCCTCGGCGGCTCCGCCCGACCATCTCTGTTCTAGTAGAAAGCCGGTGAATAGCGATTAGTAGGTAGTCAGTAGCGGCGGAGTCGGGCCGTAGAGCGGGCCACTCGGTCCAGTAGGTGATGAATCGGTAGTCGGTTTCGTACAGTTTACTGACGGGGGCGGAAGTGTGTCTAAGGCCAAAAAACTGAGGGCGCATCAGCCGTTAAGCTTTTGCGCCCTCTTTAAACTGAGCCGTAAAGTTTCTAACCTTCTCGATTCAATTTGATTGCACGACTGCCGTTAAGCTGTCGCGCACTCCAAACCGCGCCATGAAGGCTTCGAGCTTCGCAGTTCAATCTCGCATCGCAGCCGCTGTTAAGCTTGCTGTGCGCTGTAACTGAGCCGTAAAGTTCTTAAGCTTCCCGGTTCAATCTGGCGTGAACATAATCCTGTCGCAAAACATCGTCAATGGAATTCTCGCGCTATGCCTGTGAAAATCGGTGGATGCCTGTGCAAAATACTTGCTCCGTTTACTCTGGCAAAGAAGAGCTAAGATGAGGGCCAACGGGGAAACACATGCCACAGACCACGAATGAGTTCATTTTAAAGTGGATTATGAATTCAAGAAATGCGCCAGGGTTTCAGCACGTGGACGATCCCGCGATGATGTTGTTGATTGTGAGGAAAGTGATTTCGAATATTCCGGGTCAGAGCATGCCGCGTTGGGAAGCCGAACAGATATACCGAAGTCTCCGACAGGCCGCCGACGAGTACACAGCGGCGCATCCTGAAATGCAAATTTTTGGGGCCTACGATACGCCATTGGCAAAGATCAAGAAACTCTTGGACAAGACCTGGCGGCGCTCCGAATAACTCGGTCACTCACTCGACAAGCTTCGGCGATCTCGGCCAGCGCCCGGCGCTTGGGTGCTGAGGTGGGGTTCCTTCACGCTGCTCATCGCCATGGCGGCCGGAATCGTCCGGGGCCTTATTCACGGTAATTATCGGTCCCTTCCCATCCTTGTTCCGTTTCTGATCGCCACCTTCGTGCTCGCTGTATTGCTGCGTGTGGCCGCGTTCTCCGTCGAACAGGCGAAGCATAGAGAGCGTAAGGAAGCCGCCGGCCAGACCTAGAATGCACGTCCGTCCCCGAACTCCCCTCAATCAATTGCATCGCAGCGTCCCTCACAGCTACACTAGCGCCGCTCACATGAGATACCGACTTCCTTTTTTCCTTACCATTCTCTTCTTCATCGTTACGCCGAACATCCACGCCAAACAACCTAAATCGCTCTTTTATCTGACACGCGACCCCGCCTCCGTACGTTCCTTCCTGGCCCATGCCGACAAGGTCGATATTCTGGTACCTGCGTGGTACGTGGTTGACGCCAACGGCCTGGTCTCCGGCGGACCCAACCCGCTCGTCCTCGAAACCGCGCGCCAGCATCACGTTCCCGTCATGCCCATCGTCGCCAACAGCGCTTTCGTCCAGGAAGACTTCCACAAGCTGCTCAAGAATCCCGAGGCCTACCGCAACATGATTTCCGAACTCCTCCGAGCCAGCAAAGAAAATGGCTACACCGGGTTTCAGTTCGACTTCGAGAATGTCAGCTGGACCGACCGCGACGCACTCACCATCCTGGTCCGAGAAGCCGCGTCCGCTTTCCACCACGAAGGCCTGCAACTCACCATCGCCACAGTCCCCAACGCTCCGGGAGCGCCAGGGGAAGGCGGCTTTTCCGCGTGGATTTACGAAAATTGGCGCGGCGCGTACGACCTGAAAGCTTTGGCCGAGGCCGTCGATCTCATCTGCCTAATGACGTACGACCAGCACACCCGCTGGACCGCCCCCGGCCCGGTCGCCGGATGGGCCTGGACCACCGGCAATTTGGACTATGCGCTGAAAGTCGTCCCTCCCGAAAAGCTTTCGCTGGGGATTCCGCTCTATGGCTATCACTGGTTCGCCGGAACTCCGGCCAAAATCGGAGATAAGCCCGGCGACAAGCCCAACCCATCCGCCGAATATATCTCCACGAGTGACGCCGTCGATCTCGCCAAGGCCTATAACGGCCATATCGAATGGGACTCCACGGACCGTTCCGCGTGGTTCTATTTCTACCGCGACGACATGCGCGAATGGATTTTCTTCACCGACGCCCGCACTTTTCGCGAACGCTACACGCTGGTCAAGGATCGCGGCCTCCAGGGTTTTTGCTCCTGGGTTCTCGGCACCGAAGACCTCGGCATCTGGGACTTGCTACCTTCGCATAACTGAGCCCTCGCGCATAGCGGCTGGGATTATTACTTCTCCGAGTCGGTGTTGCGCCTGCCCATTGAGCCCACCTGCATTAACGGACGTTGAGGCCACTATGTGGCATACGCCACAAGCTCGACACCTTGATCCGCAACTCGGCGGGTCCCGGCGAGGTACGAGTCACATCCATCGCGGACTCACCCCTACACGAGCTGTTGGCCGCCGTCGATGTCGTACGTTGCTCCGGTGATCGCTGTGTTCGCCATGAGGTGGACGGCAAGCGCGGCGATGTCGGCCGGGCCGACCACGCGCCCGATCGGCAGAGTCGCGCGGAGTTGCCCGCGACGCGCGTCCAGCTGATCGCCGAGCAGAGATGCCGACAGCGGTGTGTCGACGAAGCCCGGCGCGATAAGGTTGACGCGGACCGGTGCGAGCTCAAGCGCGAGCGCCTTGGTGAGCGCCGGCATCGCCGCGGTGAACGCCGCGACGAGCGCGCCCGCAGCCGGCCGGCGACCGCCCGTTCCGCCGATGAACAACAGCGTTCCCCCTGCGCGCACCTTGCCGACGACGCGGCGAGCGATGTGGAGCGCCAGCCAGAACACTTCGTCGACGTTGCGGCGCGCCCGTGCGAAGTCCATGTTGGCCAGCCGCGCGTAGTACGGCCCGCCTGCGGTGACCATGACGTGGTCAATCGGCGTCGGCAGCTCGTCGAAGAACCGCTCGAGGCGCTCGAAGTCGGTGACGTCGAACGCCGCACTACTCTGCGCGCCGACCTCGCGTGCGGCGTGCTCGAGGCGTTCCGGGTTGCGGCCGACGAGAACGACATCGGCGCCCTCGGATCGTGCTCGCCTGGCCGTCTCCAGCCCGATCCCGGAGCTGCCGCCGATCACGACGACAGTCTGCCCGGCGAGCTCCGGTTCGCGGCTCACGATCTCGGCTCGGAAACGGGCAGGTCGCAATCGTGGCAGAGCGCCGTGGTATCTGGCTGGTACTTCGGATATTCGCCCGGCGAGCCGCCGCCGATTACGATGACGTCGCAGTTGCTCACGTCGGCAGTTCGTTCCCGGCCTGCTCCGCCACCATGTATTCGGCGTACCAGTCGGGCCAGCTCGGGTCGGCCTTGCCGGTGCGCTTCTCATGCTCGCCGTGGGCGGCCTCGGCACGCCGAAACGCGCTCGCCAGATCGCTGGCCGACGCGAAGGTCGTGGCCGCGGAGTCGATGCGACCCGGCAGCCGCGTCGTGATTTCCTGAAACAGCCAGCCGTTGCCGTCCGGATCGTGGAACGAAGCGAACGACCGGTAGCTGCGGTGCTCGGCATCTGGACCGCTGGCTCGGGCCCGTCCAAACAGGTAGGGCTCGTCCGTGCCTGCGTAGACGCCGGCGGAGTCGTGGAACACTTCGCTAATCTCGACGCCACGATCGAGCAGTTCTTTGCGGGCAGCCGCAACGTCGGAGACGATCAGGTACAGGCCCTGAGTGGAGCCGGGCGCCGCCGCGGTGACGTTCTTGCCAAAGATGATGGAGCAGCTCGAGCCTGGCGGCGTGAACTGAATCACCCGGAAGTCTTTACCGCTGTCGTAGTCGGCATCGAGCCGCCACCCCAGCCTCCCGTAGAACTCCTTCGCGCGGTCGACATCCGAGACCGGGATGACGACCACCTCGAACTTCATGGCAACTCTCGCGACGCCTGCGTCGCCGCTCGGGTCATTCGTACGGACTGCTTTGGTGCTCACGGCTGCCTCCTCGTTGTGTGGGATGACTGTTGGACTTTCACCATTCCCTCGCGGAATGCTGCGTATATGGCGGCTCGGGGTCGGCCGGGAGATCGATCTTCGAGCCACGGCTTGGCGCAGTTCGCTCGCGTCAGGCAGTGAAGGGCGGCAAGACTAACACAGTTGTTGGCTTGCTGCATTAAACGTCGGAGCATCTTCGATTCAAGCAGGAAGTATGAGTTTTACGACATCACTCGGCCGGGCCAGACCATCGTCCAGACCCACTTGTCTGAAAAGTGGTTCATCAGGGCTTCGAGGGAGTGAATGGTCTCCGGACTGGAAAGGGGAGGGGAGTAGGTTGTGATTTTCGTGGAGCCAGCGTGTCCAGAGTCGGAATAGAGAACGCTGCCGTCATCGTGCGTTCTGGAGGCCGTGTTCCCTCCCGCATGGCTTTTGCAAGAATTTCGATCGCCGTTCCCGCAAGCGGTGGCAAATAAATTGTTGCGGCTAGCCATCCTTGGCGCACCCACGTTTGGCCTGTCTCTAGCTGGCCATCGCAACCGGTGAACGGCAGGCTGAGCCATCGGGTGCGCTCTTCCTCGTTGGCAACCTTCTCAAAAGCCTTGCGAGCACCCATAGCCATGGCGTCGTCTTGTGCACCAACAAGGTCAATCGCTTTGTTTTGAGACGTGGCGAGCTTCAGCCAGGAAGCAACGGCTCGTTCAGCGCTCTCCTCGGTCCAATGCCCCTTTAACGTAACCAACTGTATATTCGAAGGTTTCTTTTCCAGCATCCCCGCTGTACGTTTCTGCGCCGAAGAACTTTGCGACGGTCCTTCCAGGTACAGAATCGAACCACCTTGCGGAAGCAGGGCGGCAAATTGTTTTCCCTGGATGCGCCCGATCTCAACATGGTCGGAGCTAACTGCAAAGGTAGGCGCGCTAGCCGCCCTGTGGAGCTCCGGCATGTACTCTGGATCTCGATTCAATACCACCCAGCCAATCCCGGCGGCGCAGGCCGCCCGGGCCACCTGGGGCAGCGCCGTGCCGCTCACCGGTTCCAACACAATCGCGTCCGGCCTAAACTCGGGACGATCCTGGATCGCCTTCAGAATCTGTGTACTTTGATCCACGGCATTGTTGTCGGCGAAAGTGATTTCCGCATCGACGCCAAATTTGTGCGCGGCCTCTTTTGCGGCCGAGGCCTGTGCTATTTGGAAGTCGTTATCCTTTGTATGGAGAGAAACTAGGAATTTGAGTTTTTTCATCATGCCCCAAAATTAAGTCCGGTTGCCTCAACGATACGCGCCGCCCGAGCAGAAGTCCTTAGGTTTTTCAAAGAGTATTGCCGCAAAAATTGACACGCGCTCGTGCGAGACAACACAGGCACATCAAGGCCAGTGTCCGGCAAGCGCTTGCATCAGCACTTGGCCGGCTCACCAGACGCTGACCGGGCATTAAAACTCCGGGTCTCCCACCCAAGTGCATCGTGCTGGCAGTTTGCGATCGGCGCGATTGTGACTAAACTACGTTTTGCGTGATGGAGAAATCCCTGATGCTCTTGATTCGTGCTGGCGCTGTCATCGACTCGCCGACGGATAGTCTGTCCAGAAACCCCTTTGCGACTTAGGCTCACCCATGAGCCGGCTTCGCTTCGAGAATCCCGACGTTCCGAACCATAAGAGTATCGCCTCCAACCGGCCACACCCGGGTCAGAACGAAACCCGCTGCCTCAAGAAGTGCTCTCCACTCACGCTCGCTACGCTCTCCACCCCCGGTAACAGCAAGCATGTTGAGGTCGCTCATCAGGTGGCCTTCCAGTTCCGGATCTGGATGCGAGACGAGCGGAGGCAGGATGAATTCAACGATCAACAAACTGCCGTTCTGCGGAATTACCGCGTGACAGTTCTTGAGAATCGCAATAGCATCCCCGTCCTGACGCCCGTGCAGCACATGTTTGAGCATGTATACATCGGCGCCCGCCGGGACCGATTCCGTCAGATCTGCCGCAATCAGTTCGCATCGTGAGGAAGGATCTTCCTCCGCGAAGCGAGATCGAGCTGCATTCACGCTGGATTCGAGGTCCACGAGCATGCCTCGCGAATGCGGGTTCAGTCCAAGCACTGCAAGAATCAGCGACCCACCGCCGCCGCCGAGGTCGGCGACCACCTTCGCCCGGGAAAAATCCCACGCTTCAGCGATGGGCGCGTAATCTTCTGCCGGAGCCGTACCCATCACCGCGCGAAAAATAGAATTAGCTTCGGCATCCTGCGACCACCGGGAAGGTATTTTCGGATCGCGGACCTGAGACGCCGGCTTACCGGTCCGAACACACTCGGTAAGCAGGGACCAGTCGTCGGCAAGCAGATCCGCCCAGAAGATGACCGCTGCCCAGACGGACTGAGGCACATCCCTCCGCAGGGGTTTGCCAAAAGGAGTCAGCCGAAAGTGTTCCGGCGTTGTCTCTTCCGTCACGCCGATGCTGGCGAGCGCGCGCAGCAGACGATACAGAGCGTTGGCATTCGCCTGACACTTTTCGGCCAGGAAGCCAACGCTACGTATCTCGTCTCCAAGCGCGTCGGCAACGCCGAGACGCGCAGCCGCGCAAAGCATGCGGCTGCGGGAATACGCCATTGCCATTTCGACGAGCCCTGTATTCGTCGTTACGTTGCCGATGCCACCGCTGAGTTGAACCATGAGACACCCCAAATTCTGAGAAAGAATATCAGAGGAACCGCAGGAGACGCTGAAGAAGGAGCGCCGTTACGTAACCCGTGCAGCATGGGAGCCCCTGTTTATGAAAGACCTGTACTGGGCAGAAAGGCCACGGCGCTCTTGGAGCATTTTCCTACGTAGGATTGCGGCTCATCTGCTCCAAAGACTATTCGTCTCTTAACGCGACCATGGGATCGACACGCATCGCGCGGCGCACCGGGATGTAGGAAGCCGCGAGCGCAACGAGCGCCAGCAAAACGGCGACGCCGATAAATGTAAGCGGGTCGGCCGGGCGCACATCAAAAAGCAGCGTCGACAGAAAACGCGTCAGCACCAGCGCTGCAGGAATGCCCGCGGCCAAGCCGAAGAAGACAAGCTTCGCGGATTCCCCGATCACCAAACGCCGAACGCTGGCGGAACTAGCTCCGAGCGCGATCCGAATCCCAATCTCTCGCGCGCGGCGCGAAACGGAATACGAAATCACGCCGAATATCCCGACAGCGGCGAGTGCGAGTGCGATCGTACTGAACAGGCCGAGAATCAGGGTGCGAAATCTGGGCTCGGCCACGGATGCGCTGAGGGCGCCCGGGAGCGTCGCAACATCGGTAACGGGAAGGTTTTTGTCGATGTTATGAGTTTCCGTGCGGATGGCCGCGGCGACCGCCGAAGCAGCTAACGTGCTCCTGACGACCACTTCGCATCCGTAAAGAGGCGCTTGCGCGAATGGCACGTACATCATGGGCTCGGGTTTTTTGCCCAGCGAAACGTCATGCACATCGCCGATCACGCCAACGATTTCGCGCGACGCCGGGCCATTCAGTGGAAATCCGAAGACCAGATGCCTGCCAAGCGGATCTTGATTTGCAAAGTAGCGCCGGGCCAGCGCACCGCTGATCAAGACGACGGGTGGTGACGAAGGCGAATCACTTGAATCGAATAATCGGCCGCGAAGCAGCGGAATTCCCATCACAGAGAAATAGCGCGGGCTCGCGGTGACGTAGTCAGCGGTATTGGCCGCTCCCGCGGGCAAGGGTGGATTACCGACAATCTCAAACGGCAGATTAATCCGGCCATCCTTGATTGGCAGCGGAGCAGCGCACGCCGAATCCTGCATTCCAGGTTCGGCCTGTAGACGGGTCATTAATTCTGTCTCGAAAGAGGTCCATTGCTGTGGTGAGGAATATTGGAATTGTGGAAGAGACACCATTGCCTTTACAACACCATTCGGTTCAAAGCCTGGGCTGACCGAGGTAAGCCGGACGAAACTGCGCATCAGCAACCCCGCTCCCACAAGAAGAACCACTGCCAGGGCCACTTCGATGGCAGCCAGGAAACTGCGAGCGCGCCGCGAGCCTGTGGCTTCTCCCGCGCGCGCGCCCTCCCTGAGATTTGTCTGCGGATCGGATCGGACGGCGAAAAGAACCGGCGCCAAGCCAAATACAAAGCTGGAAGCCAGAGACAGAACCAGGGCAAATCCGAGCACCGACTCATCCACGCGAATGCCGTGGATTCGCGGCAATCCCGGAGGCAGAAGTGAGATAAGAACGGATACGCCCCAATAGGCGAGAAACATCCCAGCCACGCTCCCGAAAATACCCAGGATGGCGCTTTCCGTCAGCAATTGGCGCGTGATACGGCGCTTAGGAGCGCCCAACGCGATGCGAACGGCGATTTCCCTCGAGCGAGACGTGGCACGCGTTAGTAGCAAGTTCGCAATATTCGCGCACGCAATCAGAAGCACCAGGCCAACGGCGCACGACAGAATGAGCAGCGGGGTTTTCACGTCCCCAACGATGGCCTGCTGTAGCGGCCGGACCTGTTGAATCAGCCATCCTTTCTCCGCGGGAAACTCGTTGGCCAGCCGCGCGCTCATGGTGTCCATTTCCGCCTGCGCTTCGGCGAAGGACACTCTGGGGCGCAACCGCGCAATCACTGGCATCCAGTGCGTTTGGGGGGGACGCGTCATCCACCCTGAAAAAAGTGGATCCTGGACCAGGGGTATCCAGAGCTGATCAGCTTGATCGAGGAAGGGCGTACGAAATTCCGCAGGCATGACGCCAACCACAGTATAGGGGCGCATATCCAGCGTAATTGGGCTGCCCGTTATTTTTGGATCGGCTCCGAACTGGCTGCGCCACATGCCCTCGCTGAGAACCACGACCGCCGCTGCGCCGCGCTCACCATCGCTTGGAAGCAATGTCCGACCCAGGAGAGGTTTCGTGCCAAAGACAGAAAAGAAATCCTGGGTGACCACAACGGTGTTCGCCTCGGAAGGCTCTCCGCGGCCTGTCAGCGTGAGCGCGTGCCCCGCCAGGCCCGCGATGGAGCTGAAGACGTGGCTGTGGTCTCGCAATTCAAGCAGGCTGGGATACGACATCCCGGCGTCCGTGATTCCCTGCTTGGGGTCGGACTCAGGCACTAAGGCAAGCTGCCCGGCGTTCGCATAGCCTAGCGGCCGGAGCAGCACCGCGTTAACAACGGAAAAAATTGCGCTACTTGCGCCGATGCCGAGGGCCAGCGTCAAGATTGCGACCGCGGTGAAGCCGGGGGATTTCCGCAGCATGCGCAGGCCGTAGCGCAAGTCCTGAATCAACGTCCCCATACTGTCTCCTGTCTCTACGCCAAGGAGCACATGGGAGCAATCGTATCGCAAGAGACACGCGTCACTCCAGCTGTTCCGACCGTTCCCGACGGGTGGTCGGCTATCCCGAAGGAATCCACATTGTGACCTGCGGATCGCGATCAAGAAGTCGGCTTACCGTACGTCTCCCGTTCCAGTATTTAGGTTGTCCGTCAAGTGACTTACCCCAGCTTGTAACACTTGCGCGTCCAATGGCTCCGAACGATCTTGTAGCGTCGGTGCTGCCCCCCCACTCTGAGCTCGAAGAACGGCACTACGGGCAAACCGAATTCTTCCTGACCGACGACGATGGTTTTTCCCACTGCTTCGGAACAGCGACGAGAACGTAGAACACGCGGCCATCGCGAGATAAGGCTGCGCGTCCAATTCCATCCACCTGATTAGTCACCTGCCGCAGATCTCGATCGCTCAGTGCTGCGCGACTACCAACCCATTTGGCGCATCCGCTCTAGGATTAGTCCGCTATAGCGATTCATGCGATCGGGCCGTCGCTTCAGCGGCAACGGCAGAATTGCGGCGAGTTGGGCCGCTTGTTCCCGGTCGATACTCCGGGCCGAGGTTCGGTAATAGTAACGGCACGCCGACTCCGCACCATAAACACCAGCGCCCCATTCGACCACGTTGAGATAGAGTTCCAGAATGCGCCTCTTGCCGAGGACCAATTCGGCCACCGGGACAAGCGTGAACTCCGCGCCCTTACGGACGATGGAGCGGCCGGTTCCGAAGAACAGGTTTTTTACCAGTTGCTGTGTAAGGGTGGACCCTCCACGAATGCGGCCGCCTTCCATATCGTCTTCCGCGGCGATTTGCATCGCGTGCCAATCGAATCCATGATGCTGGTAGAAGCGCGCGTCTTCCGCGGCGATGACGGCATGCTGGAAATCGGGCGAGATTTGGCTCAGCGGAACGAATTCGTATCGTTCATGATACGGCGTGTGGTGAATCCATGCCTGCAAATGGCGCTCCATGTGCACCGCGGTGGTTGGTGGGTCGATCCACCGGGCGGCCACTAGGATCAGCACAGCAAGCGACCAAAGAAGCGCCGCCGCGAGGAGAAACCATCGAACGAAAGATCGGAAAGAGCCTTTCCGAGGCGGCGTCTTGGCGGGTATGTCTGGATTTTCAGTCACACTTCAGAATAATCGTTTGGGCTGGATTGACACAGCTCCCGATAAGCCGCGTTTCCGGTCAAGCTCGTACTTAGACCGGACGGCTCGCTGCAATGCGGCCCTACTCGCCGATTATGCGATCGGCCCACTCAACTAGAGAAACAAAGATGCCTGGGTTACCGAACTTCGCACTCCAATTGGCGAGATCATTTTCCGACACCCCACGGGCTCGCGAGCAAGCTCCGCAAGAAAACACTGGAATGTGTTTCGCGACGATCTTGTCGCGCAATTCACTGAGCGGTGGCCAACCAATGGGAGTCACTGCATCGGACGTCGCCTTACGCATCAAATACGTCGCGTCACCGGTTAGGAATATCTGAACTTCGTGACCTGCGTCCGATAACGCCAGCGCATGTGCAAACACAAATGAGGCTCGCGACGCGTCGTCCGTTCCCCAGGAACTCCTCATCATGATCTTCAGAACTTTTTTCGATTCCTGGGCCTTCGCACCCAGTGCTAGAAAAGGAAGACCGACCAACTGTGATAAGAATCTGCGCCTGGCCATGGCTGTCTTCTCCCGTTTGCTCCATCCGAACCGAGGATTCGGCAGAATCTACATTGGCGTATTACTTTCGTCAATTGGTTAAGTCCCGGTAAGTCGCGTTACCCGACATCTCCCGTTCCAGTAACCAGCTTGTCCGCTCTTGCGCGCTTATCAGGAACTGGCCCGGAGCGCACGATTCTGCGCCCTAGGCGAAATATCTTTTGCTGTTGGTAACGCAGTTTGGGTTTGTGGTATCAAGGACTTCTAATTTGCCGCCGCTGAGGAGAAAATCATGAGCCAGAACGATACGCGCATGGACCGCAGAGAATTCCTCAATAAATCAGCGACCGTTCTGGCCGCCGGAGCCGCATTTTCCTCCACGGCCCTTTCGTCCTCGGCTTTGTCCTATGGCCGCATTGTTGGCGCCAATGACCGAATTTCCCTCGGGCACATCGGCTTCGGCAGCCGCGGCAGGGATCTTGGCCAAATTGCTTCGATCCTGCACAAAACGCACAACGTCGAAATGACCGCCGTCTGCGATCTCTGGTCCGTCAATCGCGAAGCTGCGCGTGCCACCAACGAAACGTACTATGGCCGCTCGCCCCGAGCGTTCCAGCACCTCGAAGATCTCCTCGCGTTGCCCGACGTTGACGCGGTCTTGATTTCCACGCCCGAACATACTCATTCGCCGATCCTGCAGCGCGCCGTGGCTGCGAACAAGGATGTTTACGTCGAAAAACCCATGGGCAACGTGCTGGTCGAAGTCAAAGCCGCGCGGGATGCGGTCCTTTCCAGCGATCGCATCGTGCAAGTGGGCACGCAGCATCGCAGCGAGCCCTATCCGAAATTAGCGTATGACGTTTTCCGCAGCGGCACGCTCGGCGATCTCACCAAAGTCGAGATTGTCTGGAACTACAACGGGCCACGCTGGCGTGGACGCGAAGAGGTTGCCCAGCTCCGCGAGGCGGACACCGATTGGAAGCGCTGGCTGATGAACAAGCCCTTCCGCCCCTTCGATCCTCGCCTGTATTTCGAATTCCGCTTGTACAAGGATTTTTCCAGCGGGATCGCCGATCAGTGGATGAGTCACGGCATCGACCTCGTCCACTGGTTCACCGGCGAGCACTTTCCCAAGTCCGTGGTCGCCCACGGAGGAATCTTCGCTTGGCAGGATGGGCGCGAAACTCCCGACACGTTCCAGGCGCTGCTTGAATATCCAAAGGGTTTTCTCGTCAGCTACGCCACCAGTTTCGGAAATGATTCACCCAGCTTCTCCCGCTACATGGGCAAGAAGGCCACGCTCTTCAATCTCGGCGGTGAAGGAAGCCCGCGTTACCAGTTCATCGAAGAAAAGGGCAACCACGAAGACGATCCCGACATCGACAAGCAGCGCAAGGCGCATTTCCTGCTTCTGCCGGGCGAATCGCTCCCGCCCATGGGTATAGACGACATGTCGACGGGTCACATGAGCAACTGGTTTGATTGCCTGCGCTCGCGCCATCAGCCTGTCGCCACGGTTCGCGACGGCTTCGCGCAATCGGTGGCGTCCATCATCGCGGCGCAATCTTATTTCTCTGGAAAGAAGCTGTATTGGGATGCGGCGAAGGAAGAAATCGCCGATCGCGTACCGC
>Ga0187855_10002127_pt1 | contig 15088 bp, 15 predicted proteins | sample June2016WEW_8_10_2_FD_132969 | JGI IMG/M metagenome (GOLD analysis project Ga0187855, IMG submission 132969) | Peatland microbial communities from SPRUCE experiment site at the Marcell Experimental Forest, Minnesota, USA - June2016WEW_8_10 | ecosystem: Environmental > Terrestrial > Soil >...
AAACGCTGCAATCAGGACGGGGAGCACGGTTGATGCCAACAGCCCACTGTGCAGACTGTGTAAAAAAGTACCGAGTCAGCTACGCAGGTGTGCCGAAAGGACAACCAGTTGCTCCGCTTCTCCGGGAGGTAAAAACCGCCATGGTTAGTAAGCTGCTTGTAGCCACAACACTTGGTATTTTCTTTACACTCGCCGCGAGTGCACAAACCCAGCCCGATCACAGTGCCGCCGTCCCGCTGTATCGCGTGACTGTGGTCGATCGCACGGTGAGCGCGATCGATTATCAGTACCGCAACGGGCCCACCAACATCGATTTTCGCGGCACTGTTTTGTTGCCCATGTCCAAGGGCGGCGCGACCGTGGAGTCAAAGGAGGGCCGCACGGAAATCGATGCCCACTTCGATCGTCTGCTCGCTCCCACGCGTTTCGGCCGTGAGTATTTGACATACGTGCTGTGGGCGATCACCCCGGATGGGCATGCCAAGAATCTCGGTGAAATCCTGGCTGGCAGCTCCGATAAGGCTAGGCTGCGTGTCACCACCGATTTACAGGCGTTCGGGCTGATCGTTACAGCCGAGCCCTATTCGACCGTGCGCCAGCCGAGCGATGTCGTCGTATTGGAGAACCAGGCTCGTCCCGATACGATCGGTTCCACCGAGCCCATCCAGGCGAAGTACGAGCTACTGCCTCGCGGCCATTACACCTACAATGTGCCGGACAGTTTGGCGGCCTCCGAAGCAAATGCCCCAAGGTTGTCGTCAGATCAGTACCAGTCACTGGTGGAACTTTATGAGGCGCAGAACGCGGTCCAGATCGCCCAGTCAGCGGAGGCTGACCGTTACGCGCCGGATACTCTCGCCAAAGCCCAGGATCTGCTGCGCCAGGCTCAAGCCGCGCAAGACCGTAAAGCCGGCGTGACCAGCATCGTCACACTCGCGCGCCAAGCCGCACAAACCGCGGAAGACGCGCGCATTCTCGCCATTCAGCGCAAACAGGATCGCGAACTAGCCAGGGTCAAGGAGCAGGCGGCACGAGCTGAGGAGTTAAGAACCCGGGCTGAGGCCGCCGCACAGACGGCCGAAACCCAAGCGGCCGCCGATCGAGCCTTACTCGAACAAGAACGCGCCGCCAAACACCAAGCCGAGGCGCAAGCTGCTGCCGCTTCCGCTGCGGCCACCGCCATGACTGCGGCCGCACAGGAAGCGCCCCCACCCCCGGCTCAAGACCGGCCGGTGGCGGACCGTGACGAGCCGCGGAAGAAAGAATTGCGTCTGCAGTTGCTCGAACAGTTCAACGCCGTGTTGTCCGCGCGCGATACGCCTCGCGGCCTGATGCTCACCATACCGGATTCCGGCTTCCAGGGGACACGCGTGAGCCCGGCCGTGTATGAGCGCCTGGCTCGCGTCGCGGCCCTGCTCAAAGCGCATCCGGATCTGACCGTGGAAGTGGATGGCCACGAGCGGTTTTCGTCCGAGCGCGCAGAAGCCGTCCGTGACGTTTTGGTAAGCCATGGCTTGCCCGCCGGCGCAGTCCTTGCTCGCGGGTTGGGCGATACCCGGCCGCTGGCCTCTAATGCCAGCGCCGCCGGCCGTGAGCAAAATCGCCGCGTCGAGATCGTTGTCGCCGGCAATCCGATCGGCGATGTGCCTTACTGGGCCAAGCGCTATGCCTTGGCGCCGCAGAGACAGTAACCGCATGGACCTCGTGCCCTTCTATTATTGTAGGTACTTTTTTCACGGGATCTCGAACGGCGACGTCGGGCGGCGGGTGGTCTGCCAAACGCCGGCTGCTTGCGACAGGTTTGGATAAGTTTGCTCGATCGTTCCGTACGCGAATTCACCCCTGTATGCGTGGTATGCGGCTTGCTCATGGAACGGTATGAGGAATTCCATGCCGAGACTCACTGTCGTTCTGTTTGCCATGCAGTATTGTCTTACGGCGCAGACGCCGAATGCCGCCAGCGTGGTTTCAAAGCGGGCCCAAGGGGGACCGCAAGACGTAGCGGTGAGTTCGACCGACAGCCTCTCCAGTTCCTCCGATTCGAACGCGACGACCGGTTCGAATACGACAGCCGGGTCAGCCACTATTCCACAGCCCGCGACGGAGGCTACACCCAGCAACGCCGAATCCTCTCTTTTTTACTCGCTTTTCATGGCCGGCAAGACACAGGACCAGTTCAAACCCTTGACAGCCAAAGAGCGCTTAGAACTCTACGCCAAGGATCTTCTCAGCCCATTCCACTTCATGATGGCCGGAGCCTCGGCGGGCATCACTCAACTGCAGAATGTTCCCCCGGAGTGGGGACAAGGCGCGGAAGGGTATGCGCGCCGGTTTGCGAACTATTACTCATATGCCACAGTAAGCTCCATGCTTCAAATGGGCGGTGAGGACCTTTTGCACGAGGACAACCTCTACTACAATTCCGGCTATCACGGCGTCTGGAGGCGGATGAAGTATGCAGTCAAAAGCAGCGTCCTCGCCCGGGGCAGCGACGGCACGCAGCATTTTTCGATCTCGCAGGTTGGCAGCACCGCAGGGGCGGCGTTCATCTCCCGCTTGTGGCAGCCGCGATCCAACGACTCAGCCGGCGACGGCGCCGTAAGTTTCGGATTGTCGATGGCGAGCAATGCCTACATAAATGTCATTCGAGAGTTTTTGCCGGATATCACCCGCCACATTTTCCGCCGTGGTGAGGAATGACAGCATCCCGCGAGTCTGCGACGGCGGCTTCTGCGCCGAACGCCGGTGATCGCCGCTTCGAGTGCTATCCGGCTGCTTACGCTGTGGACGCGAGCAGCGGCCGGCTTCAACGTTGTTCGCCAAATTCCGGCCGGGTATAGGCAAAACTGAGTGGAGGACGCAACCTTGAAAGCATGGCGGGTCGGGGATCTCTTGCGACCGCATTGGAAAGCCTTGGCGGCGGGACTGCTCGCGGCCATCGGCGAGGGGACTGCCGACCTGCTGCAGCCATGGCCCTTGAAGATTGTTTTCGACAACGTCCTGAAAGCCCGGTCGCTGCAGGGGCCCGGATGGTTGAACCACCTGATCCTTTCCACGGCCGGCGAGGACCGGGTGGCCATTCTGCGATGGGCAGCCATCGCCGCGCTGGCCATCGCCGTAGTTGGCGCGCTCTGCTCTTACGCCGAGAAATATCTTACCTCCAGCATCGGTCAATGGGTGATGCACGATCTGCGCCGTACTCTCTACTCGCACGTCCAGCGGCTATCGCTTTCCTATCACGACCATAAACAAACCGGAGACCTCATCAGCCGGCTGACCACCGACATCGACGCGATTCAAAGCTTCATCGCATCCGGGTTGTTAGGCGGGGTAATCGACAGCCTGACGCTGGCTGGCATGGTTGGCGTGATGTTCTACGTCAACTGGCGTTTCACACTGATCGCGCTCTCCGTGGCCCCCCTGTTGTTTGTGGTGGTCTACAGCTTTACGCGCCGCATCAAGAAGGCCGCCCGCGCGGTCCGAAAGAAGGAGGGCGAGATTGTCTCGGTGATTCAGGAAGTGCTCACCTCCATTCGGGTAGTCAAGGCTTTCGCGCGGGAGGAATACGAGCAGCACCGCCTCGAAGCAGAGAGCCTGGAGAGCGTGGAAATCGCCCTGCATGCGCGCGGTATGAAGGCCAAGCTGTCCCCTCTGGTGGAAATCATCGTGGCCCTCGGCACCAGCATGGTGCTGTGGTTCGGCGCGCGCATGGTGCTGGATGGCAGCCTTTCGGCAGGTTCGCTGATCGTGTTTATCTTCTACCTGGGTAAGATGTACAAGCCGATGCAGGATTTGTCCAAAATGACGGACGCTTATTCCAAGGCTGCGGTGGGATATGAGCGCATCCGGGAGGTGCTGAAAACGAACCACGTGCTTAGAGACCTGCCGGGCGCCCGTCCTGCGCCGCGCCTGAAAGGAAGTGTCGAATTTGACAGGGTTCACTTTAGCTACGAACCGAACCGCCCGGTACTCTGCGATGTGAGCTTCCGGATCGAACCGGGTCAAGCCGTCGCGTTGGCTGGCCCAACGGGAGCGGGAAAGACCACCATCATCAGCCTGATTCCGCGCTTCTACGATCCTTGCTCCGGTCTGGTCAAAATCGACGGTCACGACATCCGCCGCTTCACCCAAACGTCGTTGCGCCAACAAATCAGCTATGTGCTACAGGAGACGGTCCTGTTCCACGGTCCCGTCTGGTATAACATCGCGTACGGTAGGCCGGGAGCGACCCGCCGCGAGATTCTGCATGCCGCCGAACTGGCCAATGCGGATGAGTTCATCGAAAAGATGCCGGAGGGTTACAACACTATGGTCGGTGAGCGGGGCGTGACACTGTCAGGCGGACAGCGCCAGCGCATCGCCATCGCGCGGGCCGTGATCCGCAACACCCCTATCCTCATCCTGGATGAACCGAGCTCAGGTCTCGACGCGGGGTCGGAGAAGCTGGTTTTTGAAGCCCTGGATCGCCTGATGGAAGGCAAAACTTCCATCGTAATTGCCCACCGGCTTTCCACGATTCGCCGTGCGGACGTCATCTTCGTGGTGAAGGACGGCACAATCGCCGAAAGCGGCAAGCACGAAGACCTTTTGAATGCAGGCGGCCTCTACGCGAACCTCTATGAACTGCAGTTCCGGCAAGAGGTCGAACTCACAGGTCCGTAAGCATGGCGATGCGGCGCGCTACGATCGCGGAGAATCGTTCCACCTCCTGGGGCGTGTATCCGGCAGCGCGAAAAGCGTCGTGGATTTGGCCGGGCGAGAGACTGGCCAGCAGATTTCCCATCCACCTGGCGTCGTCCCGCGGGATACCTTTGCCGATCCACTCCAGGTGAATCCGGCGGATGTACGCCTTCGGGTTCACCAAATAAACGAAGCTTGGCCGGGCGGGCACGGCGAAGTCCACGGAAGTGGGTGTGATCCGGCGGATGAACTTTGAGTGGCTGTAGGAGTCCACGTTTCCTTTGGCCTTGTCGAGCGGCCAACGAAGTCCCGCGGATCCGAAACTCGCGCCCAAGTCGCTCACCACATAGATGCTCTCGGGTCCATCCTGGTAAACATGGTTGTTCTCATTTTTGAGGTCCCAATTGTTCATGACCGCCATCAGCACCTTTAGGCCGTTCAACTCTCGTGTGTTAGTGAAGGGATCGAGGCGCCATTGCCAGTCTGCGGTCTTGGTTTCGTCTTTGTCATGTCTCTTCAGGCGAACGTTGTGTACGGAACCATCCGGATCGACCATCTTCTGACCGCGACGCAGATGGGCGGGCATGCCTTGAACCTGCAAATCCCGCATAAAGTAATCTTCGTTCGTGTAATAGCCCACTGCCCAGGTAATCCGGCAAGCCACCGTTTCGGGACGCGCTTCGATTCCGAGTTTTACCGTCCACTTCACTCCGTCCCGATCGCGAACGATGAACTTCGGATTCGTGCCGTTCATGTCCTCTTTGACGAACGTGAAAGGACCGTGTGGCTGATCCTGCTCCCCACCCGGCCCATAGAAAAGGTTACGAGAAGCAATGTCTGTAGGATTCGACCAGAGCACTGCAGGCCCGGCGGCGGCACTGTCATCCTGGCCTTTTTCTAGAGCCGGGGCGATTGGCAGGCTGAGGGCAAACAAGGTTACTGAGACAAGGAGTGGATTCTTCGTCACATACATGCGCGTAACTCCTCTTTTCTGAACGGCGCGTCAACTGCATATAAATGAGCAGAATCGATGCCATAGTGCGCGCGGAGGCGTCAAAGCAATATGAGGGGAGAGTATTCGTGAGATTGATCGTACAGCCAGGCGACGGGATCATGCCGTTGATCCAGGGGATCACGGGCGCTAAGAGCAGCGTTGAAATTGTCATCTTTCGCTCCGACCGGAGAGAAATTGAACGGGCGCTCGCCGCAGCGGTCAGCCGGGGTGTTTCCGTACAGGCGCTTATCGCGCACACCAACCGGGCCGGCGAGGAGAACCTGAGAAAGCTGGAATTGCGGCTGCTCGGGGCCGGAGTCATGGTGTCCCGAACGGCGGACGACCTCGCTCGTTACCACGCCAAGCTGATGATTGTCGACCGGCGCGAATTGTATCTGCTGGCCTTCAATCTTACTTACTCGGACATTGAGCATAGCCGGAGCTTTGGAGTCGTCACCAGGAGCCGCCGTCTCGTGCACGAATCCGGCAGGCTGTTCGACGCGGACACCAAGCGCCACCCATACGAGCCGGCGCTGGATAAATTTGTGGTGAGCCCCGTGAATGCGCGCAAGGAACTCTCCGGTTTTATCAAGGGCGCGCGAAAGAGCTTGATCGTCTACGATCCGGAGGTTAGCGACCCGGCCATGATCGGCCTCCTCCAGGAGCGCTCCAGGGCAGGCGTGGATATCAGGCTCATTGGCCGGCTGGCGCGGAGAGATCGTGGAGCGATCGCGTGTAAGTTGCCCCGAATGCGGTTGCACACGCGCACCATGGTGCGGGACGGGGAATTGGCATTCATCGGGAGCCAGAGCCTGCGGGCCCTTGAACTGGACGCCCGGCGCGAAGTTGGTATTATTTTCCGCGACCCGCAGGTGGTGAACATTCTTGTGCGAACATTTGAAGACGACTGGGCCCTTGCGGAACAATCTGGGCAGCAAGTTGAGGAGGACTCCGCGCCGGCCACCCTGGTAGCCAAGAAGGTAGCCAAAGCCTTGACCAGAGACTTGCCCCCTGTAGCGCCAGTCTTGAATGGGGCTGTCAAAGAATTGGTAGGCGAGAAAGCCGGTGCGGAGCTCAACGCCGAAGAGGTCGAGCAAATTGTGAAGGCCGCCGTCAAGGATGCGGTGAAAGAGGTTGTGCGGGACGTGGTCGAAGAAGTTGTCGACCATAGTGGCGAGCGCGCACGATGAAGCCGGCCTGCTTGAACCGGCGCCGGCTCGTCTAAAGCCCGCGACGGCTCTATTTACCTTTCTGGTGACCTTCTTCGCGATGGTGTTTCAGAACTGTGCGAGCAGCTACTTCCTTCGCTCGTTTCCCATAGCGGCCGGATTTCTGAGCGCTCTCCTTGATGTGTTCGTACATGCGCTCTTCTTTCGGCCCGACGCCGCGCAACGGTTTTTTCTTTCCAGGCATTCCAATTCTCCTTTCGCGATGCCGACCTCGTTCAGTCTCCCATACTGCTGGACATGCGTGTGCGCGGCGCCGGCTTATCGGCCTTTGCATAGCCGGAGTCCACCTCCCGCCGACGCCATACCTTCACGCGCCCGCTCGAGGCAATCTGCCTCTGAGCTTCCCCAAGTCGGAGTCATCGCAACGAAATGGAGTCTCAGCCGCCGGCGATCGATAACGTATGATGCCTACAGGTATGGCTGCCCTTCGATGCGACAGTTGGGTCACATGTTGCGTATTCTGATGTATCGGCGAATGTCTTGCAGGTTCATGATGATTCCCGCTGCGAAAGCGGCTATCGCCAAACCTGCGGCAAGTTTCGTGATGTTCATATCGTGTGCTCCGATTTATATCATTCGGCCGGAGTTCCCTGCTACGGCGTCAAATCCGCCCCATCAGCAGAAGAATGACTAGAATCAAGACTACCAACCCCAGACCTCCGCTCGGATAGTATCCCCATCCTCGGCTGTAAGGCCAGGCGGGGACCGCCCCCAACAGCAACAATATCAATAAAATCAAAAGTATGATCATGACGTGTTCCTCCCGCCTGACACAGCAGCAACTACATTGCCATTGTTATTCCACCCGCGGCAGGTCGGTGTGTCTCTGCCCACAATAGAGCTGCGCGCTTTCTCGCCTTGGATCATAGGTATCGAATCGCTACCGTCCTATACACTCAAGAAAGGTAAAGTTTACTTCCCGGGGAAAGTCCGGATTGCACAGCATTGGAGGTTCCGCAGATGCGATTGAATAACGATCGTTTTTATAGTGCGTTCGTCGCTGTGGGCAGGTGAATACGGCGGACAAGAACGCCACCAGCCGTGCGAACCTTCTGTCTCTTCCGATACGATATTCCGGCCAGGAGAGCGCGCTTTCGGTTAGGGAGGCTGTGGCAGTTTAAAACCCGGGGGCGGCCCGAGCTTCGGACGGCGCCCCCGGGGCTAATAAGTCGCGCGTTAGGGCTTCCCGGTAAGTGTCTTCCCTCCCATCTGATGTTCCATCGCGCCGAGATCCTCATCGCGCAGCGACTTTACCCACTCGTCGGCTCTTTTCTGCGCCTCATCCCGCGCGATGCCATATCGCTCTTGCACCTTTCCGACAAACTTGTCCCGGCTGCCGGCGATCACGTCGAGATCGTCATCGGTTAACTTACCCCATTTCTGCTTGAGTGAACCCTTCGCCTGTTTCCACTTCCCTTGTATCTGATCCCAGTTCATATAGATTTTCTCCATTAGTTGGAATGTCCACGTTCGATCCTTCGAACGCAGCGGGTTTAGCGTGCACATGACCGGCCAAAAGCGAGTTCCACCGCTGACTCCTAACCTTGGTAATGCGGCGTACAGAGGCCCGGTGCTTGCTCAAGATCCACGTGGAGAGTTCAAGATATGAAACCAGCAGGATTGCTTTTTGTGGCGTTGATTACTTTGTGTGCGCAGGCGCCCAATCCAACCCAGCAAGACACGCTAAGCCCGGAGCACCCCGGTCAGCCCACGCCTGTTTTTCGGGTCACCGTGGTATCCCGCACGATCAGTGCCGTCAACTACCATCATCGCAGCGGGACGACTCACATCGACTTTCGCGGCACGGAACTGATGCCGGCGGCGCGCGGGGAAGCCAAAGTCGAAAGCCAGATGGGATCCACGAAGATTGACGTCCATGTGGACCGCCTGTCGCCCGCCAACCAATTCGGTCCGGAGTACCTTACATATGTGCTGTGGGCCGTCACGCCCGAAGGGCGCGCTTTGAATCTTGGTGAGCTCGCGTTGAGCGGCGATCACAGCAGTCTGCTGGCAACCAGCTCGCTACAAGTGTTCGGTCTGATCGTGACGGCCGAACCCTACTTCGCGGTGACGCAACCGAGCGACGTGGTGGTAATGGAGAATTTCGTCCGCAACGACACCACAGGCACGATCGAACAGGTAGAAGCCAAATACGAATTGCTGAAACGCGGACAGTACGTGCTGGATCGCGCGGCCTATCAGCCGGTGCGTATCAATCCCAAAGGACCGCTGCAACTGGCCGAAGCCGAAAACGCGGTCGAGATCGCGCGGCTGGCAGGCGCGGACCGGTACGCTGCCGATACGTTCCAGAAAGCCACGCTCGCCCTGCAGAATGCCGAGGGCTTCATTATCAGCCGCAACGACAAGGCTGTAGAGACTAACGCGCGCGAAGCGGCGCAGATGGCCGAAGACGCGCGCCTCATTACTTACAAGAAAATCGAGGAAGATCGGTTGGCGCAGCAGCGGGAGGGCGCCGCGCGGGACCGGGCGAACGCGCAGGCAGCCGATGCGCAGCGCGCCGCAGCCGAACAAGCCCAGCGCGAGGCCCAAGCCGCGGCCGCTCAAGCGGCGCAGGATAAGGCTGCCGCGGATGCCTCCCGCGCCGCCGCCATCGAGCAGCAGCAACAAGCCCAGCAAGAAGCCGAACGCGCCCGCCAGGCCGCTGCGCAGGCCGACGCCCAGCGCCAGCAGGCGGAAACCGAACGGGCCAAGATGCGGGAACGTCTCATGCAACAGTTGAACGCCATCCTGGAAACGCGCGAGACGGCCCGCGGCTTGATTGTAAACATCAACGACGTACTGTTCGATTTCAACAAATACACTCTGAAGCCGGGCGCGCAGGTGACGATGGCCAAAGTGGCTGGCATTCTACTGGCCTATCCCGGATTGAAGCTGCAACTGGAAGGTCACACCGACAGCGTGGGAGGCGACGACTACAACCTGAAGCTGTCGCAGAGCCGCGCCGATGCCGTGCGCGATTTCCTGGTACAGCAAGGCGTGCCGGTGGCGAACGTCTCCGCGGTTGGGCTAGGTAAGTCTGGTCCAGTGGCATCCAACGACACTGCCACGGGGCGGCAGCAAAACCGGCGAGTGGAGTTGGTGGTGTCGGGTGAAATCATCGGGGGGCAAATTGGGGATACACGGTGAGTCCGGCGAAGCGCGTCCCCCAGCGCCACAGCCGTAGAGGAAACAATTGCTCGGTGAAAGGAGAGGACCATGGCAAGTAAGAACAGCTCGGTATTCGGCGTTTATCACGATCGGCCCGCCGTCGAGGAAGCCATCGACGCCCTGCGCGCAGCCGGGTTTCGCAGTGCGGACATCTCGGTACTGTTTCAGGAGAATCAGGGCACCAAAGACTTTGCCCATCAAAAGAACACAAAAGTGCCGGAAGGGGCGACGGCTGGCGGCATCGTCGGCGGCATCGCGGGTGGCGTGCTAGGCTGGCTCACCAGCGTCGGTGTGCTGGCGATTCCGGGCCTGGGCCTGCTGGTGGTGGCCGGGCCGATTGTGGCCGCGCTGGCCGGCGTAGGCGCGGTAGGAGCCGTGGGAGGCATCATCGGCGGCCTGGCCGGCTTGGGCGTGCCCGAATACGAGGCGAAACGCTTCGAGGGACGCATCAAGCAGGGCTGCGTTCTGATGTCCGTGCATTGCGACAACGACGATTGGGTGAAGCGCGCCCGGAACCTGCTTCGGCAGACAGGCGCCGAAGATATCGGTTGGGCCGGAGAGTCCAGCGCGGATTTTCAGGTGAGCGACAAACCGATGCTGCGCGTCCGCAAAGCCGCGTCCGGAGATCCGCTGTCAGGACCGGACGAGGCGCTTCTGCCCGACGAGCGCGAGACCACGCGGCAGCCGTAAGCGTGTCATTTTCGTGGGGCGGGCAATCTTGCCTGCGGACGCGCTTTCCAGCGCGTCCATGCCGGCTGAAAAGTCGGCTTGCAGCCAGGATTGTACTTCCCACAGAATGATGTCTTCCTCGAAGTTGTGGTTGAAGAAGAGGAACAGGCGCGCATTGGCCGTCCGGCTGCCGGGTCGGCTCCAGAATACATGTGCGAGCTAAAGATCCCGTGCCTCGCGCTTGGCGGCAAGCTAAGCTCGCTCTCATTTGCGCGTAAAACTGAGCGTGAAGCTACTGTCCTTGCCGTTTTCCCGCTTGGTCCATTGCTCCGAGAAATGGTCTTTGTCTTTCAGCCGTAGCACCACATGACGCATATGGGCCTCCGCCGGGCTGGCGAGATTCGTAACGCTGACGAAGGAAAATACAAACTCGGTCTGGTCCGCAGCCAGCGGAGGCGTCCTGAGCTGCACCTGATTGCCGCGCGCAGTCAGAGCGCAGTAGTGCGTCATCATGATGCGATCTCCGTCGGCGGTGTAGAGCGACACTTCGCTTTCCTGCGGCGTGCCGATGGCTTCCTCGATCGCGGTTCCCATCGAGACCACCCAGATGGTGCTGGTGAGCGTGCCGCCCGCCGGGCTATCGGCTTCCCACGTGCCAACGAGCGTCTTCAGACGATCGAATGCGCTGGCCGGCTGGGTCTGGGACCCCGCGCCCGCCGCAAACATCACCGCCAACGCTAGAGCCGCATTAGCCCGGCTCATGCTTCCACCACCTCGGCGAGTTTTTCGAAGCAGCCCAGCCAGCCCGTCCGCGTTTCTTCGCGGGTCTCGGCGCTTTCGATATGTTCGTGGGTGAAGACCATTTCAGTCGCGGACCCTTGCTCGAAGAGCTCCACGGTAACCAGTGACTCGCCCGCCGGCACGCGTTCGCCGGGCTTCTCCGGGACCCGTTTCCAGGACCACGTGAACACCAGCTTTTCCGGCGGCTTCACTTCTCGGAATGTCCCTTGCCCCACGTACTTGCCGTCGGCAATGGGGATTTCGATGACGTACCGGCCGCCCGGCCGCACATCCAGCTCCACATATTTTGGATTATGCGTGGGAACGTCCTTGCACATCCATTCTTCCAGTTGCTCGCGCTTGGTCCACGCGGCGAAGACCTTTTCCCGCGGCGCGTGAAACACACGCCGGAGTTGGAAGGACATTCCCGGATCTGAGGTTTGGCTCGTCATTTCACACTCTCCCGATTTCCAGGTCTTTCAAGATAAGAGGCCAGCGAATCGAACTGCTTTTCCCAGAATTGGCGGTACCGCGCGATCCACTCCGAGGCGTTCTTCATGGGTTGCGCAGCCAGGCGGCACCGATGCACACGGCCCTTTTTGCGGCGCACGATCAGCCCGGCGCCTTCCAGAACCCGCAGGTGCTTGGAGACCGCCGGAAGCGACATCTTATAGGGCGCCGCCAATTCGCTGACGGTGGATTCGCCGTCCGCCAGCCGGGCTAGAATGCCGCGGCGTGTGGCGTCGGAAAGCGCGGCGAAAGTGGCGTCCAGCCGGCGTTCCGTAAGCTTAACCATCTGGTTTAGTATTACCCGCCTGGCCGGCCGCTGTCAAGCGCGCATCGCGAGTCAGCCAAGCCGCTGGGCGATGGCTTCCAGGAACTGGTCTTCGCGGTCCAGGTCTACGCCGATGCGCAGCCAGTAGAGCGGCAGCGGCGCCAGCAGGCGATCGGCGTCTTCACAGAGATTGATCGTGTCCTTTTCGGTGGTGAGCACCGCTTCTACGCCGGCCTCGCGGAACTGGTGCGCCATGAAGCGCAGCTCCCGCGGCCTATAGGTGTGGTGGTCGCCGAACTCGATGCGGATTACGGCCTCTAGGCCGAGCGCCGATAGCGTACACCAGAAAGACTCCGGGTTGCCCAATCCGCAAAATGCGGCCACGCGGGAGTAGGGCAGCGCCCCGGCGGCGATGCTTTCGCCCTTCGTCTGGGAGATCCATGCTTCGGGCCGCACTCGCGCGTGGAAGACCGGCGCGCGCGGATTGTATTGCCGCAGAAGGTGCTGCGCGCCCTCCGCCACGCGGCCGAAATCGCTGCGCGTGACGATGAACATATCGGCGCGGGCGAGGCCTTCGAGCGGCTCGCGCAGCCGGCCCAGCGGCAACGCAAAGCCGCCGCCGAATGGGTTGAGCGCATCCACCAGAAGGATGTCGATCCTGCGCTCCAGACGCACGTGTTGAAAACCGTCGTCCAGGATCAGGACGTTCACGCCGAATTCCTGTTCGAGCAGCCGGCCCACGTGCCACCGATCCGGACCGATGCCCACCGGCGCCACGCCCGTGCGCAGGAACATCTGCGGCTCGTCGCCGGACTGGTCCACCGGCACACGGGCGCCCGCCGCCAGCGCGGCATGCTTATGCGGCGAGTGGCGTCCGTAACCGCGAGTCAGGATGCCGGGCCTCCGGCCGGCCTCCTTCAGTTTCTGCGCAAGCAGGAGCACGACGGGTGTTTTACCGGCGCCTCCGGCCGTGATATTGCCGATGCTGATGACGGGGGCCTCCAAGCGACGGCGGCCCGCCAGGTCGCGTTTGCGCTTCAGCCGGCCGCCCCAGATCCACAAGCGCGACAGCGTCCACAAAAACAAGAATCCGGGTTGCGCCGGACGGTACGAAGGCACGCGCTCCTGGAAGATCCGCTGCGCTTCGCCGGCCGCGATCGCCGTGGCCCCTTGTCTGGCTCGCGCGCACGATTGCGCTTTGGCCCCTAGGGCAGCGGCCCTTGCCGGGTCTTCCAGGATCTGCGTCACAGCGGCCGCCAGCGTGGCCTGGTCGCGCACCTCCACCAGCGCGCCGGCCGCGCGGAAATCGGCCGCAATATCGGCGAAGTTCTCCATGTGCGGACCTGTGATCACGGGACGCGCTACGAGAGCCGGTTCGAGTATATTGTGCCCGCCGCGCGCCGCCAGCGTGCCGCCCATGAAGACCACATTCGCCAGCGAGAACAGGGTGCTGAGCTCACCGATGGAGTCGAGCAGCAACGCTCCGGGCAGCGCGAAGATGCTGGCATCGTTCAGTTCGGAGCGCCGCACAAACGGGATTCCCGCGTGTTCGAGCGCCCTTGCAGCCGCATCGAAGCGCTCCGGCTTGCGCGGCGCGAGCAGCAGCATCAGGCCCGGCTCGTGTGCGGCGACCTGCTGAAATGCCGCGATCACTGTCTCATCTTCATCCGGATCGGCGACGCTGGCCGGCGGCATGGTGCTGGCCGCGATCCACACGGCGTGTGGATGCACGCGATCGAGGAACCGGCGGACAGGCGCATCCGGCGCCGCCGTGCGCGGCTCCACGTCGTATTTCAGATTGCCGCCTACTCGCACCTTTTCCGAAGGTGCGCCGATGCGAACCAAGCGTTGCCGCATCACTTCGCTCTGCGCCAGCAGCAGATCGACGCACGACAGCACGCCGCCGAAAAACCAGCGCAGCGACCGGTACCGGGCCAGTGCGCGATCCGAAATCCGCCCGTTGATCAATAACAGGCCCGCGCCCGTGCGCTTCACTTCGCGAAACAAGTTGGGCCAGATCTCGGTTTCCATGACGAGCACCAGCGAGGGTCGCAGCGTCCGCAGCACGCGCCGCACCGCCCAGGCGTAATCGATCGGCGCGTAGAATACGCCGGCCAGACCCTCGAGTTTCTGCGACGCGGTGTCGAATCCGGCGAGCGTCGAGACGGAAACGAAAACCGGCGAGCGCGGCAGGCGCTGGCGGAGTCGCCTGACCAGTTCCACGGCGGCAATCGCTTCTCCCACCGAGACTGCGTGCAACCAAATCGCGCCGGGCACGGTCTGTCTAAAGGAGGCGGGCAGGAAACCGCAGCGCTTCCTCAACGATCCAAAGTAGGCGCGGCTGCGCAGGCCGCGCAGCAAGAGATAGAAGAGAACGGCGGGCGATCCAAATGCCTGAAGGAGGCGGTAGAGTAGATAAATGCCTTTTATTTTCAAACGTTTGGCTCTTCTCACGAGTATAGCCGCGCTGCTCGCGCCGAACAAGGCGTTACCGGCCGGCAAAGATGAGCCGAAGTTCACCCCCGGTCCCGCGGCCAGCTACGCGTCGCACCAGACCAGCGAGAAGGTCACCATCGGAGTCGCTGCCTATATCAACGACGAGGAGAACCGGCCGATTTTCGGCAAGAAGAACCCCTACAATTACGGGGTGTTGCCCGTGCTGGTGGTCATCCAAAACGATAGCGCCAAAACCATTCGCGTGGAGCAGCTACAGGCGGCGGTGGTCGGCCGCGACGGCGACCGGGTCGAAGCCACACCCGCCAAAGACGTCCGGTTTTTGACCGGGCCCGAGAG
>Ga0187855_10002128_pt1 | contig 15088 bp, 17 predicted proteins | sample June2016WEW_8_10_2_FD_132969 | JGI IMG/M metagenome (GOLD analysis project Ga0187855, IMG submission 132969) | Peatland microbial communities from SPRUCE experiment site at the Marcell Experimental Forest, Minnesota, USA - June2016WEW_8_10 | ecosystem: Environmental > Terrestrial > Soil >...
ACAAACTGCGCCGGCCTCGTGGCTGTGCGAGATGTTGCTGCGCCAGAGCCCGGGTTGCTCCTGGGTGCTGAATCGCGACCAGTCGTTTCAGGCGGTCTATGGCGATGCGCCGCGCGTATTCGGCCGGGCCGCGGCGGAACTGCCGGCGCTGAATTTCTGCGATCTGTTTGAGCCGCCGGCGCGCTTCTCCTGGATGAGCCGCGTGGAGCGGGTCTGGACTGGTGAGGCGCTTTGCGCCGCCGGCCGCTTCGGCGACGCGCCGCCAACTTACTCCATCGCGCTGTTTCCCATGCGGTCGCCCGAGGGCGAGATTTCTTTTGCGGGAGGTATCGCGCGCGAGGTGGGGGAACGCGACCTGACACTGCGCGTGTTGCAGGCTCTGGATGCCGACCGCGCCCGGCTTTCCCAGCTTTTGCACGATCACGTGGGGCAGTATCTCAGCGCCGCCGGCCTGAAACTCGATCTGTTGCGCATGGACCTGGCGGAGAGCGGCTTTCCCGTTTCCGAGCGCACGCAAGAAATCCAAGCCATGCTGGAAACCATCATGGAACTGGTGCGGGACTTCAGCCATGAATTGAATCCCGCCGTGGCGGAGCGGATTGGGTTGCGGGCGGCGCTGGACCGGATGGCCGGCCGTCTCCGCGCGGATTTCAGAGGTACCGTCCGCCTGCTGACGGATCCGAAGGCGCAAACGCCTCCGGAGGCTGCGGCAGCTCTCTACCGCATCGCCCAGGAGGCGGCCGGCAACGCGATACGGCATGCGGGTTGCTCCGCCATCGAGATACTGTTAAAGTCGTCGCGAAGCGGGCCCTCATTGGAGATTCGCGATAACGGCCGAGGCTTCGATTCGTCGGGCGGCGCGCTACGGGGCCGCGGTCTGGGCCTTTTGGTGATGGAGCAGTGTGCGGAGCAGGCCGGCATCGACCTGCATATCGACAGTGCGCCGGGCAAGGGGACAGTGGTGCGGGCGCTTTGCCGGTCTGCGGACCGGATCGGCGCCGGGTGAGGGTTCTATGCCATACGATATTCTCGTGGTGGACGATCACAAGATGATGCGCGACGGGATCCGCACGATTCTCGAGCGCGGCTCGGAATTTCGCGTGGTGGGCGAGGTCGACAGCGGCACGGAGGCGGTGCAATTCTGCAAGAAGACGCATCCCGACATGGTGCTCATGGATATCGGCCTGCCGGGAATGAACGGTATCGAAGCCACCAGCGAGATCCTTCGGCATTCCCCGCAGACTCGCGTGGTGATCCTCTCCATGTATGACGACGAAGGTTCAGTGCTAAGCGCGCTGCGCTCTGGCGCAAAGGCCTTCGTGCTCAAGAAGGCTTCCTCAGGGGAGCTGATCGACGCTCTGCGCGCCGTGGCACGCGGCAGTTCCTACCTGAGTTCCCAGGTCTCCGATCGTCTGCTGACCCGTATCCAGAGCGGCGATCTACGGATCCCGAACAGCCACGTGCCGCTCGACGTGCTCTCGCCGCGCGAAGTGCAGGTCCTGCGCCTGGTCGCCGAGGGCAAAACCAGCAAAGATATCGCGGTCCTCCTCGATTTGGGTCTGCAAACCGTCCGCAGCTATCGCAAAACGTTGATGAAAAAGTTGGGCGTCAATAATGTCGCCGGCCTCACTCAGATGGCTCTGGCGGCCGGGCTGACGCACTGGAATAAACCCGATGCAAACTCCGTGGGGTGAGCTTCCGGTCTCCGACGCCCATGTACACTTTTTCTCGCACGCCTTTTTCTCGTCGCTCGCGGCGCAGAGCGGCCGGCCCGTGGAGGAAGTAGGCCGCATTCTTGGCTGGCGCATCCGCGATTCCTGCGAAGAACTCGCCGCAGCCTGGCAGCAGGAGTTGGATTTATACGGCGTGGCCAGGGCGGCCCTGATCGCCAGCATTCCAGCAGACGAAGACTCGGTGGCCACGGCGGTATCTTTGTTTCCGGAGCGCTTCTACGGTTATTTCATGGCGAACCCGCTGGCGCCGGATGCCGTAGAGCGCGTACAAAAGGCGTTGGCCGGCGGCCGCCTGCAAGGGATTTGCCTGTTTCCCGCCATGCATCGCTACGCGGTGGGAGACTCCCGTGTGCGGCAGGTCTTCGAAGCCGCCGCGGCACACCCCGGCACCATCGTCTTTGTGCATTGCGGCGTCCTCACGGTGGGTGTGCGCCAGAAGCTGGCGCTGCCTTCCCTGTTCGATATGCGCTACTCCAATCCCATCGACCTGCACGCCGTGGCGCTGGAGTTCCCCCAAGTGAACATCGTGATTCCGCATTTCGGCGCCGGCTACTTCCGCGAGACGCTCATGCTCTGCGATCTCTGCCCCAACGTGTATCTGGATACTTCGAGCAGCAACAGTTGGCTGCGCTATCAGCCTGAGTCGCTGGATCTCAAAGGCGTGTTTCGCCAGGCGCTGGCAGTAGCCGGCCCGCGGCGGTTGCTCTTCGGGTCGGATTCCTCTTTCTTCCCGCGCGGCTGGCACGCGCAGATCTATGAGGCGCAGACAGAGGCACTGCGCGACTTGGATATCAGCGCGGATCAGGCAAGGCTTATTCTGGGCGGCAATCTGGAACGTCTGCTGGAGCGCTGACCAGGGTGCCCGCGCCACAGCGTTTACCTGGATGCTCGCTCGTCAACGGCCTTGGCAGGCGAAAGCGCCTGCCCCACCTACGCAGCGGTGCTCGGTGAATCACCGCGCAACGTGTCCAGCGATTCCAGCACACGTTCCAGCAGTTCGTCGGTTTGAGACACAGTCATCTGCAGAGTTTCAATGGACTGCGCCTGAGCAGTAAGACGCCTCTCCAGGGGTGACATTGCATTCGCGAGTAACTCGTCCATGGCGGCTACAATCTGCGCCGTGGAAGGCAGTTCTTTGAGCTTGGCTTCTTGCACTTCCACCTGCGCTTCCAGTTGGCGCAGCCGGCCCGCGTGCGCGGCCACCTGCCATTTCAGCTCTCGGGCAAGCTGATTGAACGAGCGCTGGAGCGCCGGTGCGGCAGCTTCGCGCGCCTGCCAGCGTCGTGCAAGCGCGCCCGCGGCCACACCACCGATCAAGACCGCCAAGCGTGGAAAAAACATGAGGCTCCGGACACCCCTACGTTACCCGCTGGTAAATTGGGCGAGCAAGTACTAAGGAGACCACTGAGGTACTAAGTACAATTAGGATTGCACAGGACTATTTAAATTGCCATCCTGTATTAGGCAATTCCCTTGCGCGTGTTTCTTATGCGAAGCGGCGCAGGTATAGGAAGGATCGAGGATTGGCTCCCGGATTTTTGCGTTATAGCTCAGGCGAATGTGTACAACGGCTACAGCAAATGGCGCGTGCCGCTGGAACTGCGGAGTTGGGATCTCGATCTCAAGATCCTTTCCTTTCATGCCGGGAACTGGAGCGGCTGGCATCCCTGCAACAACAAGTTTCGCGCAATTACTTTCGCCTCTTGGAAGCGCATCGCGTGCTGCGGGAGCAGAGTGCTCCGAAGAGTCCGGGCGCGATCCTGACGGACGAGTTGAAGCGGGAACGCCAGCGACTGGGGCGCGAACTGCACACCGGTGTGGGTCAGGCGCTCGCTGGGATCCACATCCATGTCGGAAATGTTCAGGAATGGTTGCCCGATCCGCCGGAGCGCGTGCGCAAAAGCCTTAGCCGCATTGCGTCGCTGGCGAGCAATGCACTCGATGAGGTTCGGGCCGTCTCGCGGCGGCTGTACGTACCCGTCTGGCAGGCGCTCGGATTGGTGGAAGCGTTGAGGAAACTCTGGGAAGACTCGGGGATTCCCGAGAAGTTCGCGGGATCGTCCGTCGAGTTGCAGGAGCTTTCGGCCGAGCCGCCGCAGGACGTGCGCGCAGCCCTTTATCGCGCCGCGCAGGAAGGCCTCTCCAACGTAATCCGGCACGCGAATGCCCACCGCGTGCGTTTGGCATTACGCGAGGAGTACGGTCGCATCACGTTGGAGGTGGAGGACGACGGTTCCGGGCTTACTCCGCCGGCGGACCTTGCACAACCTTCGGCGTCCGCGGGGATCGGCTTGCGTTCCATGCGCGAGCTTGCCCGCGAGTTGGGCGGGGACCTCCAGATACAAAGCGATCCCCAGGGCACGAAACTGACCATATCTTTCCCGGTGATCCCATGAATAACTCTAAGCAAACGACGATATTGATCGCGGAAGACCAGGCTATTGTCCGCGAAGGCTTGGTGGCGGTCTGCCAGAGCAAGGACCTGCAGGTCGCCGGCCAGTGCTCCGACGGTCTGATGGCGCTGGAGATGATTCGGTCGCTCAAGCCGGATTTCGCCATCCTCGATCTGAATATGCCCAAGCTGAGCGGCTTGCAAGTGGTGCGCAAGCTCCGCGAAGGCGAGTGCGCCACGCGCTGCATCATTCTGACGATCAGCCGGGAGGAAAGCTCCATCCGCGAAGCATTGAAGGTCGGCGCCGACGGCTACCTGTTGAAGGACGGGCCTTCGCGTCATCTCACCGATGCCATCAACTATATTCGCGACGGCGGCGTGTACGTGTCGCCGCTTCTGAAAGTAGCCGGCCTGTTCCCGACCAACCGCGAGGCCCAGGAAGACGATCCGCTGGCGCAACTCAGCCGGCGCGAGCGCGATGTGTTCTTCCACCTGGTGAACGGTCTGCGCGCCAAGGAGATCGCCAACTTGCTTGATATCAGCCCCAAAACCGTGGACACCTACCGCGCCAGCCTGATGCGCAAACTGAACATTCACGATCTGGTGGGCCTGGTCAAGTTCGCGATCGAGCACAACCTGACCACTACCAAGTGAGGGCGGGCAGAAGGCCGCTAAGGCGTGCGAATCAGACCGCGCTGCTCCTCGAGGCGCTCGACGCGATGAGCCAGCTCCATAATCTGCTTCGTTAGGCGGAGTTCCAGTTCGGCAAAGCCCTGCCGCACTTCGGCGCGCAGAGCGTCAATTCTGGAATTGACGGTTTCAATTTGTGCGCTCAACATGCGCGTATTGATCCAGGCGGTCAGCACCACCACGATCAAGCTTCCAAAGAGTGCCAGAATCGCGGGCATCCAAAGCTGAACTTGCGGGTTCATGGATGTCCCCATTATACAAAACGCCGCATCGAACAGGCTCCGCCTGGAGTTTGGGCGCGTTCATCCATTTGACTTCTGCTCCCCAGCCCGGTACGCTAGATAGTTTGTAGCGACGAAGTGGAGACGTGTGTCGATGAGTACCCAGTTCCCCTCCAAGAACGGGATTGCGCGCCAGTGGCACCTGCTGGATGCCGAGGATGTGGTTCTCGGCAAGCTGGCCAGCAAGGTGGCCATGCTCTTGATGGGCAAACACAAAGCGACGTTTACCCCGTTCCTGGATACAGGCGATCACGTGGTGGTCGTCAACGCCGCCAAGGTGCGGCTTACGGGCCGGAAAGACGACAACAAAGTCTACCGGCATTTTACGGGTTATCCCGGCGGGCTGGTGGAAACCAGCGCGCGGCGCGTGCGCGCCGAGCGGCCCGTCCGAATGATCGAAGAAGCGGTCCAGGGCATGCTCCCAAAGACCAAACTCGGCAAGCAGATGTACCGCAAGCTGAAGGTCTACGCGGGCGCCAAGCACCCGCACGCGGCGCAGAAGCCGGCCGCCCTGGCTCTTAAAGCAGCGAAAGGTTGATTAGTGGCAGCAACGATCGTGCAGTATCTTGGTACCGGCCGCCGAAAGGAATCGGTGGCCCGTGTTTTTCTGCGGCCCGGCAAAGGGGATATTACAGTTAACGGAAGGTCTTTCGAGTCCTACTTCCCCACCGAGGCCGCCCGCGCGTCGGTTCGCCAACCGTTCCTGGCGACCGAGACGGCCGACAAGTTCGACGTGCTGATGCTGGTTCACGGCGGAGGCATTTCCGGACAGGCCGGCGCCGCGCGTCATGGAATCGCCCGCGCTCTCTGCGAGTTCAACGTGGAGTTGCGGCCCCGGCTGAAGAAGCTCGGGTTTTTAACGCGCGACCCGCGCCGTCACGAGCGCAAGAAGTATGGTCAGAAGGGCGCGCGCAAGCGGTTCCAGTTCTCCAAACGGTAATGTTTCGTCGTGCAGCTCTGGTGTCCGGGTTCCCGCACGCAAATCTCGCTTTGGGCCGCGTGCGCTGCCCGGGCACGGAAATTTAGGAGGTAGTCTACGCCCGCAATATCGATGAAGGAATTGCTCGAAGCCGGTGTTCACTTCGGGCACCAGACCAAGCGCTGGAATCCGAAGATGAAGGAATACATCTTCGGCGAACGCAACGGAATCTACATCATTGACCTGCAGAAAACCTTGAAGCTATTCAAGGACGCCGCCCGCTTCGTGGGCGAAATGGCCGCGCAAGGCAAGAACGTGCTATTCGTGGGAACCAAGCGGCAGGCGCAGGAGGCCATCGCCGAGGAGGCCACCCGCTGCTCGATGTACTACGTCAATCAGCGCTGGCTCGGCGGACTGCTGACCAACATGCTCACCGTCCAGCGGTCCATCAAGCGCCTTAAAGAGCTGGAAGCCATGGCCAGCGTGGAAGGCGGCTATACCGGCAGACCCAAGAAGGAAATCATCCGCCTCGAGCGCGAGCGGAAGCACCTGGATTCGAACCTGGCCGGAATAAAGGATATGCCCGGCCTGCCCGATGTCCTGTTTGTGATCGATTCCAACAAAGAAGCCATCGCGGTCAAGGAGGCGCGCCGCCTGGGCATTCCGGTGGTCGCTATCGTGGATACCAACTGCGATCCCGACGAGGTGGACTACGTCATACCGGGCAACGACGACGCTCTGCGCGCGATTCGCCTGTTCGCCAGCAAGATCGCCGATTCCGTGGTGGAAGGCCGGGCACTGGCGAGCGAACAGGAATTCACCGCCGAGAAGATCGTCACCGATGAGACGCCGGCCGAAGAGGTTCCCGAGTATACCGAATACGTGGATCCCAAGTACGCCGAGAAGATCATGGCGGAATCTCTGATGGAAGAGGAGGAGCCGCCGGTTTCGCCGCGAAAAGGCCCCGCTTCGGAAACTGCCGAACCGGTCCCCGAGCCGGCGGTGACGGAGAGCGGCCACTAAAGACTTAGCCACAGATGGACACAGATGCACACAGATAAGAACGGTCTTATCCGCGTGTATCGACGTGCATCTGCGGCTGATTCGTTTTGGTTTTAGGTTGAACAATTATGGCGGAAATCACCGCTCAACTCGTGAAGCAACTCCGCGAACGCACCGGCGCGGGGATGATGGACTGCAAGAGCGCCCTGGTGGAGACCGGCGGCGACATTGGCGCCGCGGAGGTCGTTCTGCGGAAGCGCGGCATCGCCTCGGCCCACAAGAAATCGGCGCGCGTTACCAAGCAGGGATTAATCGGCAGCTACATCCACTCGGGCGGCCAGTTGGGTGTGCTGGTGGAGGTGAACTGCGAATCCGATTTCGTGGCGCGCACCGGCGATTTCAAGGAACTGGTACACGACATCGCCATGCACATCGCCGCCGCCGACCCGCGCTACCTCCACAAGGAGGATGTGCCGGAGGCGTTGGTGGACAAAGAACGCAACATCGAACGCAGCCGGGCGCTGTTCGAAGGGAAGCCCGAGAAGGTGGTCGACCGCGTCGTCGAAGGACGCTTGGCAAAGTTTTACGAAGAGGTCTGCCTGCTGGAGCAACCGTTCGTCAAGGAAGCCAGCCTCACCGTCGGCCAGTTGATCAAAACCAGGATCGCTAAACTCGGCGAGAATATCACGGTTTCGCGGTTCATCCGTTACAAGGTGGGCGACGTAGCAGCCGCGGAAGCCGGCGGCGAAGGATCGTCCGAAACCGGCGATCCAGAGGGAGGGCCGTCCGATAGCGGCGCTCCGGTCCCCGACACCAGTGCCCAGGTATAAGCGAATTCTGTTGAAGTTGAGCGGCGAAGCTCTGGCCGGAGGCGCCGCTTTCGGCATCCATGCCGACCGTGTGAAGGAACTAGCCGCGGAAGTGGCCTCGGTGGCCGCCAGCGGCGTCCAGGTCGGCGTGGTGGTGGGCGGCGGTAATATCTTCCGGGGTGTGGTGGCCGCGGCCCAGAAGATGGATCGCGTGACCGCCGACCAGATGGGCATGCTGGCCACCGTCATCAACTCCCTGGCCCTGCAGGATGCCCTGGAGCAGATGGGCGTGCATACCCGGGTCATGAGCGCCATCGAGATGCACGAGGTAGCCGAGCCGTATATACGCCGGCGCGCCATACGACATTTGGAGAAAGGCCGCATCGTCATCTGCGCGGCCGGAACGTCCAATCCCTACTTCTCCACGGATACCGCCGCCACCCTGCGCGCCCTGGAAATCCACGCCGAGGTCATCGCCAAAGCCACCCGCGTGGATGGGGTCTACGACAAGGACCCCTTGAAGTTTCCCGACGCCGTGATGTACCGTGAAGTTTCGTACCTGGAGGTCCTGTCCAAGGCGCTGGGCGTCATGGACGCCACCTCCATTGCCATGTGCCGGGACAATCAGCTTCCGATCATAGTTTTCAATTTGAATACAAGCGGCAATATAATGCGTATGACGATGGGAGAGCCCATCGGTACGCTAATCCACTAGCCACTATGAATACCGAACATCATCCCACTCCTGCCGGGCCGGCGTTCAACACGGTCAAGGACGTGCAGAACAATATCAAGAGCCGCATGGAAAAGGCGCTCAGCGACCTGCAGCACGAAATGGCGACCATTCGTACGGGCCGCGCCACCTTGAGCCTGCTCGATCACATTCGCGTGGATTACTATGGGACGCCCTCGCCTCTCAACCAGGTGGCCACCCTGCACGTCCCAGAGCCGAGCCTCATCACCATCACGCCCTGGGACGCTTCGCAAATCGGTGCGATCGAAAAGGCCATCCGCGTTTCCGACCTGGGCCTGAATCCCGCCAACGACGGCAAGATGATCCGGCTGCCCATCCCGCCGCTTACCGAGGAGCGCCGCAAGGAGCTCGTCAAGCGGTTGCACGGCGTGGCCGAGCACCATCGCGTGTCGGTGCGCAACATTCGCCGCGACGGCAATGAAGCCATCAAGGTGCTGCTCAAGGACAAGAAGATCACCGAAGACGAGGACAAGCGGGCCCTCGATGAAAATCAGAAGCTGACCAACGCCTACATGGAGAAAATCGACCTGGCGGCAAAGACCAAGGAAAAGGAAATCCTGGAGATCAAGTAGGGTGGCGTTGGCCGCTGTTGCGCGCCACATCGAGTTCAACGGCGACCGAATGTATACTTGTCCAGTTTGCGGATATGGCAGCTTTCAGGGCCGCCTACGAACTTCGCGATTTGCCCCTGCTGTGGAACGGAGTTTGAGTATGACGATGTGCGTATGACTCATGCCCAGTTGCGAGCGGCGTGGCTTGAGGGTGGCGCACATTGGTGGAGCCCGGTCGATCCCCAGCCTCCAAATTGGGATCCCTACGCTCAGTTAAACGCTATCATTCAGCATCCCCCAATTTTGGACCGCGCTGTTTAGTGTTCCTGGGGCAACAGGAAATCCTGGAGATCAAGTAGGATGGTGAAGCGCGCGCGCTCACACCAGTTCGAATAACACCTGTCCGGCTTTCACCGCGTCGCCCGGGGCGCCGGTTCTAGGTCGTGCTACAGAACGACCGCCTCACATTAATCACGCGAGAAATGATCTTGACTTTGGGACCAATCTCATCTATTTTCATAGAGGACTAAAGATCACGTTCGTCGATCGGAGACTCTCGGAGACTCAAATGAGCCGCTCGACGGCTCGTTGGCACCCAGGTGAAAACACGACGAGAAGGCCCTCTAATCGCCTCTCGCCGTGCGAAAGGGGATTTTCAAGCTCTATGCGAACAATGTTGGTGTTTTCTTTCTTGGCGGAAGTATTTGGTGTGTCTTTGCTTGCTTCTCCCCAAGATTCAGCGGCGAAATCGACGATCGAGCAGCAACTCAAGACGCAATACGCCCTCACGCGAGTTGGTGCCAACGGTGTGGTTACCCAACCTGGGAGTATTTTGGTGATCCAACAGGATGGCATAAAAGCTGTCCCGGCATCGTACCAGGGCTACTTCGCCAACTCTGTCAAGAAAGGCGCACGCATCAAGCCCAACGTTATTCAGCACATCGGGGGCGGCGGATCGGGATTCCATCCTGCCTACCTCGATGAAGCGCGGCTCCTCCAAGTCGGTGACAAGGCGTATCTGACTAAGGTGGAGATTAACAAGGATACCGAGATTGTTTTTAGCCTGCAGTCGTGCGGCGTTTGCGACCCGGCCGGCGCCGACCAAAACAATCCTCCTTTCAGGGCCTCCCTTACATTCCAGTTCGCCAAAGGCTACCTCGAAACAGCCGATTTTAAGGATGTCCAGCAGACGATTGGTCAGGTATTCGGCGTTGACAATTCCGTAGCTGCCCAATCGACACAGCAGCCGAAGGAACCGGAGCAGGTCCCCGCGGCCCCTAGCGAACAGGTGGAACCCACCACAATCACGGTGGGACAGACCAAAGAACAGGTTGTGACAGTACTTGGCCAGCCACAGCGCATCGCCAAAGCGGGGAACAAAGAGATTTACTTCTATAAGGACCTTAAGGTCACGTTCGTCGACGACAAGGTCTCGGATTTTCAATGAGCCGTTCCGGTCGTAGCCTGGAGATCAAATAGGTGGAGCGGGTGCGCTCACATCAGTTCGAATAACACCTGCCCGGCTTTCACCGCGTCGCCCGGAGACACGTGAATAGCCTTCAGCACCCCATCCACTTCCGGGCCGACATGGTTCTGCATCTTCATGGCCTCGATGATCAGGACCGCCTGGCGCCTCTTGACCTCCTGACCGGGAGCAGCCATCACCGCGATGACTAGTCCGGCGATCGGGCTTCGGCGGACCGCGTCTTCCGGCAGCCTTTGCGGCGTGCGTGGCTGCACGACTGACTCGGGAATGGCGATCTCCGGTTCGCTCTGGCTAGGCGCGGCCATCGTCGATCCGTTGGCTTGGTGCGCCACCCATTCCGTGACCACACGGACCAGAGGCGCCGATAAACCGTGCGAGGATTGTATCGCAACCCGGCCCTGCCGGGCCCAACGGTTCGCCGCCCGGCGGGCACGCACCGGCTGCACCGGCGCTTCTCTTCCGCCTGCCCCAGCAGCCGCCGCCACCATGGCCATGTCCTGGCCTTGATCTTCCGGTTCGTCTGCCTTATTCATCGCGATCCCTCCCAATGCTAAAGAGGTATCAGCCCGTGCTTCTTTTGGGGCCGCCAGTCGCGCTTGTTGGCCAGCGCATCGAGCGCATCGGCCAGATAAGCCCGCGTCTGGGCCGGTTCGATAATGTCGTCAATCAGGCGCCTGCTGGCCGCTACATAAGGCGACGCAAACATGTCCGAGAATTGCTGGACCAACTCGCGCCGCTTTGCGCCATTGTCCTGGGATGCCGCCAGTTCACGGCGGTAGAGCACTTCCACGGCGGATTCGGCGCCCATCACGGCGATCTCGGCGGAAGGCCACGCCGCGGTGCAGTCCGCGCCCAGATCCTTGCAGCACATCGCGATATACCCGCCGCCGTAAGCCTTGCGCACAATCACGGTGATCTTGGGCACGGTGGCAGCCGAATAGGCCGACAACAGCTTGGCCCCATGCCGTATGATCCCGCCATACTCCTGGTCTACGCCGGGAAGAAAACCGGGAAGATCGACTAACGTGATCAGGGGAATGTTGAACGCGTTGCAGAAGCGCACGAAGCGCGCGCCCTTATCGGAGGCGTCGATATCGAGGGCCCCGGCAAGCACCGCAGGTTGGTTGGCGAGAATCCCCACCGGGCGCCCGCGTACGCGCCCGAATCCGACCACCAGGTTCTGGGCGAACTCGGCGTGCACCTCTAGGAAATCGGCATGATCGACCACCCGCGTGACGATCTCCCGCACATCGTAACCGGCCTTCGGATCGTCCGGAACGACTTCGTTGAGCTCGTCGATGTCGCGCGGAGCGCCGCCCGCATCCAGACGGGGTGGGTCTTCGAGGTTGTTGGATGGCAGAAACGACAGCAGCCGCTTGGAGATCCGCACGGCTTCCACGTCGTTCTCCGCGACGAAATGCACGACGCCGGATTTGTTCATCTGCGCGCGCGGCCCGCCCAGATCCTCGGACGTGACCACTTCGCCCGTTACCTGCTTGATGACCGCGGGACCGGTGATGAACATCTGCGCGTCCCGGGTTTGAATGATGAAGTCCGTGAGCGCCGGGCTATAAGCGGCGCCTCCGGCGCAAGGCCCGCAAATCAGCGAGATCTGCGGAACCACGCCCGAGAGCATCACGTTCTGGTGAAAGATCCGTGCATAGCCCGCCAAGCTGCCCACGCCTTCCTGCACGCGCGCCCCGCCGGAATCGTTGATGAAGATGAACGGGGAGCCGGTCTTCAACGCCGACTTCATGGTGTCGGCGATCTTATCGGCGTGTACTTCGCCGGCCGACCCGCCGGCCACTGTGAAGTCCTGGCTGGCCACGTGTACCAGCCGCCCTTCTACCAGGCCTCTGCCGGTCACCACGCCGTCAGCCGGCAACTCTTTGCCATCCATGCCGAAGAAGCGCCCGTTGTGTTTTGCGAAAAGGCCTGCTTCCCGGAAGGACTTCCGATCCAGAAGCAGATCCAGGCGTTCGCGGGCCGTCAGCTTGCCCGCACCGTGCTGCTTTTCGATGCGCTCGGATCCGCCGCCCAGCCGGAGGTGCTCCTTGATGCGGCCGAGCTCACGGATCTTTTCTTTCGTGATGGTTTCCATGGCGTTGATGCTAGAAGGCAACACTCTATTGTACGCTTATTTTAAGACATCTGTATCTCTTATTATCCAGGGGGTGCCCGTACCAGGCCACCGGTTGTTCCCTTTCCAATGTACGGTGCCGACGGCATGCCCGTCCGGGTCGCAGTCCAGTCCGGGGATTGGCCGGATTTCCGGGAAGCGGCCCAGCCGGTTTATCCTGGGAGACAACGTTGCCCGAGTTGTTAAAAGCGGACAGTGTCCGGAAGCGGACAACCGGACGTGACCCTTTTTAAGTTGGTCCGTCAAATGTTACGAAAGGATGTTTGGAATCTTCAGCAGAACCGGACCTTATGGCCCAGGACGCGCCTGGAGCGGTAGGTGCCAGGTTGAGCCCCAAAATCGATGAAGCCGGCCTGATCCGGGCAGTTCAGCGGGGCGACCAGGATGCCTTTGAGCAGCTCGTCCGCGCCTACGACCAAAGTGTGCTTCGGCTCGCGGTGAACCTGTTGCGTTCCCAGGAAGATGCACGGGACGTCTTCCAGGAGGCCTTCTTGCGCGTGTACCGCAGCATCGATTCTTTCCGGTTCGATTGCAGCTTCCATACCTGGCTCTACAGGATCGTGACGAACATCTGCCTGGACTACTTGAGGAAGCGCAAGGTGCGCAAGGAAGAGCCGGCTGTCGTGGACACCCCCGAGGGTCCGCTCGACCGTATGAACGACTTTGAAGAGGAAGCCGCGCACGCCGATCCGGAGCGAAACCTGTGGAACTTGCAGCTCGGGCGTCGCATAGAGGGCGCGCTTGCAGGCCTTACGCCCCGCGAGCGGATGGTTTTCGAATTGAGGCATTATCAAGGACTGCGCCTGCGGAATATCGGCGAGATCCTGGGCACCAGCGAGGAAGCCGCCAAGAATTGTCTGTTCCGGGCCACGCAGAAAATGCGGGTGGAACTGGGAGATTGTCAATGAATTGCGAATCGGTCGTTAAACTCATCCCCCTGTATTTTTACGGCGAGTTGCCGCCTGAGGAAGAAGATCGGGTGGAGCAGCACCTGGACGGGTGCGCGGCGTGCGGCCGCCAGGCGGAGTTGCAACGGGCCGTAGCCGCAGCGCTCGACCGGCGCGAGATGGCGCCCTCCGCCGCTCTGCTCGCGGAGTGCCGCCACGACTTGATGCGGGCGGTTTACCGGGACGAGGCGCCAGCCGTATTGCCAACGCACGCCACGCCTTGGATGCACTTCCGAGACGGCTTCGCCGCTCTGTTCCCACCTCTGTTACGCTGGCGCACACCTTTGGGCGCCATGGCGCTGGTGGCCCTCGGTTTTGTGAGCGCGCGCTTCACCCTGCCAGGCGCCGGCGGCTCGCTGAATCTGGCTTCGATGGCTCCGGAAAATATCATCTCCTCAGTTCGCTCCGTGACGGCGGGCCCCCAGGGTGCCCAGTCCGGCGAGGTGCAGATCGTGCTGGACGAAACCCGGCGGCGGGTGGTTTCCGGCCAGTTCAACGACCGGAATATCCAGCGGCTGATGTTGGCCGCGGCGCACGATGAGAACAATCCCGGCGTGCGCGTGGAATCGGTCGATATCCTGAAGAGCCATTCGGATTCCGCCGAGATTCGCAGCCTGCTGCTGAACCGCGTGGCGCAAGACCCCAACCCCGGTGTGCGTTTGAAAGCGCTGGATGGCCTGAAGATGTTTACGAGCGATCCGGAGGTGCGCAAGGTCCTGGCGCAGGTGCTGCTGCACGACGATAATCCGGGAGTGCGCATTCAGGCAGTGGATGCGCTGACTTCGCAGGCCGACGACAACATGGTGGGGGTTCTGCAGAACGTAGTACAGAAGGAGGACAACGGCTATGTCCGGCGCCGTTGCGAAAAAGCTCTGAAGGATATGAACGCCTCGATCGGAACCTTTTAGGCGATGAGCATACTGCGATTTGGCATTTTGATTTCGGGATTCCTGGGGATTGCGCTGGGCGCGGAACCGGCGCTCACGCGAGAAGGGCAGTATTGGGTCGAGATCCGCTCGGGATCGGAAGCCGTGATGCCCGCGGCAAAGCTGCGGATCGCCTCCCGCGGCGGCGTGATGCTCTCCGGCGCGCAGCAGGGCGATCTCTCCTATGTCCTGAAGATACGCGTGAAGGCCCGCAACGAAGTGGATGCACGGCGCTTGACCCGAGCCTTCGGCGTGCGCGTCTCGAAGCCGGGCAGCGGCTTCGTGCTCCTGACTGTGCAGCGTGGCGATGGCATGGCGGACCTACAAGTGAAGTCGCCGCGCACGGCGCCCGAGTCGGTGATTTCGACCACCGAGGGCGGGATCGAGTTCTACGACCTGGATGGCTCGGTCACCGCGGAAACCGGCGGCGGCAATGTGCGCGCGGATCGCATACGGGG
>Ga0187855_10002130_pt1 | contig 15085 bp, 13 predicted proteins | sample June2016WEW_8_10_2_FD_132969 | JGI IMG/M metagenome (GOLD analysis project Ga0187855, IMG submission 132969) | Peatland microbial communities from SPRUCE experiment site at the Marcell Experimental Forest, Minnesota, USA - June2016WEW_8_10 | ecosystem: Environmental > Terrestrial > Soil >...
CACCCGGGAGCTCGCCCTCCAAATCGGCGAGACCTTCGCGCAAATGGCCGCGGGCACTCATGTTCGCGCTGCCGTCGTCATCGGCGGCGTCGGCGAGGGATCGCAGTTGCAAGCCATTCGCAAGGGCGCGCAGGTGCTGATCGCCACTCCGGGCAGGCTATACGACTTCCTCGACCGCCGCCTCATCGACCTACGCCGCGTTCGCATCCTCGTACTCGATGAGGCCGACCGCATGCTCGACATGGGCTTCCTGCCGACGATCAAAAAGATCATGGCGGCCATCCCTCCCGAGCGCCAAACGTTGTTCTTCTCGGCCACCATCGAAAGCTCGGTCGCACACCTGGTGGAAACGCACGTCCGAAACGCCGTGCGCGTCGCGGTTGGATCCACTACAAAACCCGTCGCCAAGATCGATCTGCACTTGTACGAAGTTGAGCCGGATCGCAAGCTGGGTCTCTTGCAAATGATGCTCCGCGAGGAGGACGGGTCGTTTCTGGTATTCGCCCGCACGAAGCACGGGGCCGACCGGCTCTCGAAGAGGCTCGCGCGCGAAGGCGTGAAGGCCGCGACGATCCATGGCGATCGCAGCCAAAGCCAACGCACTCAGGCGTTGCGCGGCTTCCAGGACGGATACTATCGTGTGCTGGTCGCCACCGACATCGCGGCACGCGGGATTCACGTGGAAGGCATCTCTCACGTGGTGAACTACGATCTGCCGCAAGTCCCGGAGGATTTCATTCACCGGGTCGGCCGCACGGGACGCGCGGGCGCTTCGGGAACGGCTTCGACCTTCGCGACACGCTCCGAGCGCGCGGATGTCGCCAACATCGAGCGTATACTGGCCACCCGGCTGGTCCGCCGGCAGGTTTCGCAAGACGTTTCTCCCGAAGTTCGCACGGAACAGAGGACTGCGGCTCCGGTGATCGTGATCCCCTCCGCCTCGTCCCGGCCGCAGCGGCATGTAAGGACGTTTGCGCCCAAACGGCGGCGGCAGTTCAGGCACGCAGTGTAATAATAGCGGTGTGAGGCCGATCGCTCCGGACCTCTTAGCCGATATCATCGAGGCCGCCATCGACCTGAATCCCGGCGACAACCTGTCGCCAAAAGTCCTGAGAGCGATGGCGGCGCACCTGGGCGCGCGACCCGTATACCATTCTGCCGAGACCGGCGCCGGCGGAAGCACCCTGCTCTTCTCTCAACTGAGCGAACATCACTCCGTGTTCGCCATCGAGGGCGAAAACCACATCATCACGCGCGTTAGAGCATCGTCGCTGTTTCGCTCCGGCGCCGCCACCTTCGTCGAAGGACCGACCCAGTCGTCGCTGCCGCACCATCGCTTCGACCAGCCTCTGCAAGCCGTCCTTCTCGACGGCCCGCATGCTTTCCCATTTCCTCAACTCGAGTATTATTACCTCTATCCGCATATCGAGCCGCAAGGAATCCTGATCCTCGACGACATCCACATCAATACCATCCACGAACTGTATCGCTTTCTTAGCGCGGACGACATGTTCGAGCTGGTCGAGGTGGTGGACCGCACCGCGTTCTTTCGACGCACGCACGCGCCGGTCTTCAATCCCCTCGATGACGGCTGGTGGCTGCAATGTTACAACCGCAAGCGGCGCTTTCGTTACACTTGGCGGGAGTCGCTGCGCGCTGCATTGCCGCGGGGGACAACCGCATCGTTGCGGGAAGCCAGCCGGCTCCTTCGCGCCAAGGCTACCCTGAAAGTGAAGTATCCGATACGGATCGATGCGCCCATAAATGGCGCCTGCGTGCCCGGGGTGTGTCTGGCAGAGGGACGCGCGGACCTGCCGTCCGGCGGTACGCTATGGGTGTTTGCCCGCCGGGCCGATTCCCCCGGCTGGTGGCCCCAACGCGGGCCCGTCGATTCATCGGGCAAGGGTTGGCGGCAGAGCTGTACGCTTGGCAACGAGGCCGACGCAGGCTATCGATTCCAGATTCGAGCCTTGGCCTTGGATGAACGTGGACATCGGAAAGTCCTCCGCTGGTTTGAAGAAGGCGCCAGATCGGGGCACTGGGGCCCTATGAGCTTACCAGAGCAGATGCGTGGCACGGGCGTCGCTACCATCGATGTGGTGCGCGGCTGACCTACTCACCCCGCTACGGCTTCCGCCAGATGCGGCTGATAGACGCAGCGCGGATCCTCCGCCAGGTAGTTGCCGGTCAGCGCGTACGCTCGGGACCGCGAGCCACCGCAGACCTTCTGATACTCGCAGATCCCGCACTTGCCTTCGCGCTGATCGACGTCTCGCAGAGAGCGGAACAGGCTCGAGTTCTGGTAAACGTCGGTGAGCGAATCCCGCAGCACGTTGCCACCAGTGATCGGCAGGAACCCGCTCGGAAAGATCTCGCCGGTGTGCGAGACGAACACGAACCCCTTGCCGTCGCTGACGCCCGCCGTGCGCCACATGACGGCCCCGGTCTTCTCGCTTTCCGCGGCGGAGCGGTGCTCGGCCTTCATGCGCTGCGCCACGTATCGCCGGTAGTGCATGGCTTCGGTGGTCTTGATGGCGAACGGCGCGGTCTTGGACAGGTCGTACATGTACGCGAAGACCTGTTCGTATTCTTCGGCCGCCAGGTCGTCGTTCTCCAGTGCCCGGCCAGTCACGATCAGGAAGAACAGGCTCCACATCTTGGTGCTCACATCCGCCGCGATTTGGGCCACTTCCGGCAGCCGCGGCAGATTGCGGCGGGTTACCGTGGTTTGAAGCTGTGTTTCCAAACCGATCTTCTTGGCATGATAGAGCGCCAGCATGGCACGGTCGAACGTGCCCGGAATGCCGCGAAAATCATCGTGCGAGCGAGCGTCCGGTCCGTCCAAGCTGATGGCCATGCGTGAAACGCCGCATTCCTGGAAACGGTCGATGGCGGCCTCAGTCAGCAGCGGCGTGGCGCTGGGCGTGACGTTGGTGCGCAGCCCTATCTCCGCGCTGTGACGGATCAACTCGTAGAGGTCCGGGCGCTTCAACGGATCGCCTCCCGTGAAGACCATCATCGGATTCCCGAAGGACTTGATCTCGTCGAGCAGTTCAAAGCCTTGCCGCGTGCTCAACTCCTGCGGATGGCGGCTGGACTGCGCCGAAGCGCGGCAGTGTACGCATGCCAGATCGCACGCTTGGGTCACTTCCCAAATCACGAGCATGGGGGCTTGGTCGAAATTCATCGGTTCTCCTGCAACTGGGATGCAAGTGACTGCAATTCCGGGGCCAGCACCCCAACGTTGAAAATACAAGGGCTTCGAAGCGCTAACATCCAACCGGTGGGTGAAATCACCCAGCATGTTATGCTCGGGGCGCATGGGCCTGCCCACCCTCGAAACGACCCGGCTCATCCTGCGCCCCTGGTCGCTCGACGATGTGGATGCACTGCACGAGCTGTGGACCGATCCGCAAGTCCGCCGGTATCTCTGGGATGACGAAGCGATCTCGCGTGAGCGGGCCGCCGCCACTGTGGAGGCTGGCGTGACCAGCGCCCGCGAACGCGGCGTGGGACTCTGGTGCGTGCTGCGAAAACCGGCGAACCTGCTCGCTGGATTCTGCGGCTTTCGTTCCATCGGCGATTCGCCCGATATCGAGCTGCTATACGGGCTCTGCCCGGCGCATTGGGGGACAGGGTCTGGCCACTGAGGCTGCCCGCGCCGCTCTCGAATACGCTTTCGACGCCGGCCTGTTTACGCGGGTCTACGCGCGAACCGATGTGTCCAACCGCCCTTCCGTGCGCGTCATCGAGCGGCTTGGTATGCAGTTCGAGCGGGAGGTGCAAATCGGCGCCCTGCAGACCTTGATCTATTCCCTCACGCGCCACGCTAACTGAAGCGGAGGGTCGTGGATGCACCGTTTCGCCCGACTCAGGTTAGGATGAAGAAGTGTCCAAGCTGTCCATGACGCACGTTGCGCTGCTTCGGGGAATCAATGTCGGCGGCAAGAATAAGCTTCCGATGAAAGATCTGGTCGAGATGTTTGGCGCGGCGGGATGCAGCGGCGTGCAGGCCTTTATCCAGAGCGGAAACGTCATCTTCCGTCCGCCGAGCGGCGCTGCGGCGCGCCTTCCGGAGCTGATTACCGCACAGATCGCCAAGCGCTTCGGATATAGGATACCAGTTCAGTTGCGGACGCTCGAACAGATGGGCGACGTCATACGAAACAATCCGTTTCTGCAAGCGGGAGTAGCGGAGACGGAGTTGCAGGTGCTGTTCCTTGCGGACATGCCGGCGCCACGCGGTGTCCAGAGCCTCGATCCCGGCCGCTCGTCGCCGGACACGTTCATCGTTCGGGGACAAGAGGTCTATCTGCGTCTGCCAAACGGCATGGGGCGCACCAAACTGACCAACCAATACTTTGACTCGAAGCTTGGAACGACGAGCACGGCTAGAAACTGGCGGACCGTGACCAAGCTATTCGAGTTAATGGCAGGTTAACCGGTCACGCATTGGCGCCGCTGGCTGAAGCGCGCAGCTCCGCTTGCCCGGTTATTTCGAATCTGAGGGCAAGCGTAAGAGCTCGGTTTCAGCGCCTACGAACCCCCAAGTGACCCACACATGCCCTTTGAGGATGCGACGGAAGTAATCCTGGGCCTTAGCTGTGTCGCCGCCGTAGAGGTGCCAGTTGCCGATTCCGTATGCCACCGTATCGAACGCCAACTCGACCTCGGGATCGGTGTTGCCCGCCGGCGGCTCCAGGGGCAACGCCTCGGATTCGGTCATGCGGCCCTGAAAGAAGCGCACCAGATTGAGATAGAACCTGGTGTGAGGCTCTTTATTGGTCATTTCCGGCGGGATGGCCTCCAGCGCCTTCGCCGCCTCGCCGGTTTGCTTGGCGCGGCGCAGCGCGGCATACAGCCAGTTTGTGGAGTTGATGCGCTCATCCGTGTTGGGCGCAGTTTCCACCGCGTGGCGGAAGGCGTCGGCGGCCTGATCGAATTCGCCCAGAAAGTAGTGAGCCAGTCCGAGGTGATAGTACGCCGCCATGTTCTTGGGATTAAGCGCCACCGCGCGGCTCAGATCGGCGCGCGCTTGCGAAAACTCCCGCAACGGGAGTTCGCGATGGCCCCGCTCGATGTAGAGGTCTCCATTCTGGGGAGAAATCGCCAGGGCGCGAGTCAAGGTTTCGACCGCTTCCTTGTCTTGCCAGACGGAGATTTGCGCCTGCGCCAGTTTGAGCAGCAAGTCTGGGTCTTTAGGCGCGGACGCGAGTTTCTTCTGCGCCGCTGCGACTACGCCCTTCTCGTCGGGCAGCGAATAGAACGTTGTGCCAAGTTTAGAAGTGACTTCGGGTGTGGTCTGAGCGGGTGCGGCAGTAGCAAGCGCCAACACCGAGGCCAAGAGGCAGAGAGAACGCACGGTGGTCATAGCTCCGAAGATTATAGCGGACTCGGTTGCCGTTTCCATCTTCAGCTTTTCGACGAGATCGCGCGGTCCCCCAACCTACGACCCTTGCGTCACGCGGCAGATTCGTGAGCTTTGCGGTATGCCGCCCAACGTTTTTTCGTGGCTTCTCTTATGGCTCTCAACCCGGCCGCCGACATCTTCCGTTTCTTGGGCTTTTCCGGTTGGACCCGATGCTGTTTCTGGGCTGCCCACCTCGCTCGCTGTGCTGCAGCGATCCTGGCGCGGCCAGCCTTGCTGATCGTGCGGCGCTTCCGCGGGACCGCGTCATCCGTTCCGGCTGCCGTGGCTTTGGGCCGGCCCGGACCACGCTGCCCGAGCCGCGCTTTGATATCGGCTATCGTCGCCGAGAGCTTTTCGAGTTGGCTCTGATACCCAACGATGGCCATCTCCAGGATGGCATGGTCTACTTTTGGCTGTGCCTTTCTTGGCATTATTTGGTTTCTCCCCTAGTCTAGTTTGGAACACTGAACATGGAACTGTGTTTTAATCAGTCCCTCGCGATCTGATTCTAACACCGGGCGGCCTCGCGCCGGATAATTTCCAATAATCCTGGTGCAATACAGTGCGACGGGATTTATCCCGATTTTTTGGCTAGCCGCGTTCGCTTGATCAACGTTTAATTATGATAGCGTAGCTGGCGGATCAAATTAGGCTGAGTGTCCCCGCCGGGGCCGGGCTGCTGCCAGGCCAGGTTCGCCAAAGCCCGGCAGGACGTTATACACTGATCCAAATGCGAAACACAGCGAGATTCTCGATCGGACTGCTCAGCGTCCTATTGTCGGCCGCGGCGCTCTCTCAACCCCTGCCAATGGCCGAGCGGCCCGAGGACGTGGGCATCTCTTCCCAGCGTCTGGAACGGGTGCGCCGCCAAATGAAAGCGGACGTTGAGAGCGGCCGTATTCCAGGCGCCGTGCTGCTGATCGCGCGAAACGGAAAGATAGCCTCACTCGACGCCCTCGGATTTCAGGAGCGGCGGTCGCAGACGCGGATGAAGACCGATTGCATCTTTCGCATCGCATCGATGTCGAAGCCGATTACCTCGGTCGCCATCATGATCCTTGCAGAAGAAGGCAAACTCGATATTGGCGCGCCGGTGGCGCAGTACCTCCCCGAGTTCAAGGACGTGACGGTTGGCGTCGAAAAGGCCGCGCCCAAGCGGCGGATGACCGTACAAGATCTGCTCCGGCACACCTCAGGGCTCACCTACGGTATTTTCGGCAACTCGCCGGTGGATGAACTGTACAAGAAGAGCAACATCTTCGCAAGCAAATCGCTCGCGGAGATGGTAGCGGCCATCGCGCGCCTGCCGCTGGCACACCAGCCGGGCGAAGCTTGGGAGTATAGCGTGTCCACGGACGTCTTGGGCCGAATCGTCGAAGTCGTCAGCGGCATGGATCTGGACCAGTTCGTCGCGGGGCGAATTACCGGACCGCTCCGGATGACCGACACCGGCTTCTATCTGAATGCAGCGCAAGCGGCCCGCCTCGCGCGTGCGGATTCTGCCACCATGTTGAGCGGCACCGATCCGACCGCGAAACCGGCGGTTTTCTCGGGCGGCGGCGGCATGCTCTCGACCGCGGGCGATTATGCACGATTCTGCCAGATGATGCTTAGCGGCGGCGAACTCGACGGTGTGCGCATTCTTTCCCCCAAGACGGTGGCGCTAATGACTTCCGACCAACTCCCGCCTTCGACGGAACGACATACTTCTGTCGCGACGTTGCTGGACTCGTTTGGCCCCACACCCGAGATGGGCACCAGCTTCGGCTTGGGTTTCGCTGTCCGCACGGACCCAGGCCGGAATCCTGTGCCCGGATCGGTTGGCGACTTCTCGTGGGCCGGTATTACCGGCACATACTTCTGGGTCGATCCGAAGGAGAAACTGGTTACGGTGCTGATGATCCAGGTTCCGGTGACTACCAACGTCCCCTACTGGCGCCAGACTCGCACGCTGGTTTACCAGGCCGTCACGAACTAGGCCGTGCGCGAGCAAGCTCGTGAGGCTCGCCGCCAGAACGCGCGAGAGACTAGCTTAGTACGCGCGTTCGGAATTACCGCTGCGTATGGGAGCACCGCTTGCTGACGCGCGCGGCGCTGACCGGAGCCACGACCGTCAGGGAGTGGTCTTCCCAACATACGAGACCGTATATAAGAAATCTTGTACTTAGCTACTTTCCGGCGCAAACAAAACGACCATGGCGGCCAAGATAGCCTGTGGAATCCGGACGGCGCCACGGAGTGATCGCCGGCTCGTGAATATCGCCTCTACTTCGCCACTTCGGCGAGTTCGCGGGGCGCGGGCCTTGACGACACTTGCGGTGGGTTCGAGAACTCCAACGCGTCGTTGTCAACCGAGCTCCATTTCAGGCTGATCGTGTCGCGGATGTAGTTCTGATAAACGCGCCACGGCGGTTTCGAGCCCTGCTTCGGCCAACTCGCCAGCGCGCGTTCTATGTAACCTGGCGAGAAGTTCTCCACGAAAGGCGCCGCCGCTGTCTCGTCGCGGTTCTTCGGCGTGACTTGACGCACGCCTTTCTTGTCCATAAGGTTCAACAACCGGCACACATACGTGCAGATCAAGTCGGCTTTAAGCGTCCACGACGCATTGATGTAGCCGAACACGGAGGCCAGGTTCGGCACGCCCGACATCATCACACCTTTGTATGCCAGCGTCTGGCCGGGATCGACGCTGCGTCCGTCGACCGAAAGCTCGGCCCCGCCGAACGCCTGCATCACGAGGCCCGTCGCGGTGACGACGATATCGGCTTCGAGTTCCTGCCCTGATTTGAGCCGGATGCCATTTTCGGTGAACGTTTCGATCTGATCGGTGACCACGCTGGCGCGGCCCGCTTTAATCGCCTGGAACAGGTCTCCGTCCGGAACCACGCAGAGCCGCTGTTCCCACGGCTTGTAGCGCGGCGTGAAGTGGGTGGCGACGTTGTAGTCGGGCCCCAGGGCTTCACGCACCTTCTTGACGAGTCCGGTCTTCACGAAATTCGGGTAGTGCTGCGCCAGTTGATAGATGTAGATCATCAAGGCGACATTCTTCCACCGGCTGAGCTTGTAAGCCCACATCGCCGGCATTACGCCGCGCAGCCAATTCGCGATCTTGTCTTGCTCGGGCAGCGTAACGATATAGGTCGGCGAACGCTGCAGCATCGTCACGTGATCGGCGGTCTTGGCCATCGCGGGCAGGAGCGTCACGGCCGTGGCGCCGCTACCGATGACGACCACGCGCTTTCCGGCGTAGTCCAAATCCTCGGGCCAGGCTTGCGGGTGAACGACACGGCCGTGGAAGCGCCCGATGTTCGGAAACTCCGGTGTGTAGCCCGCGGAATAGCGGTAATAGCCCGCGCACGAGAACAAAAAGTTGCAAGTTAGCGTCACCGGTTCGTCGCGTCCGTCGGGCGATTTGCGCACCGCATCGACCGTCCATTGCGCGTCCTGCGAGGACCACGCGGCGCTCTTAATCCGATGGCGGAAGCGGATGTGCCGGTCGATGCCTGCGTCCCGCGCGGTGGCGGTGATATAGTCGCGGATGTCGTCTCCTGGAGAAATCGACTTTGGGTTCGTCCACGGGCGGAACGAATAACCCATAGTCAGCATGTCCGAGTCCGAACGAACGCCCGGATAGCGGAACAGGTCCCAGGTGCCGCCGATACGCTCGCGCTGCTCGAGGATGACGTAGCTCTTGTTCGCGCACAATTTCTGCAAATGATGCGCGGCGCCGATGCCGGACAGGCCGGCGCCCATGATCAGCACGTCGAAATGTTCCACCGCCATTAGGGCTCCAAATTGCTGCGCTACGACGAACATAGCACATCGGTGGAAACTGCCCCATAACTTGTCGATCCAACGAGGCCCACGCCTCGCCAGCCCAGTTGCAGCAGGGTAGCTGCGCGTTTCATCTCTGCACATAGAGTTGAAGCGTCGAGAAGGGCGGGCCAATAGGCGCTTGATTCTTTTGCACACGGAGGCCACCAAAGAAAGCATTTCCTGCCTGCAGACGGACACACAGAAGGATGAGCACCGTCCCAGGGTTATCTTTTGGGAAGCTCCGGATGTTAACTGCCAGTGTGCCTCCGGTCCAGAGGGTGTACGTTAACCCGTACTCGTAGTATCCGCGGTTCTGCCGTCAATGGGTAGAATTGCAAACAGGACAGGCTTCGGGAAGCCGCTAAGCGGGTCGGGCACGCGGTGGTAATGCGGAGGCGGCATCACGAAGCTAGATCAATGGAGGCTTAGAAATGGGTAATCTTCTCGTGGCAACTTCGGAAGCGTCTGTCAAAGTCCGGTCCGGCCGTAAACGGCTCAGCGCCGGCAACCAGCGAGGTAATTCGTTGATCGAGTTCACCTTGGTGATGCCGATCATGCTGCTCATCATGACGGGCATGGTGTCTTTTGGATTCGCCCTGCACAACGATCTGGTGCTCACCAATGGCGTGAACGCGGGTGCCCAGGTTCTTGCGTTTAGCCGGGGGCAGACCACGGACCCGTGCGCTACGGCCTACGCGACGATCAGCAGCGCGGCCCCCAGTCTCAACTCGGGCCTGTCGCTCTCGTTCGTGATTAACGGCTCCACCTACTCCAGTACGACTTCGTGTCCGTCGGGAGCCACGAATATGGTGCAGGGCGCAACCGCTCAGGTGACGGCTACTTATCCCTGCGTTCTCGCGGTCTTTGGGGAGAGTTTTCCTTCATGCAAGCTCCAGACGCAAGTCGCCGAGGTGATCCAATGAACCGGAACAACCAAGCTTTCTTGCGCCGCGCGCACAAAGGCCGGCGCGGGCAGGTTCTCCTGTTCGTTACGCTGTGGGTGCCCGTGCTCTTCGGCATGACGGCGCTGGTAGTCGACTTCGGCTTCATTTATTTCTACCAGAGCGAGCTCAACGCCTCAACGCAAGCCGCGGCGCTCGCGGGAGGGTTGGCCATGTCCCAGCCAGGGGCCACCGTAGCAAGCACTACTGCCGCCGTTACGACTTATAGCGGCACAAAAGGCAACGAGAACAATTATTCCAATATCTCAGGCGTTTCGATTATATCCGGTTACCCCAAGTTCAAGTGCCTGACGACCCTGACGAGTACCTTTGGAATACAATGCTACGGCCCTTCGGGCTCCAACGCCATCGCTGTGGCGCAGCAAATAAAGGTGCCGCTGTTCTTCTTTCCGATGTTCGGCGGCCCTACGGCTACTCTCACGGCCACCGCGACAGCAGCCATGAAGGGCGCTGCGCCAGCCCCGTACAACGTGGCGATCGTCGTCGACTCGACGCATTCGATGAATGACACGGACTCGGACAGCAACTGCAACAACACAAGAATCTCCTGCGCGTTGGCCGGCGTCCAGATTCTGTTGAAGGGTCTCTCGCCTTGCCAGCCGAACGAATCAAGCTGCGGCGCCGCCACGAGCGGCAACGTATCGAACTCGGTCGACCGAGTTTCCCTGTTGACGTTTCCGGCGGTGTCAAAGGCTACTGCCGCGAATGACTACAACTGCGCCTCATCCGCTCCTTCGATCGTAAATTACGCGACTCCATTCCCATCCACATCGACTTACCAGATCGTAAATTTCTCAAGCGATTACCGTACCTCCGACGCGGCTAGCTCGTTGAATACCAGTTCCAACATAGTGACGGCTGTCGGGGGAAAAGGCGGGTGCAGCGGCCTGCAGGCGATAGGCGGCACTGGAACCTACTATGCGCAGGTGATCTATGAGGCACAAGCGTATCTTGCCGCCGAGCAAAGCTCATATCCAAATGCGAAGAATGTGCTCATCCTGCTGAGCGATGGCGACGCAAATGCTACGACCGCACACTTGCCAGGGGCCTCCCTCACGTCGGGGGTGTACCCGTCCATTCTCCAGCAGTGCCATCAGGCCGTCACGGCGGCTCAAGCTGCCGCGGCAGCGGGAACCAGAGTCTACACGGTTGCCTACGGTGCGGAGTCGGCGGGATGCTCGACGGACCTTCTTCCGCCCATAACCCCATGTCAGACGATGCAGCAGATGGCCTCCTCCCCGGCATACTTCTTTTCCGACTACACGGCAACGGGCGGCACCAATAGCTGCGTCTCAGCCGCGCAACCGATCACCGGCTTGAACCAGATCTTCACGACGATCGTAACGGATCTCAGTACTGTCAAGTTGATCCCCAACAACACAACGTAAACGGGGTCTTTGGAGCAAGTGCAACGGAACGTCTGCGGAATTTGAAGGGAAGTAGATCCGATTCTTTCGGTTGTATCGGGAGCGCCCGGCGACCGCCGCTGCACTGCTCTTCACCTATTTCCCGCCGGCGCAATCCCGATACAACCGAAATGAATCAAGGTGTTCCGAATGAACGGCTTAACTGTGGTTGGCAAGGCGACGGAGTGGCGGCGGATGAAGGCGCTCATCCTGGATCCCGGGCGATATTAGCCAACTGCTGTAAGCAGATGTTCGCAGGGCCAAGGCGGAACTGGCAAAAGCACCTCTCCGGGAATCTGATGCAGCCGTAACGGGTCAGGCAAGAAAGGCTACTACATCGCGGCGGGCGAGTGGAATTTGCTGGGGGGATTCCCGGAAGGCCATGCGTTGTGCCCAGCCGAAAGGCGTTCGATTGGTTGCGGGGGGTGGATTTGAACCACCGACCTTTGGGTTATGAGTTCGCTAGGCGCTGGTAATCAACAGAAACCAAAGGCACGAGTGGCACTCGAAAGAGCCTTAAGGAACGTTTGGGAACGCTTATTGTGGTCTTAAAATGGTCTGCTTTCCTTGGGTAAAATACCCAAAGACTCCCCAAAGGTCACGCGATTACTAAGGACTTCGTAGGACCATTTTACGGACCACCTGATATGCGCCAAGAGTCCTAAGACACCGGCCCCAAGGCTCGCCAATCTATAGCCCCAGCTTCCCCCCGCTGTTCTCCCGGAACAGGCTCCCATCCCGGATGTACCGCCGCACCATCTGCACACTTCGATGCCCGGTCTGCTGCATGATGGACCGCTCCGATGCGCCGCCAATGGCCGCAGTCGTGGCGTGCCCGGCCCGGAGGGAATGCCCGGCATACTTGGCAGGATCAAGCCCGGCCCGCTCTGCCAGCTTCTTTACGATACGTGCCACGTCGATACCGGACAACCGGCCCGGCTGGACTTGCCCGTGGCGATTGATCGAACGGAATAGCGGCCCGCCTTCGATGCCGGCCTGTTCCCTCCATGCTTGCACGTTGCGTACCGGGCAGGTATCGGGATTCGCTCCGTAGGGAATCCCCACCTTGCGGCCCACTCCCTCTTGATCCGTTTTGGACCGCCGCAACGTCACCGTTAGGCCATCTTTGCCGAATGTGCAATCCTCAACGTCTAGCCCCACCAGTTCAGAACGGCGGAAAGCTCCGGCGAAGCCCAGCAGGATTAGCGCCCGGTCCCGTGAACCAATCAGCGTCGCATCGGTGGCGTCGATCATGGCCCGGATATCGTCAGTGAGGGCAGCCGTCTTTTGCGCGGGTGCCGTCCCGAGTGTACGGCGGATGCCCTTCATGGTGTTCCGCACCATCGCGCTATGTGTCGGGGATTCAAGGCCGGTTGCCTTGTGCGCCTCTGCGATGGCGTTCAATCGCCTCTGAATGCTCCCCACCTTCAACCGGCCCGCGCATTCGGCGATGTAGGCCGCGACGCTCTCAGGAGTCGCCGGTAACGGGGATAGGCCGTGACCTTCACACCATGCGCAAAAGTCGCGCCAATCGGCTGTATAGCCCCTCAGCGTGTTCTCTGCTTTGGATGCGCGGATATACTCCCGGACCTGTTCCGGCAAGGGGAGCGCAACGGGTGAGGGAACAGCGGGGAGCGGAACCAAGTCCGCCCCCGTGCTCTCAACCGGCCCGATAACTGACCTGTCGCGCGTCATGCCGCTACCTCGTCATCGGCGAATGCGGTTTCATCCGTCCGGCCCGGCTTGAAGTGCTCCCGTTGCCTATTGAGCGTTTCGAGTTCCTGCCAGTACTCCATTTCGGCCCGGAGAACGTCCTCAGCCATCCCGGAAAGCTCCCGATATCGCTCCTGATGCCTGCCCCAGTAGGACGTGTTATTGTTCCGCCGTTCGCGGTTCTCAGGCAGGAACCATGAAGCCTCTAGCGCCCGGTCCCTACAACGTTGCGCGGGAACGGGGGGCGGTAGCAAACGACGTGGGGCGGGTTGTTTGCGCGGTATGGCCTTCCCGCTTGCCGTAATCAGGACGTGCGGTCTAGCGCCCGTCAGGTTCAATTCCACGCGATAGCTTAGGCCGTCCGCATGAAGCGAACGGCATACCGCTACAAACTTGCGCCAAGTGGCATCAAAGCGCTTTTCATCCCGCGCGCTTTCAACGGGAGTGTAGATCAGATAGCGCCCGGTCATGCTGCCACCTCCGCACTCTGCCCTGACTGGCGGATAATGAAATCCGCTGCCTGTTGCGCTTTGCTGGCAGCCGTGAAAATGGCCCGTGTATCAGCCTTCAGAACGCGAAGCCATGAGGCGATGTACTGGGCATGATCTTGGCGCGGGGTTAGCTCCAATTCCAGGTGAGCCATTGTGTAGGCACTGCCAAGCTCCGCAATTAGTTCCTCTACCGCGTAGGCCGAATCCCCAAACCGCTTCCCTAGTTCCCGGTTGCACCTGGAAGCGTGGGAAGTCCAATGGGTGGTTTCATGTGCCAAGACGCTGTAATACTGGGGCGGGTCGGGGAACTGATCGAAACCCGGCATGTAGACCGCTTGCGGCACATCAGGCCGATAAAATGCCCTGTTTCCCCCGTCCCGTACTTCGGCAAGGGGAGCAAAGAACGAATCCGCCCGTGCTATGCGCTCGTTGTGGCTGAGTTTCGGCTCAAACGCTTTAGGCAGTTTCAGCCCGTCTACCTGTTCCGCGTTGAAAACCGTATAGCCCTTGGCGAACAATCGGCGACTGGCAGGCGCGTCGCCATCCTCAGAATCTTCGGCCCGATTGCTCTCGAACGTCCCCCAGTAAACCACTGGCGAACCGTGCTCCCCCTTGCGGACTTGTGCGCCAAGCTGCCCCCATTGGTTGTACGTTCCCCACAAGGCCGACCCGTAGCCCTTGGCTTGCGATTGCGACCACAACACAACAGTGTTGATGCCACGGTAGGGCTTTGCGCTCCCTACGCTGATGGGGCTGAATCCCTTGTCCCTTCGGACATTCCAGGGCATACGGTACGTTCCCGCGCCCAATTCGATTGCATTGACGATTGCGGACGTAACCCGTGAGTACACGTCCAGTTTGGTATGCTCGTTTGTAGACATCTGAAAGCTCCTCAGTAGCTTTTTGGTGTTCAGGGACCGTGCCAGACTGCAATCTGATGCGGTCCCGTTTCTGTGCCAGCGTTCGATTCCCTTCAAGAATCGAACATCAGGTACACACTTAGAATGCTCCCATTCGCACTAACTTGTCAACACTTTGTTTCGCACTTAGTAACTGACACTCCATAGTACTTACTAACTCGTTCTGCTTTGGTGTGCCTTGCTTGTGACATCTGGGAGCGGACAGAAGCACGGCAACGGAGTGGATGGCACGGGCGGGAACGATGGGGGGTGGGTCGAATCGAAGCAGTTCTGGCCATGTCCAGAGCGGGGGCCAGGCACGGGCGGGAACGATGGGGGGTGGGTCGAATCGAAGCAGTTCTGGCCATGTCCAGAGCGGGGGCCAGGG
>Ga0187855_10002131_pt1 | contig 15084 bp, 12 predicted proteins | sample June2016WEW_8_10_2_FD_132969 | JGI IMG/M metagenome (GOLD analysis project Ga0187855, IMG submission 132969) | Peatland microbial communities from SPRUCE experiment site at the Marcell Experimental Forest, Minnesota, USA - June2016WEW_8_10 | ecosystem: Environmental > Terrestrial > Soil >...
CCCTAGTCCGGGTCAATGAGTGAAATGGCGATGTTTCAACGGTTGTCCCTGAGTCAGTGATGCCAAAACAGATCGGCCCAATACTCGCGAAAGATTAAGAAGGAGATGAGAACAGCTCCTAGGACCACCGTCCCGAGACTGAATGGAAATGTGATCCAGAGAGGTCGCGCTTTGGACTGAGCGGAGGGTATGATGCAATGAAGTTCGGATTTTTACTGTTTCTCCGAATGGAGCAGCTGTTTTACGCCGATCCAAGTCCGACAGAGGCTTTTGGCCATTTCAATTTTGTCGTGATCCCACGTCCTGTCTGTCTGTGGGAATGTACGGATTGCTTCTACCAGCCTGCTACCATTGCCGCATGTTCAATTTAGGCAGTCCGAAAACCGGCGGCGACTGGATCGTTCATATCGCCGGTGCCTTTGTCGCGCTACTCCTTGTCTGGTGGATGCTGCGCATGTTCGTCCTCTGAACCTTTCTACAACGCGTCAGAGTCCGCTGGCAAGTCCGGTTCAAGGGAAGAAAATCGCGAATTGGCGTTTCTTCTCGCGAGGATTTCAACGAACTGCGGCGAGAGTTCGCATCAGTCCAGACTGCGTGGCTGAGAGGAAGATATTCGAACTCTCGGTACCGTTTCTGGAACCCGTAAGAGCCCGCACGTGCGGGAGTAGACACAATCGAAGACCCACGCGCCCGCACGGCGGCAGGAGTAGGTGTCTCACAAGACGCTGAGACGATCCATAAGTTTTCCCAAGTGCGGAGAAACACCGAAACCACTATGGTCGTGGCAGCAATCCGAGCGAAGGCAGTGGGCTAACGCGGCGGATCTCTGCCCCCCTCTGGGACCGACGGCGCTGGAGGCGGTTGGCTCGTGGAGTTCTATGCTGGGCGATGATCCAGCGTTGCAGCGGAATATGGTTTGCCGACAGACGGGATTTGCGGTTGTCTTCAAACAGATTCCTCACTCGATTCCCCGCTTCTATCGCATTTCGTGTGGGATCGCATTGGCTTGACCAGAAAGCTGATCGCGTTCCTCCGCGCCCTCAGCGAGAGAGTCGTTACGGGCTTCGAGTAAGGCGAAAAGTTTAGCTTTGGCACTGCTCGCCGTAGCTTCCATGTCCTTCTGGGTTGCGCCCGCGTCGACCACGAGCCCTCGTGTTCACTTCAACTGTGCCAAGTTGGAAAACCGGCCCAGCGGAGTGTTCGGGCCAAATACCGCGGTCCGCGCTCGCCCCCTAGTCAAGCCCGGGAAGGGTCAGCGGGTTCATGTACCAGACGGTGCTGGTGGTACTGTGACTTGCCCTATATTGAGTCCACGCGAGGATCGACAAGGTTGGCCCGATCGCCACGGTCGGTGAACCGTTGAGAAGACCCGTGCCGCTGATGTTTGCCGGATCAGCATACTCGCAGCCCTCAAAGGTTTCGTATGTGTAATTCACCAGCCCGTTCGTTCCAACCCAAAACAATGCAGAGTTTTCTCCATTATCGAAGTCGGCGGCGGCTGGAGTGTTGAGAAACGAGGGCTCTGTCGCGGTCCAACCGCAGCCCTCGCCAATCTCAACCGGTCCGACCCACCCAACCGCCAGATATGCGGCTCCGTACACCTGCGCGGTAACATCCGCGCCCGCAACGCTCCAATATAGGCCCGCACCTGGAAGGGCGTTGGTCAAACTCAACGTCCACCCCGGTTGCGCCGTCCAGCCCGAGCCACCCACGGTTTGCGGCGTCGACCATCCCGGGTCATTCCAATTTGAATAATAGGCGTCGGTCGCATTCCAGACCACGGTTATGCCGTTGCCGCCGCCCACGGACGGAATGCCGTATATAGAGGTCTGGGCGCCGGTCACCTTCTGCAAATACGTCCACGCGGTGCCATTGTACGTCGAGTAGTAGATATCGCCGGACGCGTTCTTGTTCCACACCAACCACAGGTAGCCCGTGTTTTTATCGACCGCCAAGGCCGGGGCGCTGGCGCTCTCCGCTTTCCACGTCGAGCGGCCGTGAGTGCCACCCACAACCTGCGGGTAACTCCAGGCGATGCCGTTGGGCGACGCGGAGAACAAGATCTCTTGTGAAGTGTTCGACTTCCACGCCACGTATTCGGTGGTCGCACTGGCTGCCACGGCCACCGACACCTGGTTGGTCAAGGCCTGCCAGTGCACGCCCTGAGGAGTGGTGCCCTGCACTTGCGTGGGTGTGGATTGAGCCAGTCCCTGGGTTGCGAAGCTGGCAAGGAATAAAACCGACCCAATAGTGAGGTGTTCGATCGATCTCTTCATTGGAATGTCCCTTCGAGAAGCGGCCCGCCAACGGAGAAGCTGTAGTCGAATCGTAAACGGAGTTGCCCAAGGATAGATTCGCCTCAGGCGATCTCGCTGAACTGGCCGCGAGTATGCAACAGGCGCGCGAAAAAGGCCAGTGATAGGTTGTGAAATTTCCTGAAAAATTCTGAAGGTGCCAATGCCAATGAAAACAGAAGGGATACGGAACCGTGTTCAAGATCGACCCCACAGGCGCAGAAACCGTACTCTACCGCTTCCAAGGAAAAACCGACGGGGGCCTCCCCTATTCAACCCTGATTATGGATACGGCGGACAACTTCTATGGAACGACGCAGGCGGGAGGAGATCTTAGTTTTCTCTGATCGGCGAATTGGCAGTCCGGTTTCAGCAATCCAACGCGGCGAACGAAATAAGATGACAAACCGATCAACTGGCGAACGAGTCAGCTTTAACGGCATACCTGCAGCGTTCACGGTTGTCTCCGATACTGAAATTCAGGCCACCGTACCAGCGGGTGCAACCACCGGAACTGTAACCATCGATACACCAGGCGGCGGCACGCTGACAAGCAACGCGATCTTCCAGGTGGATTGAGTGATATTGATAGTAGCCCTCGCCACGCATCGAAACGCCGCCCCGCTCCCGGTCGGGCGGCTTTTCTTTTGCATCACGCGGAAGTGGTTGCGAGGTAACTTCTGCTAACAGCCGCAGCGCTCATTGAGGATTCGCCCGACCCTCGTTCAGGGTCAATGAGCGATATGGAGATGTTTCAATACTGCACGTTGTTGATTGGGCTCCGCTGCCGCGACCCAGCCGCCAATCGCGAATTTACGCTAATGAATTGCACTTTTTGGACATTTCGATGGTTAACTTTGGCCGCGACCACTCGCGAGGGGTGGTAACGGTAACCTTTGCGCCACACCGCAGCCACCTCTAGGCCATTCCTGGAAACCGACACCAGTGGCAAAGTAGACCGGAAGTCCCCCTAATAGGTATCCAGGTTTCAACTCTGAAGCTGCACCGTTCAAATCGAGAAATAAAAGGAAATCTCAATGAAGATTCTTCGCATCGGTTGTGTGCTCGGTGGGTTCTTCTCCATGGTGCTCTCGATGCCGGCGCAGACCTTTACTGCCATGCACAGCTTTGACCAAACGGACGGCGCCAATTCACAGGCGTCATTGATCCAAGCCACCAATGGGAACTTCTACGGGACAACGTCCTGGGCCGGCGGCTCCGGCGTGAACTCTTGTGGCACAGTCTTCGGAATCACCCCAACTGGCAAGTTGACCGTGGTGTACAGCTTTCCCGGCTATTACGCACCAGACGGCTGTACGTCCGTGGCGCCACTGGTCCAAGGCACCAATGGGAATTTCTACGGGACAACGAGTCGAGGCGGGGACGCCCCCTGGGGCGGTGGTGGCACGGTCTTCGAAATTACCCCAGGCGGCAAGCTAACGACGCTGCATGGTTTTTGCTTAGAAAACGTCTGTCCAAACGAGGAAGGCCCCCGCGGGGGACTGGTCCTGGGCACCGATGGGAACTTTTATGGGACAACGTCGAATAACGATATCTACGGACCCATGGGTGGCACAGTCTTCAAGATCACCCCGAGCGGCGTCCTCACCACGCTTTATACTTTTTGCTCTCAAGTCAATTGCGCGGACGGGAACGGCCCCTACGGGGGGATGGTGCAGGGTACCGATGGGAACTTCTACGGGACAACGATTCTCGGCGGCATCGGCGGCGGGACGGTCTTCAAAATCACCCCGAGCGGCCAGTTGACCACGCTCTACAGCTTTTGCCAGCACATCGCAGACTACCAATGCACGGACGGGAACAGCCCCGAAGCGCCACTGGTCCAGGGCACCGACGGAAACTTCTATGGAACAACGACCGACGGCGGGCCCAGTAACCCTTATGGATACAGTTACGGGACGGTCTTCAAAATAACTCCTACCGGCACGCTGACCACGCTGCACGGCTTCGAGGGGCCAGACGGGTCCGCCCCCGTAGCGGGCCTCATCCAAGCAAGCGATGGGAACTTCTACGGGACGACCTCTTATGGCGGGGCCAACAACCCCGGAGGTGGGGCAGGCTACAACTACGGGACAGCGTTCCAAATCACGCCAAGCGGCACGCTGACGACGCTCTACAACTTTTGCTCCCAGATCCAAGACGGTACCTGCCTGGACGGGAACAGCCCCGCGGCGGCACTGGTCGAGGCTACCGATGGGACCCTTTACGGGACAACCGCCGCCGGCGGGAACGGGACTGTGTGTTATCCCGATGGCTCTTGTCCGCTAGTGAGCGCCGGAACAGTCTTCAGCCTGCCTCTAGGTCTGGACCCATTTGTCGAAACGCAGCCCACCTTTGGCAAGGTGGCAGCGGCCGTCAAAATCTTGGGACCCAAGCTTACCGGCGCGACCAGCGTCACGTTTAACGGCACGGCGGCTGTGTTCAAAGTGGTCTCCAGTTCGGAAATCACCGCTGCCGTACCCACGGGTGCAAGCACAGGCTTTGTAACGGTAACAACACCCTCAGGCACGCTGACCAGCAACCAGCAGTTCCGGGTCACTCCGAAGGTTACGAGCTTCACTCCACCGGGAGGCCCGGTAGGAACATCGGTGACCATCGCGGGCGTCAGCCTCGCCCAGACGAGGGTAGTCACGTTTGGAGGAGTGCAAGCGACCGTTCTCGTTGCGAACTCGGATACGCAAGTAACCGCAACGGTGCCCACGGACGCAGTGACAGGGAAGATCACCGTCACAACGCTAGGAGGGACCGCGACGAGCGCCAAGAGTTTCAAGGTAACGCCGTGATCTTATGAGTCATTCAGAATAATAAGAGGACGAAGCTGCCCGTCGGTAGATTGACGATCACAGCGGCCGGTGACGAACGGACCTGAGGGCGCCCAGGGAAGGCAGCAGCCAGCGGAAATCACAGAAACGAGGAACGGCGAAAATTCGCAGCATTCTGAATTAGATCAGCGCGGGCTTTTCGCGAGGATTTCAACGAACTGCGGAGAGAGTTCGCATCCGTCCAGACTGCGTGGCGGAGAGGGAGGAATTCGCTCCCTCTGTCGGTATTGATAACACGTAACTTGCTGATTCGACACACCGCTTGAGACGCTCTCAACGCTGACTGTGCTTCTCGAAAACTTCGAAGTGTCTGAACAGGCAGGAATTATACTTCTTTCCTAATTCCATCCTCCGATGCTCACCTCTCTCACGATACTCCTCGCCGCTCTGCGTTCGCTCTTCCGCTCCCGCGCTGACCTTGAACTGGAGAACTTGTCGCTGCGCCACCAAATCGGCGTGCTTCAGAGATCGGCGAAGAAACGTCCGAAATTGACCTCAGTGGACCGCCTACTTTGGGTCAGTCTGTCCCGCCTTTGGCACAACTGGCGCTCGACGCTAGCTATCGTCAAGCCCGAGACGGTTTTGGCTTGGCATCGCAAGGGCTTTCGCCTGTTCTGGACCTGGAAGATTCGGCACGGACAGCCTGGACGACCCGTCATCGCCCGCGAGACCCGAGATCTGATCCGCAGGATGTGTCGAGAGAACCCCGGTTGGGGTGCTCCGCGCATTCACGGCGAACTGCTCAAACTGGGCATCGACATCGGCGAGAGCAGCGTCAGTAAGTACATGGTGCGCTGTCGCAAACCACCCTCTCAGACTTGGCGAACATTCCTGGAAAACCACGTCTCACAGCTTGTCTCCGTCGATTTCTTTACCGTCCCAACCATCCGGTTCCAAGTCCTTTACGTGTTTCTGGTATTGGCCCATAATCGTCGCCGCATTCTTCACTTCAATGTGACCAGCCACCCGACCGCGGAGTGGACCGGGCAGCAACTGCGAGAAGCATTTCCCTTTGACCAAGTCCCGCGCTACTTGCTGCGGGATCGCGATGCGATTTTCGGCAATGACTTCAGAGAACACGTGCGAGACATGGGCATCCACGAAGTGCTGTCGACACCGCGTTCGCCTTGGCAGCGAGCGTATGTGGAGAGGGTGATTGGGTCAATTCGGCGCGAATGTCTCGACCACGTCATCGTCTTCCAGGAAAGCTCTCTACGCCGAACCCTTGCTTCCTATTTTGACTACTACCACCGATCCAGAACGCATTTGTCCCTGGGGAAAGACTCGCCTGAGCCGCGAGCGATTCAGCCGCCGGAGATCGGGTCCATCGTGGCGGTGCCCCAGGTCGGTGGACTGCACCACCGCTACGAACGACGAGCCGCCTAAAACAGCTGCATTCTAAAGCGTTACTTTTGCGAGGACTCCGGGAAATCTGCGTCTGCATCGTCCGAACTGCACTCCCGGCCCATACGGCCCTCTGCGAATTTCGTTCCCAGACCCGTACGAATTGCTCGCACTGCCTGCGAGATTTGGGGGTTGTCCTTAAGGAACGGCATCCGCCAATGCGCCCTACGGGATTTTCGTTAGGGACAGTAACGCCTCCTCAGTAAAACGCAATCCGACGCTCCGATCTCGCTCAAAGCCAGCACATTCCCGCGATCCGGGTGCGCGGGTCTGATGAAAACCATACTTGCGCCGTGCCAAACTACACGACTGATTCCGGGAATCACTTCTTTGCGTACCATGTACTTAGAAGGACTAAGATTTGCCAGCCGTGCCTGCTAAGGTCTTTTGTTGACGTTTTCAGGCAGTTTCGAGTCCTACCTGAGGAGCCATTCTTTCAATGGCTTGCAGCCGCGCAAATCACTTAGTACTTCCACATCCTGATTTCGTTTCCGCTCCGCTCAAAATGGACTTCGTCCATGAGTTGGCGGATTAGGAAGACGCCGCGTCCGTGATCGGCATTTAGGTTGTCGCGTTCCATTGGATCGGCTACTTGATCGGGACGGAACCCTGGTCCCGGGTCGGTCACGATAATTACAATGCGGCCGTTGGGAGCGGACTTCACCTGGCATCGGACCTGTTTGGACGGGTCATTGCCGCATCCGTGCACAACGGCATTGGCCAAGGCCTCCTGGACCGCCAATGCGACCTCAAACCGCTTTTGCTCAGGGACGTCCAAACGCGTCAAGGTGTCAGAGATGGTGTCCACGACAGCACCGATGGCCTCGGCATCGGCAGGCATGCTGCGGTCGAGCAGTTCAGAGAGCGTAGCGTCTTCCGGGCCACTACTGAACTCAGGGGACATAGGGCTCATTTCGTTTTCGAATCCGACGATCGCGGTTATTGATTTAAGCGAAAGACTCGACTGCCGCGTCGTCGTTGTCAAAAATCTCGAAAAGGTTGAGAACACCGACCAGACGTAAAGTCTGCACCGCGAATTTGTTGGGTTGCACGAGCTTGATGTTGCCACCACGCTGTTTGGTCGAGGCCAGAAAGCGCACCAGCAAACCAATTGCGCTGGAATCAATCATGGAGACCTCGGCGAGGTTGAGGACCATGCGAATGTCCCCGTTGCCGAGCGCCTCCTCCATAGTTTGGCGCAAGCCGTCGACGGCGGAACCCATTCTGAGCGGTCCCCGAAGCTGGACAACCTGCACTTCCGAACGTTTACGGACGTTGATGTCCAACGGTCCTCCGCCAAGATCTCGCGCCCGCCACAAGGTGGTGCAAGTGGCGATGCAGAATGCGTCCTAAGTTACGGGAAGCGGGCGGGTTTTGCAAGTGTGCCGGCGCCATGCGGCGCCGGGCGAGAGGCGTGGCGAAATGGGCATAAATATTTCATCCTAAATGGTCGAAAATTTGACATAATCGGTGGCCAAAGGGGGCATCATGCGCGCGACGAATCCCCGAAGTGAACCGGCTCGTTTTGCGGTTGTGATCGTGACCACGGACGAAAGGGTGCGCCCCGAAGCTGAAACCCACCTGGCAGCCGAGCACGACCTGCTCGTGCTTCAGACCTGGGATGAACTGGTGGCATTGATCAACGAGCAACCGCCAGACGCCGTACTTCTGGACCTCGACACGGTGGGAGAACGCAGCAAGGACGGAATTACCGCGTTGGGCGAACTGCGCGCGCTCGGGCCGGACCTGCTGCTGGTGGGGTTGACGCGCTCGAACAGCCGCAACCTGCGCCTGCAAGCGGTTGCCGCCCAGGTGGATGAATACTTTGTGGCGCCGATCAACTTTGAGGAGGTACAAGGCGTACTGCGCCGGGCACTGGAGAAGCGGTCGCTGGAGATCGAGTGCCGGCAGCAGCAAAGCGCATCGACAAAGCGGGAATCATTCTGTGAACTGATTGGCGGCAGCGAGCCGATGCGTGGCATATACGACGCGATCACGCGGGTCGCCGAGAGCACCAGCACGGTGCTGATCCGGGGAGAGAGCGGCACGGGCAAGGAACTGGTGGCGCGCGCGATCGTAGCGATGGGGTCCCGCGCTCAAAAGCCCTTTGTCAGTATCAATTGCGCGGCTTTGCCGGAGAACCTGATCGAAACCGAGCTCTTCGGACACGAAAAGGGAGCCTTCACCGACGCGCGTACAGCGCGGGCGGGTCATATCGAACTCGCCCACACCGGAACGCTGTTCCTCGACGAGATTGCGACTCTCGGTCTCGCCCTACAGTCCAAATTCCTGCGCGTACTCGAAGACCGGGCGGTGACTCGGATCGGCGGCCAGAGCGCGAAGAAGATCGATTTTCGCCTTGTTACCGCCACCCATGAAGACTTGGAGGGGATGGTTCGAGCCGGGCGATTCCGCGAAGACCTGTACTACCGCATTAACGTAGTGCCCGTCGCGCTGCCGGCGCTACGCGATCGACCTGGGGATGTCCCGCTGCTGATGGATCACTTCCTGCGCTTCTACTGTAGCTCTAACAATGTCCCATTGAAGCGTTTGGATCCGGAAGTCATGCAGATTTTGGAGGAGGATACCTGGCCGGGCAACGTGCGGGAACTGGAGAACCTGGTGCAGCGACTGGTGCTGATGGTGGATGGACCGGTGGTCAAGGTCCAACATCTTCCGCAGCGGCTTCTGTACAACAATGCGGTCAGCCAGGAGTCTCTGCTGATCCCCGAAGCTGGGGTTAACTTTGATGAGGAAATCGCGAAGATCGAGGTTGCCTACCTGACGGCGGCACTGCGGCGATCGGGTGGCAGCAAGATCGGAGCGGCGCGGCTGCTGCAGGTCGACAAGCAAAAAATGCACTATCTTTGCCGCAAATATAGGATCGGGAAGGATTGAAGAATTCAATTCAGGGGTGGAATGAATTAAAATATAACCTGCGATAGATAAATTATTAATACATGCGCATGTTTTTAGGTGGAGCGGTGGCGGTCCGATTTCCTGCGAAAAGCAGCTAAGTATTTGAGCGCAATGCAGGATGTAGGCCCTGGGGGAGCGTCCATTACGATTTGGCATTGGATTTGCTTAATAGAAAGCCGAGCACGACAGACGAAAATCAAGAAAACAGGAGCGCAAATGTCAATTCCGAAGAAATCCCTGATCGGTAATCTAACAGCGGCCAAGAAGGCGATCGTTGCGGCAATGGATTCGGTAAGTTTCGCTTCGCCGGCACAGCCGACGGCAAATCTGGCGAAGGGCAACCTGGCGAAGGGCAACCTGGCGAAGGGCAACCTGGCAAAGGGCAACCTGGCGAAGGGCAACCTGGCGAAGGGCAACCTGGCAAAGGGCAACCTGGCAAAGGGCAACCTGGCAAAGGGCAACCTGGCGAAGGGCAACCTGGCGAAGGGCAACTTGGCGAAGGGCACCTTGGCAAAAGGCCACGCCGACTTCATTCATCCGTAAGCATTGACGGACTTTTGGGGAGGGTCGCTACAGGGGTGACCCTCTCTCGCTTCAATGTGGTACCGACCTCACCAGATTTTGCGCTGCAGAAACTCAAGCACAGTTTCCCGAACGAATCCCGCGATGCTCTGCCTTTCTATCTGGATCTTTGCATCTCCCGACATTCCAGGCCGCATCATCCGGCCAGAATTTGAAATCAATACCGTGGCTACGTAAAAGCTCGGCGCAGCAGCCCCCTTGTATTTCTCCTCTGGTGCGAGACCCGGCGCGATCCTAGAGGAAGCGATCTCCATTGAACTTACGCTGCCGCGAATGGGTTGGAACAAAGACTCCAACTTCAAAGAGACTGGAGCGTTGGGCCGTACTCGCTGGATCTGAAACTCAGGAATAAAGATTCGCGCCTTCAAAGTTCTGGCGTCATCCACGTCAGTCAACACATCTCCCTCCTGAACAAACGAACCCAACCGGTCCTTAAGTCTTGGTGTGGTTGTGACGCCGGAAATTGGACTCGCGATCCTGAGAGCAGAAACCTGCTGAACAACAGAGTGATAGCGCCCAACCCGCGTCGCATGTTCGGCTCGCGCAGCTCCGAGGTTCGCGTAATTCGCTTGTGCCTCGCGCGCCTGGGCTTCTGCGCCGCGGAGTGCGGCCTGCGCGTTATCCGACTCTGCTTCGAGCCGCAGATTGCGCAAAACGAACAGCGGAGCGCCGGCTTGTACCGGCGTACCTTCCTCAGCCAGAACCTCGGTGATCTGCCCGGGAATGGCCGCGCGAATCGTTGCCCGTTGTTCTGCTTCAAGAACAAACCGGCCACTTACGGTTTGACGCCACACGGGCGCGAACAGGACCAGAATAATGCCCAGGGATGCCGTCAGAGCCCTGTACGGCCGGGTCCACAGTTGGCGAAGACTCTGCTGTCTGTCCAGGTAAAAGTCCTTCATAAACCTCAACGAGGAGCGCAGTCGCGCTTTTAAGATCAGGAACCCGAGCAAGAGCGCCGGTAGGAACGCCCATTGCGCGCTAAAGCGAAAAAAGATGTTGTAGACAAACCGTACAGCAGCGAACAAGACGACATAACTGTATAAACCAGAAATCAGCGCATAACCTGCAAACAGCCAGCGTCGCTGCGGCCGGAGAAACGGAACATCCACCGGCATCCGGAACACGTTCCGCTTCACCCAGGTGGAAAGGTACTCCGTCGAACTTTCCTTAATCGTCGGGGTACCGACTAACTCGCCAAAAAGATAATAGCCATCGAGCTTGATTAGCGGGTTCAGGTTGATGAGAACCACCGCTACACCCGTAATCAGCATGATTTTGTAGGCGAAGTCATGTACCGGGCTCCCTGCCGGCGTCCCCCACCACACAATGCTCGCCGCGGAACAAAAGATCAGCTCAGTCCATATTCCGGCAATAATTGCGGCCACTCGCGGCCACTTCCCTCCATAAACATAAACTTCACCAACATCACAAAAGAACGCTGGAGACAGATATACCAGCATAAACCCCATTCTGTGCACACTACCGCCGAAATGTTTGCAGGTCAAGCCGTGCGCGCATTCGTGAAAGTAGCCCAGCCCACAAAACAACAACCAGAACTCGGCCAAGTCGGCTCCGCTTTTGTCCGTAAATGTGTAATACCGAACCGTGTCGCGCCAGATCTCGCTCCACCCGCTGGCGAAGATGAGGACCATGAGTGCAAATGCTCCCAAGGTCAATACGGTGAACCATTTTGTGAAAACGAAACTGAGCCGCCTGTGCAGTTTGCCAAGGTATTCGTCCGGATCCCAAGTGGAGAAGGTCATATTCGACAGATCAATCGTCCTCTTGGCCCGGCGCCGGCGTTCGTCCGCCAGTTTTTCGCCCGCCGTAGTGCTCAGCTCCAGCGACGTCTTGTACCAGAGTCCGCCTTCATCGAGAGACTCCACATATTCCCGTACTTCTTCTTCGCCGTAAGCGATGCCTGTCTCTTGCTGGTAAAGCTCTACCACTTCACTGTACGAGCGTTCCCCATTAAAGAGCTGCACCAGCTTCCATTGATCCGGAGTAAACCGCATGATATAAACGCCGCCGGATACCATCACCACCATCGTCGGCACTCCACCCTCAATTTGCTCGCGCGCCATCACTTTGGGGTGGAGTCGCGGATATCCCTTGATTCTCTTCGCCGGCAGTTCGGGGAGCGCGACGTTGAGGACTTCGGAGAGATTCATTGCGGGTCCCGCAGGCGGATGTTGGCAGTCATTCCCGGGTGCAAGCCGGTGGATGGGCCCTGGAGTTCGGCTGTGACATCGATGGTGTCGCTGGAGGGGTCCACGACCGGACTCACCAGCATGACTCTCGCTTGGTGAGCCTCGCCCGGAGTTGCCGACGTTACCACGATGAGTTCGGTCCCCTTCCGCACGCGACCCAGGTAGGATTCGGGCAGCGCGAATTTCACGCGCAAGGGTGCGATGGCCGAGATCCAAAACAGATGGGCATTCTTTGCCACCTCCTGCCCCACACTAATGTAGCGCCGGGCGACGACGCCATCGAACGGAGCAGTGATTCTGGTTTTTTCCAGCTCCAGTTCCAGCGATTTTAGATTCTCCTGAGCGTACTTCATGTCCTCGCGCTGGCGGTCCACTTCGAACTCCATTGCGTCGTATTGGTACTGCGTCTTCTCTGCTTGTTCTTTCGCGATGATGTTGGCTTTCCACAATTGTTCGGAGCGGTCGCGCTCCGCCTGCGCCACTTTTGCGCCTGACTCCCAGTTTTTGAGGTCGGCTTCGGTGCTCCGCGCCTTGGCGGCGGCGGCATCACGGTCGGCGGTGAGTTGGCGGTCGTCGAGCCTGGCAAGCAGTTGCCCTTTTCTTACGGGAGCGCCGGTCTCCACCAAGACCGCCGCCACGACTCCGTCGCGTTGGGCCGCCAATTCGACCTGGTTCTCCACCACGATCGGCCCGGAAGCGATGTAATCCGCGGGCGCTGGTTGGGGCGGAATGGTTGGCTCCGCGACGGGCTTGGCAGCAAAGGCTGGCGCCGCATTGGCGGGCGCGACGTTGGAGTTGCACCCGGGCAGCAGTACCGTTATCCCAAAGATTGCAAGTAGCGCCAAGCTGGAAAACTTCTGCATCACTGACTCCCTGAAATCAATCTGCCGTTACCAACCAAACCACGACCATAGCTTTGCCCAGATCCACATCGCAAAGCCGCGGAACAACACATAGCCGGCGGGCCGCCTTCCTATGGATACCTTGCCGTGTCCCTGCATGCCGGGACGGATCGCCCCGTCCTGGTTCGGTACGTTTACGCGGGCAACGAAGACGCGCTGATCGGATTGCACTTCGCTCGTCGGGCTGACGACGGTTACATTCCCTCGAAAAGTGCGCAACGGAAAACTCTCAAGTTTGATGGAGGCGCGCTCACCTCGCTGGAGGAGTGTGGCGTCCTCCTCTGGAACGGCGACGTCGACCGTGACGTGTGAAGTTTCGATGATTTCCGCAAAAGTGTCGCCCTGCATCAGGTGACGGCCGGCGGAGTTTTGCACTTGGGGCGTGGTCACGACCCCGTCAAAAGGAGCCCGTATGGTGACGCGATCCATGCGTTCGCGGGCGCGGGCGATCTCCGCCTTAAAGTAATCAACCTTCACCCGCTCGTTTCCGGCCAGGGTGCCATCATTCTGAGCGAGAGCGCGATTCATGGTTTCCATGGCCTCGGTGTACTTGGCCTGCGCGGCAGCGATGTCGGCGCGGTAGTTCCAGTCTTCCAATTCCGCGAGTGCCGCGCCCTGCCTGACAAAATCACCTTCGTGGACGAAGACACTCTTCACCACACCATCGACGCCGGCTTGCACCTGCGCGGTTCGAGCCGACGCTACGGTTGCGTCTCCAGAGACACGCATGGGCAACGGACAAACAACAAGGAAGAGCAAGACCGCGACAGAGCCCGCGATCATCAACCAGCGGCGGCGCTTTTCCAAGGCCAGGAAGCGCTTCTTCCTCTGCAACAGGGGCTCCAGAAGATTGATGAACGGGACTTCCCGATAGAGCGAAGCGTTCCGCAACGCGACGGTCGCTTGCCCGGCCAGTACCTTGATGATTTCCAGATGAGCGACGGTGAGGAAATCGGGATCGCTGCTCTCGAAGGAGAGCATTCCCAGCCGCCCCTGGTCGTCGATGAGGGGAAGGGCATAAAACGCACGCATTCCCGTAGAGGAGAAATAGGCGGCAAATTTGGCCTGCGTCTCCGGGCGGGGGTCGTCAATCTGATCGCCATGCTGGGTGACGTGGGTCTCTTCATTGGAAATGGAAGCCCATTCGAGCATTTCCAGCAACCCGGAAACGGCTGGGTCGGAGTGATTGATCTGGGTCATGCCCGAGACCGCTTTGAGCTGCAGGGAACCACGCTGTTCGAGCGCGATCGCCGCCCGTTCAAAGGCGATGATGGCCTGGGTATGGTTTACGACCGCTTGCAGCACGCGATCCAGATTTAGCGTGGACGTAATCTCGGCGCTCACCTGCACCAGGGTTTGCAGAATCTCAACCTTGCGCTCAGCCTGCAACAGGCTGGCATTGTGCAATGCATTGCTGGCGGTATCACAGACGTTGGTCAGAAGGAACTGGTCGTCGTCGTCGAACGGCGCGCCGTCGAGCCGATTCACGGCCTCTACCACGCCCACCAGGCTTTCGTGCTCCATGAGCGCAGCCGCAACGATAGAGAACAGCGCGTCATCCTCGTGTCCGGCGTTGCGTTTCTGCAGACGCTCGTCGGCCGGATCGTCGATCAATACCGGCTCGCCATTGTCGGAGATATCTCCAGCAATGCCTTCTCCCGGCTTCTGCGCTGTTCCCACCTCGACGGTCGGATCGAATCCCGCATTGCGGACCAGTTCCAGAGTGTCGCCGTTGACCATCCAGAGGTTGATGCCCTGGACGCCCATCACCTCCTGCAATTTCTTGGCAATGGTCCCGAGTAACTCATCCATCTCGAGGGTTGAGTTGAAGACCTTTTCGAGGTCATACATTTGCGTAACGCGGCTGATCGACTGCAGACTGGCATTGCGCTCGCTCTCGTAGGAGCGGGCGGCAGCGAGCGCTGGC